>ENA-OYXM01000789-OYXM01000789.1-human-gut-metagenome-genome-assembly--contig:-NODE-789-length-10476-cov-13.527972_pt1 | contig 10476 bp, 6 predicted proteins | sample MGYA00243239_ERZ653427 | MGnify/ENA primary metagenome ERZ653427 (study PRJEB26926, sample SAMN06165110) | human gut metagenome | biome: ENVO:00009003; feature: ENVO:2100002; material: ENVO:00002003... | reverse complement strand
AGACCAGATCAATATTCCTTTATAATTGTATCATGTTAGAAAAAGAAGAAATTGTCTCTCCGAATCTGGAGGAGTTGAAAAGTCATTATCACAGTATTATTACTTTGTTGGGTGAAGATGCCGGAAGGGAAGGTTTGCTGAAGACCCCCGAACGTGTTGCGAAGGCTATGCTGAGTCTGACAAAAGGTTATCATATGGACCCTCATGAAGTGTTGCGCTCGGCTAAGTTTCAGGAAGAATACAGCCAGATGGTGATAGTGAAAGACATTGATTTCTTCTCTCTCTGCGAACACCATATGTTGCCGTTTTACGGAAAAGCACATGTGGCATATATCCCTAACGGCTACATCACGGGATTGAGCAAGATTGCCCGGGTAGTCGATATCTTTTCCCATCGCCTGCAAGTGCAGGAACGCATGACGCTGCAAATCAAAGACTGTATCCAGGAGACACTGAATCCATTGGGAGTGATGGTGGTAGTGGAGGCAAAGCATATGTGTATGCAGATGCGCGGCGTAGAAAAACAAAATTCTATTACTACTACTTCAGACTTTACAGGAGCTTTCAATCAAGCCAAGACTCGCGAAGAGTTTATGAATCTGATTCAGCACGGCAGGGTGTAATATGCTTCACAAAATGTGGACGATGTAGTTCTCCACCGATGAGGGTTGCCTTTGGCACCAATGAAAGGGTGTCTCGGCACCAATAAGGAGGGGGAGCGGCATCAATGAGAAATTAGCGTAATACAACGCGGTCGCCCAGGCGCTTCGCCATCAGACTTTGCACTTCCCGCATCTCATTGTAACGCTGCATCAGCGAATTACATTTCTCATTGTCATGAGCGAGTGCCGGATCTTGCAGGGCATAAAGCATATGTTTCAGTTCTTCCGTGACAATCGCATACTTGAAGTTGATCATCAACATCGGGACGAGTTCGTACAGCCGTTCTTCATCTGTCACGATCTTCTGTGATTTCGAGTGATACTTACTTAGCTGATAACGTACATTAATCAAGTCCACGCTCAACCGGCTGATGGTCTGGTCGGGATGTGCCAGGAAATAGCGTTCCGCGATAAAACCGGCATCGTGTATATGCGTGGCGGCTTCTGTCAGAATCTGTCGGTGCAACGGATTATGGAAAGCCAGGTCGTCTTCCTTCAGATCATTTACCACATATTCGATAACGGTTACCGGAATTTCATTTCCTTCTTCGTCGGTAAGGTTGCACATCACTTTCTCACCATAGCGGACTACTGCTTGCAGGATCAATCGCTCAAACTTATAGAACTCCTGACCTTCTTTCCCTTCCTGCGGAATAAAGGAGGTATAAGAATCTCCGGGAACAGCGGTATCCGTAGTGGAGGCAGGTGCATTGCCGGGAGGAAGTCCTGCCGCACCTCCTGTAGCAGCGGACATCGGATCTGCGAAAGATACGATATTTCCTTCGTCATCATATTCGGGTTCCGGTGGCATTCCTGCATTGCCGTAGGGGCTCGATGGACTAGAATAAGTCGGAGCACCGGAATAAGCCGGCGTGCCGGAAGCGGCGGCTGTACCGGAAGTATCTCCGGTTGTTGAAGCTGAATGATTATAGCTGGGACGGTTGGCTTTTTCAGCCTGCACCTCTCTTAATTTGGCGACTTCCGCTACCAGCAGTTTTTCTTCAATGCGCAGATGTTGGCTGCATTCTTTGATGTAGACATCCCGTATAATGGCTTCCGGTATGACGGAAATGCTTCGTACGATATTCGAAATCAGTTCTGCGCGTTTGATCGGATCTCTTCCCGCGTCTTCCATCAGAAGGTCGGTCTTGAAGCGGATGAAATCTTTCTCGTGCTCACGGATGAATGCCTGGAATTCTTCCGAATTATGTTTGCGGGCGAAGGAGTCCGGGTCGTCTCCGTCCGGAAGCAGGCATACTTTGATGTTCATGCCTTCTTCCAGCAGCATATCGATTCCGCGGATAGAGGCTTTGATACCGGCTACGTCACCGTCATAGAGTACGGTAATGTTATTGGTGAAACGGTGGATCAGACGAATCTGTCCCGGCGTCAATGCGGTGCCCGATGAAGCGACTACGTTTTCTATGCCCGACTGGTGCATGGAGATAACGTCCGTGTATCCTTCCACAAGGAAACATCTGTCCTGCTTGACAATCGCCTGTTTGGCAAAATAGATTCCGTATAGCTCGTTACTCTTGTGGTAGATTTCCGATTCGGGAGAGTTGACGTATTTCACCTTCACCCCTTTGGTGGCGGTGCTGAGCACACGTCCGCCGAAGGCGACTACCTTTCCGGAAAGGGTATGGACGGGGAAAATCACACGTCCCCAGAAGCGGTCACGAAGACGGTGGTCGTCCGTTTCGTAGCAGATTCCCGTTTTCACCAGGAATTCTTTCTTGTAGCCTTTGCGCAATGCTTCTTGTGACATGGCATCATGGCTTTCCGTACAATAGCCCAACTGGAATTTCTCAATGATGTCATCACGAAATCCACGTTGCCGGAAATAAGCCAGACCGATGCTGCGGCCGTCCACATGATTCTTTAAGATATTCTGAAAGTAATCGCGGGCGAAGTTGTTGACAATGAACATACTTTCGCGCGTTGTCTGCGCCTGTTTCTCTTCATTGGTCAGCTCCCGTTCTTTGATTTCGATGTTGTATTTCTTGGCGAGATATTTCAGTGCCTCGTAATACGACATCTGCTCGTGCTCCATGATGAAGTGGACCGAGTTTCCGCCCTTACCGCAGCTGAAACACTTGCAAAGTCCTTTGGCGGGGGAGACACTGAATGACGGAGTCTTTTCGTTGTGGAACGGGCACAGACCGACATAGTTCACTCCGCGTTTGCGCAGGGTGACAAATTCAGATACTACATCTACAATCTGTGCGGCATCTAAAATTCGGTCTATGGTAACTTGATCTATCATTCTTCTTTTCCCTGTGATTCCGTTTTTGCGGATACAAAGGTACATATAAAAAAATCCCCTGCAAAGAACTTTTTTGTAGGGGATGGTTAAATCTTATCGAAGCAGAGGATGATTTACTTGATCTTTTCCCGAATTTTGGTGAGGTAGGCTTTCATACCTTCCGCATCTTTCTTTTCGATGATTTCGAGAAGATTCTTCAGCTCTGTACGGATGTTGGTCACTTGTCCCGGCGTGCGTGGGTTGAACAGGATTTCCTGCAGCAGGTAGTCATCTTCGCTCAGCAGCCCCTTTGCGATAGCCATATGCTTCTTGAAAGTCGTTCCCGGAGCTTCCTGATGCTTCATCACGGCAGCAAATACGAAAGTCGAAACGAATGGGATGGAGAGCGAGTATGCCACCGTTTCATCATGTTCGTCGAACGTATATTCGAAGATGTTCAGGCGCAGCGTCTGGTAAAGGTCTTTGAAGAAAATCTTTCCCAAATGATCTCCTTCGCTGATGATAATCGCATTCTCGCTGCTCAGATTGCTGAGACTGGCAAACGTCGGTCCGAACATAGGGTGACTGGAAACGTAGCGGAATCCGCTTTCTTCGTAGAACTTCTTCAGTCCTGTCTTTACGGAAGCGATGTCACTGATGATACAGTCTTTGGGCAGCACAGGCAATACCTTGCGGAAAGCATCCAGCGTGTATTTTACGGTGACGGCATTGATGACCAGTTCCGGCTCGAATTCCTTGATTTCCTCCAGCGTGGTGAAACGATACGTGTTATACACGAAACGCAACTGGTGCGGGTTGACGTCAAACACGGCCGTCTCGTGCTGAAAACTCAGTATATCCGTAAAGAAGGAACCCATTTTACCGGCTCCGAGGATTAATATTCTCATATCTATTATTTATTGGGGAGTTTCTCAAAAGTCAATAGCTTCTTCAAAAGTTAATAGTATCTCACATTGGGGTGACTAAAAAGTCGATTCTATCTCTATTCTCCTCCTTCCAGAAGGAGGAGAGTTAAGATACTACCGACTTTCTAGTCGGTCTCAGTTGTGTTACTGCTGACTTATTTGTTAGTTTCCATTTGATTTTTGAGTTCTTTTGGGCTTTTTATTTATTAATAATCTCTATCTGCTGGCGGACAGACTCTTCGTGGATTGCTTCGAAGATCAGCTTCATAAAGTCTGCGCTCATGCCGCATTGCTCTCCTTGCGCACCGCGCTTTTCCAGGATTTCATTGTAGCGTCCTGCTTGAAGAACGGTGATTCCGTGTTCTTTTTTGTAAGTACCGATCTCACGTGCTACGCGCATTCTCTTAGCCAGTTCCTGGATGATGTTATCGTCGCATTCGTCGATTTGCTTACGCAGTTGGCTCAGGCTTTCTGTCGTCTGGGTTTCGGTACGGATCACCAATAAGTTGAGGATGTAGTCGAGTACATCGGGCGTTACCTGTTGAGAAGCGTCGCTCCATGCGCAGTCTGGATTGCAGTGACTTTCCACGATCAGACCGTCGAAGTTCAGGTCCATTGCCTGCTGGCAGAGCGGGGCAACCAGTTCGCGTTTTCCTCCGATGTGACTCGGGTCACAGAAAATCGGCAGGTTAGGCAGACGGCGACGCAGTTCGATAGGAATGTGCCATTGCGGAAGGTTGCGGTATATCTTTTTGTCGTAGCTGCTGAAACCACGGTGGATAGCTCCCAAACGTTTCAAGCCTGCGTTGTGGATACGTTCCAGTGCACCGATCCACAATTCCAGGTCTGGGTTTACCGGATTCTTTACCAGCACGGGGATGTCGACTCCTTTCAATGCGTCGGCAATTTCCTGTACGGCGAAAGGATTGGCTGTGGTACGTGCGCCTACCCAAAGGATGTCGATTCCTGCTTTCAGACATTCGTAAACGTGTTTGGCAGTCGCCACTTCGGTAGAAACATACATACCTGTCTCTTTCTTCACTTCCTTCAGCCAGGCAAGTCCTTCTACACCGATTCCTTCGAAACCTCCCGGTTTGGTACGTGGTTTCCAGATACCGGCACGGTATATCTTTTGTCCTTTGGCTGCCAGTTGTTTGGCGGTTTCCATTACTTGTTCTTCAGTCTCTGCGCTACACGGGCCGGCGATAACAATCGGTCTTTTGGCTTCGATGCCCGGTAATAAAATTGATTCGAGTTCCATATTCTTATTGTTTTTATTTTATTCCTGTTCTTATTCTTTCGGGCAGGCGTTTCCTGGTCTGCCGCTGATTTACTTTTATCGGTCTTTTCTTTTTAAGAAAGCTTCTTGATTCTTTCCAATGCTTCCGCCAGTTTGGCATCCTTGCAACAAAGGGAAATACGGATAAACCTTGCTCCGTTACTGCCAAAGATGAATCCCGGCGTGATAAATACCCTTGCCTGGTGCAATACTTTTTCGGTCAGTTCCTCTACATCCTTGCACGAAGCGGGAATCTTTCCCCAAAGAAACATACCCACCTGGTTTTCGTCGTAGGTGCAACCCAGCTCTTTCATGATTTCACCGGCCAGATGGCGGCGGCCACGATAGTTGTGGTTGTTACCTTCGTACCAGTCCGCTTCGGCTTCCAGAGCTGTGGCGGCTGCCAGTTGCATGGCACGGAACATACCGCTGTCGATATTGCTTTTTACTTTCAGTATCCATTGTACAAATTCGGCATTCGAGGCCAGCATTCCGATACGCCATCCCGGCATATTGTGGCTCTTGCTCATGGAGTTGAATTCGATGCAGCACTCTTTGGCTCTCGGTACGCTGAGAATACTGATCGGCTTTTCGTTCAGGATAAAGCTGTACGGGTTGTCATTCACGATGACGATATTCTTGCGGCGTGCGAAGTCTACCAGACGTTCGTAGAGTTCCGGAGTGGCGTTGGCTCCTGTCGGCATATTCGGATAGTTGGTCCACATTAGTTTCACGCGGCTCAGATCCATCTTTTCCAATGCTTCGAAATCGGGCATCCAGCCGTCTTCTTCTTTCAGGTCGTAGCTGATTACTTCCGCACCGAGTATTTTACTCAGAGAAGTATAGGTGGGGTATCCCGGATTCGGCACCAGTACCTGTTCGCCCGGATTGACAAAAGCCAGCGTGACGTGAAGGATACCTTCTTTGGAACCGATCAGCGGCTGTATTTCCGTATTCGGATTCAGTTCCACTCCATACCAGCGTTGATACCAGGCTGCGAAACCTTTACGAAGTTCCGGTATGCCCACATACGGTTGGTAACCGTGTCCGTTGGGGTCGTGAGCATTGTTGCACAATGTTTCGATGGTAACCTTTGAAGGAGGCATATCGGGACTTCCGATACCCAGACTGATAACGTCTTTTCCTTCTGCATTCATTTGTGCTACCTCTTTCAGCTTCTTTGAGAAGTAGTATTCGCTGACACTTGCCAGTCTTTCGGCAGGAGCGATTTTATACGTTTGACTTTCCTTCTGCATATTCGCCTAATATTTTAAGTTCTTTGGTTAATGGAGTAATTGCTGCTATAGATTGTTTATATCTCAGATAATCGTTGAAAGATACATCGACGTAAAACTGATATTCCCATTCCCGTCCGATGATCGGCAGCGATTGTATCTTTGTCAGATTGATGTTGTAGAACGAGAGAATGGATAATACTTGCGACAGGCTTCCTTCTGTGTGTGGCAATGTGAATACCATGCTTGCCTTGTTGGTCGCCTTTGCGTGATGCTGGCGGAGTTCGTCCACTTGCCACGGATCGGCAACTACCAGAAAACGGGTGAAGTTGTGCTTGTTGGTCTCGATGCCTTCTTGCAGCACTTTCATTTCGTAGCGTTCTGCCGCCGCTTTCGAGCAAATGGCGGCATGGCCTTTCAGGTTTTCTTTCTTGATGATTTCCGCGCTGCGTGCCGTATCTTCTCCTTCCACTACTTTGAGTTGCGGATGCTGATTCAGAAAATCACGGCACTGCATCAGGGCGATAGGGTGGGAGTTGACTTCTGTCAGGTCTTCCCAGCTTTCTTCGGGCAGGCAGACGAAGCTATGTGAGATGCGCAGCTTGTATTCGCCGATAATCTGCGTACCGCTTTGTCTCAACAGTTCATTGTTGTGCAGCAGGCTTCCCGCTATCGTATTTTCGATGGCTAGCATTCCGATGACCTGGCTGTCTTTCCGTATCGAAGTAAACACGTCTTCGAAGTTGGCACAACAGATTAACTCTATTTCTTCTCCCTCGAAGTACTTGTGTGCGGCGATATCGTGATATGAGCCGAGTGTTCCTTGAATTGCTATCTTTTTCATTGTTCTAATAGGGTTATATAAAAAAATCCCGCGTCCATATGGAAGCGGGATTTATATGATTAATTTCTTCATCTCAGTCCTTAAGCATCATGTCACTTGATACATACAAACTCCCGCTCTACTTTCTGGCTAAAGTAAAAGTAAAAAAAGAAGTAATATGCATAAGAAAATGATTTCATACGAATCTTTGTTTCTGCTTTGGTTTCTAATTCTGGGGCAAAAGTAATAATTTTCTGTTAGATGCAAACAAAAAGCGATACTTTTTTTGTTTTCTTCTCTAAAAAAGATGAAAAGGTCACCTGATATGACAGTAATGTTTCAGTTAAAAATGAGTATATACTGCTGTCTGCCTAGAAGATTCCCGGCAGTGCTTCCGGTTTCGGTCCCAGGTTCTTGAATTCTCCGTTCAGACCAGCTTCGTCTTTGGGATTCAGCTCCAGTGACTTCTTCATGTCTTCTACGGAACCGTCTTTATCACCGTTCAGTAGTTTGGCGCGTCCGCGTTCTTTATAGGCTTCGGCGAAGTTCGGGTTCAGTTCGATGGCTTCGTCAAACAGGGCGATTGCTTCCGCTAGTTTCTTCTGATTGATATAAAGTTGTCCCAGATAGAGATAGGCTTGCTCGTTGAATGGGTTTATTTCCGTTACAAACTTGTAGTCCGTTTCCGCTTCTTCTTCCTGTCCGTTGGCTTCTTTCACCTTGCCACGCAGCAGGATGGCGGTCTCTTCTTCCGGATTCTGGGCGAGTACGGCGTCTATGTCTTCCATTGTTTCCTTGTATTGCTTCATTTTCAGCAGAGCTTCCGCGCGCATCAGACGGGCTTCGATGAAGTCGTCTTTCAGAGTGATGGCTTTCGTCAGATGAGCGATGGTCATGATTTCGTCATCCTGTCCTTTGCGGGCTTTTCCGAGCAGGAAGTGTGCGACTGCATTTCCTTCTTCGATGGCGATTGCTTTGCTGGCAGCCTCTTCCATTGCTTTGTAATCTTCCTGGATGTAGCAGACATTGGCCAGTGTGAGGAATGTGCTGGTCACATGAGGTTCCATTGCTGCCATTTTCTCCAGAAGTTCGCGGGCTTTTTCGGTTTCTCCCATCGGGATGTAAAGTTGGCTGAGATAGCCCATCGTTTCGAAATCCTCTTCGATGGCAAGCGCTTCGGTAAAGCACTTTATGGCATAATCCGGACGTCCCATGCGTTGTGCACGCAAGCCGTCATATTTGAATATCTCGAAGTTTTTCTGATCGTTTTTCTGTTTTTCACTCTCCGGAGTTTCGGACTTACCGGAGAAAAAAGACTTAAAAAAGTTCGGCATGATAGTGTTGTTTTAGAGTTTATCTGCAAATGTAATAACTTATTTTGAAATATGTAGCATTCCGTCCTGCATCTTCAACTCGCCTTCGTCCAATAAATATCGGATTACTTGTCCGATATCCTCTTTTTCCGCCTTTATCTGATCGGCTGTTTCGGCAGGAGTGAGAGGGCTGTGGCTGAGTAAGTCGAGTATTTGCCTTTTCACTTCTTCGTAAGATTCCTCGGATAAGTCGTTGGTGGCACGCTTGCTGAGGCAGACATCGCATTGCCCGCAGTTGTGTTCGTTTTTCTCTCCGAAGTAGCGGAGAAGCATCCGGCTCCGGCATATGTTTTCGGTGGTGACGTATTCTTCCATTGCCTTGATGCGTGCTTCATAGCGTGCTTTGCGCTCTTCGTAGACGCTGGGGGGGATATGCAGGAAACGTAATTCCAGTCGTTCGCGCGTATATATAATATAAGGTGTCTTTTTGCGGGGAATGTAGTCCACGATGCGGCGTTTGGTTAACGTCACCAATATATTATAGATTTGCTGGCGTGTCAGTCCGGTGCGGATGGCAAGAGACTCTTCGCTGATGTAGGCATAATCGGTGAAAACTCCTGTGTATGAGCGAAGAATACTCTGTATCAGAGCTTCCGCCTCCTTTCCCATCTCCCGCAACTTGTATAGTTCGTCCCGACGGATGGTAAAGAGAATCCGTGATGAATTATCCTGTTCGTCCGTGTATTCCAGATAGCCTGCCTGAGTCAGTATTTTCAAGGCACTGTCTACCGGCACCGGAAAGTATTTGAACTTCCGGCAGAACTCTTCCAGATTGAATTCGCGGATACATTGAAAACCGTCGCCCATCGCCATTTGGTAATAGTACTGGAGATGTTCGTAGACATTCAGAATGTACTCCTTGTCGGGGAAGGTGTCGACCACTCGTTTATGGAGTGTTGTCTTGTCCGATTTGGAGTACAGGATGACGGCATAGGCTTTCTCTCCGTCTCTTCCGGCACGTCCGGCTTCCTGAAAGTAGGCTTCGGGAGAATCGGGCAGGTCGAGATGCAGCACGATGCGGACATCCGGCTTGTCGATACCCATGCCGAAGGCATTGGTTGCCACCATGACGCGGACTTCTCCGCTTTGCCAGCGTTTCTGCCGGAGGTCTTTGACGGCATTGTCCAGCCCTGCATGATAGAAGTCGGCGGTTATACCTTCGTTCATCAGCAGTTCGGTGATTTCTTTGGTGCGGCGTCTGTTGCGGACATAGATGATGGCACTGCCCGATATTCGTTGCAGGATATACGGGATTTCTTTCGTTTTATTGTCGGTTTTGCGCACGATATATGCCAGATTCTTCCGTTCAAAGCTCATGCGGAAGACATTTCCTTCCCGGAATTTCAGACGGGCCTGAATATCTGTTACGACTTCCGGAGTGGCCGTAGCTGTCAGTGCCAGTACCGGAACTTCCGGCAATAGTTCCCGTATCTCTGCAATTTTCAGATATGCCGGGCGGAAGTCGTATCCCCATTGTGAGATACAGTGGCTTTCGTCTACCGTAATCATGGAGACTTTCATCGAACGCAACTTGGTGCGGAATATTTCCGTATCCAGCCGTTCCGGAGAAATATAAAGGAATTTGTAATTGCCGAAGATGCAGTTTTCGAGTGCGGTAAGTATTTCCTGCCGCGTCATGCCCGAATAGATGGCAAGAGCTTTGATTTCCCGCTTCCGCAGATTCTGCACCTGATCTTTCATCAGGGCGATAAGCGGGGTGATGACGATACAAATGCCCTCCTGGGCGAGAGCGGGCACTTGAAATGTAATAGACTTACCGCCTCCGGTAGGCATCAGTCCCAGTGTGTCTTTGCCTTCGCCGATACTGGTGATGATCTCCTCCTGCAAGTCGCGGAAGGAGTCATAACCCCAGTATTGTTTTAATATCTCCTGATACTTATTCAATCGGCTTTATATCCTCGATTTGAAGTTG
>ENA-OYXM01000777-OYXM01000777.1-human-gut-metagenome-genome-assembly--contig:-NODE-777-length-10626-cov-4.796235_pt1 | contig 10626 bp, 10 predicted proteins | sample MGYA00243239_ERZ653427 | MGnify/ENA primary metagenome ERZ653427 (study PRJEB26926, sample SAMN06165110) | human gut metagenome | biome: ENVO:00009003; feature: ENVO:2100002; material: ENVO:00002003... | reverse complement strand
CGAGATCGCTCAGTGTCTCGTGGGCTCGGAGATGTGTATAAGAGACAGGCCCGCAGGATTAAAGTATTCCAGTTTGACGATGACACGAGCTTTCAAGTTCTTGTTTTTACCATAATTGTTCAACTCCAACAAAGGAGTATTGCCAACTAAATCAGTCAGACGTTGTGCTATTTTTTTCATATCTTGCAGTGAATTATCAATAAGACAAAAGTACGGCGGAGTCCGTTTATTCAAAATACCATAAATGTGGTAAATCCATACTATAAATGAGGGATATGTAGGAAAATTGGTGAGTATTTTATACCTTTGTAGCCACTTTATTAATAAAGGATATCATAATGAGTCCACTTAATTTTACTCACATCCTGACACAGGCAGTCGATGAGCTATCGGAAAGCGAATCCTACAAAGGACTGTTTCACCAGCACACGGACGGCAATCCATTGCCTTCAGCTAAGGCATTGTGCGATATTATCGAACTTGCACGTGCCATTATCTTCCCCGGATATTTTGGAAATTCAACGGTCAACAGCCGTACGGTAACTTACCATATCGGAGTCAATGTAGAAAGACTGTTCGACCTGCTGACCGAGCAAATATTGGCAGGACTCTGTTTCGGCAGTGATGACGAATGCAGTTGCTGTACCGAACTTCAACGTGAGGAGGCCGCATCAATTGCCGCCCGGTTCATCAGCCATTTACCTGAACTGCGTCGCATACTGGCTACGGATGTTGAAGCCGCTTACAACGGCGACCCTGCCGCACATTCGTTTGGCGAGGTTATCAGTTGCTATCCGGCCATACGCGCTATCAGCAATTACCGCATAGCACACGAACTGTTGGTACTCGGCGTGCCTCTCATTCCGCGTATCATCACCGAAATGGCCCATAGCGAAACCGGTATCGATATTCATCCGGGAGCTGCCATAGGCGGTTATTTCACGATAGACCACGGTACAGGTGTGGTAATCGGCGAGACTTGTATCATCGGCAAGAACGTAAAACTATACCAGGGTGTAACCCTCGGAGCCAAAAGTTTCCCGCTGGACCAGGACGGTAAACCCATCAAAGGCATACCCCGCCATCCCATACTGGAAGACAATGTCATTGTCTATTCCAATGCCACCATATTAGGGCGTATCACCATCGGAAAAGACGCTACCGTAGGCGGCAACATCTGGGTAACGGAAGATGTGCCCGCAGGCGCAAGAATAGTACAAACCAAAGCAAAAAAGTAAGAGATTTTATGATTTCAGAATTATAATCCATACCATATGCGTAATAGTAAAAATGAAATCATACCGGAATAAATCATAAATTATAAATCATAAATAAGTAGATGAGCGAACAATCATTCGAAATGATTGCCAAAACTTTCCAGGGACTGGAAGAAACATTGGCACAGGAACTGACCTCTTTGGGTGCAGACGAGATACAGATAGGACGTCGTATGGTATCATTCCGCGGCGACAAGGAAATGATGTACAAGGCGAATTTCTGCCTGCGGACCGCTATCCGCATCCTGAAACCTATCAAACAGTTTGTTGCGAAAAATGCCGATGAGGTGTATGAACAGATCAAGGCAATCCACTGGGAAGATTATCTGGATATAGATAAAACTTTCGCCGTAGACGCAGTTGTGTTCAGCGAGGAATTCCGCCATTCCAAATTTGTTTCCTACAAAGTGAAGGATGCCATTGTGGACTATTTCCGGGATGCATACGACAAACGCCCGTCTGTACGCATCAGCAAGCCGGATGTATTATTGAACATTCACATTGCAGAAACCAAATGCACTCTTTCTCTCGATTCATCCGGCGAGTCTCTGCACCGCCGCGGTTATCGTCAGGAAGCCGTGGAAGCTCCTCTGAATGAGGTTTTGGCAGCCGGCATGATATTAATGAGCGGTTGGCACGGAGAATGTGACCTGATAGACCCGATGTGCGGCTCGGGAACAATCCCCATCGAAGCTGCCTTGATAGCCAGGAATATCGCACCGGGCGTATTCCGTAAGGAGTTTGCTTTTGAAAAATGGATTGATTTCGACCAGGAGCTGTTCGATAAGATTTATAACGATGACAGCCAGGAACGTGAATTCGCTCATAAGATATACGGGTACGACAACAACCCGAAAGCCAACGAAATCGCAACCCATAACATCAAGGCAGCAGGCGTATCCAAAGACGTAACGCTGAAGTTGCAACCTTTCCAGCAGTTTGAGCAACCTAAGGAAAAGGCTGTTATCATTACCAACCCGCCTTATGGAGAGCGTATATCTACCAACGACCTGCTGGGCTTATACTCTATGATTGGCGAACGGCTGAAACACGCGTTTACAGGCAACACCGCGTGGATACTTTCTTATCGTGAAGAATGCTTCGATCAAATCGGATTGAAACCTACTGCCAAGATACCTCTGTTCAACGGTGCTCTGGAATGTGAGTTCCGTAAATACGAAATCTTCGACGGAAAATACAAAGAATTCAAAAAGCAGGAAAGCGAAGAGGGTAATAAAGAGTACAGACCTTACGCTGCAAGAGAAAAAAGAGAATTCAAGACCGGAGAAAGAAGAGAGTTTAAATCCGGAGAGAAAAGGGAATTCAAGCCGAGAGAGAGAAGAGAATTCAAATCGGATGATAAACGGGAGTTCAAGCCTCGTGAATACAGAAAACCGGCAGACGGAGAATGGAAACCGAAGCGAGAATTTGACAGAGAGCGAGAATTTAATAAAGAACGTAAACCGGGAGAGTTTCGGAAACGGAACAACGAACGGAATAACGACTGAAACCGTTAAAATTAAAAGCTATGAACATAAAGAGAATCGGTAAGGCAATCATGGTATTGCTACTGGCAACACCTGCTTTATCTTCAATGGAGCTTATGGCACAAAACTTGAAAATGCCCACTCTGGAAGACCTTCTTCCTGGTGGCGCAACCTATCGTATCGCTGAGAACCTGCCGGGTTTGCAGTGGTGGGGTGACGTATGTATAAAACCCGGCATCGACTCTTTGTTTGCCGTCAATCCCAAAAACGGGAAGGAGACATTGCTCACAACCCGGGAAAAGGTAAATAAAGTACTCAACTCACTGATAACTCCTACGGAAACAACCGCAACACCCGGCCATAAGGGAAATAAAGTACAGCATTTCTACAATACCGAGTTTCCATGGCCGGACAAACCGTATATGCTTATCAAATTGCCTGCGAGATACATCGTTTATGATTTCGAGAAAGATGAATTCGTCAAAGGTCTGCCGCAGGTCGGAGAAAGAAACGGTGCAAACATTGACTATACCCCGGAAGGCGGACACATAGCCTATACCGTTAAGAATAACCTCTTCGTAGACAACAAAGCCGTAACCGAAGAACCCGAAGGAATTGTATGCGGGCAGAGCGTACACCGCAATGAATTCGGAATTGGCAAGGGCACCTTCTGGAGTCCTCAAGGAAACCTGCTGGCCTTTTACCGCATGAACGAAAGCATGGTAACTCCCTATCCGCTGGTGGATATTACTCCCAGAATAGCACTGGTGGACAAGATACGTTATCCGATGGCAGGGATGCTCAGCCATCAGGTTACCGTAGGTATCTATAATCCGGACACTCAAAAAACCGTTTACTTGAATACCGGCGATCCTACCAACCGTTATTTCACCAATATCAGTTGGGCGCCCGACGGAAAGAGTCTTTATCTCATAGAGCTGAACCGTGACCAGAATCATGCAAAACTTTGCCGATACAACAGCGAGACCGGCGAACTGATGTCCACGCTTATCGAAGAAACGCATCCCAAATATGTGGAGCCTCAACAACCCATCCTGTTCCTGCCTTGGGATCATACTCAATTTATCTACCAGAGCCAGAAAGACGGCTACAACCATCTGTATCTCTACAATACGGACGGCAAGCTCATCAAGCAACTGACAAAAGGGGAGTGGCTGGTACAGAACATTTTAGGATTCAATGCCAGAAAGAAAGAAGTTATCATCGCTTCTACGGAAGTATCTCCTTTACAAAGCAACCTGTACAAGGTCAATATCAATACCGGCAAACGTACTCCATTGGACAACAGCAAGGGAGTACACAACGGAATACTTTCCGCTTCGGGCAATTATATTATCGACCGGTATTCAACTCCGGATGCTCCCCGCAAAATAGAGATAACCAATACCCAAAACAAGAAAAGCGTCTCTTTGCTCACTGCAAAGAATCCTTATGAAGGCTTTGTCATGCCTGCCATAGAAACCGGTACAATAAAGGCTGCCGACGGCAAGACCGACTTATATTACCGCCTTGTAAAGCCTGCCGACTTCGACCCGAATAAGAAATATCCTGCAATCGTCTATGTATATGGCGGTCCTCATGCCCAGATGATTACCAACGGCTGGATGAATGACGCACGCGGCTGGGACATCTATATGGCCAATAAGGGTTATATCATGTTCACGCTCGACAACCGCGGTAGCAGTAACCGGGGACTGGAGTTTGAAAACGTCACTTTCAGACACTTGGGCATTGAAGAGGGCAAAGACCAGGTAAAAGGAGTGGACTACCTGAAAAGCCTGCCTTACATAGACAGCAACCGCATCGGCGTTCACGGCTGGAGTTTCGGCGGACACATGACTACCGCACTCATGCTGCGCTATCCGGAGATTTTCAAAGTAGGCGTGGCCGGCGGACCGGTCATCGACTGGAAATATTATGAGATAATGTATGGCGAGCGCTATATGGACACCCCGCAGACAAACCCCAAAGGTTATGAACAGTGCGACTTGAAGAACCTCGCAGGGCAGCTGAAAGGACATCTGCTCATTATCCACGATGACCACGACGACACCTGCGTGCCCCAGCATACGCTTTCTTTCATGAAAGCATGCGTAGATGCACGCACCTATCCCGATCTGTTTATCTATCCCGGACATAAGCACAACGTTTTGGGACGCGACCGCGTACATCTGCACGAAAAGATAACCCGATATTTCGAGGATTATTTATAAACCGGACACATTTTCAACAGTAAACAATTAAACGTATCCATAAAATGAAAGTATTATTGCTTGGCTCAGGTGGCCGTGAACACGCTTTGGCTTGGAAAATTGCACAAAGCCCCAAAATAGAGAAACTGTATATCGCTCCCGGCAATGCGGGAACAAGTGCAGTGGGCGAAAATGTAGCCATCAAAGCTACGGACTTCCCCGCCCTCAAGGCTTTTGCCCTTGAACATAAGATTGACATGATTGTAGTGGGTCCCGAAGACCCGTTGGTACAGGGCATTTTCGACTTCTTCAAAGAAGATGCCGCTACACGGCACATTGCCGTCATCGGTCCTTCTGCAAAAGGTGCGCAATTGGAAGGCAGCAAAGAATTTGCCAAGGAATTCATGCTGCGCCATCACATCCCTACCGCCCACTATAAAAGCGTGACTGCTGCAACACTCGAAGAAGGACTTGCTTTTCTCGAAACGCTCACCGCTCCCTACGTTCTGAAAGCCGATGGCCTGTGCGCCGGTAAAGGCGTGCTGATTCTTCCGACCCTGGAAGAAGCCCGGAAAGAGTTGAAAGAGATGCTCAGCGGTATGTTCGGCGATGCCAGTGCAACAGTGGTTATCGAAGAATTCCTCAGCGGGATAGAGTGCTCGGTATTTGTCCTGAGCGATGGTGAGCACTATAAGGTACTGCCTGTAGCCAAAGACTATAAACGTATCGGAGAAGGTGATAAGGGATTGAACACCGGCGGTATGGGTAGCGTAACACCCGTTCCGTTTGCCGATGAGGTATTTATGGAAAAGGTGCGCAAACGCATCATAGAGCCTACCATCAACGGGCTGCGCGAAGAAGGCATTCTGTACAAAGGTTTCATTTTCCTGGGACTTATCAATGTACAGAACGAGCCTATGGTTATCGAATACAATGTACGTATGGGCGACCCGGAAACCGAAAGTGTCATGTTGCGCATCAAGAGCGACATTGTAGAGCTTTTCGAAGGCGTGCACAAGGTAAACCTCGATACCAAGGCAATGGAACTCGACCCGCGCACGGCTGCCTGCGTAATGCTGGTCAGCGGCGGGTACCCCGAAACGTATCAGAAAGGCTATCCCATGAGCGGCTTTGACTTGGCAGCAACCACGGACAGCATTCTATTCCATGCCGGTACCGCCGTAAAAGACGGGCATATCGTCACCAACGGCGGACGCGTCATAGCTGTCTGCTCCTATGGAGAGACAAAAGAAGAGGCTTTGAAAAAGAGTTATAAAGTGGCCGACATGTTAAGTTTTGAAGGCAAATACTTCCGTCGCGATATCGGATTCGACCTTTAACAGTCAATGAGAAGCCAAAGATTCCAAAATCGGGTTACGGCGGGACGATTTACGCTTCCCGCCGCCATCCTTATATCAGTAGCCTGCTGGATACTGAGCGCTATTTTGTTGCCCGATTTGGAGATACGGAAAGGCAATTACCCCCTATGGGACATTTTCTATAGCTCATGTATTCCAACGTGGGGCACTCGTCTTTTCAGCTTCATCCTGTACTCCGTCATAGGATATTTTCTTATCGGGCTGAACAACGCCTTTGCCATCATCCGCATGCGGGCCTCAGTACAGACAGCCATTTATTTCCTGCTGATTTCCGTCTGCCCTACCATGCACATACTGTATGCAGGAGATTTGGTAGCGGTCACTTTTCTCATTGCTCTGTATTTCCTGTTCAAGAGCTATCAGCAATCCAAATCTGCAAGCTATCTGTTTCACGCATTCGTATTTATAGGAATGGGGAGTCTGCTTTTTCCGCAACTGATATTCTTTGTTCCCGTATTTTGGATAGGCGCGTATAACTTCCAGTCCCTGCACCCCAAGAGTTTTTTCGCTTCGCTTATCGGCTGGAGCGTACCTTATTGGTTTCTATTGGGCTATGCCTATCTATCCGGACACATGGATTTATTCTACCAGCCATTTCTGGAACTGGTGAATTTCCGCTCTATCCTATTTGGTTTCCGGCCTTGGGAATTGGCGACAATCGGGTATATACTCCTTTTATATATGGTCAGTTCAAGCCATTGTTTAGTAGCCGGATATGAGGACAAGATACGTACGCGCAGCTATCTGCACTTCCTGATATTTCTGAACTTCTGTATTTTCATCTATATAGGACTGCAACCCGCTCTGTATCCCCATCTGTTCTCTCTGCTGCTAATCGGCACCAGTATTCTGATAGGACACTTATTCGTACTGACCAACAGCCGGAGTTCCAACCTGTTCTTCATCATTATGCTGGTCGGATTATTTACTTTATTCGGATTCAATCTATGGACGCTTTTATAGATACACTCATACAACTCCTGATAGACTGGGGATATGCAGGGCTCTTTATCTCGGCCTTATTGGCGGGAAGCATCATTCCGTTCAGTTCCGAGCTGGTGATGCTGGCACTCGTCAAGGTAGGCTTGAACCCTGCCATCTGTGTTCTTGCCGCCACACTGGGAAACACAATGGGCGGTATGACCTGCTATTACATGGGACATCTCGGCAAGACAGACTGGATAGAAAAATATTTCAAAGTGAAGCAAGAAAAAATAGACAAAATGCAGCGTTTCCTGCAAGGTAAAGGAGCGCTCATGGCTTTCTTTGCCTTTCTGCCCTTTATAGGAGAAGCCATTGCCATAGCACTGGGATTTATGCGCAGCAACGTAATGCTGACTTCCCTTTCCATGTTTACAGGAAAACTGATACGGTACATCGTTATGTTATCGGCTCTTCAAGGCGCTTTGTCGGTGATGAGTGTTTAGCGGTTGGTAATTAATATTTAGTGATTAGCGGGTATGGAACGGATTATAGAACAGACAGAAGACGGAAGCACCACATTGTTTGTGCCGGAGTTGAATGAGCATTATCACTCGGTAAAAGGGGCGCGTACAGAATCGCAACATATTTTCATCGACATGGGACTGAAAGCCTCCGCCGCTACCTTGCCGCATATCCTTGAAATAGGTTTCGGCACGGGACTGAACGCTCTGCTCACACAGGAAACAGCCGGACTGGAGCAAAGGCCGGTTCACTATACCGGTATCGAACTTTATCCTCTGTCATGGGAAGAGGTGGATGTTTTACATTATAGCGACAATCCCCTGTTTAAGGAATTACACACGGCACCCTGGCACAAAGACGTGAACATTACACCGTACTTCACGTTACACAAGATACAAGGAGACGTAAATAAAGTGATGAGCGACAAGCAGTCAGCGATGAGTGACAGATTACCTGTTCATCACTCATCGCTAACCACTAATCACTACTTCGACCTTGTCTATTTCGATGCCTTTGCTCCCGAAAAACAGCCGGAAATGTGGAGCGAAGAGCTTTTCCGGCACATATATGCCGCCATGAACAACAACGGCATACTGACCACATATTGTGCAAAAGGCGTTATCCGCAGGCTTTTGCAAGCCATCGGATTTAGGGTAGAGCGTCTTCCCGGTCCGCCGGGTGGCAAACGCGAAATACTGCGGGCATCCAAAACAAAGGAATGAGCCATACACAAAAAACAAACAAAGTAACGGCCCCACAGAGCCACATATACAAAAAACCATAGATAGAATAAATGAAAAAGATATACTTTCTACTACTTGCAACTATACTGATAGCTTCCTGCAAACCCGGAAGCAAAACCAACAATAGGAGCGAAGGAAAACCGGTTATCACCGTTACCCTCGAGCCTCTGCGGTACCTCACCGAAGCCATTGCCGGCGACCGCTTTACGGTAGTCAGCATGGTTCCCAAGGGCACAAGTCCGGAAACCTATGACCCTACGCCTCAACAGCTCGTAGAGCTTGCACGCAGTAAGGCTTACTTCCGCATCGGCTATATCGGTTTCGAGCAGACTTGGACTGACAAGCTGACAGACAACGCTCCTCACCTGCAATTCTTCGATATGTCGCAAGGTGTGGATCTGATTTATGACAACACGCATGTTCATCATCACGCAGCCAACGAAAAAGAGCACCAACACGCCATCGGTGTGGAGCCCCATATATGGAACTCGGCCGTCAACGCCCAAATCATCGCAGGCAATATCTTAAGTGCCTTACGCAATATCGACAAAGGCAACGAAGATTTTTATCTGGAACGCTATAATACTCTTTGCCGGAAGATAGAACATACCGACAGCCTCATACGGCAAACGCTGGCGCCCCCCGGCGCAGACCATGCCTTTATGATTTACCACCCGGCACTCTCTTATTTCGCCCGCGACTACGGATTGCATCAGATTCCCATCGAAGCCGGTGGCAAAGAACCGTCTCCTGCACATCTGAAAGCCTTGATTGATACCTGCAGCAGCGAAAATGTACATGTCATCTTCGTACAGCCGGAATTTGACCGCCGCAATGCCGAACTCATCGCCCAACAAACCGGAACCCGGGTTGTTGACATCAATCCCTTATCTTACGATTGGGAAACGGAAATGCTGAATATAGCCCAAGCGCTGAACCCAATGAAGAACCAAGAATGAAGCAATGAAACCTATTATTGAAATCAAAAACCTCAATGCCGGATACGACGGCCGTACAGTACTTCGCGATGTAAACCTCACCGTTTACGACCGGGATTTTCTGGGTATCATCGGTCCGAACGGAGGTGGCAAGACCACTCTTATCAAATGTATTTTAGGATTGCTCAAACCGCTTTCCGGTGAAATATCTTTCACCTCTTCCCGCACGGCAGGCAACTTACAGCTCACCATGGGCTATCTGCCTCAATACAACAGCATAGACCGCAAGTTCCCTATCACCGTCGAAGAGGTGATTCTGTCAGGGCTCAGCAGCAAGAAGTCACTTATTTCGCGTTTTACGAAAGAACATAAAGAAAAGACACATCAAGTCATTGTACGCATGGGACTGGAAGGACTGGAAGAACGGGCTATCGGTGCATTGAGCGGCGGACAGCTTCAACGCGCCTTGCTGGGACGTGCCATTATTTCGGATCCCGAAGTGGTAATCCTCGACGAACCCAGTACCTATATTGATAAACGGTTTGAAGCACGCCTATACCAATTGTTGGCAGAAATCAACAAGGATTGCGCCATCATACTCGTCAGCCACGACATAGGTACGGTATTGCAGCAGGTGAAATCCATTGCCTGTGTCAACGAAACACTGGACTACCACCCCGATACCGGCATTACCGGCGAATGGCTGGAACGCAATTTCAACTGCCCCATAGAACTGCTGGGACATGGAACATTGCCGCACCGGGTATTGGGGGAACATCATCACCATTGATACCCCTCATATCTGCCTATAGAAAGCTAACAATATTTTTTATTGGGTACCTACCATTTGATAAATATCAATAACTAACATAAAATATTGGACAACTCAACCAAACCATAAAACTCATATCTAATAAAGTTACCTTCGATATCAAAAACAAATGAACTGCAGAAAAACATTATATAATGTCTTGGATACATCGTTACATAGCATATTCTTACAAACGTTTTGGAAGAAGCTTATCTTTTCTTCCAAAACGTTATACTCCAATAATATATTCTGCAAACAGTCAGAATTTCACAGGATAATCATTTCTGTCTCTTATACACATCTCCGAGCCCACGAGACACTGAGCGATCTCG
>ENA-OYXM01000748-OYXM01000748.1-human-gut-metagenome-genome-assembly--contig:-NODE-748-length-10944-cov-5.063550_pt1 | contig 10944 bp, 8 predicted proteins | sample MGYA00243239_ERZ653427 | MGnify/ENA primary metagenome ERZ653427 (study PRJEB26926, sample SAMN06165110) | human gut metagenome | biome: ENVO:00009003; feature: ENVO:2100002; material: ENVO:00002003... | reverse complement strand
CGCTCAGTGTCTCGTGGGCTCGGAGATGTGTATAAGAGACAGCCCAAGGGCAGCGGCGTTTCTTCCTCTGCCGCATTTGAGGTGCTGGTCGGTGTGATTCTGAACGACTGCTTCATGGATGAAAAAGTCTCCCCCATTGCCATTGCACAGATCGGCCAGTGGGCTGAAAATGTGTACTTTGGCAAGCCCTGCGGCCTGATGGATCAGATGGCCTCCAGCGTGGGCAACATTATCACCATCGACTTTGCCGACAAGGCAAACCCCGACGTGGAGCCGGTGCAGGTGGACTTTTCCAAGGCCGGCCTGGCGCTGTGCATTCTGGACTCCGGTGCAGACCATGCCGACCTGACCGACGAGTACGCCGCCATCCCCAACGAGTGCCGCGCTGTGGCCGCTGTGTGCGGCGGCGAGGTGCTGCGGGACGTGCCCTTTGAAACCTTCCTTGCAAATATTCCGGCCTGCCGCAAGCAGTGCGGCGACCGCGCTGTGCTGCGCGCCTTCCACTTCTACGCCGATAACGACCGTGTGCCCCAGCAGGTGGCTGCCCTGCGCGAGGGCGATTTTGATGCCTTTTTGCAGATGGTGACTGCCTCCGGCGACAGTAGCTGGGAGTATTTGCAGAACGTCATCCCTGCCGGTTACAAGGAGCATCAGGAGGTGGCTGTGACCATCGCCGCTGCCAAGCATTATCTGGGCGGCAAGGGCGCTGTGCGCGTGCACGGCGGCGGTTTTGCCGGTACGGTGCAGGCCTTTGTGCCGGTGGAGATGCTGGCAGACTTTAAGGCAAACATGGAAAAGATCCTCGGCGCAGGCCGCTGCCATGTGCTGAGCATTCGTCCTGAGGGAGGTGCTGTGCTGTGATCTCCACCGCCATCCAGCAGCTCGTGAACTACGGGCTGGACACCGGGCTGATTTTGCCTGATGACGAGATCTATATCCGCAATCAGCTGCTGATGACCATGCAGCTGGACGACTTTACCGCCCCGGAGGGCGAGGTGTGCTATACCGATCTGGAAAGCATCCTCAAGACCCTTGTGGACGATGCCGTTGCCCGCGGCGTGTGCGAGGATAACTCCACCGCACGCGATCTGTTCGACACCAAGCTGATGGGCGTGCTGACCCCGCGCCCCAGCATTGTGCGCGCAAACTTTGAGGAGCGATACGAAAACGAGGGTCCGCAGGCCGCCACCGACTGGTTCTACAAGTTCAGTCAGGACACCGACTACATCCGCCGCTACCGTATCAAGCGCGATCTGAAGTGGGTCACCAAGACCGAGTACGGCGATCTGGATATCACCATCAACCTGTCCAAGCCGGAAAAAGACCCCAAGGCCATTGCCGCCGCAAAGCTTGCACCCCAGAGCGCTTACCCCAAGTGTCAGCTGTGCGTGGAGAACGAGGGCTACGCCGGCCGCATGAACCACCCTGCGCGCGAAAATCACCGCATCATCCCGCTGACCATCAACGACAGCGCGTGGAATTTGCAGTACAGCCCCTACGTTTACTACAACGAGCACTGCATCGTGTTCAATAACCAGCATACCCCCATGAAGATTGAGCGGGCAACCTTCCGCAAGCTGCTGGATTTTGTGGGTCTGTTCCCCCACTATTTTGTGGGCAGCAACGCCGACCTGCCTATCGTGGGCGGCAGCATCCTGAGCCACGACCACTTCCAGGGTGGTCACTACGAGTTTGCCATGGCCAAAGCTCCCATTGAAAAGACCTGGGTGTTCCCCGGCTTTGAGGACGTGGAGGCCGGCATCGTGCACTGGCCCATGAGCTGCATCCGTCTGACCTGTGCAGATGACACACGCCTTGTGGAGCTGGCCGATAAGCTGCTGACTGCCTGGCGCGGTTACACCGATGAAAGCTGCTTTATCTTTGCCGAGACCGACGGCGAGCCCCACAACACCATTACCCCCATCGCCCGGATGCGGGACGGCAAGTATCAGCTGGATCTGGTGCTGCGCAACAACATCACCACCCCGGAGCATCCGCTGGGTGTGTACCACCCCCATGCTAAACTGCACCACATCAAAAAAGAGAACATCGGTCTCATCGAGGTGATGGGTCTGGCCGTGCTGCCCAGCCGCCTGAAGCAGGAGCTGTTCGACCTTGCTGATGTGCTGGTGGCGCATCTGCCCACCGCAGAGTACCCCGAAGCCCTGCAAAAGCATGCCGAGTGGGCCGAGGAGATCCTTGCAAAGCACCCGGAACTGAACGCCGACAATGTGCACCTAATCTTGCAGGACGAGGTAGGCCATGTGTTCGCACAGGTGCTGGCCGATGCCGGTGTGTATAAGCTGGATGAAGCAGGCCGCGCCGGTTTTGTCCGCTTCCTTGAAAGCGTAAAATAAACCATAACTCCCCGAGGCTGTTGCACATATCATGGCGCAACAGCCTTTTTTAGAGCACAGCATCGAACAAAAGCACTTTTCCTTTGCTCTCCCCCCTGTGAAAAAATCAATGGGAAAATCCGCAGATTTTCCCATTGATAAATTAAAGTATTCATTCCGCTGAAAATGGCCAAAGCAGCGCGGCGGCCATTCAAAATCGTTTTTTGTAGATGGAGGTATCGCTATGCACTGCACTCTGGAAGTTTGCGTAGACAGCACCGCCAGCGCACTGGCGGCAAAACGCGGCGGCGCTGACCGGCTGGAGCTGTGCGCCGACCTGATCATCGGCGGCACCACTCCTTCCCCTGCCCTGCTGCGTCAGGTCAAGGCTGAGACCGGCCTGCCGGTGCGAGCGCTGCTCCGTCCCCGCTTTGGCGATTTCTGCTACGACCGCTACGAGCTGGCACAGATGGCCGAGTGCGCCGCCGAACTGATCGCTGCCGGTGCAGACGGCATCGTGACCGGCGTGCTGACCCCTGCGGGAGCGCTGGACACCGATGCCCTGCGCCCCATCTATGCCGCAGCCCGGCAGGCGGCAGAAAAAGCACACCGCACCGTGGACTGCACCCTGCACCGTGCTTTTGATGTCTGCTGCGACCCCTTTGCCGCACTGGAAGCCGCAAAGCAGCTAGGGCTTGCTACCATTCTGACCAGCGGACAGGCAGCAAGTGCCCCACAGGGCGCTGCCCTGCTGCGGCAGCTGGTGGAAGCTGCCGGGCAGGAGGTGGAGATTCTGGTTGGTGCAGGCGTATCTGCTGCCAACATCCCCGCCCTTGCCGCCCAGACTGGTGCCCGGGCGTTCCACCTTTCCGGCAAGCAGGTGCTGGACAGCCGCATGACCTTCCGGCGGGAAGGCGTGCCCATGGGGCTGCCGGGCTTTTCGGAGTTTGAGATCTGGCAGACCAGTGAAGCAAATATCCGCGCCGCCCGCACCGCACTGGATGCGCTGTAACTGCAAAAAACATCGTTCTTCCCGCAGTGCCTGTTTCCGCAGGAAACAGGCACTGCATCCTGCTGTTTTCCGTTACACCCCTCCCGTGAAAATGCAAAATCGGGCAGCCCGCAGGCTGCCCGATTTTGTTCTAATAAAGTTTTTCCCACTTCAGTGCAGGGCGGCAAACCGGGCTGCGCCGCGGGTGCACAGCCAGCGGTGCAGCAGCAAGTCCAGCCCCAGCAGCACAGCCAGACAAACAGTCTGTGCGGCCAGCGGCGGCACAGCGTAGTCCAGTAAGGTCAGGGGCAAAAACAGCACCCCGCCCGCCAGCAGCCACCCGCCGAACATCGCCAGCATACTGGCGGCGCTCCGCTTGACCACGGCGGCCTCACTTACCCAGTGGAGGTTTGGCAGGCACAGCCCCAAAGCAAGCCCAAGCTGCGCCGTCAGCCACACAAAGGCTGCCAGCACCACCATCACCAGCAGCCCCTGCCCTGCCGGAATGCGCAGCGCCGCCATGGCGCACCCGGCGCAAAACCACGCCCCCGGCAGCGTGAGCAGCAATTGCAGCTCCATCTTTACCCGCAGAACCTGCTGCGGGGCAACCGGCAGGCTTTGCAGCAGCCAGAGGGTGCCCCCCTCCAGCGACACCGACGGCGCTGTGATAAAGTTCATGGCGGCTATGGCGCACACCATCCCGCACACCAGCATAGGCAGGCTCTCCGGCGGGTAAGCTGCGGTAAAGGCGCGCAGAGCAGCAGCCTTCCACAGCACTGCCACGCCCAGCACCGGCAGCAGCAGGCTGCTCAGTGCACAGTTGAGCAGCCACATGGGGCAAGCGCCCAGATGCAGCAGTTCCCGCCGCAGCAATGCCCGACGCGGGGGCTGCTTTTTTTGCGTCTTTGCGCGGTATTCCGCTTTGGTTCTGCCCGGCTCAAGAGTCAGCAGCCGCAGATATGGCTTTGCCAGCACCTTGCCGCAAAACACCATACAGGCCGCAGCCAGCGCCAGCAATAGCAGCAGCGCCGGGACGTTGCCCACTGCCGCCAGACCCAGCAGATGCAGCGGTGCAGCAACACGACCGGCGGTTGCGCCTGCCTGTACGGCATCCACTGCAAGGGCCTCCACCGCGTTGCCCACCCATTGGAATACCGCATAATAGACCGCCAGAAACAGCAGCGTGCCCACCACGGTGACAAGGCTTTTATGCTGGGCGCGGCGGTTGAGCAGTGCCACCGCCCAGCCCAGCAGAACGGCCAGCACCATGGAAATTCCCGCCAGCGCCAATGCTACCGGCAGCGCCGCCAGCAGGGCACCGCCGGGGCGGGGTGCCGCCAGCGCATAGCAGACCACCGAGGGCACCCACGCCAGCAGCAGATAAATCAGCCCGGTCAGGTACACCCCGCCGCAGCGCACCGCAAAAATAGCGCCCGGCGGGATGGGCAGCGCCAGCAGCTGCTGGTTATCCCGGCAGCGGAACAGATGCCCGTAGCTGGTAAAGGCACTGGCCAGCACACTGACCGTCAGCGCCGAAAGCTCCATCAACACAAAATAGAGCCAGTCCAGCCCCTGCGGAACCAGCGTCACTGCCAGAGGCAATGCCATCGAGCCAAAGCTTAGCATGACCAGCAGCATCAGCACTGTAAACAGCAGCGCGTAGCCAAGCGTCCCTGCCCGGGAGCGTTGCTTACCCGTCTTACTGCTGCGCACAAAGGCCGCGCCCAGTTCCAGAAGCTGTTTTTTGAGCAATGCACGGATCATAGCGCTTCCCCCGTATCCTCCAGTTCCAGAAAGACCTCTTCCAGCGTGTCGTCACCACGTACCTGCTCCATGGCACCCTCGCGCACCAGCTGACCTTTACGCAGAATAGCTACCCTGTCGCAAAGCTTTTCGGCCACCTCCAGCACATGGGTGGAGAAAAAGATTGCCCCGCCCTGCGCACAAAAGGCCTTCATCTGGGTCTTGAGTTGATGGGAAGCCAGCGGGTCCAGCCCGACAAAGGGCTCGTCCATTAAAATCAGCTTCGGCTCGTGCAGCAGCGCCGCAATGATGGCAAGCTTCTGCTTCATGCCGTGGGAGTATGCCCCGATGGACTGCGCCAAATCCTGCGTCAGGCCAAAAGCATCGCCGTACTGCCGGATGCGCTGCGCCCGCTGTGCGGTGCTTACGCCGAAGATGTCTGCGATAAAATCAAGGTACTGGATACCGGTCATATAATCGTAAAGCTGCGGGTCGTCCGGCAGATAGGCCAAGCGGCGCTTGCATTCCAGCGGGTTCTCCCGCACGGAAATGCCGTCCACATAAATTTCTCCGGCATCAAATTGCTGGATACCGCAGCAGCATTTTAAGGTAGTGGTCTTGCCCGCGCCGTTGTGCCCGATAAAGGCACACAACTCCCCCGGGCGGATGTGCAGGCAAAGGTCCTGCACGGCGGGCTTGCCGCCGTAGGTTTTGGTCAGATGCTCGATCTTTAACATGGGCTGCCTCCTTGCTTTCAGTTTCGAGCCAAGTATACACCTTCCGGCAGGGGGAAGGTCAAGCATTTCTCCGTTTTTTCTTGCGTTTTGTATAGGGCTGTGCTATACTTTTTGACGAACTGAACAGAAAACAGCAGGTGCGTTCCGTCACTTTGCCCCACCGGGCGGCGGCAGGGACGTTAAAAGGGAAGCGGGTGTCAATCCCGCACGATCTCGTCACTGTGATAAGGGAGTCCACTGTCAGGGTGCTTTTGCACCGGTCACTGAGCCATCCGGCTTGGGAAGGCGGCAGCGGGCGTTGAGCTTTCAGTCAGGAAACCTGCCCGCTGTTGGTACCGGGGCTTTGCCGCCCCAGATCACGAGGAATTGGTTGTACCAAAAAGCCTGTAAGATACGGGGTCTTTTTGCTTTGCCATTTCGCAAGCAAAAGACCCCGTTTTTTGCCGATTCTCTTTCCTGTACCCTTCTGTTCGGTGCCGTATTTCACCCACATCAGGAAAGGAAAACAAGATGAAAAAACGCAACATCCGCAAAACGGCGGCCGCTCTGACCGCTCTGGCTCTGTGCGCCGGTGTACTGACCGGCTGCGGCGGGGCTGCCTCCAGCACGGCCAGCTCTGTTGCTGCCAGCTCTGCCGCCAGCAGCGAGGCTTCCGGCGCAGACGCTGACGCACTGGCCGCACAGAACGTGGCAGACCTGATCGACGCCATCTATGTGCAGCAGCGCACCGATGATACCGATGCCCAGTGCGAGGCCGCAAAGGCCGCTTGGGACGCTTTGACCGATGCCCAGAAGGAGCTGGTGGAGGGCGAAAATGCCGACCCCGACTACTTTGGCCGCGACACCGGCGATGCCTCTAAGGACGATGCCCGCAACGCTGATGAGATCGGTGAGAACGAGCTGCTGGTGGTGTCCTTCGGCACCTCCTTCAATGACAGCCGCGCTGCCGACATCAAGGGCATTGAGGACGCCTTGCAGGCCGCATACCACGACTGGAGCGTGCGCCGCGCCTTTACCGCACAGATCATCATCAACCATGTGCAGGCACGCGACGGCGAGAAGATCGACAATATGCAGCAGGCGCTGGACCGCGCTGTGGCAAACGGCGTGAAGAACCTGATCGTGCAGCCCACCCATCTGATGCACGGTGCCGAGTATGACGAGATGAACGAGATGCTGGACCAGTACCGCGACAAGTTTGAGAGCGTTGCTGTGGCCGAGCCCCTGCTGGGCGAGGTGGGCGCAGATGCTTCTGTCATCAATGCAGATAAGGAAGCTGTTGCCAAGGCTGTTACCGCTGCCGCTGTGAAGGAGGCCGGTTACAACAGCGCCGCTGCTGCCGCCGCCGATAAGACCGCTTTCGTCTTTATGGGTCACGGCACTTCCCACACTGCCAAGGTGAGCTACAGCCAGATGCAGACCACCATGCAGACCTTGGGCTACGACAACGTGTTCATCGGCACGGTGGAGGGCGAGCCTGAGGACACCTCCTGCGAGGCTGTCATCGAGGCTGTGAAGGCTGCCGGTTACACCAAGGTCATCCTGCGCCCGCTGATGGTGGTGGCAGGCGACCACGCCAACAACGACATGGCCGGTGAGGACGCCGACAGCTGGCTGAGCCAGTTTACCGCCGCAGGCTGCTTTGAGAGTGTGGACTGCCAGATCTCCGGTCTGGGCCGCATTGCGGATGTCCAGCAGCTGTACATTGCACATACCAAGGCCGCTATGGATCTTCTGAACGGCTAATGGATTCAGAAGCCCTCTCCGGCGCTGCCAAGCATACGGAGAGGGCTTCTTTTATGGGCGCATTCCCCGCACGAGGAGAACGTGCCCCCTACCCCGGCAGCTTAGACGCCGGGCAAAAATTTAGGATACTGAGGTATTTATTTTATGCGCTGCAAACAGTTTATCATCGTTTCTCTGGCCGGTGTGGTGCTGGCTGCTTCTCTGGCAAGCTGCGGCGGGGCTGCCCCCGCCTCCTCTGCTGCCGCAAGCTCTGTTGCTTCTTCCGTGGTGGCTTCCTCTGCTGTGGCCGAAGCTGCCCTGCCGGATGGCGTATATACCGCTGATTTCGAGACCGACAGCAGTATGTTCCACCCCAATGAAGCCTGCAACGGCAAGGGCACCCTGACCGTGGAAAACGGCGTGATGACCTTCCACGTCAGTCTGGCTTCCAAAAAGATCGTGAACCTCTACCCCGGCCTTGCCGCCGATGCCGAGGCCAACAAGACCGCATGGCTCATCCCCACCGTGGACACCGTTACCTATGCAGACGGCACCACTGAGGAAGTGTACGGCTACGACATCCCGGTAGAAGCACTGGATACCGACTTCCAGCTGGCATTGCTGGGCACCAAGGGCAAGTGGTACGACCATATCGTGAGCGTGCGCAACGCCGAGCCCAAGACCGAGCAGGCCGCCGAGACCCCCGCAGACGGCGCATACACCGCTGCCGTAGTGCTGGAGGGCGGCTCCGGCCGCGCCACCGTGGAAAGCCCTGCCGCCCTGACCGTGGCCGAAGGCAAGATGACTGCCACTATCGTGTGGAGCAGCCCCAACTACGACTACATGATCGTGGATGGTGAGAAGTATCTGCCCACCAATACCGAGGGCAACTCCACCTTTGAGATCCCGGTAGCTGCTCTGGGCACCCCGCTGACTGTTACCGCCGACACTGTTGCCATGAGCAAGCCCCACGAGATCGAATACACCCTGACCTTTACCTTGGAGTAACCTTCCATGAAGCTGACCCGCGCACAATTTTTAAAGGCTCTGCCCGCCGCCGCGCTGGTGCTTGCAGGCTGCACCGCCGCGCCCACCGCACCCGCCGATACGGACGAGTTGATGTTTGACTACGCCTACCCGCTGGACTATGCCACCCAATTTACCGCTGACTGCTATGCAGACGGCTCTACCCTGCTGACCATCCCGGACGCACAGGCAAAGTTTCTTGTCCGGCCGGAGGGCGCTGCCACCCTGCACACCGTGCCCGAGGGAGTGACCGTTTTACAGCAGCCGGTGCAGAACATCTATCTGGTGTCCACCTCTGCCATGGACTTATTCCTCCATCTGGACGCGCTGGACAGCATTGCCCTTTCCGGCACCCGCACCGAGGGCTGGTATCTGGACGAGGCGAAGCAGGCCATGCAGGCCGGGCGCATCGCCTACGCGGGCAAGTACAGCGCCCCGGACTACGAACGCATCCTGACCGCAGAATGCGGCCTTGCGGTGGAAAACACCATGATCTACCACACCCCGGAGGTAAAGGAACAGCTGGAACGGTTCGGCATTCCGGTGCTGGTGGAGCGCTCCAGCTACGAGAGCAGCCCGCTGGCACGGATGGAATGGATCAAACTGTACGGCATCTTACTGGGCAAAGAAGCCCTTGCCGAGGAGGTTTTTGCGCAGCAGGCGCAGCGCATTGCACCGCTGCTGGAGCAGCCCTCCACCGGCAAACGCTGCGCGTTTTTCTCCATTACTTCCAGCGGCCTTGCCACTGTGCGCAAAAGCGGAGACTATGTGGCGCAGATGATCGGCATGGCCGGGGGCGAATATGTTTTTGCAGACCTTGCCGACAGCGGCAACAGTCTTTCCACCATGAATATCCCACTGGAGGATCTTTACGCTGGGGTCAAGGATGCCGATGTGCTTATTTATAACGGCACCATCGAGGGCAGCATCTCCACAAAAGAAGAACTGCTTGCCCGCTGCGCGCTGCTGGCAGAGTGCAAGGCGGTGCAAAGCGGGAACATCTGGTGCACGACGCCCAGCTTTTTCCAGCAGAGCATGGCACTGGCAGATTTTATGCTGGACCTCCACGCTGTTTTTACCGGGGAGACTGCCGACCCCGACACCCTGCATTTTTTGACCAAAATTACCTGAGGAGCCGCTTATGACCAGCCGCAAACGCCTTGTTTTTTCCTATTGCTGCCTTGCCCTGCTGCTGGCGATGCTGTTTGCCGTGAGCCTGTTCTGGGGCAGCGTTGCGCTTACCCCGCAGGCCGTGCTTGCAGCCCTGACCGGACGCGGACAGGACGCGCTGAGCGTAGGCATTATCACACAGCTGCGCCTGCCCCGCGCGGTGATGGCCGTGTTGCTGGGCGCTGCGCTCTCGGCAGCAGGCTATCTGTTGCAGACCTTTTTTGCAAACCCCATTGCCGGCCCCTTTGTGATGGGCATTTCCAGCGGGGCTAAGCTGGCGGTGGCGCTGGTGATGGTGCTGTTTTTGAACTACGGCCTGCTGACAAGCTCTGCTGTGCTCATTCTGGCAGCCTTTGCGGGCGCTATGGCGGCCATGGCCTTTGTGCTGGCCGCTGCCCGCCGGGTGCAGCGCATGAGCATTCTTGTAATATGCGGCGTGATGATCGGCTATATCTGCTCTGCCATCACCGAGTTTGTGGTGGCCTTTGCGCAGGACAGCAGCATCGTCAACCTGCACAATTGGTCGCAGGGCAGCTTTTCCGGCATGACGTGGGGCAACGTGCGCACAGCGGCGCTGGTGGTGCTGCCTGCGCTGGCGGCGGCCTTCTGCCTTGCAAAGCCCATGGCAGCTTACCAGATGGGCGAAGCCTACGCCCGCAGTGTGGGCGTGGATGTGCGGCGGTTTTCCCGGCTGCTGGTGCTTCTTTCCAGCCTGCTGGCCGCCTGCGTTACCGCCTTTGCCGGGCCTATCTCCTTTGTAGGCATCGCGGTACCGCACCTTGTCAAGCAGCTGCTGGGCAGCGCCCGCCCGCTGTATGTGCTGCCCGGGTGCTGCTTGGGCGGGGCAGCGTTTTGCCTGCTGTGCGATTTGATTGCCCGCAGCCTGTTTGCGCCCATGGAGCTTTCCATCAGCGCAGTCACCGCCGTATTCGGCGCGCCGGTGGTCATTGGGCTGCTGCTGCGCCGCAACCGGGAGGATATGCGATGAAAAACTCCGTCGAAACCAACGCCCTTGCCATCGGCTACGGCAAAGCTGCCCTTGCCCGGGATATCGCGCTGGGCGCTGCCAAGGGGCAGGTGCTGGCACTCATCGGCCCGAACGGCGCGGGCAAATCCACCCTGCTCAAAACATTGGCGGGACAGCTGGCCCCTTTGGGCGGCGCGGTACTGCTGGACGGGCAGGAGCTGGCACGCATCCCCGGCAACGCCCGGGCGC
>ENA-OYXM01000742-OYXM01000742.1-human-gut-metagenome-genome-assembly--contig:-NODE-742-length-11006-cov-7.969501_pt1 | contig 11006 bp, 7 predicted proteins | sample MGYA00243239_ERZ653427 | MGnify/ENA primary metagenome ERZ653427 (study PRJEB26926, sample SAMN06165110) | human gut metagenome | biome: ENVO:00009003; feature: ENVO:2100002; material: ENVO:00002003... | reverse complement strand
GTATAAATGAGATACAGAATTGCAGTTACTTTGTAACATTTATATCATTTAATTTTCAATATTATTTGTACCATTATTTTTGTTTAAATCAACCCAACGATATACTTCTGAATCAAGGTTGCGTCAACAACACTGATTTCGCCGTCATGGTTTACATCGCTGTTAAAAAGCTGAGTCTTGCCGAATTTTACAATACCTACAACATATTTCTGAACAGATGTTGCATCTCCAACCGTAATGTTTCCGTCTGGATATGCATCACCGCAAGTCAGGCAGTTCAATTTGCCACCAATCGTTGTTTTACACTCTGCGCCGTTTTTAAGTCTGCAATATTTATAAGCCATAAGGCCCGTATCCTCGCCAAGCTGTCTTGAAATATAAAACTCCGCATAGCCGTTCTTATCGGGGACAAAAGATGTTACCGCACCTCCGCTGACAAAATATGCGCCCGAGGTTGCATAGCAAGGTTTGCCGCTGCTGTCTGTACCGAAATCCTCATATGTAAAGTCAAAATTCTTGTATGTGCCATCGCTGAGTTTTCCGGTCATTGTGCCATCATCATTAAAGACATCAGGAAAATAGTCGGAGAGTTTAATCCTTATCTTAACATATTCTCCGCCTGTTGAATCATAATTGAATTTCATACCCGTATTACCAAAATAACGATTATCCGCTGTTATCATATGGCGAGTAAATTCCTGATTTTTCGGGAGATTTACAAACTTCGGTGCATCAATACAGTCCTTAAACATCACGCTGTACTTTTGATAATCCGTTGATATGAACATTGCCCCGAAATTCTTTGCCGTATTTTCGGTATATCCCGTTGTTGTAACAAAAAGCTGATTGTTTGAGATTTTCTGCGTTGTACCTGTAACTTCAAAGTCCTTGCGATCTTCATACTCGCTTACCGCACCTGTCATAAGAAGCGAACCGACGGTAAGCACACCGCACATTGCGATTGCAGTTATTTTTTTAATTATATTTTTCATTGTTTTTCCTCTTTCTATCAGTAGGGGCGCTCATTGGACGCCCGATTTGATTGAATTTTATGTTTTCGCAAAATCAGTTGATGTTATGGAAGTTGTGTGTAATTGGCGACATATATATAATCTGTCTTATCAAAAAGATTGTACCATTACTTCGTCAGTTTGCTTTTACATGAAATTTTTATTTAACTCAACCCTACAATATACTTCTGAATCAAGGTTGCGTCAACAACACTGATTTCACCGTCACCGTTTACATCGCTGTTAAAAAGCTGAAGCTTGTCAAAGTTCTCAATACCTACAACATATTTTTGAACAAGAGTTGCATCAGTAACAGAAATGTATCCGTTTAAATCCGTATCACCGCAAGTTAAACCGACCAGAGTATCTCCGATTCTTCCGTAATCGCAATGAGCTCCGTCTTTAAGTCTGCAATAACGGTATGACATTACTTTTGTATCTACACCAAGCTGTCTTGAAACATATATTTCAGCATAGCCGTCCTTATCGGGAGCAAAGGAGGTTACCGCACCTCCGCTTGTCGCATATGCGCCGGATCCCGCATAGCAATTAGCACCGATGCTGTCAGTTCCGAAATCTTCGTATGTAAAATCAAAATCCTTGTAAGAACCGTCGCTGAGCTCAGCAGTCATTGTTCCGTTTTCATTGAACAGACGGGAAAAATCGGAAAGCTTAATTTTCACCTTGACATATTCACCGCCTGTTTTGTCAAACTGATAGAATGTCTGAACATTACCGAAATAACCGTGACCCTGCGTCATCATATATTTTACAAATTTTTCGCCCTTTGGAAGATTTAAAAATCTCGGTGCGTTGATACAATCCTTAAACCATATATCGTAATCCTTTTCTTCGGTTGTTTGGAACTTTGCACCGAAATTTTTATCGGTATTTTCAGTGTATCCCGTTGTTGTCACAAAAATCTGATTGTTTGAGATTTTCTGCGTTGTACCTGTAACTTCAAAGTCCTTGCGATCTTCATACTCGCTTACCGCACCTGTCATAAGAACCGAACCGACGGTAAGCACACCGCACATTGCGATTGCAGATATTTTTTAATTATATTTTTCATTGTTTATCCTCCGTTTTTATTGTTTATCTGTCCGAACCGACAACATATTTCTGCAAAACAGTTGCATCTTCACCGCTTGTATTATTGAACTCATATTTGTAATGCTTGCCTGCGGATGAAGCGAGCAAATCTATAACAGTCCAATAATAATACTTTTGATTTTTCGGAAGATTCAACTTCATATTATACCTCTCAATTGTTAATACTTGTCTAAGTTTATCAATCTATTTTTCTTATGTCAATAATTTTAAAATAAATTCGGCATTTACGGCAATATATGCGTATTTTTCAAATATTAACTATTACAAATGACAGACAAAATACTCGGTCATTTCTGTTTTAAACAATTGGTCTTTAAACAAAAAACAGACTGCACCGTGATGCAGTCTGCTGTAAATTATGACGCACGCTCACATATTACATAGTAACGGTCAAAACCGCCGTTGCCGTCACTTATGCAGGTAAACATCGTGAGCAAATCTCTGTCCTTCTGCAAATAGCAGTCGCCTGATTCGCTCGGCTTATTGACTTTGGTTTCAACGACCTTGTAATTGAGTGTATCCCAATAATTTGTGATTGAAACCCTGTCACCGATTTTGAGATTGCGGAGATTATCAAAGAATATTCGACCGATGTATCCCGTGTGACCTGCAAGGACTGCGTTTGTATTCTTACCGCCGATCGGCAATGAGGTTGCACTCATATGTGCCGCACCGTAGCTCATATTTGAGCTGTTCGCACCGAGGTAAATCGGCAAACGCATATTTATTGTTTCGGCGGTAACATAACCGTAAATGCCGTCGGTTATGCCGTAATCTTCAAGATTGACGGCAGCCTGTGAATAGGTATCGTTGCGGAGCATTTCATACTGGTTTGTTTCAAGTTTTTTGTTGTAGGCAACGCTGTCATTGAAAAGTCTGTCGAGGTCAGCCTTGAAAACAACGGGCTGTTTGGAGGTACGCTTGCCCTCCCTGTCAATTTTGTAGCCCTCTTCGTCAACCTTGCCGTCCTTGACCGCCTGTTCAAAAGAGCCGTCCTCAGCTTCTTCAACACGGGTATCAAAGCCGTCAGCCTCACCGTTTGAAATCTGTGTTCCGATAAAATTTGATATAGGGGGGAATGCGACAAGACCTATTCCGACAACGAGCATTGCTATTGCCACACCCGTAAGTATTTTTTTAATCATCGGAATCACCGCCCGAATCATTCTGATTTTCGTCAGCCGAGTCATCTCTCAGCCGTTTTGCATCGTTTGACTTCTTCTTTTTACGCTTGAGCAGAAATACAACCACAAACACAACAAGTGCAACAAAGCCGACAATTATGCCGATTGCAACTGCATAAGGGATTTTGTAACCGAGAAAGAATATGTAACCGTTGTCAAATTTTGCAAGCGACTCGCCCGTTTCAATATACTTTGTATCGTCATAATCGACACGCTTGCCACGCACGAGAAGTCTGTGAGTATTAATGCCGTATGGGGTACAGGTGAGGAGCGTTACAAGGTCTTCGCCGTCAACAATCCGCAAGGAATTGATTTCCGAGGGGAGAACAACTTCGATTTGATCAACCTCATATTTCAGCGTTCTGTCGAGGATATGAACATAGAATTCATCGCCGACCTTCATATCGGTGAGGTAATCGAAAAATGTTTCGCCCGGATAACCCGAATGGGCAGAAATTACGGAATGTGTGCTTGCACCGCCGACAGGCAGGGAAGTATTTTGAAGATGTCCTGCACCTTTGGAAAGAACCTCTTCGCTTGTGCCGTGATAAATCGGCAGATAAACATTGATTTTCGGCACATCAATATAGCCGATAAGGCCGTTATCGTCAATATTGAGAGTTTTCTCATAATTTGCACCGATTTTCTGAAAAGCCTTTTCGTCGAACGGGTCGGTAATTATCATATTATTTGAAAGGCTGTTATTGTACTTAGCAGCCTCTTCAAACATTTTTTGAGTTTTCTCACTCGGCATCTGAGCAACCCTGTCGGTGTACTCCTTAACCATGCTTCGACTGACATAGTTATTAATTGCGGAACTGACAAGCGGATAGCTCATTATGCCGATTCCTGCAACGAATATTAAAACTATTAGTAAAATTGACAGCTTTCGTTTCATAAAATTTTCCTTTTCTGCGTGTTTTTGTTCCGTTGTTATTATACTACATTTTGCCGTGCAGGGCAATACACGGCGAGCCGCCGTATGGACAGATATTATCCGCATATACGGCTCTTGTGTAAATAGAATGGGGATGCGTTGCCGCATCCCCTGAAAATTACATATATTACAGATTTTAAGATAAAAGATATTCAATCAATTATTTAGCTGCTTTCTTTCTCTTAAGAACAAAGAGGAGAACGCCTGCGCAAGCGATAAGTGCTGCACCGCCAACATAGAACATCATTGTACCCATACCACCTGTTGAAGGAACTGTTACAGGATAATCAGGAACTTCTACCTGATTTACTTCGCTTGAATTACCGTCAACTGAAACTGTAATAACACCTGTTGTGCTAATAACAACTGTGTACTCAGAAGAGTTAAGGTTGTATCCTGATGGTGCTTTTGTCTCCTGAACTGTGTATGTACCTGCAGCAAGCTTTTCAAATGTAACTTTACCTTTGCTACCTTCTTCTACGCTTGTTACTTTAGTAGCAACCTCTGTACCATCTGCTTTCTTGAGTACGAATGTTGCATTGCCAAGACCCGTCTTGTCAGTTGTTGTGCCATCATACTTGAATACAGGAAGGTCGAATGTGTAAACATATACTGTATCATCGCCCGGCTTTGAAGTCTGACCGTATGTGTTTGTGTATGTAAGGCTGTCGCTGTTGCTGTTGTCTGTTGCAGTGTTGCCTGAAACAGCTGTGTCCTTAAGAACTGCTGTAAGTGTTACAGTAACATCTGAACTTGCATAGAAGTCGTTTGTGCCTTCCTTAGCAGCTTTAAGATAAGACTCTGAAAGAGAAATCTGAATATCTGACAGATTTGTTTTATCTACAGTATAATCTGTACCTTCTTGAAGCTTAGTGCTGCCAACCATAACTTCTGTTACAGCTGGATCTCTAAAACTATCTGAAAGGTTATCGTGGATTGTGTATTCAGTAAGCGGAACTTCCTTAGAACCTGTAACTGAAGCTGTGAGCTTAAATGTTACGGTGTCGCCTGCAGAAGCAGTTGTGTGCGTAGCATCGATGTCGCCACCAACGATTTCCTTAGAAACTGTAACTTCACCTGTGTTAATCTTGAGTTCGATTGGAGCTTCTTCTGAACCCTGAGTTTTCTTTGTGCCCTCAGGAAGAGCAAAGAGAGCGCCGCCCTTTTTCTTTACGCTTGTTTCAGCAGGCTGACCTGTTACCTTAACATAGTAAACACCTGCTTCATTTGTACCGAAGTTGTAAACATCTTCGTCAGAAGCAAATGTATGGTTACCCTTGCTGTCTGTATCTGCAAATGTTGCACTTTCACAAGCAGCGAGAAGAGCCACACTGTCATTGCCCGTTGCACTCTTCCAAGTTTTAAGAGCTGTTTCAACATCGACGCCACCCTTAATGTCAGTATATTCGCCTGTTGTTGTGTTGATTGTTGCTACCTTATAAACATTTACTGTAAAGCCGTTTTTGCCCTTAATAAATGCGTTATAAGCATCGTCTGTTGCTGCGCTTGCTGAGAATGGGATCATGAGAGCAATCATCATTACTGCAAGAACAGCTGCAAAGATTTTCTTTGTAGTTTTCATTTTTACTTTCTCCTTTGTGATTGATTTAATATATGTAATTCTATTCTAACCGAATGGTTAAACGGGTTGGGGTGGCTGCATGGCAGACACCGGCTAACAACGGTGTCCGTAGCAGTCAAAGAGGTTTTCTATGAAAGAAACATATGATTAAAAAATCACCTGTTCTAACAATTTAAATCATATCGGGTTACTTTCTGCGTCTTGCTCTGCGTTTTTTACGAACTTTTCCGTAATAGATTGCGTAGCCCGTGAACATTGTCACCGCAAGACCTGCAACCGACAAACCGAGAACAACATAGCCGTTCATACCTTCACCGCTCGCCTGTGGCATTGTAATTGCGCCGTCAACATAATCATATGTAACATCGTACTTACCCTCAACAGGAAGTGTGAAGTAGGAAAGTGTGTAGTTCGGGGTGTAACCCTCTGACGGTTTGTACTCAAACAGACAGTATGTCTGATATGTTGAAGTACCTGATATATAATTGTCGGAACTGTCGCTCCATACAACATTACCGTTTGTTTTTGTGAACTCACCCTGACCGTCCTTGAAGATTGTCAGATTGTCAAACACAGCCTGACCGTTGCTGTCTGTCTTTTTAGAAGTCATATGAGTTTTCATTGAGGCATCTTTAATGATTGTATTGATATCATCTGCAGTAAAGATACCCTCCTCGGATACCTTCATCACAGCAAATTCCGTATCACTTACATTACCGCCTGTCTGATTCTTCTTGTTTACTGTTGCACTTCCGTGTGTGGTTTCATTTTCAAACACGGCTTTTTCAACAGGAGAAGAATTGTTGAAGTAAGTTGCAAGCTGAGCATCGGTTTTGCCTTCAATATCTGAGCTCTTAACCTTAATGTACTTAGCCGCCGTTACTTCACCGCTTTCAAGCAATTCAATCTCGGCAAGCCAGGTGTTTGTATCCATTTTATAATCGGATGCATTTGCACCTTCGGCAAGAGCCTCGGTAATCTTAAATCTGTAAACACCCGCAGTGACTAATTTGAGGTTTTTGAATTCAACCTTACCGTTTTTGTCAGGTGTTTCCAAATTCGTGGAAATTGTTTTTGCGCTGTTTGTCTTGATAGGTTTGCCGTCGGCATCAGGTTTTGTTGTATCCATTGATTCAAGACCTGTCAATGTATAGACGAACTTGCTGCCGCTGTAAGCCTGACCGTCAAGAGTTTTATTTACCGAAATGGCAATGTTTGTAGGATTAACCTTATTGATAAAGTTAAGCGCATTTCCTGCTTCGGCGAGAGTACCGACAAATATACCGTTGAAGTTCTGATCGCCTACTTTGTAGGGAACATAACCTATAACATTTTTCTCTGTAATCTTATAGGTTGCACCTACAGGAATATTGAGAAGCTTAATGCTTTCGCCCTTTTTGATTGTGAACGAACCGTCCAAGGGTGTACGGTAAGCTGTGCTTGAATAATCACTTGCGCCCTTCTCTTTGAGCTGATACTCAAGAGGATAGGTCTTGTAATCATAGGTTGAACCATTGCCGTCAAAGTCGAGAGCAATCGCAAATGTAAACTGCTGATCTGTATCGTAATCGGTTTTACCGTCTTCACCAACAACATTCTTTGAAATTTCAAGAGGTGCTGTCACTATACTGTTGGTATAGTTGAGCTGGAGCTGTGCATAAGCCTTTTTATCAGCGGGATCCGCAAGATTGAATGCCGAGTCCGTAGCTGAACCGCTACTGATTGGTGAACCGTCTCTGTTGTTAACGAGTTCCCAGTTTGTTGTGTATTTAAGCTTACTGCTGTTTGTTGACTCGTTAACCTTCATTTTATTGCCGGTCTTGAATGAGTTGTCAAAGTCAGCTATATAATTATCTTTAAGTGTGAAACCGCTGTTTGAAAGAGTTTCACTGCTTGTGCTTTCGTCTGATTTTGTAAGCTTGTAGCCTTTACCGGAGGTATCTTTATCGTTCTCTTTGATTGTATAATCAAAAGCTTCATTAGCTTTGAGGTCATCTGAAATTTCAGAAACAACATCGCCTGTATCAAGTGCCTTTGTAACCTTGAGGTCATTGTTAGCAGGTGTCATTGTGAAATTTACTGAGAAGTTAGACTCAGCCTCACCACGCTCCATATAGAATACTACCATATGGTATGTCTTGTTAGGATCAAGCTGAACACCATTGTTGATTGTCTTTGTAACGATGCCAAGATTTGTATGATGTAACACAGCGTCTCCGGTATACGGAGTGCCGTTATCGTTCCACATTCCACCGTAAAGGTCTGAAAGCGTAAGGGGGGCATCTGGTGTAAGATTGCCGTCAGTTATATTCTGCCACTTACAGAAGTTAGCTTTTGTATTTTTGCCAAGGTCTGCCTTTTTGAATTTGTAAAAACCGTCTGATTTGTCATAAGGTTCTACATAACGTTTACCATTATTATCTACACCAACACTTGTATCCTCCCAAACATTCAGACAGAAGTATTTATTATTTGTCTTAACCCAAAACTCATCACTCGGAACTGTAACTGTTGTCGACGATGATGAAGATGAGTAGTCGGCAAATACATCGTCAGCTGTTGCTTTCATTGTATTAAAGTTAATTGAACCTTTTGCCTCTTTATGGTCACCGCCGAGGTCGAGAGCAAGCTCTGCGTTAGCACCTGTTGGATCTTCACCGATATAAACCCAAAGGTCATCGTCACCGCTGAAGTTAAAGGTTGCAGGTTTGTTGTCTGCAAGCATACCATCTTTCGGAACTCTGAAGTCTATATCAAGTCTGACACCAAAGCCATAGTTAAGGTTACAGTTAGTACCCTTGCCCGTTGATGTATTCTGAGTATTGTTGAATGGGAAAACACCATAACCGTTTTCTGTACCGCCGAATTTTCCCAAATCATCGTGTACACCATATGTTTCGCCCGCACCGTAGTTAATTTTTTTAGGTGTAAGGCCGTCCCATGTAAAGTAGATGTTATCGGTTGCATTTTTTGAAGTGAATTCATAAGTAGTAACACCATCACCGTCAGTAGTTGCACGGAACGGGAAAGATGACTTATAAACATTGGCAACTCTTTTATCATTATATGTAGCGGTTGAAAGTGCCTCAGCATCAAAGTAAGGAGCCTTGACACCATTTGCAACCTGAAGATTGCCCTTACTGTCAAGCCTGTTGTACATAAGACCCTGTAAGGACTGGTTATAATTACCGTCGCCCCATGCCATACCGTTGGCGTTGTTTACTGCATAGTAATAGTTATCATTATAATCGTTGATGTTTGTAAGTCCTCCTGCGTGGGTCTTAAATGTTTCGTAGTGTTCTCCACCCTTATACATATTACCGAAGTAGAGAGGATACTTCCAGTCCGATTTATGTGGTAAAGCAATCTTGCTTATGTAGTTGTTGAAGTTATCAAACTGATACCAATAGTCATACATATTGTCGTTACCCTGACACTGAAGATACCCGTTCGCCTGCTCCATATCCGACCAGTAGTCAAAGTATGTTGCGTCAACGCCTACGATGTCAGGATTACTTGAGAATGAATTTTCAACGACAGCACCATAGTTTACATTGTCTATTTCCGAGAATTTTGTCCAGCCTTCGCCTCTGGCTGTCTTAACATATGTAGCCGTGTTATCGCTGTAGCCCGAACCATCATATCCCGAATCTGTCGGATATGATGTTGCAGAAGATGCACCGTTGAGGTTATGTTCGTTCGGATGGAATCTTAAAAGCGCACCCGCCGGAATTTTACCTTTGAACACCACAGAACCGCTTACCTTGGTGTCTTTGGTGTCTTTTGTAAGCTCAACTGTTCCTTCATAGGCATCGTTGTAGTCAAAAGTTGCATAAACCTTTGTAAGCGACTTCCAGTCATCGTTTGAAACATAAACTGTTTTATATTCTGCTTTCGACTGTTTGTCGGGAGCTTGAACAGAAAGGTATTTACTTTCTTTGAACGAGCCGTCAGTTGTAAGATAAAATTCCGTGTCACCCGTAGCACCCGAAATGTCGATGGTCTTGATGAACGGGTTAGTCCACTGACTTTTTGAAGCATCATAAAGAGCATTATCAGCACTGTATGAGTCATTAATACCGAGGTCGCTTGTTTGTGTTTCGCCCTTGTTGCTGAAGATTACATTTTTATGGGATGACTTAACATCTACATAGTAGTAATCGCTGTCTGAAGATGTCTTAGTCATTGCAGCACCCGGCCACTCTGCGTTGAAGTCAGTATCGTTTACCCAAGAATATGCATAAGCTTCATTATAGGTATTATTGCTGTTATAAAGATAGATACGACGGGAATCGCTTGCAACAGTCTTTTCGGGAAGAGTAAAATTAACCCCGGAAGAAAGCTCAATTTTTGTTGCACCGGATGGTGCAGTGGCTTCAAAAACTCCCGACGAAGGATCTTTGCTTACCTTTTCTGTTTTAAGAACCGTGCCGTCATCCTGAGCAAAACGACATGTAACAGAAGAAAAACCATTCCATTCCTTATTCTTGTTCAGGTTAATGTAAATCTTCTGATCCAAAGATGTTGCCGCAAACACATTAAGCGACATACCCGACACGGCACATATCGAAAGCATGAGGGTAAGTGCAAGCACAAGAGAAAAGCTTTTCTTTGCGGTTATGCAAAGCTTTTTACTTAATTTCATAATTTTTTCTTCTCCTTCATTGCCGATTACTTTGTTTTGGCAGTCAAAGTACAATTAAACAGAACTGCATAGGACAGTCCAATATATCTGCCAACTAATTATGAAACGCAATTTTTTGAATTTGTTCTTCTTTTTTACTTGTATACAATTATATAATATTTTATTGCATATTTGTAGAGGCAATACAGCCAAACTTTGGGTAATATTTTTGGCTATTTTGCATATCTGCAAGCACGATTTAATATTTTTGACCATAATGTGATTTTATTACTTATTTATCACCATTTTTTGTGTTTAAGATAAATTATACCCATTGCACAACCTTAACAGGCAGTTAAAAAGTCAATTTCAGCACTGAATTTGTTGATTTTTAATTCTTTTTTCAAAAATATCAAAATTTTTTATGCAAGTTTACGCTAAGATGTGCGTTCAGGAGTATGTATTATTTTGCGATTGTTGTTTTTAAACATAAAATGCCCCAAAACCTACATTTTACCTGTCTCTTATACACATCTGACGCTGCCGACGATAAGGC
>ENA-OYXM01000711-OYXM01000711.1-human-gut-metagenome-genome-assembly--contig:-NODE-711-length-11521-cov-7.148439_pt1 | contig 11521 bp, 10 predicted proteins | sample MGYA00243239_ERZ653427 | MGnify/ENA primary metagenome ERZ653427 (study PRJEB26926, sample SAMN06165110) | human gut metagenome | biome: ENVO:00009003; feature: ENVO:2100002; material: ENVO:00002003... | reverse complement strand
GGGCTCGGAGATGTGTATAAGAGACAGCAAACCCGGACATCGCCTGCACCCTGCGCGGCAAGGACTTTGAAGCCAAGGACGTTTTCGACGCCGCCCGCGCCGGGGACGCACTGGCTGCCCGTGAGGTGGACGAGATGGCCTCCACGCTGGGCATGGCACTGGCAAACATTGCCGCCACCACCGACCCCGAGATGTTCATGATCGGCGGCGGCGTGGCCCGCGCCGGGGAGGTTCTGTTCACCCCGCTGGTGCGCCACTACAAGGAGTACGCCTTCCAGTCCTGCAAGGAAACCCCCATCAAGGCCGCCAGCCTTGGCAACGATGCCGGCATCTACGGTGCCGTGCGCCTGATCGTGGGTGCCTGATCAGGGAATATCAAACGCTTTCAAACCAGCCAAGCCTGCGGGCTTGGCTGGTTTTGTTTTTGCAGGAGACAAAACAAGTCTGATTTTCCAAAAGCGTTGCATATCGGCGCAAAAAGGCAACTGCCGTCTTGTTTATTTTGTGCATTTATGCTAAAATAGCGTGCAGATAGTTGATTTTTATAGAGCGGTATTACTTTTTTCTGATGCTGTAAAAATTCGGCTGAGCCGAAAAAAATAAGGACGCAACAAAGGAGAACACGCCATGAAAAAGCTTTTCGCCATGACGGTGGCCGTGCTGCTGCTGTTTTCGGTGCTGCTGGGCATTCCCGCCGCCTATGGGCAGGCACCGGAGACGGGCAAAACGCTGGACATCCTGTTCAGCCACGACACCCACTCCCACCTGAATACCTTTACCACAGTGGTGGAGGATGAGGAGACGGACATCGGCGGCTTTGCCCGCGCCAACACCCTCATCAAGGCGCAGCGCGCCAAAGACCCGGACACCCTTGTGATCGACGGCGGTGACTTTTCCATGGGCACCCTGATCCAGACGGTGTTTGAAACACAGGCCGCAGAGCTGCGGATGCTGGGCTACATGGGCTACGATGTGACCACCTTTGGCAACCACGAGTTCGATTACCGCTCCAAGGGGCTTGCCAATATGCTTACCAGCGCCCGCACCTCCGGCGATGCCGTCCCGGCCATCGTGGTCTGCAATGTGGACTGGGACGCTATGGAAAGCGCCGGTCTTGCCGAGGGCCAGCAGCTGCTCAAGGACGCCTTTGCCGCCTACGGCGTGCAGGACTACACCGTGGTGCAGAAGGGCGATGTGCGCATTGCCGTGGTGGGCGTTTTCGGCAAGGACGCGCTCTCCTGCGCGCCCACCTGTGAACTGAAATTCAAGGACCCGGTACAGGCGGTCAAAGCCACCGTGGCAGAGATCAAGGCGAACGAAAACGTGGATATGATCGTCTGCGTTTCCCACAGCGGCACATGGGACGACCCCAAAAAGTCTGAGGACGAGCTGCTGGCTAAGGGTGTGCCTGAGCTCGACCTTATCCTGAGCGGCCACACCCACAGCCGCATCCGGGAGCCCATCCGGCACGGGGACACCTATGTGGTCTCCTGCGGCGAGTACGGCAAAAATTTGGGCAGCCTGTCCATGGCGCAAAAAGCCGACGGCCGCTGGCAGGTGACCGATTACCAGCTGATCCCCATCACTGCCGATATTCCCGCCGATGTGGAAACGCAAGAGGTCATCGACCGCTTTATGGACACGGTGGACGAGGATTATCTGGCGCAGTTCGGCTACACCAAGGATCAGGTGCTGGCAGAAAACGATGTTGTTTTCTCCAACCTGAAGGATCTGGGCAAGGTGCACACCGAGCATAATCTGGGCGATATCATCGCGGACGCCTATGTGTACGCGGTGGAGAACGCCGCCGACTATAACGGCGTTCCGGTAGACTTGGCGGTAGTACCCAGCGGTACCGTGCGCGACACCTACGCCCGGGGCGATATCACAGTGGAGCAAGTGTTCAACTCCTTCTCGCTGGGCATCGGCGCAGACGGTGTGCCGGGCTATCCCCTCATCGAGGTCTACCTCACCGGCAAGGAACTGCGCACCGCCGCCGAGATCGACGCTTCAGTGTCGGATTTCATGACCACCGCGCGGCTGTATTGCAGCGGCCTGAACTTTACCTATAACCCCCACCGCCTGCTGCTGAACAAGGTGACGGATGTCTATCTGGTCAAGGACGGTCAGCGCGTAGAGCTGCAGGACGACAAGCTGTACCGCGTTGTGGCAGACCTTTACAGCGGGCAGATGCTGAACGCTGTCACCGATATGTCCTACGGCATTCTGTCCATCGTGCCGAAGTACGCCGACGGCACTCCCATCGAAGATTTTGAGGATGTGATCCTGACCGAAAACGGCAAAGAGCTGAAGGGCTGGGACGCCATTGCGCGGTACATGGCCTCGTTCGAGGACACCGACGGCGACGGCATCGGCAACGTGCCGGACTACTACAACACCCTGCACGACCGCAAAAAGGTAGAGGACAGCCGCAGCCTTTCCGCGCTGCTGAAAAAGCCCAACCGCTTTGCCTTTATCCTACTTGGCCTGATCCTCACCGTCATTCTGCTGGTGGTGTGCCTTGTGCTGCTGCTCCGTAAGCTGGTGCGTAAGTTCCGCCGCAGAAAAAAGGCGCGTTAAAATAGCACAATGCCGGACAGCCTGCGGGCTGTCCGGCATTGTATTTTCACAATCAGAATCTCCCCTTCTGCAACCCATCCAGTACCTCGTACAGGTCGCAGCACTCGGCGGTGTACAGACGGCGCATCTCGTCGTTGGCGGGGGCCATGTCCGGCACCATCACGGTAACAAAGTGCCCGGCGGCACCGGCGCGCACGCCGTTGTAGCTGTCCTCCAGCACAAGGGTGCGGTCACGCGCAGTGCCCAGCGCTTCCGCTGCTCGCAGAAAGATCTCCGGGTCGGGCTTGGAGGCTGAGAACTGCTCGCCGGAGACGATCACCTTAAAATAGTGGGTCAGACCCCAGCCGTCCAAATGGTGCCGGATAGACGCCATCCGGCTGGAGGAGGCCACTGCCATGGGGATGTGCTGCGCGTCCAGCCATGTCAGAATTTCGTCCAGTCCGGGCTTTTTGGGCGGCGGTGCCTGAAACGCCTTTTCCGCCTGTGCGTGCAGCGCCTCGATGATGGCGTCCGTGTCGCAGTTTTCCCCGTAGAAGCGGCGCAGCACCGCCCGCATGGTGTCCCCTGCCGTGCCGCGGGCGGCAACGTCCAGCCCTTCCTTATAAGAAAGCCCAAGGGTGGCAAGTGCAGGCTCCCACAGGGTAGCCCAGACCCGCTCGGTGTCGAACATCAGGCCATCCATATCAAAAATAACGCTGTCGATCATGGCAGTATGCTCCTTCCATAGAAAAGCGGAGCTGTGCTCCGCAAAAGTGCTCTGTGCCCCTATTGTACCATAGATTTGGCAGTTTGCACACCATTGTGCTCACAATCTGGTGCAACTTTACCGGTGGAAAGATGAAACATTTTTTGATTCCTTGCAAAACCGGCTGGGAATATTATAATAGAAACCAATATTTGTGTCATAAAGCGCCGGAAATCGTGCGCACGCGCATAAAAGGAAAGAGGGAAACTCACTATGTTGGATATCAAGATCACCCGCACGGCTACGCCCAAGGCAAAGCCCACCGATGAGACGAAGCTTGGCTTCGGCAAAAAGTTCTCCGACCACATGTTCGTCATGGATTACACTGAGGGTGAGGGCTGGCACGATGCCCGCATCGTCCCCTACGGCCCCTTTGAGCTGGACCCCGCTACCGTGGTGTTCCACTACGCACAGGAGATCTTTGAGGGCATGAAGGCCTACCGCACCGCCGACGACACCGTGCAGCTGTTCCGCCCGGACTGCAACGCCAAGCGTTTTCAGGATTCTGCCGACCGTCTGTGCATTCCCAAGATCCCGGTAGAGGACTACATTCAGGCTGTCGAGGCTCTGGTGGACGTGGACCGCGACTGGGTGCCCCACACCGACGGCGCTTCCCTGTACATCCGTCCCTTCATCTTTGCCAATGATGTGGGGCTGGGCGTGCACGCTTCCAAGCACTATATCTTCTGCATCATCTGCGCTCCCTCCGGTGCTTACTACGCCGAGGGCATCAACCCCGTGCGCATCTATGTGGAAGACGAGTATATTCGCGCCGCCCCGGGTCTGACCGGCTTTACCAAGTGCGGCGGCAACTACGCCGCTTCCATCAAGGCCGGTGAGCTGGCCGAGGAGCAGGGCTACGCACAGGTGCTGTGGCTGGACGGCGTGGAGAAGAAGTACGTTGAAGAAGTTGGCAGCATGAACATCATGTTCAAGATCGACGGCAAGGTGTACACCGCCGCTACCGTAGGCACCGTGCTGCCCGGCGTCACCCGCCGCAGCTGCATCGAGCTGCTGAAGGACTGGGGCTACGAGGTCGTTGAAGGCAAGATCGCCATTGCCGACATCATGGCTGCTGCCCGCGAAGGCAAGCTGGAAGAGGTGTTCGGCACCGGTACTGCCGCTGTCGTCTCCCCTGTCAAGGAGCTGGTCTGGAAGGGCGAGCACGCCTTCATCGGTGACGGCAAGATCGGCCCTGTCACCCAGAAGCTGTACGACACCATGACCGGTATGCAGTGGGGCAAGATCCCCGATACCAAGGGCTGGATCGTGCCTGTGGAAAAGAAATATTGAGCCGCCTGTCACCCTACGGCTTTTAAAGGGACTGCTGCATACCGTCTGGGGCAGCAGTCCCTTTGCTCTATAATCATTGCAATTCCCGCCGCATGGTGCTACACTACCTATAAAGGGCGTGGGCTTGCCGCCTGTGCCCCTTGCAGGAAGATTTGAGAGGAAAGAAGCACCATGATCAAAAAATGGAGCATGAGTTACCCGGCGGTCAACGGCACCGAACAGCGCCGGGCGTATGTCTATCTGCCCACCATGTACGAGGCACAGCCGGAGCGCCGGTTCCCCGTGCTGTATATGTTCGATGGGCAGAACGTGTTTTTCAACGAAGATGCCACCTACGGCAAAAGCTGGGGCGTGGCAGATTATCTGGACTATACCGACACCCCGCTGATCGTGGCGGCCATCGAGTGCAACGCCGGGGCGAACAACGAGCGTCTGGTGGAGTATTCCCCCTACCGCTTCGATGACCCCACCTACGGCCACTTTGACGGCAAGGGACAGGCCACCATGAGCTGGTTCATCCACCGGTTCAAACCCCTGATCGACCAGAATTTCCGCACCCTGCCGGACAGGACACATACCTTTATCGGCGGCAGCAGCATGGGCGGGCTGATGAGCCTGTACGCTCTGCTGCAATATAACGATACTTACAGCCGCGCCGCGGCACTGTCGCCTTCCATCTGGGTGGCGCCGGATAAGATTTCCGGCCTTGTGGGGCGCGCAAAACTTGCCCCCGGCACGGTGCTGTACATGGACTACGGCTCCCGGGAGATGGGCAACCACGATGGCATCCGCCGGGAATTCTCCAACTTGAGCGGCAAGCTGATGACCCGGGGCATCCACCTGACCAGCCGCATCGTACCCGGCGGCACCCACTGCGAGGCCAGCTGGGAAAAACAGCTGCCCTTCGTGTTCCACACCCTGCTGTATGAGGTGGAGGAATAAAAGAAGGGTGACACCATCACCACACCAAAGGAGGAAACACCATGGAGATGCAGTATTTCAAGGAGTACAGCCCGGAACTGGGACGGGATATGGAGTGCAAGCTTTACGGCCATGCAGGCCGCCCGATGCTGTATATTCCCTGTCAGGACGGCCGATTCTTCGATTTTGAAAACTTCCACATGACCGACACCCTTGCCCCGTGGATCGAGTCCGGGCAGATCATGGTGCTTTCCATCGACACCATGGATCAGGAAACATGGTCGGACGCACAGGGCAACCCCTACTGGCGCATCCGCCGCTATGAGCAGTGGCTGCGCTACATCACCCGCGAGGTCGCTCCGATGCTTCAGCATCTGGCGCAGCAGCGCAACGGCTGGAGCGATCTGCCCGGCATCATCGCCTTCGGGTGCAGTCTGGGCGCCACCCACGCGGTAAACCTGTATCTGCGCCGCCCGGATATCTTCTGCGGCTGTCTGGCACTCAGCGGCATCTACACTGCTCACTACGGCTTTGGCGACTATATGGACGAGCTGGTGTACATGAACTCCCCCGTGGACTACATGAAGAACTTCCCGGAGGATCACCCCTATATGCAGCTGTTCCGCAGCCAGAAAGCTGTCATCTGCTGCGGTCAGGGCGACTGGGAACAGCCGGACACCACATGGCTGCTCAAGCGCATCTTTGAGGCAAAGCATATCCCCATCTGGGTAGACCTGTGGGGTCACGATGTCAACCACGACTGGAACTGGTGGTATAAGCAGGTGGCGTACTATATGCCCTACGTTCTGGGCCAGCAGTGACCCATCCTGTGAAAATGGCACAACGGCGCGTCCATGGACGCGCCGTTGTTTCCCAATATTAAAGCCTGTCCCGCCCCGCAGGGGCATTGCAATCATAGAGGTAACGGAAAGAGGAATCAACAAATACTATGCAGAACTTTATTTTTATCTCCCCCAACTTCCCCACGAACTACTGGCAGTTCTGCCGGGAGCTGAAGAACAACGGCCTGAACGTGCTGGGCATCGGCGACCAGCCCTACGAGGAGCTGAAGCCGGAGCTGAAGGCAAGCCTGAACGAGTACTACAAGGTGAACAGTCTGGAAAACTACGACGAGGTATACCGCGCCGTGGCCTTTTTCGCCTTCAAGTATGGCCGCATCGATTGGCTGGAGTCCAACAATGAATACTGGCTGGAACGGGATGCCGCCCTGCGCACCGATTTCCACATCACCAGCGGCTTCCAGACCTCTGATATGCCCCGCATCAAGTACAAGAGCAAGATGAAGGAGTACTATCAGAAGGCCGGTATCGCCACCGCCCGCTACCACATGGTGGATGACCTTGCAGGCTGCAAGGCCTTTGTGGAACAGGTGGGCTACCCGGTGGTGGTCAAGCCGGACAACGGCGTGGGCGCTTCGGATACCCACCGCCTTTCCACCGACAAGGAACTGGAAGAATTTCTGGCCTACAAGGAAAAAGAGCACCCGGATGTGGCTTACATCATGGAGGAGTTCGTCCGTGCCGAGGTGAACAGCTACGATGCCATCATTGACGCCCACGGCAACCCCATCTTTGAGGCGGGCAACGTAAGCCCGGTGTCCATCATGGACATCGTGAACAACGATGACAACTCCATCTACTACATCATCAAGGATCTGCCGGAGGACACCCGCGCTGCGGGCCGTGCCGCCGTCAAGAGCTTTGGGGTGAAGAGCCGCTTTGTCCACTTCGAGTTCTTCCGCATGACCGAGGATCAGGCCAGCATGGGCAAAAAGGGTCAAATCGTGGCGCTGGAAGTCAACATGCGTCCCTGCGGCGGCTTTACCCCGGACATGATCGACTTTGCCCGCTCCACCAACGTGTACAAGATCTGGGCAGACATGATCGCCTTCGGCGGCACCGATATGCCGGTGGGTGAGCACTACTACTGCGCCTTTGCCGGCCGCCGGGATGGCAAGAGCTTCGTTTACAGCCACGAGCAGCTGATGCAGAAGTATCAGGACAACATGCGCATGGTGGACCGCATCCCCGAGGCGCTGTCCGGTGCCATGGGCAACCAGATGTATGTGGCCACCTTCTCCACCCGTGACGAGATGGAAAAGTTCTACTCCGATGTGCTGGCCGTCACCGACGCCACCAACGCAAAGGTGCAGGCCGAGCTGACGAAGGTGCTGGCTCTTGGTGAGCCGGAGGCCGTTTAAAGCCAAAAATTCAAGCCCGGAAAGTCCGCAGACTTTCCGGGCTTGTTCTATTTCATTACACCTTCGCAGCGCCCCGTTCCAGAATACCGTTGAAGCGGGAGAAGAAAGTGATGGTGGTAATGATGGCGGCCAAAATATCGCTGACCGGCTCTGCCAGAAAGACACCGAACACCGGGTTCGGCAGCAGGTGCGGCAGAATGAAGATGAGCGGGATCAGCAAAATGATCTTGCGCAGACAGGCCAGCAGCAGGCTGACCTTGGCCTGTCCCAGCGCCATAAAGCTCTGCTGGCAGGCGATCTGGAAGCCCATGGCAAAGATACCGGCCATATAGATGCGCATGGACCATGTGGTGTAGTCGATCAGCGCCGTATCCGAGGTGAAGATGCCCGCCACAGCCCCCGGCGCCAGCATCATGAGCAGCCAGAACAGGCAGGTGTAGCAGCTGCACAGGGTCAGCTGGAAGCGGAACGCCTCCTTGACGCGGGACTTTTTGCCCGCGCCGAAATTGAAGCTCATCACCGGCTGACCGCCCTGACAGATGCCCTGAATGGGCAGGGTGCACAGCTGGGAAGCGCTGGTGATGACGGTCATGGCACCCACAGCCACGTCGCCGCCGTACCGCGCCAGACTGGAGCTGAAACTGATGGACAGCAGGCTCTCAGTGGACATCATCACAAAGGTGGAGACGCCCAGCGCCATCACCGGCAGAATGACCTTCTTTTCCGGGCGCATATAGTCCTTGCGCAGGCGCAGGATGGTCTTTTTGCCGGTGAGGAAGTGCAGGATCCACACCGCGCCCACGGCCTGACTGAGCACGGTGGCAATGGCAGCGCCCCGCACGCCCAGACCCAGACCAAAGATCAGGATGGGGTCGAGAATAATGTTGATGACCGCACCGATGACGGTGGTAAGCATACTGGTCTTGGCAAAGCCCTGCGTGGTGATGAAGGGGTTCATGCCCAGCACCAGCAGCACGAACACCGAGCCCAGAAGGTAGATGCGGCTGTAACTCAGCGCATAGGGCAGGGTGGCGTCACTGGCGCCAAAGAGCCGCAGCAGGGTGGGTGCCCCGGCGTAGAACACCACGGTCAGCACCACCGAGAAGAGCAGCAGCATGGTAAAGCTGTTGGAGATGATCTTCTCCGCCTGCTCCTTGTCGCCCTGTCCCAGCGCAATGGCGGTGCGGGGTGCACCGCCCGCGCCCACCAGCATGGCGAATGCGTTCAGCAGCATAAGGATGGGGGTGAACAGTCCCACGCCGGTCAGCGCTGCCGCGCCGATGCCGGTAATATGTCCGATGTAAATGCGGTCCACGATGTTATACAGCAGGTTGACCACCTGTGCAACGACCGCCGGGATCATGAGCTGCAGCATCAGCTTTTTTACGCTGCCAGAGCCCATATCCTGTTTTGCCTGTGCCATGGATGTGATTCTCCTTTTACTTCAAATTTGAACTATCTCTTATATTATACTCAAAACCCGCAAAAAAACCAGTCCTTTTTGCAAAATTTTCCGTGCTGCGCAAAAAGGCACACTTCTCCCCTGTCACAGCGCCGGGCTTGCCGCCATGTCCTCTTTGCAGTGCGCTTTTCCGGGCGGCAGCGGCCTTTGCATCCAAGTTTTCGGCGATATGTCTGTAAAAAAGCAAGGTTTTTCGTCAGGTTTGTGTCTTGTACACAGCGGCATTTTTCAGTACAATAAAGAAGCAGAGAAGAAAAATAAGCGCTGCGACCAAAATAGGTCGCCGCGCTGTTTTGTATTTTGCGGCGCAGCTGCGCCCGGTGAAAAAAGGAGTGCTGTACAATGATCAACATGGTCAAGCTTCCCACCAGCAAAAGCGAACTGTTCCTGCGGGTGGCCAAGGGACATTTTGCCACCAGCCACAGCCACATCAACTATTACATCGACGTGACCACCCAAAAGTCCCGCCTTTCCGAGGCAAAAGCCGTGGCAAAGGAACTGGTCAGCGCTTACCAGCACAGCACCATCGTGGATACCGTGCTTTGCTTGGACGGCACACAGGTCATCGGCACCTGCCTTGCCAACGAGCTGACCAAGGACGGCTTTACCAATATGAACGCCCACAAGACCATCTACATCGTCACCCCGGAATACACCTCCGGCAGCCAGATCATTCTGCGGGATAATCTTGCTCCCATGGTCAAGGGCAAGCACGTCCTCATTCTGGCCGCATCCATCACCACCGGCTACACCATTCAGGCAGCCGTGGAAGCCGTAAACTACTACGGCGGCATCGTGGCCGGGCTTTCGGCTATTTTTGCCACCACTCACGAGTGCCTTGGCTACCCGGTCACCTCTATCTTCGACCCCACCAGCCTGCCGGATTACGCCAGCTTCGACTCCCGCGACTGCCCCCTGTGCAAGGCCGGGCAGCACATCGACGCGCTGGTGAACAGCTTCGGCTATTCGGCGCTGTAAATAGAACCAATCTGGAGCTGCCGCACCCGAGCGGCAGCTCCTTTTTGTTGTCCCCCGGGCGGGATTGTGCTATACTGATACCAGACGAAACTAGGAGAACGAGGTATCAAATCCATGAAAATTCCCGCAAACGGTTTTACCCACGCCGGCAAGTTCCATGCCGATGACGTGTTTGCTACGGCACTATTGCAAATTCTGCGCCCGGATATCAAGATCACCCGGGGCTTTACCGTGCCTGACGATTTTGACGGCATCGTGTACGATATCGGCTTTGGGATGTTCGACCACCATCAGGAGCCCCGGGAGTACCGCGCAAACGGCGTGCCCTACGCGGCCTTTGGTCTGCTGTGGCGGGTGCTGGGCCCCGGCCTTGTGGGCGAGCGGCAGGCGCGGCTCATTGACGAAAACTTCATCCAGCCGCTGGACCTGAACGACAACACCGGCGAGCAGAACAGCCTGTGCGATGCCATTGGCTTTTTCAACCCGGTGTGGGACTCCAAGGAGGATCAGGACAGCTGCTTTTTCAAGGCGGTGGCTGTGGCAAAGCAGATCCTGGAAAACCAGATCGACAGCGCCAACGCCGTGAACCGCGCGGACGAAAAAGTGCAGCAGGCCTACCGCAACTCCCGCGACGGCATCGTGGTGCTGCCCTGCTATCTGCCGTGGAAAAATGGTCTGTACAAGACTGATGCTCTGTTTGTGGTGTACCCCAGCCAGCGCGGCGGGTGGAGCGCCCAGTGCGTCACCGACCACAAGACCAAAAAGTCCAAGCTGCCCTTCCCCCAGTCGTGGGCGGGGCAGCCGCAGGAGGTCATCGAGCAGAAGAGCGGCATCCCGGGCATCAGCTTCTGCCACGCCAGCCGCTTCCTCATCACCGCCAAAGACAAGGAGACCGCCCTTGCGGCCTGCCGTCAGGTGCTGAAAAACAATGGACGCCTTGCCTGACGCCGCCTACGTCTACATGGTGCGCTGCACCGGCGGGCAGCTGTACACCGGTTGGACGAACCACCCCGCCGCCCGGCTGAAAGCGCACCAGAGCGGCAAAGGTGCCCGCTACACCCGCGCCCACGGCGCGGTAGGCTTTGCCTATCTGGAGCGTTGCGCGGACAAGCGCGCCGCCCTGCGCCGGGAAGCCGCCCTGAAAAAGCTTTCCAAGGCGGAAAAAGAGGTACTGTGCGCCGCATGGCGCGCCGCCGGGTGCCCCGGGGTGGAGAACGATTGAAAACGCCCTCCGCGTCTTCCGGGTTGCGGCACCCAGCATCCGCTTCGTGCCTTGGGCGGCACGCGCGTCTTGCTGGCCGCTGCCCCAACAACTCCTCCC
>ENA-OYXM01000709-OYXM01000709.1-human-gut-metagenome-genome-assembly--contig:-NODE-709-length-11528-cov-11.072867_pt1 | contig 11528 bp, 10 predicted proteins | sample MGYA00243239_ERZ653427 | MGnify/ENA primary metagenome ERZ653427 (study PRJEB26926, sample SAMN06165110) | human gut metagenome | biome: ENVO:00009003; feature: ENVO:2100002; material: ENVO:00002003... | reverse complement strand
GAGATCGCTCAGTGTCTCGTGGGCTCGGAGATGTGTATAAGAGACAGATTTAATAGAGTTAGGCTTTCTTCAGACTATTAATAATGGCAATCAGATAACCTAAAGCGATAAAGGCACCCGGAGCCAGAACAAAGATCAGCATTCCGTATTCTTCCGGCAGAATGGTCAGATTGAATATCTTACCTGTTCCGAGGAATTCACGTACGGCACCCAACAGAGTCAGGGCAATGGTAAAACCAAATCCCATACCGATACCATCAAACATAGAAGCCAGCGGATTGTTCTTCGCTGCGAAAGCTTCCGCACGTCCCAATACGATACAGTTTACTACGATCAGCGGAATGAAAAGCCCGAGAGTAGCATACAGATCGGGCACGTATGCTTGCATTATCATCTGCAACAGTGTCACGAATGACGCGATCACCACGATAAATGAAGGGATGCGTACCATATCCGGAATCAGATTCTTGATAGATGAAATTACCACGTTCGAGCAAATCAGGACGAACATAGTGGCCAGTCCCATACCCATACCGTTGATTGCCGATGATGTCGTACCCAGTGTAGGACACATACCGAGCAGGAGCACAAAAATAGGATTCTCTTTGATAATCCCGTTCATCATTACTTTAAAATTATTCATAACTGTCTCCTCCTTTCTTAGTTATTAGTGTCATTAGCAGCTGCTTCACCTTCCGGTGCAGCAGCCGGTTCATTTTTCTGGGAAGCTCCGGAATTCGTATCCACCTCACCGCCTTTATATGCCTGATAAGCAGCATTCACCGCATTCAGGAAAGCACGTGAAGTGATAGTAGAAGCCGTGATAGCATCTACCTGTCCATTCATGTCTTTGGTCACAGCCAATGGAGTCTCTCCCGGATTCATACCCAAAATAGACTTTGCACTTTCTTCGTGAGATACCGGTTTTTCGTTCTTTGCAGGATCATAAGCTCCAAACCATTTGTCCGCTTTCGAACCCAGTCCCGGAGTTTCAGCGTGCGCCAATAAAGAGTAGTTATAAATCTTGCCTTCAGCATCAAAGCCTACCAGTACTTTCAGTTCACCGCCAAATCCCATTGACTTGGCTTCAACGGCAGAACCTACCCACTCTTCGCCATTCTTGGCCGGATAGATAATGAAATCCACGATTTTCTTTCCGTCTTTCTCGCTGAAAACAGTATCGCTTTCGGCTACCGGATTATTGGTATATTCAGGAAGAACCTTTTTCAAGGCCTCGTTCAGCGTCTTTGCATTCGCTTCGGCAATCGGACCTTTCGTCAGTTCGTTCACATAAGCCAGCAACGCTACGGAAACGGCTGTAACGCCCGTAAGTACCAGCAACATATTCTTTAAAGATGATTGTAACTTTTTCATTTCTTCTTCGCTACCTCCCCAAAGCGTTTAGGTTTACAATAGGTGTTAATCAGCGGAGTGAACGCATTCATAATCAGGATGGCGAATGACATACCTTCGGGATATGCACCGAACAGACGGATAACTACCGTCAGCAGACCGATACAAACACCGTAAATCAGCATACCTTTCTTGCTCATCGGAGAAGTCACATAGTCGGTTGCCATAAAGACAGCTCCCAGCATCAGACCTCCGGAGAGTAGTTGCAATACCGGAGAAACATACTTTTCGGGATCCACCATGTGCATAATGCCTGCAAATACAAATACAGTCACAATGATAGAAACCGGAATATGCCAGGTGATGATCTTTTTCCAGAGCATATAAACCAATCCGAGCAATAGTGCCAGCGCACTTACTTCACCGATACATCCGCCGTTCTGTCCGATAAACAGAGTCAGCGCATCAGGTATCTGGCTCAAAGCACTTGCATCGCCGTGAATAGCCTGTTTCATCAATGCCAGCGGAGTAGCACCGGTGGTAGCGTCCATATAAGATGTCAGCTGACCTACTACCGGCCATGTTGTCATCTGCACCGGGAAAGAAAGCAACAGGAATACACGTCCCGCCAATGCCGGGTTGAATGGGTTGCAGCCCAAACCACCGAAAGACATCTTGCCTACACCAATTGCGAACAGTGCACCCAGAATGATAATCCAGATAGGCAGATTGGAGGGTAAATTGAATGCCAGCAACACACCTGTAATAACAGCAGAACCGTCACAAATGGTTGTAGCAGGTTTCTTCATTAAGAATTTAACGATCGCCCATTCGAAGAATAAACAGGCTGCTACCGAAGTAGCCGTGACAATCAGAGCCCCCAGGCCGAAGAAATAAAGCGACACCAGAAAAGCCGGAATCAGTGCGATCAGCACGCCATACATATTTTTCTGTACGCTGTCTCCGCCATGCACGTGGGGTGATAGTGATACGATTAATTTATTTTCCATACTTCGTTATTTTTTAGCTTGACGTGCACGAATCATAGCTCCTACTTTACCCTTACCCAAGCGGCAGTAATCAAGCAGCGGACGGTTGGCAGGACAAGTGAACTGACAGGAACCGCACTCGATACAATCCATGATTCTTTCTTTTTCCATTGTTTCAAAATCTCCGTTTTCGGACAAAGCTCCGAGCAAGTACGGCTCCAATCCCATCGGACAAGCGCTCACACACTTTGCGCAACGGATACAGGTTTGTGCTTCACCACGTTTGGCTTCCTTCTGATTCATAATCAGGATACCGGAACTGCCTTTTGCGGTAGGAACTTCGATATTCACCAGAGCCTTACCCATCATCGGACCGCCACCGATCACTTTTCCCGTATCCTCCGGCAGACCGCCACAAGCATCAATCAGCTGTTTCATTGGTGTACCGATACGAGCCAGGAAGTTGGAAGGTTTGGCCACAGACTTACCAGTTACGGTAATCACACGCTCAAACAACGGTTTATTTTTCTGAACGGCTTCATAAACAGCGAATGCCGTACCCACATTCTGCACAACTGCTCCTGTAGAGATAGGCAGCGCACCACTTGCCACCTGGCGTTTGGTAATCGCATCAATCAACTGTTTCTCACCACCCTGAGGATATTTCACTTTCAAAGGAACAACTTCAATGCCTGCATAACTGGAAGCAACTTTCGTCATCAGTTCAATAGCATCCGGCTTGTTATTCTCAATTCCGATAAATGCCTTATTTACCTTCACGGCTTTCATCAGAATGGAGACACCTACCATGACTTCTTCCGCGTGTTCCAGCATCAGCTGATGGTCGGCAGTCAGATACGGTTCACATTCCACCGCATTGATAATCACACATTCTGCCTTGAACGAAGGCGGCGGACAAAGCTTCACCTGTGTAGGGAAACAAGCACCACCCAAACCTACGATACCGGCATCGGCAATCTTCTTCACGATTTCTTCGGACGAAAGTTCACATTCTTTGACCAGTGTCTTGCTACGGTCAATGGCTTCTTCCCATTCATCGCCTTCTACATCAATAAAGATAGCAGGTTTTGCATAACCGCTCGCATCGACTATTGTATCAATCTTCGCCACTTTTCCACTGACAGAAGAGTGAATTGCTGCCGAAACGAAGCCGGCAGGTTCGGCAATCTTCGTGCCTACCTTCACCATATCACCTTTTGCTACTATCGGTTTGGCAGGTGCGCCAATGTGCTGCCCCAACAGAATAACTGCCTTCGCAGGAACTTCCGCCGTGATGATAGGTTGATGTGCCGACAATTTATTTTCGTGTGGATGAACTCCACCAATTGAAAATGTCTTTAACATACAATTCTGTATTTTATTCTGTTATTATTCTGTTACCTTCGGAGCTTCTGCAGCAACTGTTTTCGGAGCTTCTTCCGCCTTCGGTTTACGTGGAGGGAAGTTCAGCTCGATAATCGTGTTCTGCGGACAAACTTCCACGCACTTACGGCATGATTTACACTTGTTCGGATCGATGTAAGCCAGGTTGTTCTCCAGCGTAATGGCTTCGAACGGACAAGTCTTGACACACTTACCACAGCCGATACAGCTCACTGTACAAGCCTTACGTGCTACGGCCCCCTTGTCTTTGTTCACACAAGAGATGTACACACGACGTGATTTCTTGCCTTGCGGACGAATCTCGATGATCGCCTTCGGACAAGCCTTCACACAAGCGCCACAAGCTGTACATTTGGCTTCATCCACTTCCGGAAGTCCCGTTTCAGGATTCATGTGGATAGCGTCGAACTGGCAGGCAGCCACACAGTCGCCACATCCGAGGCATCCGTAGCTACAACCAGTTTCTCCACCATACAATGAAGCGGCAATAGCACAACTCTTCGCACCGTCGTATTGATTAATACGCGGACGGTTGGCACAGCTTCCGTTACATCTTACTACTGCTACCATCGGTTCAGCTTCAGTAGCTGCCAGTCCGAGAATATCAGCAATTTGTGCCATGACAGGCTGACCGCCTACAGGGCAGAATTTACCATCCAGCGAACCGGCTTTGACGCAAGCATCGGCAAATCCGCTACAACCAGGATAGCCACATCCACCACAGTTTGCCTGGGGCAACACTTCCCCCACCTGGGCAATCCGCGGGTCTTCATACACGGCAAATTTCTTGGAAGCTACATAAAGAATAGCGGCCAGCACGAGCGCTATAGCTCCCAATGAAATCACTGCAATCAGAATCAAATTCATAATGTTTTAGTTATTTATTGGTTTTATAGTAAATGAAAAATGTTGTTTCATTCGCGTTTTATTGAGCCACAATACGAAATAATAAGGAATAAGAACTGCCAGAGAAAGAAGAGCCGCATACAGTTCATTCCCTATCAACGCCATCCATGCAAACAGGGAAACAATCAGAAGTACAAAAGGAATTATGAATGCAAGGGTTACAGCCATCATGCCCATCGACGTTTCGCCGATCACCATCACCCGCTCTCCTACCTGATAGGAAGCAGCTGTAACATCCGTTATATCTATGATTTTGTCTTTACTATCCGCCGAAGAACAGTGGCCTTTTGCACTACAAGCCGCACAAGCCGACGTCTGAACGATCCTCACCGACAGATGAGAACCCTGTATGTTTTCCACAATACCTAGATGCTTTATAGTATTATTCGTCATTTTGCAAACTCAACATTACAAATCGCGGCAAATTTAATCATTATTTGTGAACTACGAAGCATTCCCTCATTTTTTTCTACATAATAAAATGTTATTTTTTGTGTTTTCGTTATCGCACACGAAAAAGTAACGCCAACTATTTGATATTTTAGCATACAACAAAGCAGGCGGGAAAGTTCTTCCCGCCTGCCTGTCTTATCTAACCAATTACTTTATTTACTGAATGCTGCTTACAATGACGCAGCCTGTACTCCCAGTACTCCGGCAATCGCACCGGCTACAGCAATGATTACTTTCAAAACTACACTCCAAGTTTTCTTCATAGATTTTTCCTCCTTTCTTTTTTAAGCTTTTCAGATTATACAGTCGGATCCGGGGCTTCCTCGTCTCCTCCTCCTTCATTTCCACCACCGCCATTTTCACCATCATCCGGATCATTCGGAGTCACAGAGGCGTTCAACTTCTTCAGATATTCATCCAGACTGATCAAATCCAGTTTTTCATCTGCACGGGTAGCCGTCTTCGTGATACGCAGTTCCTTATTCGCCTGAAAGAAGATGCGTACGCTATCCACACTTTTAGCATTGACGTCTTTCGCTGCATCCGCCCCTTTCGAGCAGGCAGTCAACATAAACACGCCCAAACCTTCGATATTCACAGACTTACCTTCCAGAAGTTGCTCTTTCATTTTCTCCACAAAATTCTGAATCACACTCTTGATATCACCGATAGATAAAGAAGAATAGCCCTGCATTTTCTGCGCAATATATTTCAGATTGACAGACTGACCTAAAGTGATCAGATGCGGATAATATTTCTTGGGAGAATTGGGAACACGCGGGTCAGATGGTCGCGTAACAACCTTGTAAATTACACTCATAATACGTTTTTTCTAAAGATTCAAATTCAAGTTATTTTATTCACGTTTTGTTGATCAACAATGCAAAGGTGAGGCTTTTATTTCAGATAGCAAAAAGAAAAGCCCCTTGCGGGGCTCTTTTTCTGAGAAAAGTTATAATTCATAGATATTCAGATATTTATCTTTTTGTATCTTGACCATATCCATAGCCGTAGCCATAACGTTTACCATATCCGTAATGCTTGCCATACTTACCGTAGCCGTAGTAATAACCATATTTTCTCTTCTTCAGGTCTACACCGTTAATGACGGTACAAAGATTAGGCAGCTTCTTCTCAAAAGACAGTTCATTGATCAATGTATATTCCGCCTTATGAGTGTAGTCAGCACGGCATACGTAAACAGACAAGTCTGCTACACGACCGATTAATAAGGTATCGGTTACCATGCCGATAGGAGCAGTATCAAGGATGACATAATCGAAGTTTTTCTTCAAGGTTTCTATCGCTCTGTCCAGACCGTTACGAGCCAACAGTTCAGTTGGATTAGGAGGAACAGTACCACCCGGAAGAATAAACAGATTCTTATTCACATCAGAAGGTTGAACAAGTTCCATTAGATCCGTTTCAGGATTGGAAAGATATTGAGTAATACCTTTCTCCTTATTGGAGAGCTGGAATACTTTATTCAATCCCGGCTTACGAATATCGAGCCCGACAATCACCACTTTCTTTCCCAAAAGAGAAAGACTGATTGCCAAGTTCGACGATACGAATGATTTTCCTTCACCACTGACAGTTGAGGTCACAAGGATCACCTTCTGATCATTATCGAGCATAAACTGAAGATTGGTCCGGATATTACGGAAGGTTTCACTCATCAGATTATTCTTATTCTCAAAGACAGCGATAGAACCATTTTTATCATTCTTCTCATCCGTCAATGGGATATCACCAACAACAGGTACACTTGTCAGTTTCTCTACATCGGCACGGCCTTCGATCTTGAATTTCGTCAGTTCAATCAAATAAATGATACCAACCGGAATTCCAACACCAAGTACCAATGCGATCAAATAGATCATAGAGCGTTTGGGAGATACCGGAATATCGTCAGCTATTGCTTCATCGATTATCTTCGCATTATTCGCTGTAGCGGCAAGCGCAATCGCATTCTCTTCACGTTTCTGTAACAGCATCAGATACAATCCTGCTTTGATCTCCTGCTGACGGGCAATACTTACATAAGCCCGTTCCTGACCCGGAGCATTACTGATACGACGGGAATAGCGGCTCGCTTCACGGTCAAGGCTCTCTTTGGTGATCATCAACCCCTGCAAGGTTCCTTCAAGAGTAGCCTGTACATTAGCTTTCATAGCACGGATACTCGTATCCAAGTTCACAATAGTAGGGTTATTCTCTGTGGATGTGCGCAGCAGGCGTTTACGTTCCATCAACATCTCGTTGTAACGTTCAATTGCTCCAATCAAGGCGGCATCCTGCAAACCTACATTACTTGGTAATACTTCGTATTCATTACCTCTCAAGTATTTACGCAAGTCATTTACCAAACTGATTTGAGTACGGTTCTCCACACTTTTCTTTTCATACTCAGCATTACCGGCCAAAGCTATCTGAGCTTCACTCGTCAAATCCGTGATACCCGCATCACGCTTGAAAGTCTCTAAATTAGCTTCCGTACTACCCAATTCTTTTGAAATAATACCAATACGTTCATCAATAAACTCTGCTGTCTTCTGAGCGATTTCGTTTTTATCATTGTTCGTATTGCGATTATACATTTCAAGCAACTGGTTGATAAAATCCTGTCCACGCTGCAAACTGGAGTTCTTCAGCGAAATTACGGCTACAGAAGTAGTCTTAGAAGTAGGAGCAATAGACAGGCTTTTACAATAGTCTCTTGCCACTCTCATCGGTTTGTTTATTGTCGCAGTTATATGATGTACGTCCTTCTCTATCCGAGGAACTCTTGTCCCATCCTGTAAAGTTACCGAATCAACTTCCTGAAAGAAAGCCAGCGTACCTTCATCAGTCGGAAAAATAGCAGGCAACTTTTCAAAATGTTTCTGATAGCCCTTTTCACCTACAGTCACATTCACATCCATACTCCCTTCAGGCTGTAAGGTCATCTCCACCACCATTGAAGTCTTCAGTTTTTCAGCCTCCTGAGGTGTCAGACTTACCTGTACTGGAGATGTCTTATATAAACCTTTAGCAGGAAACTCATCCTCATCTTTATAAGTTATATACAATCCCAACTGATTTACAACCTCTTTTACGAGTGTTTTCGAACGCAGAACCTCCAACTCATTATCAATATTTTTAGAGGAAGTCATCAGGCCGCTTAAACCCATATCCTCCAATTCCGAAGAAAGTCCTGCACCTCCACCCTTCTTCTCGTCTTTTATGAGAACAGTGGCGGAAATATTATAAATGGGGGTAGCCCAATGCAAATAAAACCACGCGCCAACAAAACATAGCAACACTGCCCCAACAAACCAGGGCCAATGAATGATATATTTAAAAAGAAGCGCCCGGAAATCAATCTGCTCCTCAGTCAGTTCACGTTCCTTCACGTTTTGATTTTCTTCCTTCATAACCCTTTCTTTTTATTTCAAGATGTTAAACAATAAACTGGCAATAGAAACAAGGATCGAAGTAGCAGAGAACCACAGGCTTGTACTAGTTCCGATATCCGAATTTCGTGCTTTTGCTTTATTAGGAGTCACGTAGATGATATCATTCTGCTGTAAATAGTAATAAGGAGAAAGAATAGTCTCCGCCTTGTTCAGGTCCAACGGAATAATTTCCTGCTTACCATTGGCATTCTCCCGTATCAGCTTAACATCATCACGCAGGCCGTATACAGTCATATCACCTGCCATAGCCAAAGCTTCCAAGATGTTCACCTTTTCATTGGAAATCGTGAATGTACCGGGACGAGCAACTTCACCAATCACTGAAATCTTATAATTCACCATACGCACCGTTACAATAGGTATTTCCGTAATATAAGGTTTCAACTTTTCCACAATCATTTGCTCGGTTTCCTTTTTGGTTAATCCGCCCACATGTAGTTCACCCAACACAGGAAAATTAATATTACCTTCATTATCCACCAGGTATTGTTGCAAGACTGGCTGAGTGGTAACATAATTCAAGGCCATATTATTCTGTGTTGCAACTGTCAAATTGAAAGGTGCTGCCAGTTCAGGACTGGTACATGACACTACAATCGTCAACAAATCTTTGGGCATAATCTTTGCATCATACAACTGTTCGTTCTGAGTACTGTACAGTACCACTTCCGCATCCTGCAAGTAAGGTACTTTTTTGTATGACTGGCAAGCCGTAAGGAGCAGAGTCAACAACAATATTAAGACATTCTTTCCGTTTAATTTTTCCATAATATATAAATTATAAATTTAGGCACCTTTCAAATACCATTCATAAAGACGCTGGATTCCTTCATCAATCTCAACCTTATGATGCCAACCTAAACTGTGTAGCTTCGAAACATCTGTCAACTTACGCATTGTACCATCAGGCTTTGAACTATCCCAACGAAGATCACCTTTAAACCCTATTTCCTTCACAATCATCCCGGCAACTTCACAGATGCTAACTTCCTTACCTGTACCCACATTGATATGACAGTTACGAATATCTTTACTACCTTCCGTATAGGTATCCTTGAAATCAACATTCAATAATACATGAACACTCGCATCAGCCATCTCTTCACTCCAAAGGAACTCACGCATAGGTGTACCGGTACCCCAAAGAGTTACCAATTCAGGAGTAATACCAAATTTTGCCAATTTATCCAATATTTCAGCATCAGAATTACTGCCAGTCACACCTTCCACAGGACGCAAGTCAAGGTCTCTGCGAACTGCCTTCCAGTCACCTTCGTTTAAACATTTAGCCAGATGAATCTTGCGAATCATGGCAGGAAGAACATGACTGTTCTCCAAATGGAAATTATCATTCGGACCATAAAGGTTGGTAGGCATCACGGCAATGTAATTCGTGCCATACTGAAGATTGAAGCTTTCGCACATCTTCAAACCCGCAATCTTGGCAATGGCATAAGGTTCGTTCGTATATTCCAAAGGAGAAGTCAGCAAAGCGTCCTCTTTCATTGGTTGTGCGACATCACGGGGATAGATGCAGGTACTACCCAGGAAAAGTAGTTTCTTTACGTTATGACGGAAGCTCTCACCTATCACATTCTGCTGAATCTGGAGATTCTGATAGATAAAATCGGCACGATACTGCAAGTTTGCAAGGATACCACCGACATGCGCAGCGGCAAGGACAACAGCATCAGGCTGTTCTTCATCAAAGAATTGTTTTACGACCACGCCATCAAGAAGGTCTAACTCTTTATGAGAGCGTCCTACAAGATTCGTGTAACCACGACCCTGCAAATTATTCCAGATAGCAGAACCCACCAAACCATGATGTCCCGCTACATAGATTTTCGTATTCTTATCCATTCTTATTCTTCTTCTCTATTCATCAGTTCTTTCATGTGAAGCTTCTTCACAAACTTCATATCATGCGATACCATAATTTTTACCAGTTCGGAGAAAGAAGTCTTCCTTGGATTCCAGCCAAGTAATGTACGCGCTTTCGTAGGATCACCCAGTAACTGTTCTACTTCAGCAGGACGAAAATACTTAGAATCGACTTCAACCAATACTTTTCCAGTTGATACATCAATGCCTTTCTCATCCACTCCTTCACCTTCCCAACGAAGTTCAATGCCGACTTCTTTGAAAGCCAGTGTCGTAAATTCACGTACAGTGTGATATTCTCCCGTAGCAATTACAAAGTCTTCAGGAGTGTCATGCTGAAGGATCAGCCACATGCACTCAACATAGTCCTTGGCGTATCCCCAGTCACGAAGTGAGTTCAGATTACCCAAATAAAGTTTGTCCTGAAGCCCTTGCGCAATACGGGCAGCGGCCAATGTTATCTTACGGGTTACGAAAGTCTCGCCTCTACGTTCACTTTCATGATTAAAAAGGATTCCGTTTACAGCATACATGCCATAGCTTTCACGATAGTTCTTGGTTATCCAGAAACCGTATTGTTTGGCTACTCCATACGGGGAACGGGGATAGAAAGGAGTAGTTTCCTTCTGTGGAACTTCCTGTACCAAACCAAAGAGTTCGGAAGTGGAAGCCTGATATATCCTTGTCTTCTTCTCCATTCCAAGGATACGGACAGCCTCCAGCATACGAAGTGTACCGATGGCATCCGCTTCAGCTGTATATTCCGGTACATCAAAAGAAACTTTCACATGGCTTTGTGCGGCCAGGTTATAAATTTCATCCGGCTGTACCTGCTGGATAATGCGGATCAAAGAACTGGAATCTGTCATATCCCCATAATGAAGATTGACCAGACGGTCTTTCTTCATGTCACGTACCCATTCATCCAAATAAAGATGCTCGATACGCGCAGTGTTAAAAGAAGAGGAACGGCGAAGGATACCATGGACTTCATATCCTTTTTCAATTAAGAACTCGGCTAGGAACGAACCATCCTGACCGGTGATTCCTGATATTAAGGCTACCTTTTTTATTTTACTCA
>ENA-OYXM01000705-OYXM01000705.1-human-gut-metagenome-genome-assembly--contig:-NODE-705-length-11603-cov-7.052736_pt1 | contig 11603 bp, 9 predicted proteins | sample MGYA00243239_ERZ653427 | MGnify/ENA primary metagenome ERZ653427 (study PRJEB26926, sample SAMN06165110) | human gut metagenome | biome: ENVO:00009003; feature: ENVO:2100002; material: ENVO:00002003... | reverse complement strand
CGGTTGGTTGGCGAATTTTCTTATTTTAGGGCTTGACTTTTATTAGCAGGTCTTTATTCTAAAGGGTTTTGGACGTTGCTGCGTTCGTGAACATCATGCACCATCTTTGCAAGAGCCAGCACGACTTCCGGTTGACGGAACGAGATCTTCAAAAGCTCCATCACCTGATCGTCGGTCAGTTCTCCCGGACAGACCAAAAAGCTTTCCAGCATTCCGGCACGAGTGCAAAGGCGATGTACACGCTCTCTCCGGTTCAGCTTTGACATCTGACGTTCAAGGATTTTCTCCCGGTGCTGGCAAGAGCGTAGCTTCTGCTCTGCTTTAGCTTTTTCGTTGCGGAGATAGGCAAGGTCGGTTTTCAGTTGGGTCATGGCATCACGCTCCTTTGGCATAAATAAATTTCTAATTGAATTGATATGTATTAGTAAAAATTGTATAATGAAGTCAGAATGCACGATATAGCAACTTTTATGAGTGCTGGAGGAGATAACCATGTATCTTTCGAAATTATCAATGCAAAATTTCAGAATGTTTTCTGACAAAATTGAAGTCAAATTTTCCAAAGGGCTTAATTTGCTCGTAGGCGAAAATGGTTGCGGAAAGAGTACCGTAATTGATGCTATTCGTGTTCTTCTTAGCGAGTCTGAATTTTCGAGAAAAGGAGTATCCGAAGAAGATTTTCATGTTGACTACCAAACGCTTTCTTCAAAACCGGTGGACTGCATTGAAATCTCCGGGTTTTTTTCAGAACTAAGTGAGGCTCAAAAAGTTGAATATCTGACATGGTTGACTGATACGTTTGACGCAAAGCTCAATTTAGAGATTCAGCATATAACAAATATTAGAAATGTGTACAAGCAGAATCGATGGGGTGGAAAATCATCCGGCAGTATATTTGATTGGGAGCCATTAAATGATATTCAATGTGTTTATTTGCCACCTCTCCGAGACGCAGAACGAGCATTGAGATCCGGACGAGGATCAAGATTATCAAGGCTGATTGCAAACTTATCTGAAGAAAAATTAAAGGAAATTCGTGATCGTTCTGAACTAATGCCTTTGGAAGAGGACTTCAATGATTTTAATTCTGCCGTTTCGCAAGAGGAAGAAATTATACATGCTAAAAACTTAATCAACGAAAGCTTAGAAAAGGCAGCTGGCACAGTATATAGTCAGAAAACAGCAATTCAATTCAACCCTTTGAAATATGAAAGAATCATTGAATCTTTTCAACTATTATTCTTTCCGAATAGCACTTCGGAACCATCAATTGATTTGTTCAGAAGTCTCTCGGAAAATAGTCTTGGTTATAATAACTTGATTTATATTGCTACAATTCTTGCAGAATTCGAAGGCTTAAAAGACAAATATACAACTCCACGAATTCTTTTAATTGAAGAACTTGAAGCGCATCTTCATCCCCAGCTCCAGATAAAATTGTTGAAGTTTTTACAGGAACAGGCAGAGAAAAATGATATTCAAGTAATAATAACCACACATTCTGTCTCGTTGGCATCGTCTGTTTCAATTGACAATATTATTTCTTTCAATCAAACAGATTCTGGCAGCATGATTGTTCCGTTATGTGACTGTGGTCTGGATGATGAAACTAGAAAATTTATAAATCGATGGCTGGATGCCACAAAATCCACGCTCCTTTTCTCCAAAGGCAATATTTTAGTAGAGGGCATAGCCGAAGCGATTGTTGTTCCAAAACTAGCCCAGATATATTTAAAAAGAATGTGTTCGGCAAAAAAGTGTAAAGTATCCAGTCTAGAAGAAGCCGGAATATCCATTATAAACATGAATGGAATATATTTTACACGCTTTATGCAACTATATAATGGATATAAGCTTAATATTCCATCTAAAGGAGAAAAAGAATCAAAAACCACATATGCCGAGCGTATAAAAATTTTCATGAAACGAGAAGGCTCATATGAACCTTCTGAATACACAAAGGTTTCATCTATTCCGCAAAGATGTGTTGCCTTAACAGATAATGATCCGCCAAAAGATTCTGCTCTTCCACAAAAAGGTGAGCATTTGAAGGGCGAAAATCCATTTCTCTACTATAAAGATCAGTCTGCGGCAATGACAAATAATTGCAGAGTATTTGTCAACAGTAAAACTTTTGAGTATGATCTTGCAATCGAAAGCCATCACAATGCTAAAATTATGTTGGAAACTCTTTTATCTGAAATTTCCTCTAAAATACGACAGGATAAAATCAAGGAATATATTGATATGATCAATAGCGATACGGTAAGTGATGATGCTCAAATGTCATATTTTATTCTTACGCAAATCGAGTCGTCAGAAATTGGGAAGGGATTATTTGCACAATTACTCTCTGATGCAATTGATGATGAATTTGACATTCCGCTATACATAATAGAAGCTATTGACTTTATGCTGGGAATTGAAAAATGAATGAAAATATGATTTGGCTTGTTCCTGATCTCTGCGGCACAATAGTAAATATAAAAAATCATTCTCTTTGTTCAGGCCGACTATCAAACAAGTGTCGCCATGATCAATGCTGTGCTTTATTTCATCTTACTGATGATCAAATCAACTATGTTCTATCAGATATTGGATCTGACATCTATTTGAATTCCTGTCCAGGAAGCGGAAAAACAGAAGTGATTGGAGTCAAGGTCGCTTATGAACTATCACATTGGCAATCTAAAACGAGCGGAATTGCGATTTTGACATTTACAAATTCGGCGGAAGATGAAATAAGAAATAGAACTGTATCATATCTCCGGCATCAGATACAATACCCCCATTTCCTTGGCACATTTACAAGTTGGCTTCATGGATATATTGCCAATCCCTTTCTTAATCGCATCGTAAAAAAGCTATCTGAGGAATCTGATTCCATCCTGAAAATTGTGGATTCTTCATGTGAAAGTGAGTTTTTAAACGCATTTAAAACCAACTATTCTTATGGAAGGCTTGGAAACATTCCCGCAAATCACTTCTTTTATGATATAAAATCCGAAAAATATTGTTATTGTGGTGATAAACTTAGTACCGAAAAAGAAGAATTTATAAAACAATGTGATCAGGGAAAGAAACACATAAAGGCTGATTTGAAAGCAACCAAGAAAAAATTTAGAGAACGTGGCTTTTTCGTATATGAAGATATTGAGTGCTTAGTTGATTACCTTTTAAAAACTCACTCCAATATTGCCAGCTTGATTGCCAAACGGTTTCCTTTTATTATCATTGATGAATGCCAAGATTTATCATATGTTCAGCTTTCAATTCTTAACGAGCTCCATAGGTACGGTACTCAAATACACCTTGTGGGAGATTTGAATCAAGCAATATATGGGTTTCGTAGCATTGAACCCAGTGATACGAAAAACTTTATTATGAAGAATCATTTTAAAGAAATGCATTTGATTGAAAATTTTCGGAGTAATCAAGCAATTGTAAATGTTTCGGGACGAGTAGTTAATCGAAAAAGCTACATAGTTGGAAAAAAAGAACAAACTGCTAATACTCCGCTCGTTGCATTACTGTATAATGGAGGAAAGGAAGAAAAGTTAATACAATCATACCAAAATCTTCTTTTACAGGAAAGCATTCAATTTCAAGACTGCTGTATAATTGTCAGAAACATGGCGCTCAAGAGAAAGCTTTTAGGAGTAAAATCCGATAATCCCAATATGAGTCCCAATATCATAGAGGATTTTGCACATTTTGTTTATTTGCAAAGAAATACAGATGTAGCATCCTTCCAGGAAGGATTACACTATCTCAGTCGAGCGGTCCAACGATCGTATTTTTCAGCAGAAGAGCATGAAAGTTCCATAAATCTATATAAACCACAATGTGTCGATTCAGAAACTTGGCGGCAAATTTTATTATGTATCAGAAAGGCGCTCGTTAGTAGTGAAGATACTCTCAACTTGGAACTTTCATGGGGCTCGTGGAAGAATGCATTATCAGATTCTCTTGCAAATGCTCACCATAAATCTATCGGTGAATATCATATCGGGAAATTGAGAAATAAAGTAAAGAATAAAAAGGTTATAGCAACATTTCACCAAAGCACAAATTCCACACAAAATTGTAATTTAAAGATTGAAACCATACATGGTTGTAAAGGCAGAGGATTTGAGTCCGTTCTATTTGTTTCTTCTGCGAAGCAGAGTTGCGATTCTGCGAGCTATTGGAAAAACTGGTTTCCGCAGGGAGAATCTGAAACAACCGAATCAACGCGACTCGCATACGTTGCTTTTTCCAGAGCAAAACAGTTCTTGGCCATAGGTATCCCCACTCCTACTAATTCGTCACTTGATGATACAGATTTTCGGTTAATTCAAAACTACGGATTCAAAGTTTATGATTGCAGCACACAGTCTTGGATAGAAAAATGATTTTGGGGACTTCCATAGTGACTTATCAAAAATCCTCGGTCTGCTATTTTGCAGGCCGAGGATTCTCTTACACACTTATTTAATTCTCTACCACCGTCAGATACCCCTGTACAATCGCCGCAGGCAGCAGGAATTTCTTTTCTACTCTGCCAAAGCGTACCGTGACCATATCGGGCTGGATGGCTGCTACCGTGCCAATGCCAAACGCCTTATGCTTGACCTTGACACCAACCTTGATTTTGGAAACATCCACCTTGACAGGCGGTTTTGGCTGAGCGACAGGCTGACTGTTCAGACCAAAGCTCGGCTTTGCTACTCCAATGCCAACGCTCGACCCAGCCGGGCGCGGTGTAAAGCTGCCGGGGGTACCGGAAGCCGGGCGGGGTGTATAGCTGTTGCTCGGCTTGTGGATTTTGCTGCCGGAAGCCTGTGTGCTTTGCGCCGTGTTGGTTTTGGGCGTAAAACCGTCATAGCTAATGATAGGTTTTGTGGGCTGTGGCGCAGGCTTCTTTGCAGGAGTCGGTTTTGGCTCGTCCTCGTCCGGGGTGAAATAGGGCTTTGCGGGCAGGTCATCCGGAGCGGGCGCAGGGGCTTCCATAGATGCCTGCTGCAAGGTAAACATCTTGTTGTAGTCGGCATCCGAGAGCACCGTATCCCAGCCGCCACGATCCTCGCCCTCGTGACGATTAATGCCGGTGTAGCTCAGACTGGCATCTTCGTACCGCTTGAATTTGTACACAGCATCGTTCATCAGGGAATCGTTGAATACACCCAGCGATACCAGCAATTCAAAGTCCTTTACCGACAGACCGGTGACCTTCTTGAACAAACCCGGCTCCAACTGGGTGATCACGTCCTTCAGACAGCGCTCCCGGTAGTCGGTCAGATACATGAACACCGGAATGCGGGTGGCGAACTTGATGAGCTTTTCCTGAATCTGCTTGCGCTTGGACTTGTACTCTTTTTCCTCGTCCGAAAGCTCCTTCTTCTGCTTCGGGGTAAGGTCTTTGGTGCCTTCCTTCTTCGCCTTTTTCACCTTTTCGGACTTTGCGATGATGGTTTCGATGTCCGAGTTCAAGCTGCGGAAGCCTTCGATCTTCATCAGGGCATCCATGGCATCCTTGTTGGCGATGAGGCGGGAGAGGGTCTCGTTGTCTACGTTCACCAGCAGCACACTTTCCCAGCGCTTTGCCAGCAGGGTGGCAGAGGTGCCAGCCATGGCAATGTCGAGAATATCCCCGGCGTTGATCTGCCGCATGGAACTGCCATCATAGGCAATGACCGGCAGGAAGTTGATAAATTCCGCTACCTTCTTTTCCGGGTTGCCCTCGTGGATGTTCAGACGGCAGCTATAATCGGAGATCTGCCGCAGAGCACGGTTGAGCGCAAAGTCGAACACATAGCACTCTTTCTTGATGATCTCCTTCTGTCCCTTGTCCGTGGTCACTTCCCAAGGGCTTTGCACACGGAATGCGGCCTGAAAATAGGTCTCCGGGCTGGAGAGGTTCCGCAGCATAAAGATGCCTGTCCACGGCTTCACCGTCACGCCGGTGGTCAGCTTGCCGCAGGAAAGGGTAATGGTCTTGGTCTCCAGCGGGTCGCCCATGGAACGCTGTACTGGTTCCAATGCGGCAGCACCAATGCCAGCCTCCGTACCGGCGCAGACATTGATCCGGTAGTCGTGGTAGAAGGTGTTTTTCCTATCTGCCAGCAGGTTTGCCATAGCGTAGCAGGATGCCACGTTGGGCAAGAACCACAGGGTGTGCTGCAGCACGTTCAACAGACGGGAGTCCGCAAAGGGCAGAGCGGGCTTCTTGGCTCCCAGCTTCAGCTCGTCCACGGTGGTTTCCAGATAGGAACCCCGAATCAGGTCCAGCCACTTCTGCACATAATCCTCGTAGACAAAACGGCAGTCCCGGCCTTTCCCCTTGGCGGAAAAGAACACGTTCAGGTCAAATTCATCGTATTCGCCTTGCTTTGCAATCTGCTGGATGCTTTCCGGAATCTTGTAGGTCATCATGACCATCCGGGGCAGGGCGGCGTAGGGGTTGTGCTCGCCCTGCCAGTTTTCCTTGGCACGCTGTTCATCGGAATAGGTCCAGTTGTAGATTTGCTCCTCGATGAACTCGCCGGAGTTGAGGGCACGGAAAGGCGTGCCGGACAGATACAGATAATGGTCGGTGGTGATGGGCAGCCATGTTTCATCGTAGGCGTCGGCACGGCTGTACTGCTCCATATTTTCGGAATCGTAGTCGTCCTCATCATCCTGCTCAAACAGCTTCTTGGCGTTCTCTTTCCATGCACCAAAGTGGTATTCATCGAAAATGACCAGATCCCAGTTGATGGTATGTACCCACTCATTGCGGCCCTTGATGGTGCCGGTGGTCTTATCCACGCCGAGATAGTCTTGGAACGAGCCAAAGCAGACGATGGGGCGGCTCTGGTCGGCGGTCTCGTAGGTCAATTCCGTGGTGCGGGAGATAAACTGCCAGCCCTCAAAATCCTTGTGGGTGTTCAGGTCCTCCTGCCATGCGCTGACCACGGCGGGCTTGAAGGTGAGCACCAGCACCCGCTTAAAATCCATCCGCTTTGCCAGTTGATAGGCGGCAAAGGTCTTACCGAACCGCATTTTGCAGTTCCACAAAAACTTCGGGTAGCCCTCGGCGGCTGCCGAGCGGAAATAGGCTTCGGTCTTATCCACTGCCTCTTTCTGCTCCGGGCGCATGGAAAAATCGTTGGTGCGGTTTTCCACGTTTTCGGTGCGGTTGCGTACTGCATAAACGGCAGCTTTCACATCGTTGACGGTACAGCGGAACCATTCATTCCGGTCCTCGCCCTCATTCAATTGCCGAAACCCTTTGCGGCGCAGCACAGCGTGGAGGTCTTTATCCGTAAAGCAACTGCCATCGCTACGCATGGCAGGCCATGTTTCCAGCACCCGGTAGGGCACAGCCACGGTGTGGGTCTGCTCCCGGATGCGGGTATCCACATCCCGCTCGGTGTAGCCGACCTTGATGTAGCCCCTGTGGGACGCCACCCCAATCAGCTCGTAAGCATAAATTTTAGGGCTTACCGGTGGACGCTGCGGGAAAAAGTCCATTACTCGTCACCACCTAACTCCATAGGTTTTATAATCGATTCGATATAATCTATTTCAGATGTGCTTAGGTCATATTTGTCATAAAGCATTTCATCTGTCCATAGAACGGAAAAATCCTGATCTGGAACAGCTTCGTATACTTTGTACGATGCATCTTGTGAGATTTTGTTGATTGCAACTAATGCACGGAAAAACTTTGTACACATATAGGCAAGAGCATTTTCCGCTTCTGTCTTGGTAGCAAATGGACCAACCATTAAATATGTTCCACTACAAATCGTTCCTGCTTCACCTAAAATAGGACGATTTATAATCTGATGAGGATAGCCTTCACCAGCACCATATGCCTTGGAAATATAGATTTTATATTTATGTATGTATTCTCTTCCACGCTTGATGTCGCTATCAGGCATATAGGTATAACCTGTGCGCTCATAATATGGTACATCTGTTACGCTTTTGGGTTTTGCTGAACCATGGTGATTTGTATTAAAGCCAAACGGGCTACGCCCGGTAACATATTTTGCAAACGATATGAATCCTTCTTTTTCCTGCACCCTATGAAAAATTTTTATAAGTTCATTATCGCGAATCAAAACATCGCAGTTTTTTTCATGTAAATATCTTGTGGAACTGGAAACTATACCTCTGGAATCGTGCGTATAGAACTCGCACATTCCGCTATAATTCTTATCGTATAGAAAATACGATACACCTCCTTTTATCTGGACTCCTGCAAAGCAGTCTGTCGATATTGGATAATCGTGCATTTCCTTTATCGAGTTGCAGTTTATCATTTTTGTTCTGAAATCATCCAAACCCCAACCGCCAGCAAACCACCGAGACGGCGTAATCATTACGACATAACGGGCATTTAATTTTATAGCTTGATTTACGAATAATTGATATATAGGTTTTGCCTGCGCGCCGTTTTCATCACCAGAAGTGCTTAATTGATACGGGGGATTTCCAATAATTACGTCAAATTTCATACCATCAAATATGTTTTCAGGACGAATGGTATGGATAAACTCATACGCATGAGTTTCCAAATCATCGTTGCGTTTATATTCGGATTCAGATGCACCGCAGAACATACATTTTCCGTCTTTCCAACGGTGTTGGATACGCTCATATTCAATATTTCCCTTTGAATCGTTTTCATCGAATCTTGTAACAGAATATTTGCTGTTGGGATATTTTGAACAGTAGACGCTGCGGCGGGAAAGCAGACTGGTCAGCTCCGTGATAGCAATGCCATAGAGCTGCTTGTGGAAGATGTGATCCACACGCTGCTGCAAATCGGGGATCTCATTTTCCAGCCCCACCAGCAGCCGCTTAGCAATTTCCCGCAGAAATACGCCAGATTTGCAGGCAGGGTCAAGGAATGTGGTGTCCGGGCTGCGGAACAGCTCCTGCGGCAGCAGGTCCAGCATCCGATTCGCCACCTCCGGTGGGGTGAACACCTCGTCGTTGGACAGGTTGGCAAGGCAGGACAGCACATCGGGGTTATAAAGGGTCTGGTATACGTCAGCCATTTTCCTGCACCCTCCTGTAATCCACCGGTTGGTATTCACGGAGAGGGCGAGGGATGGTTTCGTGGGTAACAGGGTCTATCATCCAGTTTTCCGTGCCGTCCGGTTCATCGGCAAACAGGGAAAGCTGGTCGGAATAGGCATCGTTGTCAGTGTTTTCTTTCAGCAGGACATCCAGCCGGTAGTCCCGCCGCTTGATAAAGTTGCCGGTGGGAAAACTCCACTCCGCAAACACGATGGGGCTGCCGTCGGACTGCTCCATGGTCAGCGCATCGCCGCACAGGATGTTCTTTTGCAGGATATACCGCACAGCTTCCCGGCACTGCGGGTTGGCTGCGGATTTTACAACGGCGGTATATTCCTCATCCCAAAGCGCAAAAAGCCGCTCCCGACATTCCTGTGCGTTGTCTGCCAGAATATCCACGCCGTAAATGCTGGTCACCGCCAGCACAGAGTAACGTTCGTAATCGCTTGGGTTTTTGCCGTAGCGGTTTTTCACCACCGCCAGCTTGCGGCGCAGCACCTCCGCCAGAAAGTTACCGTTGCCGCAGGCGGGTTCCAGAAAACGGCTCTCGATGCGCTCCGTCTCGCTCTTTACAAGGTCGCACATCGCGCGCACTTCTCGCTCTGCGGTAAAGACTTCACCGTGGTCTGCCACCCGCTGCCGGGATTTGACCTGTTTTTCTGCCATTCGTTTCACCTCTTTGAAGGGCTTGCCAAAAAGTGTACCTTTTGACAAGCGGCTCAAGAGATGAAACGAATAGCTGAAAATCTGTGGATTTAACCGGGAAATATGCTATAATTGGTACAAAAGCAAATCTGAGGGCATTTTGCAAGAAGGTACACTTTCTTGTAAAAAGAAGCGTTTACAAAAAAGTGGCTTTTTCGTAGATTTTGGCACGGTACCGAAAGGTGGACAGTGGCATTCCGCATTGTTGAGCGGCTTCCGTACCTGTCATTTTGCCGGAGCGCCACTTCTGGTAGACACTGTGGAAGTTTTCCGGCAGGGGACTGGGTGGACGTCCAAAGCGGACCCCCTTGCTTTTCGCCGCCGCAATGCCCTCCGCCTGCCGCTGCCGGATGTTGGTGCGCTCGTTCTCAGCAACAAAGGAAAGTACCTGCAGCACGATGTCGCTCAGAAAAGTGCCCATCAGGTCTTTGCCGCGCCGGGTGTCCAGCAGCGGCATATCCAGCACTACGATATCAGCGTCCTTTGTCTGGGTGAGCAACCGCCACTGCTCTAAAATTTCCGCATAGTTGCGTCCAAGACGATCGATGCTCTTAATGTAGAGCAGATCGTCTTTTTTTAATTTCCGCACCAGTCGCTTGTACTGCGGACGGTTGAAGTCCTTGCCGGACTGCTTATCCATAAAAATGTTTTTCTCCGGGATCTTCAGTTCACGCAGTGCAATCAACTGCCGGTCCTCGTTCTGGTCACGGGTGCTGACCCGGATATAGCCATATAAATTCCCCAATAAATCGCCCCCTCTGCTAAAAGTGAATTTCATTGTTCTATGTAAAACGGGCAAAGCATCCCTCCTGACGCTTTGCCCGTTGTTCTTTATTCTACCATAGCAGATCGGTTATCGCTTTCAGGATGCCCGCACAGGCCGGATAGCCAGCGCAGCACCCTTGACCTGATACGTTACCCCGCCAGTTTCGCCCCTTGCTTTCCTCTGGCACACCTCCGGGTGCTGTGCTGCAAGGGCATCAAGCTGCTTCTGCAAGGCGGGATTCAGCGTAAACACGCTGTTTGTTCCGTCCTCGCCGGCATAGATCATGGTTTCCAGCTTAAACATCATCAATCAGTTCTTCCTCCTCAGATTCGTCAAAGATGGTCGAGCCCCAGTCCTCGTCCTCCTCGATGTCCCGTGACATTTTCTGCATCATGGTGTAATGCTCCATCTCGGAACGGATGAAGTAAAACATCTGGCCGTACCAGTCTGTCAGCGTTTCGTCCTCCAGCTTCCGGCAGAAGTCAAGCACCAGCTTGTTCTGGTCGGGGTCAACCGTCAGCCCGGCAACTCCGTACAGCCGCTTGCGGGTCAGTGCCAGATCGGGGTTGCCGTAGACATAGAGCAGCTTCTTTTCATCAAAAGTCAGTTTCATAGGCATGTACCTCCGTATTAAAAAAGGGCCTGCCCTGTGCAGACCCGATGTAACGAAAAGACCGCCTTGCGTTGTGCAGGGCGGTCAGAGATGCGATATTGTATCAGACAAAAATCAGCTCAGTTTTGATGATTTCCTCGGCACGGTTTCGGATACTGTTCATCCGGCGCACCCAATCCAGTTGATTGGCTGCTTTCAGGGCTTCGGTCACGCCCTCGGCTTCCTGCATCTGCCGGATGGTCAATGCAAGCTGCTCCTCGGCCTGCTTGTCCAGCTTGGCAAGATAGCCGTCCAACTCACCGGACAGGAGCAGTTGATTATACTGGATGGGATGCTGCTCCTTCAGGTACGTCTTATGTAAGCGGCCCCACCGCCCGGTGGGGTGCTCTGCCGGGGCTGCTGCTGTCAGGTTCGGCAGATAGTGGTCATTGACAAGGGTGTAGTCCAGACCATTGTTGCTGTCGT
>ENA-OYXM01000657-OYXM01000657.1-human-gut-metagenome-genome-assembly--contig:-NODE-657-length-12263-cov-5.708060_pt1 | contig 12263 bp, 6 predicted proteins | sample MGYA00243239_ERZ653427 | MGnify/ENA primary metagenome ERZ653427 (study PRJEB26926, sample SAMN06165110) | human gut metagenome | biome: ENVO:00009003; feature: ENVO:2100002; material: ENVO:00002003... | reverse complement strand
CAGGAGCCTTATCGTCGGCAGCGTCAGATGTGTATAAGAGACAGATCTGTATCCTTTCCAAAAGAAGCCGCCAATGCTTCTTTCTCCTGTTTTGTTTTTCGTTTCAAATAGAATTCACAGGACCGGGCATCATGACCGTTGTTCCATTCCCTGTACCACACAAGACGGACAGGCAGCCGGCCTTTCGTATACTTCGCGCCCTTCCCCGCGTTATGGACAGCCACCCGTTTTTCCGGATCATCTACGGTAAATCCCGTGTAGAGTGTGCCGTCTTGGCAACGCACCATGTAAGTAAAATATTTCTTTTCCATCTCTTTCTCTTAGCCGCAGGCGGCAAAAGGGCACCGAACTGTTTACATTTAGGTGTATGGTCTCCGCATGGTCACGCATGCCGCCGTCCCCGTCTCCAGACTGCTGTTTTATTACCCCTCTATTGTATACAAACAATAAAAGAAATGCCAGCTGCATTGACAGCAGCTCAGAAAGCATTTTTCTTTTATTTCCACATTTTTTCATATCATTCGGATAACAGATTATTCACTGCCATGGTGAGAAAAACGGTAAGATGTCAACAGAGTAATAGATTCTTCACTCCATGTCACTGTTCCGTTTTCCGTCTTTCCCACAAGGTATTCTTGCCCCCGTTCAGAATAACCGGGGATGGTAAGGCGTCATAGTGAGGGAAACGGTAAGAAGATAAAAGCTATCAGCTATCAGCTGTGAGCTGTTAGCCGTTAGCTGTGAGCCGTCAGCTAAAAGTGCTGAATGACGGCGGATGGCAAGACGTCATTCTGAGCGCCAGCGAAGAATCTGTTACTGTGGTGAGGAATGCGGTAAGATGTCATGAGAGTCATAGATTCTTCACTTTGTGTCCTATTGCTGCTTCCCTTTAATAAAAAGTGCAGCAAGGGAAATGTTGCATTTCTCTTTGCTGCACTTATATGGTACTAATACACAAACCGGTATCAGACAGGTGAAAAACCGACGGCCGGAGGCTCAGTACCATTCATTGATCCAGTTTTTTTCAGAGGGAAGCATGTTTTCCGCCGTTTCAAAAACTTTTTCACGCTCCACACCTTCCAGCCATTTGATGCGCCCCAGATCCGACAACTCTCTCAAAGACAGGGCCCCAAAGAAAAGCTGGGCGAGGGCGCCTGCGGTCATGGTAAAATCCGGTTCGGGAATTTTATTTCCCAATTTCACGCCGGAAATATCTTCGATATGAAGCTTCAGTGTGTAAAATACATCATATTTCACAGCGTAAATTCTTCCTTCCTTGGCGGAAAGGACGTAGATGCCGCTGTTTTCGGGAAGGAACTCGTCCGCCAGCTGGAAAGACAGGAATCCTTTCATCTCTCTGCAGGGAAGTCCGTCAAATGCCATGACCGGATCCGTGACGCGTCCCATCATGGTTGGGAAAGAGGCATTATGTATATAGGTATGCTCCGCGCCATTCTGCCAGTAGAAAAATGCCCTGTCATCAAAAGGTTCATACCACACGCATTCGTCCACGGAACCGCGGTGTCCAGCCATGTAAGCATAGAGCCCTTTCCGTCCCGCATCGGAGGCGTACGCCATTTCCGACACGATGAGTTTCCTTCCGTCCAGATGGTAGAAAATATATCCGGCCGCACCGTCCAAGTCATTGACGACAGCGATGTAACCGCCGTCACAGAACTGGGCGCCGATGTGCTTCTTCCATGACGCCTCATCACGAAAAGCCCAGCCGTTCCGCCCCTTCACATACCTGTCATAGACAGAGGCAAGAGTTTTCCATTCATCTATCGAGGCAATACTCCCTGCGGACTGCGCCCGCTTACCCAAGAAACTTAAATGCTCAGGCGCGGCGCTTCGTTTCCACTGGTGCGCATAAAATGAAAATCCCATAGGATAGTAATACGATGCCGCCGAGGGCATAAGAACGACAGCGCCCTTATTTTCCATCCGCGCCATATGGAACGCGCCGCGGATCAGTTCAGTCGCAAGCCCCTTCCCTCTTGCAGCAGGATGGGTGGTTACCCCGACAAGGTAATCCACCGGCATCTTTGCGCCGCGGACATATATTTCATAAGGGCGGCGGTGAAGACTGCACGCTATTTTTCCTGCTTCTTCTCCCGCCAGTACATCTTCCGGGCGGTAGAGTTCCCTGAAATACCAGCGGAACCACGGGTCGTCCTCCCTTTCAAAACAGTACGACCAAAGCGCGCGTATATCCTTTTCATCCGTCCGACTGCATTTACGTATTTTCATAACCGCCTCAGAAACAACCGCCGTCTTTTACGACGACATCATACTTTTCCGCAAAATGGTCAGGATTGTATTCCATTTTTGCCTGACGCAGGCCAGGCAGCCCCATGTCTTCTTCACGATTTACAAATTCTGTTTCCGCAAATTCATGCATCAGGAAATCGCGGTTGATCGCCTGATACAGCCCGCGGATATTCGGATTTGCCTTTTCAAAGAAAATATGCGCCACCCGGGGATTGACCAAATCTCCGTTCGTAAAGGCCTCTACCTTTCCATAAATGCGAATAATAGCGCCTTTCAATTTCAAAGCGTCCCAATTGGCAAAACACCGCTGCAGCGCTTCTTTTTCTTCCGCAATGTCTCCATGCCGTTCAAACCAGTCTTCAATCCCCTGCCATGCGTCTTCCCTGTTTTCCGACGTGATGGACTCGTATGTATAATCACCGTACTGGCGGAGAAAAGCGTTCAGATGATTTTTCTTCATCCGGAGTTTCTTTCCCGATAAATTGATCATGTCTGCCGTACGGTATACATATTCCCAATTATCCCGATCCGCAGTGAATTCATACCGGTTCGGGCAATGGGCTTTGATCTGTTCCAGCACCCAGGGTGAAGCAGCCTTAATGATAAACGGTTTTCCCTCGCGCTCCAGGCATTCATGGATAATCTCCATGCCGCGGCCGAAAGACGCCCCTTCACCGGCAAAAGGGGGCATAAAAAACGTATTCTCCCCTTCCCCCGCACGGACGAATAAGATATTCTCCTCTACCGCCCACTGCGTATGGTACGCTTCCTGCCATAAAAAAAGTGTATTGAATGAACAGTCGATCCCCTCATAATGATGGACATGAAAAAAGCTGTCGATATACTCTCTTTTTTCAATTGTAAACGGTTTGAAGTCTATGATAAACATCTCCTTAAAAAATAACAGCTATATTGTAAATATTCTATCCTTTTTTATGCCTTTTGGCAAAAGCCGGAACGGACCTTCTAAGCCACAACATGGCCTGCTGGTGAAATCAGAAGACAGATAAACACCGGCTCCGTCAATTTTCCGGTGCAGGAAAATAAATCTGCCGCAAAAGCAGTAAACAAAATTTTTTACAAAAATAAAGAAATTCTTTCCTCCTCTCATTTAAGCCTCTTTCTTGATAATGAGAAAACCGATATTATCAGAAACAGCAGATCTGGCTTTTTCCAATTTCCCATAAAATCAGGTTTCACCGCGGCGAACATGATTTCCCCGAAACTTCATTCGCTGCGTTTTTCTTTCGATAAAAATTACACTTATTCACATTATTCACAAACTTATTCACAACTATTCACATCATGTGGATAAAAACAATCTGTTTTTTCTCTTTTCGCGATAAATCAAAGCTTTTTTCCGCCTGTCCATCCCAGACAGACACACGAACTGTGCATAACTGTGCATAACCGTTTTGCCATTCTGTAAATGAGAATGGGAAATATTCCGTATTTATCGTATATCTTTCTCACTTTCACTCTCACCGGATACCCCTGATATGCATGTGAATAACTTTCTCTCCATCTGTCCCCCTTTCCTCCAATCATCCAGTTTTCTTCCCCTCTTGACAACGAATACGTGCAAAATAGAAAGAAAAAAAGCGAATAAAAGAATTCATTTCAAATCACCCCTTTATTTGTCCGCCTGCTGTGTACATAAAAAATAAAAACTTTCTAAAAGAAAAAATGATTTCCTTCCGTTCCGACATCGGCAGAAATGAAAATCATTTTCCCGTTTTGTCTCTTTCATTCCATTTTATTTGCAAACTCCCATTTCTGCCTTTTTTGTGCTAAAATATGACATGTACACGCGTCCATAGCTCAGCTGGATAGAGCAGCGGTTTCCTAAACCGTGTGTCGGGGGTTCAAATCCCTTTGGGCGCACCAGAAATGCACAGCTGCCAAAAGGCGGCTTTTTTTATTTGCCTTCAAAATGTATTTCCTATCGGGGTAAAATTCTCTTTTCCGCCCTATGTCGCCGCCGGTGGAGTCTTTCAGAGAAAAAATGATATAATATACATGGTAAATACTTTATAAATACTTTTTTACGGGGAGACAAATCATGGATACGGTACATATCAATTTAGGGAATGATTCTTATGATGTGATGATCGACTCGGGCATCATCGGCCGCCTGGGGAAAGAAACCGCCCCCCTGTCGGGTCACGGGCGCGCAGTCATTATCACGGAAGAAGGAATTGACGAACTGTATGGCCAGGATTTGAAACGCCAGCTGGAAAAAGAGAACCTGAACGTACAGCAGATCGTTCTTTCTTCGAGCGAAAAGAGCCGAAGCCTTTCTGTCGTGAGCCGTGTATGCGAGGCGCTGGCAGACTTCGGGTTCTGTGCAGGAGATCTGCTCATCGGCCTTGGCGGACGTGTCGTCGGCGATGTGACAGGCTTTGTTGCGGCAACTTACCGGAGAGGGACTCCCTACGTGCAGGTGCCCACTTCTCTCCTGGCACAGATCGGCAGCGCCATCGGAGGGAAAATCTCCATCGATATCAATGGAAGAAAAAATCTCATCGGTACATTCTACCAGCCCAAAGCCGTGTATGTAGATCCTGCCATGGTCCGCACGCTGCCTGCCCGTTTCTTCCATAACGGCCTCGGCGAAGTGATTAAAATCGGCTGCGTGGCAGACAAGGACCTCTTTGAAATATTTGAAAAAGCCGCCTCTGACCAGGATATCCTTCGTGTTCTTCCGGAAATCATCCGCCGCTGCATTACCATCAAGGCACACTATGTGGAAATCGATCCCGAAGACAAAGGTGAGCGCCGTATCCTTGATTTCGGCCATACACTGGGCAGTGCGGCAGAGAGATACTACCGTTTCAATGATCTCCGCCTGACCCACGGGGAAGCAACGGCGGCCGGCATGTACATGATCACGAGCGCTTCTGAAATTCTGGGACTCACCAAGCGGGGTACAGCGGAACGGATCAAGTACGTCCTCCAGTCTATCGGTCTTCCCATCAATCTTGACGTCCCCCGTGATATTCTTGTCTCCCTTCTGGAACATGGAAAAAATGTAAAAGATGAAAAAATAGAAACACCCCTCGTTCTGGAAATCGGAAAAGGATATATTTATACGGGAGAAATTGAAACCTTAAAGAAATATATACAAATGGAATAATTGCAAACCTTCGAAAGAAATACCGGGAGTAAAAACAAACTTCCGGTATTTTTTTCGCCCTGTTTCTCATAACCTGTAAAACCTGTTCTCCATGGGGTGCTATGCTATAATGCAGACAATAAAACAATCTGTCTGAAAGGTATACTATTTTAAACCGGAAACAGGAGTATAAAAATGGATTTCAGCAAAATAACTGTGGCCGTTATCGGCCTGGGTCTGATGGGCGGTTCCTTTGCCATGAGACTGAAGGAACTCGGAGCGGCAGTAATCGGCATCAATCGGACATTATCGATGGCAGAGGCCGCCCTTCGGCAGGGCATAGTGGATTCCATCGATATCAGTGACCTGAAACACGCGGACATTGTTATATTCTGCACACCTGCCAAAGCGACACTCGCCTTTGTGAAAGATCACCTGCCGGACTTCCGCTCCAACGCGATCATGACCGATATCGCCGGCGTAAAAGGAAACCTTGCCGATGATATCCGGCAAATACTGCCGCTGGGCATGGATTTCATTTCATCCCACCCTATGTGCGGACATGAAGGTGAAGGACTTTCCCGGGCGGATCCGGACATTTTCCGCGGAGCAAATTATATCCTCCTTCCCGATAAAACGAACCGCCCGGAGAGTGTGGAACTGCTCCGAAACATGGCGCTGGCTCTCGGCTGCCGCCACGTGCCGTCAATCACACCGGAAGAACACGACCGCCACATCGCCTACACCAGCGACCTGACCCACGTCCTTGCGGCGGCGCTGATAAACAGCCCTTCCCTGAAAGAAGACACAAAGTACTTTACAGGCGGATCATTCCGTGATGAAACAAGAGTAGCGGATATCAACAGCCCCCTTTGGACAGATTTATTCCTTGCCAACCGTGAAAACCTGCTTCTTGAAATCGACCGTTTCACAGAAAGCCTTTCTCAAATAAAAACAGCACTGGACAGGTCAGATAAAAATACCCTTCATGAACTTCTTGAAAAAGCAGGAAAAAGAAAACGAAACCTGACAGCCGCCGATAAAACATAATCGGACATGAGCTGTCGGCTCCTGAAAACCGACAATTGTAAACCAGCTGCCCGCATCAGTAATGGAGGATACTCGCATGCCGTAGTGACTCAAACCGTAAAAGAATATTTAGCTTGTAGCTGACAGCTCACAGCTGATAGCTTTTATCTTCTTACCGCTTTCCTCATCACAACAGCAGATCTTTCACATTCGCTTCGGATGACGCTTAACGTTTCCCTCATTATGACGCCTTTTCTCCAATTGTCATTCTGAACGGGGGGCAAGCATTCTGTTTGAAAAAGGTAGGAAGCAAGATAGTGACACGGAGTGAAGAATCTATAATCCTGATGACGCCTTATCGGCTACCTTACCACGAGTACAGATTTTTCGCACAATTCTGGCGGACACCCTGCCATGAGTTCCACTTTTACCGGACAACGAAAAAGGAGCAGGCACCATCAGCAGTGCCTGCTCCTTTCTTTTTGGAAGTTCCTTACTTCTTGGCAGCGAGAGCTGCTACCTGGGCCTTCAATTCATCCAGCTCCGATCTCATCTCTTTATTTTCCGCCTGCATCTTGTCATTTTTCTCTTTCAAGTCCTTAATCTGGTTCGCCATTTCCACTTTGGAGTAACGGGTATAAACGTCACCGCGTCCCAGCTTCACAGAAATCCCTGCATTGAGCATGTTCCTGTCATCACCCATGGTCCAGCCGAGACTCATCATCGTTCTTTCGTTCGGCCGATAGAAGAGGCCTACCGCCGCAGCGCTGGCGTTACGATAATTGCCGAAGCCTGCCGCGATGTCCCACTTGTCATGGGGGTCGAAGTCCAGCGGATGGAGGGCTGCCAGTGCTGCTGCCCCCGCACCTACTTTGTTAATCCGGGTTCCCAGTTCTCCTACCTTTTTACCCATGTTGTATATGTTCTGCGTATTATTCTGCACATCATTCTTTACGGCCTGGAGCTGGCTTCCATTGACAGCATCAGTGGAAGTGGCGCTTATTTCACCGGCCGCCACATGGGTAATTTTTTTGCTGCCTGCGTCAATGCCGCCTTTGGTCACAGACGGGCCGCCCTGGATGGCCAGTCCTTTGTTGTCCATCTTTGTATCACCGGTCTTGATGCTGCCGTCGCTTCCGAGATCAATATTTTTTGCCAGTTTCAGATTCAGTTTGCCATTTTCGGAAACGACACCGATATTATTGGCTGCTGCCACTTCTGTCGCGCCGCCGGTAATCTGCAGTGTTTCGCCTGAATTTTTAGTAATGGCGCTGCCCGTATCTCCCGCAAAGGTCAGGCTGCCGGTTCCGCCGCTCCCTACGAGACCGCTCACATCGACTTCATAGTTCTTGGACGGATCATTCTGTGTAAATTTGATTTTCTTCGTGGCTGCATCGTAGGTACCGCCCGTCGTATAGGTATCCTTGGCGGAGACTTTGTATGTATTTGTCGTGGAATCATGAGTAACGGTCACATTATCACCGGCCGTCACATTAGTCTTAGCTGCTGCCGCCGTGGCTTCCACTTTCTTCAGCTGTGCCACATTGACGGCATCGGTATCTGCCGCGCCGGCCGCTACACCGGTGATCTGGCGGGTGATACCTTTGGACGCATCACCTACGGAAACAGCGCCTACAGTCGATTTCCAGGCAGCTGACGTATCCGTAGAAGCCGCTTTGGTGGAGGGGTCATATCCGCTCACACCCGCTGCCGTATCCACCACACTCCACGAGCCGAGGGCCACGCCGCCGGCGACTTTGGCATGAGAATCATAGCCAAAAGCCATAGCAGTTTCTTTCTCCGCTTTACTATTTTTGCCCATGGCAATGGCCCAGTCCGCGGTCGCGGAAGCATTTGTACCTACAGCTACCGCTTCTTCACCCTTGACTGTCAGATAATTCCCCAAGGCAAGACCTCTCTGTCCGCCGCCGCTATTCGAGCCGATGACTTTATTCCCATGACCGAAAGAGACCCCCAGATTTTCCGCTTCGGAACTGGTGCCTACCACGACACTACCACCATTTGCCGTATTTGTCATACCGACAGCCACGTTCTGATCACTGCCGCTGGAGTTCTTGGTGTAAATCCATTTTGTCGGATCGCTCGGATCTTTTTCTGCCGTATAGCCAACCAGGTTCCCCAAGCCGATGACCGTATTCTGTTCCCCGAAGACTTTTGTCAGCTTATGGTCATAATTGTTATAATCCGTGCCGAATACGGCATTATGGGCGCCTTCCACTTCCAGATCCTGACCGGCAACGATACTGTTGTTTCTTCCGTTTTTATCCCCTGTCAGTTTGTTGTTATTTCCGACAACGGTGCTGTTCACCCCTTTCGAAGAAGAGGAAATACCGAGCACGATGCTGTCTTCCGCCTCGGCGCCGTCATTATCATAGTTGCTGCCGGCTCCCGTTTTTGTAGACTTGGCGCTGTAATAATGCACTTTCGCCGCACCAGCAGCTGCCTGTACCTTTTTCAGCTGTGCCACATTGACGGCATCGGTATCCTGCGTGCCGGCTGCCACGTTTGTAATCTGGCGGGTGACTGCCGCACTGGTCGGAGTTGCCGCTTTACCGACAGAAACAGCAGCGGCTGTCGCTTTCCACGTGCCTGTCGTATCATTGGAATGATCACCGGCAGCCGGGTCATAGCCTGCGACGCCCTTGTCGACAGAGGCAATCGAATCCGCGCCGATCGCTACGCCGCCGTCTTTTTCCACATCCGTATTGTAGCCGAGCATCACCGCATTGCTTATATTCGCCGTATGCGATTTAATCGGTACATTTTCCGTCACCTTATATTTCTTTTCAAGAATAACATTGCCCGAAGCATCTTTCATCGTATACGTTTTCGTTACAGTCTTCTTTTCCGTAGCCATGGATCCAAGAATTACATTGTTTTTACCGCCGTCCATATGGTGATAATCCCCAATCACTACATCGGCCGTACTGCCGGACATATTATTCCCGGTCCCCATCATAGACATACGTTCCACATTCCTGCCTGTATTTCCATATCCGTTGATCATATTATTGATGCTGGGTGTATTTGCTGTACCTGTAAGGATATTTCCGGAGCCGATGATCTGGGAATGGACGGCATAATCTGAGGTATTTCCATTCCCCATGGTGACCACGGAGCCGCCGCCGGTCGACATGGCCAGTCCCATCGCTTTCCTGAGCTCATCATGGCCCAGCGGTCCTTCTCCCATAGCATACTTCTGTCCTCCTCCAAGTATGGCATCGCTCCAATGCTCATTCATACTGTTTCCATCTTCATCGGTCGGTGCCGTCCCGAAAGAATGTGTAACGCTATTGCCCGCGCCGAAAACGAGTGCCCCATTGGCGCCTTCTGTTTTGTTCAGGGTACCGACGACGGTGTTTGCCATCCCATCATTCTGGTCCGCCTTATTTGACGCTACGGTATTAAGACCGCCATAGACAGAAGCCAGATAACCGTCATAGCCGGAGCCTGCCTCCACAATGGATTTGATCCCTGTCACGGTCTCCTGCCAGCCATAAGCTTTTGCGCCATGGCCAAGAGCCACATTCATTCCGCCGCCGTCTCTGGTCCCGCTCTGGGCATGATACCCGACAACGACACTGGCATGTTTCTGCTGGATATCGGAATCGGCCTTTTCTTCCGGTGTCATGGAACCGATAACAACAGATTCTCTAATCGCCCCAACTTTCTGGTTATCCCCGATCACGATACCCGCGCCGGGATTGACCATTTCGTTATTATTCCCGATGACGGTCAGGCTCTCATACCCTTTCATATAGGTACTGTTGCCTTCAATTTTGTTTCCCTTGCCGATGACAAGGTCGGACACATTCTTCGTCCTTTCTTCCTGTTTCCCGGAAACCGTACCGGCATTTCTATCGGTAATCTTATTGCTGTCCCCGATGACGGTCTGACTCTTGCTGTTTTCAACGGTATTCTCGGAGCCAATCACGGACACGTGTTCGGCCTTGGTACCTGTATTTTTATAACCGTTCAGTAAATTGTAAGCAGCCTTTTCCGCTGCGGTTCCTGTCAGGGTATTTCCCACCCCGATCAGCTGGGAGCGGTATGCGTAGTCCGCTTTATTTCCGCCGCCGACAGCAAGGACAGCGCCGCCGGAATCATTTCTCCGTATATCCTCCCTGAGTTTTTCTGCCAATTCCTTGGGACTGTTGAGCCCCAAAAACGACATGGGATTTGCTATATTGTCCACTGAATTGGTCACTTCATTGCCCGCGCCGAAAACCAAGGTACCGTTTGCGTTATGGGTCCGATTGGCAGTCCCTACGACCGCATTGGCGATTCCTGATATATTGCTGCCCGCCGTTTTTGATTCAATGCTGTTAAAGGATCCGTTGATGACCGCGCCGAAATTCTGGGCGGCAGATCCCTGGTTCGTATCTCCGTCATACGCATTCGTCATGATGGAGTAGGCGCCGGTCGTCGTCGCAAACGCACCGGCAGAATAACTGTTCAGCCCGACGGTGGTCGCGCCTACTAAAACGGACAGTTTGCGCTTTTCTTTATCCGTATTGGAATTTACTGTGGTATCTCCCAAGGCGCCGACATACTTATGGTCGCCGATCATTATGCCGCTGCGGGTATAAGTATTCTGCCCAATGGCAATCCCTGCCGGCAGTAAATGGTCTGTACGAGAAGGATCCGTCGACGTCATTCCGAAACGGAATATTTTGTCCTGCGTTCCCCACATGTTTTCTACAAAAGCATTCTTGCCGATGGCAATACTGCCTTCCTGCATAACATAATCATCAATCTGGGCGTGATCGCCTATCGCAATGGCACCGTTTTTCGTACTGTTATTTCTTAAATCAATATCATTCCCGATTTTAATATTCTGATTCCCCGGTTCTACAAACGTATTGACCCCGTCAAGCGCCGCAGATACAGGGCTTACAGAAATCCCTGTCAATAAAAAAGCCGCCAAAACTGCTGCCAGCGTGTTTTTAGAGACTCTCACCCTCCCGCTTTTTCTCGCTGTGCCCGCAATTTCTGAAACGACGACATAACTGTTCTTTACTCGACTCCAAATGACTTTGTAGATGTGATTCATGTTTTCCTCCCATAAAAAAACAATTTAATTTAGAAACGCAATAAAAAGAAGCAACATCCCCATGCTGCCGATACTGCCTTCACACCACCTTTCCCCATGACACTTCATTTGCCTGAAAAGCCGGGTACAGAATCCGTAAACAGGAAAATTCCTGCCGGTTTCTCCCGCTCTTCTTTCAATACTTATTTTATTAAACAACCTCTGTTTTCATTATAACAAAAGATTTATCTTATTTCTATATAATATGTGCTGTTTTACGAATGCCTTTATTCACACCGCTTTCTCATCCACGGCCTCAATGTCTTCCGCTGTCATTCAGCACTTTTAGCTGACAGCTCGCAGCTTACAGCTCACAGCTCACAGCTGATAGCTTTTATCTTCTTACGGCTTTCCTCATCACGGATACAGATCCTTCACATTCGTTCAGGATGACGCTTTACCGTCCGTCATCACTCAGAACGGGGGCAAAAAAAGAATCTTCATTCTATTCTTTTGCATCATTCCCCCAAGCCAGTATCCTCCGTCCGGCTTCGCCGGCCACCTCCTTATAAACAAGGAGGCTTACCCAATCCCTATTCTTCCCGTTAGAATCCCTTTCCTTAATACTGTAGCAAATCCTTTGTTGGCGCTTTGAATGACGCCTTACCGTCTCCGGTCATTCTGAACGGAGGCAAGAATGCTTTGTAGGAAAGACGGGAAACGGAACGATGAAACGGAGTGAAGAATCTATGACTCGGATGACATCTTACCGTCTTCCTCACTACGGTAATAGAT
>ENA-OYXM01000622-OYXM01000622.1-human-gut-metagenome-genome-assembly--contig:-NODE-622-length-12855-cov-7.362891_pt1 | contig 12855 bp, 16 predicted proteins | sample MGYA00243239_ERZ653427 | MGnify/ENA primary metagenome ERZ653427 (study PRJEB26926, sample SAMN06165110) | human gut metagenome | biome: ENVO:00009003; feature: ENVO:2100002; material: ENVO:00002003... | reverse complement strand
TCATCACCTTTGGCGTGGAGGGCGAAAGCATGGCGCAGGTCAAGCCCCGGCTCGACCACATCCAGAACGATCTGCTGAACAACTTCCACCGGCTGGGTGTGCAGGCAAAGCCCCTGAATGGTGTCCAGCGGCTGAAACTCATGCACGATATGTTCAACATGGACGGCGCATCCAAGTTCCACTTTGACTGGAAGGACCTCGTGAAAAGCGGCCTTTCGGTGAAGGATGCCATTGCGCCGACCGCCTTTGCCTTCAAGAACAGCCGCACCTTCCAGATGGGCGGCATCTTTTGCGCCGCCAGTTTCTTGAGCATCACGGCATCCGACATCAGCGACCAGCTGTTGAAGGATTTTCTGGACATGGATTCGTCCCAGATCGTCACCATGCACATTCAGAGTGTCGATCAGAACCGTGCCATCAAGACCGTCAAGCGCACCATCACGGAACTGGATCGCAGTAAGATTGAGGAGGTGCGCCCAGATAGGGCATTGTGTAGTGTAGCGTAAGGGACTACCCCGTAGGATAACGCGGGAAACAACCTGCCTAACCGAAAGGCGAAAGCTGAAACGGGAACAGAGCACGGCAGGAAAGCGGTAAGTCACTGAAAGACAGTATTGTGCGACTGAACCGCCATGTTAAGCGGATACGAGGATGAAGTTGGGTTTACTGATACGCAAGTTTCTAATTTCTGTTATTTTCAGGCGGAGGAAAATGTCTGAAACCTCTGTCATGAACGCGATGGATGATGCTCTTCCATCCATCGGTTATCTCAATGTTCATGGAATCTGTAGGAGAACCTATGGCAAGGAAACGAAAGCGCATACCGACAATCCGCATTTCCCTACACACAATGTTAACTGGGGATACCCTACACAGGAACGCCTGAAAAGGCTATGGCTGTAGAGCCTGAAAATCCTGCATGGGTACGGAACGCTCATAGTAGTCCGAGAGGGATAATGACCCTTACATGGCGAAGGAGCGTAGTTATTGTGTACTAAAATAGAACGTTGATTAGGGAGGAAAACCTCATTGCAACCAACAACCGAAATTTTAGAAAGAATCAGCAAAGACTCATTAACCCATAAGGAAGAAGTATTTACTAGATTGTATCGCTATCTGCTGCGCCCAGATATTTACTATCAGGCATACCAGCGTCTGTACACGAACAAGGGTGCATCGACAAAAGGTATCAATCAAGACACAGCAGACGGTTTCAGCGAAGCTAAGATTGAAAAAATCATTCAGTCCTTGGCAGATGAAACCTATCAGCCCACGCCAGTACGACGAACTTATATTGCAAAGAAAAGCAATCCGAAGAAGAAGCGTCCATTAGGTATTCCGACCTTTACGGACAAATTGGTTCAAGAAGCACTCCGTATGATATTGGAAGCAATTTATGAACCGCTCTTTCTGGACTGCTCGCATGGATTCCGCCCGAAAAGAAGCTGTCACACCGCATTAGACAAATTGAAGTACCAATTTGGTGGTGTGCGTTGGTTTGTTGAGGGGGATATTAAAGGGTGCTTTGACAATATAAATCACGATGCACTGGTTGGATTTATCGGCAGCAAGGTCAAAGATGCACGCATCGTAAAACTGGTCTACAAATTTCTAAAAGCAGGATATTTGGAAGATTGGGTTTACCACAAAACCTACAGCGGCACACCGCAAGGCGGTATTCTTTCACCGTTGCTGGCAAACATCTATCTGCACGAACTTGATAAATTCGTCATGCAGCTAAAAGACGAATTTGACACTCCTGAAAAAGGGAAAATCACCCCGGAATACCGTGAACTGCACAATAGAATCAAAAATCTTTGCTACCACATCGACAGAAAGAATGGAGTAGAAAGAGAAAGCATGATTGCAGAGTGTAAAACACTCCGCAAACAACTTTTGAAAACTCCTTGCACAGCACAGACGGATAAAAAGCTCAAATATATCCGCTATGCAGATGATTTTATTATTGGTGTAAAGGGCAGTAAAGAGGATTGCCAGTGGATTAAGAGCAACCTCTCTGAGTTTATTGGGCAAACACTCAAGATGGAACTCAGCGAAGAAAAGACACTTATTACCCACAGCAGTGAATGTGCCCGGTTCTTAGGTTTTGATGTTCGTGTCAGAAGATGTGAGAAAGTAAAGCGGAACAAGAAAGGCGCAAAAGCGAGAACTCTCAACAACCATGTTGAACTGCTAGTGCCATTCGATGACAAAATCCACAACTTTATTTTCTCAAAGGGTATAGCGATACAGAAAAAGGACGGAAAGCTATTTCCCGTTCACAGAAATTCCCTGCTACGGCTGACAGACCTTGAGATAGTCACAGTTTACAACGATGAGTTGAGAGGTATTTGTAATTATTACGGAATAGCCAGCAACTTCTGTAAACTGAAATATCTGTCTTACCTTATGGAATACAGCTGCCTAAAAACGCTTGCAGCAAAACACAAAAGCAAAATCTCAAAAGTTGTTGCTATGTATAAAGACGGAACTGGCGAATGGGGTATCCCCTATGAAACGAAAAAGAAAGCCAAGCGCCGCTATTTCGCCAACTATATGGACTGTAAAGATGCGAAAATTTCAACAGACTGCATTAGCAATGCCGCAATTATTTATGGTCAGTCGGTAACACCGCTTGAGAAGCGTTTGAAAGCAAGAATTTGTGAACTCTGTGGCACAACGGAAAGCGAACGTTACGAAATCCACCATATCAATAAACTGAAAAACCTTAAAGGAAAAGAACCGTGGGAAATCGCAATGTTAGCAAAACGGCGAAAGACACTTGTAGTGTGTGAGCATTGCCACCATCTAATTCACAATCAATGAGTTTTTCTGACCGAACAATGACAGAGCCGTATACTTCGAGAGAGGTAAGTACGGTTCCCGGAGAGGGTGATGCAAACCTGCTATTGCAAGATAGTAAGGCGGCAGCTCCCTACTCCACCAGAAAAAAGCCATCCGTGCCGGGTATGACATTGACATTATTCCGTCGGATTTGGCGACCTACGGCAGAGATGCAAAGACTCTTTTGAAAGAGTTGCAGAGCCAGAACGAGAGAATGTTTTTGGTAACGTTCCTCGTTTTGAACACTGGGCGCACGGAGCAGGAACTGGAAAACAACGTCTTTCAGGCAAGCTCCATCGCTCAGAAGCACAACTGCAACCTGTGCAGACTGGACTACCAACAGGAGCAGGGGCTGATGAGCAGCCTTCCGCTGGCAGACTGCCAGATCGAAATTCAGCGTGGGCTGACCACCAGCAGCACCGCCATCTTCATCCCTTTCACTACGCAGGAACTGTATCAGTCCGGCAAAGAAAGCCTGTATTACGGGCTGAATGCCCTGTCCAACAACCTTATCATGGTGGACCGGAAGAAGCTGAAGAACCCCAATGGTTTGATTCTCGGCACTCCGGGAAGCGGCAAAAGTTTCTCGGCAAAGCGTGAAATCGCAAACGCTTTTTTGGTGACGGACGATGATATTATTGTGAACGATCCCGAAGGCGAATACTCGCCGCTGGTGAATCGTTTGAAGGGTCAGGTCATCAAAATCAGCCCCAACAGTACCCAGTTCATCAACCCCATGGACATCAATGCCAACTACTCCGAGGAAGATAATCCGCTTTCCCTGAAAGCTGACTTTATCCTTTCGCTGTGCGAACTGGTGGTGGGCGGCAAAGAAGGGCTGCTGCCGGTGGAGAAAACCGTCATTGACCGCTGTGTGCATTTGATTTACCGCAAATATTTTGCGGACCCCTGCCCGGAGAATATGCCCATTCTTGAGGACTTATACAACGCCCTGCTCCAACAGGACGAGAAAGAAGCCCACCACGTTGCCACGGCGTTGGAAATCTACGTCAAGGGCAGTCTGAATCTGTTCAACCACCGCACCAATGTGAACGTCAACAACAGAATCGTCTGCTATGACATCAAGGAATTGGGCAAGCAGATGAAAAAACTGGGAATGCTCATTGTGCAGGATCAGGTCTGGGGGCGTGTCACAGCAAACCACAGCAGTGGCAAGTCCACCCGGTATTATATGGATGAGATGCACCTCCTCTTAAAAGAGGAGCAGACCGCCGCTTACTCTGTGGAGATCTGGAAGCGTTTCCGTAAGTGGGGCGGTATCCCGACTGGATTAACGCAGAACGTCAAAGACCTCCTTTCTTCTCGTGAGGTCGAGAATATTTTTGAAAATTCAGACATGATCATCATGCTGAATCAGGCGGCGGGAGACCGGCAAATTCTCGCAAAGCAGCTCAACATCTCGCCCCACCAGCTTTCCTACGTTACCCACTCCGGTGAGGGCGAAGGACTGCTGTTTTTCGGCAATGTCATTCTGCCCTTCGTTGACCGATTCCCCACCGATCTGGAACTCTATCGGATCATGACCACCAAGTTGGGTGAAGTTTCGGAGGGTGCACAGAAATGAGCGAACCGAAGCTGAATCTCAGAGAGGAGCCGTCCGCAAAAAAGACCCGTTCTCCCCCGAAAAAAGCCAAGGTGGAGCAGTCGGTGCCCAAAAAGAAAAAGCTGAAAACCGATGCGGAAAAGACTGCCGAAAAAGCCCAGCACCTGCGTTTTGGCAAGGCGGAACTGACCCCGGACGAACTGAGCCGGTTGAGTAAGGCGCAGAAACGGGAAATGTACGCAGCCCATGCCGCCCGGTCTGCGGTGCACCGGGAAGTTGACCAGTACGAGGATGAAAATGTCGGCGTGCAAGCGTTGAGCGAGGGCGAAAAAGCGGCGGGAAATGTCCGGGATATTTCCAAGAGCAGATATGCCCGCAAACTCAAGAAGAAAGCCAAGGCACAGGGAAAGAAAGATACCAAAACCGCTAAATCTTCCGCATCGAAGCCGACTGCGGCACAAGATGCAGGCGCATCCGGCACTGGCGAGGGCGGCTCCAACTGGCTTTCACGTTGGAAACAGCGGCAAGAAATCCACAAAAGCTACTATGCCGCCGCCCGGTCGGGCACAGCGGCACAGACCGCAGGCGGTAAGGCGGCATCCAACGGTGCATCTGCCGCACGGTCCGGCGTGGAACAAGCGGTGGAGAAAGGCAAATCCGTGGTCAGCACGGCGGTAAACGGCCTTATGACTGCGGCAAAAAGCAACGCTCATGTTATTGCTATCATGGGCGTTTTTCTTTTGCTCATCCTCATGGTGATGTCGGGATTTTCCTCTTGCGGTATCCTCTTTTCCGGCGGCACACAGGTGTCCGGGCAGACCATGTACTCCGCTGAGGACAGGGACATCCGGGGCGCAGAACAGGACTACAAAAAGCTGGAAAAGGAACTGGACAAAAAGATCAGGCGCACCCCCACCGACCATCCCGGCTACAACGAGTACCAGTATCACCTTGACCCCATCGAGCATGACCCATGGCAGCTGACTTCGTATTTGACCACTCTCTACGACGATTACACCCGGTCGGAGGTGCAGGGCAAATTGAAGGAGACCTTCAAAAAGCAGTATAAGCTGACCACATGGGTAGAGGTGCAGATACGGTATAAGACCGTGTGGGTCATCAGCCCAGCAGGAATCCCGGTTCCCACGCAGGTGCCTTACGAGTATCGAATCTTCCACACCAAGCTGGTCAATCGCGGCTTGGAAGTGGTCATCCGGGAGGAACTGAACAACGACCAATGGAAACGGTACGAGATTTTTCAGGACACGCTGGGTGGTCGGCCTTATCTGTTCAACGGTGGGTTGCCGCCCGGTGGCTCTGATGGCTCCGGCACACCGGGCATTGACTATCAGGTTCCGGCAGAAGCCTTGACGGATGAGGAGTTCGCCGCCATCTATGCGGAAGCCAAGAAATACGTTGGTACACCCTACGTTTGGGGCGGCTCTACCCCGGAAACCGGCTTTGACTGTTCAGGCTATGTCTGTTGGGTGTACAACCAAAACGGTTATAACGTGGGCAGAACGACCGCCAACGGTCTGTGGAACAAGAGCCAGCATATTTCCGAAGCCGAAGCAAAGCCCGGTGATTTGGTCTTTTTCAAGGGCACCTACGACACCCCCGGCATGAGCCATACCGGAATCTATCTGGGCAACGGCATGATGGTCAGTGCAGGAGACCCCATCAAATATGCTGATATTCACTCGTCCTACTGGCAACAGTATCTTGCCGGATTCGGGCGGCTTTCAAAATGAAATGGAGGTTTTACTATGAGTGAAAAACTGGATAAGCTGCGGGCAACGCTCAAGAAAGAGCAGGAGCGCCGCATCAAGCTGAACAACCGCATTGCGGTCTTGGAGCGTCGGATTCAGGAGGAAGAAGCCGCTGAGGTCAGCAGCATGGTACGCACGGCTAATGTGACCCCGGAACAGCTTGCCGCCCTGCTGCGGCAGTCGGCCATCGCTACCCCGAACCCGGCTGCGCTGTCTGCGGTGGGTGCAACTTTTGAGAAGGAGGTCGATGCAGATGAAGATTAAGAAACTGGGTGCGCTGCTGGTATCGGCGGCACTGTGCGCTGGCATGGCGGCTCCCGCCTTTGCCTTTGAGGGCGATACCACCCCAGTGGAGCAGCCAGTTCTGCCGGAAGTGGTTGAGGAGGATGTTGTCACTGTCACGGACGAAACCTCTGGTGCCCTGACCCCGGAGGGCAATCTGACGCTGGTGGATGATTACCACACCGACTATTCCGATGGCAGCGGACAGCAGTTCATTACGCTGGTCAGCAAGTCGGGCAACACCTTCTATCTGGTCATCGACAGGAACAGTAAAGGGGCGCAGACCGTCCACTTTATGAACCTTGTGGACGAAGCAGACCTTTTGGCTCTGATGGAGGAAGAAGATGCGGACGCTTATACCGCCGAAAAGGAAGCGGCAGCGCAGGCAGAACAGGACAGGCTGAAAGCCGAGGAAGAAGCCAAGAAAGCAGCGGAAGAAGCAGCGGAATCCGGCACGGAACAGCCCAAGGAAAACAAGGTCACAAAAATCGCATCGGGCTTTCTGGGTGTGGTCGTGCTGATCGCGCTGGCGGCAGGCGGCGGCTTCTACGCCTTTACGAAGCAGAAGCAGAAAAAGCAGGCCGAAAAAGAAGCCCTTGACCCCGATGCAGGTTACACCGAGGACAAGGGCGACTTTGAAATCCCTGTGGAGGATGAGCCGGAGGACACCGGCGAGGAGGATACCGAACCCATCTGATTTTAAGGCGGCATTTTGCCGCCGTACATATTGCAATCCGAAACAGATTGGAGGGATTTTTATCGCAAAATTGATCGTAGCGGAAAAACCGTCCGTTGCCATGGCTTACGCTAAAGTCCTCGGTGCCACCAGCCGTCAGGACGGCTACCTTGAGGGCAACGGCTATCTCGTCAGTTGGTGTATCGGTCATCTGGTGGAACTGGCTCCGCCCAATGTTTACGATGCCAAATACGTCAAGTGGAGCATCGCAGATCTGCCCATACTGCCGCAAAAGTGGCAGTATCTGGTGTCTGCCAGCACCAAAAAGCAGTTCGGCATCCTGCAAAAGCTGATGCACCGCCCGGATGTAGACAGCGTGATCTGCGCTACGGATGCAGGATAGTGTGGTTAGGTGACTTAAGAGAAAGCAAAAAGAGACCTCATCTAGTCAAAAAGTAAATATTCAATATGCACAATTGCACAAAAACGCCAGACACTTAAATGCGTCTGGCGTTTTTGCTATAGCAATTGAAAGTTTTTGAATTCAAACACTTCTCAAAATCAACTAAACTTTGTCTATCTGTAGAAAGGTAAACATATCGAATACAGTTGAACGGAATCAGTCTATTTCTACGGCGAAATATAACCAATAAGAGCAATAACTTTTCCATTCTTGGACAAAAGGGCTACCTCATTATCGAGCTTAAGCAGTTCTTCATAAGCCCCTAATTCACATTCGCCCAAAATATCCTTGCTAAAAGAATAGTCAATTTTGTACGGAGCGATATCCTCTCCTTTATTGCTCGAATCAAATAGCTCGAAAATTTGTTTCGTTGGCAGCTCGCTTGCCCGAAGGTACGAGAAAAAATTTTGAATTTTTCTCATTTTCAAATTATTCCTTTTCGACAATAATGGAGTCATTTTTAAATTTACAGTAATCTCCGGAAATCGTCATCAACCAAACACTTTTAAATCCAACGCGAACTTTGGTAGCATCTTTGGTATCTACTCCCGATGAGAGCTGTCTCCCGGTATTGCTGGAACCATATAATTTTGCCTCAAAGGAATCACTGTAATATTCTTCTGGGTTCAGAATGCTTGTGGATTTAACGTAAGCCTTTCCTTCAATTTTATCCAAAGGTTCATCGGACGACACATTGAAGTATAGCTCATTTGAATAATTGGTCCAATCTTTAAATCCCAAATGAAATTCCGCCCAATCAATAACACCATCAGCAGTAGCTAACAGCATGGGGACATCTTCCGGATTTGTATAAATTGATTGAGTATATGTACCATCATCATTTCGAGTAAGTAACACTGTTATGCCGTCTGATAACTGTGCAGCTGTCACTTCAATTTCGGAAAGTGACATTTTCTGGGGTACTTTTGCTGAAGAAGCAAAAGCATGAGCAGGTGTAGCAATAATACATATTGCCATACTTATGGATGCTATAATTTTCAAGAAGTTTTTCATAAGCTAACAATCCCCCTGTTAATTATTAACTGACCAATAACTATTCAGATGAATTAAAATTCGTCACAGGTTTTTGAAATGTTCCAAATCATTCGTGATTGAGCGATTCAAGCTCATCCGGCTGATATGCCGTAAAGTCTTCAGATGCCATTACGTTTACGACAGCAAATGCCGTTATAAAGACACATGTAATGCTTTCAGAACAATCAGACCTTTTGAATTTCACTATCCGAATATACATGCACAAAATTGGTTAATGTTTTAAGTTCTGCATTGGAATCACCTCATATCAAGTTTGAATTCATATTCTATGCGTCAAAATGTGACTGATTTCAATGATTTTTTTGGTGATGACTAAGATGTTTTATTTAGCTCATTTCGTCCGATGCGGTAAATCTTCTTGTCTTGTTCTCCTACTTCAACAATAAGTTCATTTTTATTGTGATGAACTATTACTGGAATATAGCTATCGGAATTTTCCACCATCAAACATGTGACTCCATTCGTCCATTCACTGTTCAATTCCTTTGATAGCATGGAAATGATTTCTTCTTTCGTCATTTTGATTAATGAATCCTTTAGTTTAGTTCAATCGTGTCAATCGATGCCGGTAGCGCAAGTGTACCACCCCTTACCGTTGAGACAGAAGCATGAGTCCAGCCAATATTGACTTTCTTCAGTCCGCTATCAATGTCAAAGTCATCAGTAGCGCCATTGGCTGTATTATATCGTCCATTCAAATCGCGATATTCGTCAATGTCTCCATAAAAGAAATAATTACCATAATCTCCGCCGATAACATATGTAGGCTTGCAGTAAACACGTGCCCTTACCCCTGTTATTTGCGAACTGGTAGCGGTCCAATGGATATGTGCTGTACTAGCGTTTTTGTGGTAGGTCAGTCCACAGTGAAAAGTACCGACCACTCGTTGGTTTGCCTGTAAAGCTATATCACTCTGTTCTATCTTTTGTACGGTAAGTGAGCCATCTGCTTCTTGGATTATTGCAAATGTAATTCCATCTGCCAACTCATCAATTGATGCTTCAATAGAGAAATTTTGATTTTCCAAATATGGTTTGGCTGCATAAGCAGGAGCCATACTGGTTAAGGCCAAGAGTACAGATAGCAACAAAGCAATTAATTTTTTCATGGTTTTTCCTTTCTGGTAAATAGGCGATCAAAATAGTCTTTCATTTAATAACGCTTTAGATGCTGTATTAGCATCACCTCTTTTTAACAAAATCACTCTTTTATAAAATCATTTAATGGCTGGCAGTTGATGTGATAGTTTCGCTCTGCCCATTTGAATAAGTGAATGTTGCTGAACATTCAAGGCGATACGATCTTCCGGGTTTTGTATTATAATTACTGCTTGCTGAGCAGGAAGAAGATGCACTTGTGTTAGAACAGCTGCTTACCTTCTGCCATGTACCAAATGTTCCTTTTTCATACAGCGTTCCAGTGACGGTGATGCGCTTTACCGTAACATCAGTTTTGGCATTAACCTGATAAAAACTTTGAGAAATCGTCCCTTTGACAGTGCTGTTTTCTTTATATCGCCTCGGTTGACCAGTGGCAAAGGCCGTAGCGGCAAGACTAAGAAAAATACCGATTGACAGAATAAGAGTGATCAGACGTTTTTTAGACATAGGGCATAACCTCCATTTTGTACACTCCCACAGGAGCTTTTGCTTAGTCAACGTTGCTCACACTGCGTTTGTGACAGCTTTTTTGAAAAATTTTCGAGATTTTATCAACTTTGTATATTTGTACAAAAAATGCCGACACATTTGTAAACAATCACAAGTGTGTCGGCAAGGTCTTGACAAATCAGGAAATGCTTTCCGCAATTCTTAGAAGCTCATCATGCGATATCTTTCCAATAATCGTATGCGAAATGCCATCTTTCTCCCATACTAGCACATATCCTGTACGTCCTCCGTTATTACTCGTTCCAAGTGTTGCATCGGCTGTTCCAATTTTAATGCGCTCATAAACCGTATGCTCATTGTCGAAAGTTTCGACTTGTCCATAGTCTTGAATTACGGAACAGTCTACATAATAAAAGATGTTCTTATCATTGACATCAACATAGGCATGAAGAAAGGATATTTCGTTATCATACCCTTGTTCATAATCTCGTTCAAATCCATCCGGCACATAGTGGTCGCTGTATCCATTCGGAAGCTGTTCCGACGGCTCGCCATCCACCTGATATGTCAGTTGCATCTCAACGGGCATGAACTTCTGAATCATCGTATAGACTGCCCTGCGGAAGTCCGCACTTACTGCAAGCGCACCGAGAGTTAAAATTACCAGCGTCAGGGCCGCAATAAGCACTCGTTTCAGCACAGGGCTGCGTTTATGCAACGCCGCTTGCAGGCGGGCATCCCATCGGGAAGTGTCCGGGTAGCGTTCTTTAAGTTGCGCCGGAGTTGGTAGCTCGTTCAGTTCTTTCTGTGCATCTGCATGGAGTGCCATCATCAACGCAGTGTCAAAAGAAACTTCTGTCTGCTCACTCATGGTGGTTCAAATCCTTCCACAATAGTTTTCTTCCACGGAAAAGCCGCATCCGAACCACTTCGTCCGTCAGTCCAAGCGATTTGGCAATCTCCCGGTTGGTGTATCCCATTGCCAAAAGGCGCAGTGGGTCACGGTACATCGGTTTCATCTGTCCGATCAGTTCTGTCAGGTGTTCGATGTTGTCGGCGCTGACTGCTGCATCATCCGGCACCGGGGCACCATCTGGTGCGTCCGGTACTTCTTCCAGCAGCTCTTCTCGCTGATTACGAAGCATATCGTATGCACGGCTTCTACTACAACTAACGAGATAAGCGGCAAGTTCGTGACAGTTTTCTCGATGAATTTTAGAAAAATTTTTGGCAACGTACAAAAACACCTCTTGCAGTACATCTTCTGTCAGATACGAATCGCCCATAATTTTGTAAGCGGTATGGTAGACCAGCCGTTTGTAGATATTATATACATCTATAAATTGTTCTTCTTTGCTTTGATCGTCAAGAACAGCTAAGTACAGGGAAAGCAACACAATCACCTCCAACTGATTCGCATGGATTGGATGTAGTGTACCATGAACCAGCGAAAATGTCGAATGTTTTCCGTTCTGAACGAAGAACAGCCAGCATCATGACCTCACTTACTGTTGAGGCCGTTGCTGGCTGTTCGTTTGGTTTGAGATGTTTCCATCAAAATTGCAGAGTGCAAATGTCTTGAAGTTCTACCTTATATAAATAGAAGCGTTTTGAAAAAACGCGCAGCCTGCATCGGAACGGTGCAGAATGAAGGGGATTGGGCACAGCCCAACAAGCATTTTGCAACGCAAAAATGGCGTTTGTATAGACAAAAGCCCTGCTTGCCACAACAATGCGTCCTTTTTGTCCGCAATTTGTAATTTTCAGATTGGAGAAAAACGCCATGGCAAAGACGAAGGCTGAAGAAAAAGCTCTCAACCTTGATTAGATTTTGTTTAACTGCCGGGATTATCTGCGCGCTGCGCGCAACTCCGGCTCGTTCTTTGAAAAGCGTGATAGCAGCTTCTGTGAGCCGCCCAGCACATCCAGCCCACGGTCATCGTACAAATGGTAGAGGAACGGCCCCGGCCCAGCCAGATAGACGCTGGACACAAAGCCGTTCCAGCCGCCGATGTCCCCCAGAATGATTTCCCGAAGAAGCAGCTCTGGTTGAAAGCTGATCTTGCTGAGATCCCAGTAAAACTGCACTTGTGCATGGGTATCCCCATCTTCATCCTGCTCTGTGGCCGAAAGTTGTTCATCGGGAACTGGGAGGCCCACTCGCTGCCGGATAACGGTCAGCAGGGACTCGGCGGGTTCTTCATCGGGATACCCGTCGATCCGCAGAAGGTCCGGCACCGCCGGAAGTGCCCGATAGATCGCGGCGGCTCGGTCCAGCGCCCCCTGAACATAAGCGGGGTTGGTTTTCAGCTTCGCCGCACGCCTATCCAGATAGATTGGTTCCTCCCCGCCGATCTTAAAACGAATGCCCACCGGTGCATGGTAGAACAGAGGGTGTTCCAGCCCAGCCATGCCCAGATCATGTAAAATGTGTTCAAACCGCTTTGCCAGCATGGTATCCCTCCGTTCTCATGTCATTTCATACAGCAGAGCAGCATCGCCCTGCACCAGTTCCAGATGGGAGCGCAGCGTATTAAGCCCGCTTTGCACCGCCTCGGTGGGCAGATCCCAGTCCGGGGCAATTTCAGCG
>ENA-OYXM01000619-OYXM01000619.1-human-gut-metagenome-genome-assembly--contig:-NODE-619-length-12917-cov-4.622765_pt1 | contig 12917 bp, 9 predicted proteins | sample MGYA00243239_ERZ653427 | MGnify/ENA primary metagenome ERZ653427 (study PRJEB26926, sample SAMN06165110) | human gut metagenome | biome: ENVO:00009003; feature: ENVO:2100002; material: ENVO:00002003... | reverse complement strand
ATGTGCAGCGGCTCGTTGCATTTATATGATTCAGGCTTCCATTTCTTCCAGCGGCACAAGGTATTCCTTGCGGCACTGCTCGTACTCCAGCATATAGTCCTTGCTGGGGCTGTGGTGCATGATGTTTTTCAGGGTGTGAGAGTCGTAATCATCGCCGGCCTCCATGCCCACCATGCGCACTGCAATGTTGGAGCAGTGGTCGGAGATACGCTCAGCGTTGTTCAGCACATCAAGGAACACCACGCCAGTGTCGATGGAGCAGATCCCGTCCTTCAGACGGAGGATGTGCTGGTCGCGCAGGCGCTCCACCATCACGTCAATGATCTCCTCCAGCGGCTCCACCTGTGCAGCCTTCTGGACATCATCGTTTTCAAAGGCCTCGTCCGTCAGAACCAGAATGCGCTCCAATGCGGCATCCAGCAATTGCAGTTCCTTTTTGGCGCTCTCGCTGAAGCTGGCTTCCTTGTCGTACAGCTCCTCGGCCTTTTCCATGATGTTCACGGCATAGTCGCCAATGCGCTCGAACTCGGTAACAAAGTTCAGCAGCTCGGTCACCGCGTGGCTTTCGTCGTCACCCAGCTCCTGATCGGTCAGTTTGATCAGGTAGTTGGTGATCTCCACCTCCATGCGGTCGATCAGGTTCTCGCGTACCTTAATGGCGCTCACGGTCTCCTCGTCCATCTTCAAAAGCAGCGGCGCGGCCAGACCCACGTTGCGGGCGGCACGGCGGGACATCTTGATCACCGCATTCTTCGCCTGCTGCAAAGCCACAGCCGGGCTCTTGTACAGACGCTCGTCCAGCACCGGCATGCTCAGCTCCTGTGCTTCCTCCACGCTGCTGGGCACCGTGAGCATCGCCAAGCGGCTCAGCACTCCGCTACAAGGCAGGAACAGCAGCATGGCGCATACGCTGGACAAGGTATGGATGTTTGCAATGGAGCTCTTGTTCATCACATCGCCCCACATGGGGATGCCGATGGTGAACTGCACCGCATAGATCAGCGCCAGCAGGATCACGCTGCCGATGACGTTGAAGTACAGGTGGATGAGCGCTGCCCGCTTACCATCCTTGGAGGAGCCGCCGATGGTGAGCAGCGGGGTGAACGCCGTACCGATATGTGCACCCAGAATGATGGGAATGGCAGAGCTAAAGGTGACAAGCCCTGTGCTGGACAGTGCCTGCAGAATACCCACCGAAGCGGAGGAGGACTGGATGATCACGGTGACCACCACGCCCACCAGAACGCCCAGAATGGGGTTGGTCATGGTGACAAACAGATTCTGAAAGACGGCGCTCTCCCGCAGGGGAGCAACGCCGGTATCCATCAGGCTCATGCCGGTAAACAGAATGCCGAAGCCCAGCATGATCTGGCCGATATTCTTCTTTTTGGCATTGCGCAGGAACACATAAAAAATGCAGCCAATAAACGCCACCACGGGGGCAAAGGTCTTGGGCTGGATCAAGGTCAGCCACAGGCTGTCGCCTGAGATATCCGCCATGCGGATCAACTGACCTGTTACCGTAGTACCAATATTTGCACCCATGATCACGCCTACCGACTGCGTCAGTGTCATGATACCGGAGTTGACCAGACCGACACAAATAACCACCGTACCAGCCGACGACTGGATGACGCCGGTGATCAGTGTGCCGAAGATCACGCCTTTGATGGTAGAGGAGGTAAGCTTTTGCAATACGCCCTGCATCTTGCCGCCTGCCAGCTTTTCCAGACCGGCGCCCATGATGGACATGCCGTACAGGAACAGCGCAACGCCGCCCAGCAGAGAGGTAATGTGTGTGATATCCATAACGATACTCCTAATATGAAACTTCCCTTTTAATCCTTTACAGCACACAGCCGCCGGAACAGGGCACGCGCAACGCCTGCCCTGTTCCGGAAGCCGCTTACTTTTATTATACCATCAAAGGGGGCGTCTCAACAAGGTTTATTTTACAGGAAAGTTACTTTTTTTACACATTCCGCAACATATTTCCGGGCGGCAAACAAAAAGATTTCCGTTATTTTACATACATTTTACATTCAGCTTTCCCAGATGCGATATGCCGCCGCTTACCCGGCCAGCTCTTCCATGGCCTCCCGCACTGTGTCGGCCGAAAACAGGAACACACCACTGCCGGTGTATACCTCCACATGACTGCCCACATAACGCAACTCAAAATCCTTCATGGTGTTTCCCTCCTGTGTTTCTGTTTTGTTCCGGGGCTTTCCCGGTGAACACAGTATCGCATAATTTAGATACCATAAAAAGGACTTTCAAAGGTTTTTGCGGATTTTTTGCGTAAAAAACAGCGTATGCTCCCCAGTCTGCTCACGCTGTACACGGCCATTTTCCTCGGAGATCAGGTCTTTGGCAGTCCCCGCAGCGCCGCATTTCCGCAGGAAACAGGCGCTGGAGCTGCCGTTTTCCGTCACGACCCCCTCCTGTGAAAATGGGATAGCGGAGCGTCCGCAGACGCTCCGCTATCCCGAAATTAAAAATAAATTTTCCGCTGATAATGGCTAGAGCAAAGCGGAAGCCCTTCCAAATCATCCTGCTGTGCAAAGCATTATTCTGCCGCGTCCGTCACACGGACGGGGTAGCCTGTCCGCACACAGCGCACCGCGTAGCGGGAACCGCCGCCGGAGGTGCAGGTGAACAGGGTCAGATCCCAGTTGTCCGTCTCGGTATCGGTGGTCATCTCCTCGATCTGGGTGGGGCGCAAAGTCTCCACACTCTCCACCTCATAGCTCCAGCGCAGACCGTCTGCATCCGTAAAATAGACCGAGCTGCCGATGGCCAGCCACTTGATGGGGCTGAAGTGCATTGCGTAGTTGTGGCCGCAGATCACAAGATCATCGCCATAGGTGGTGCCGCTGTACCGCCCGGGGGCGATCTTCAGCCCGGCGTAGCTCCACTGCGCCATCACCGGCAGCTCCCGTTCTACCGCCGGGATGGAAAGCACCCCGATGTAGTCCCGCCCTTCCACCTCCACGGTGGTCATCTCCTGCGTCGGGTCCAGCACCGGCTGCGGGGCTGCAGTCTCATTTTCCTGCTGGTGCTCCGTAATGGTCTTTTGCATGGTCTGCTCCAGCTCGCCCAATACTTCCTGCGAAGCCTTTTCTGCCCGGGCGGCATCCCACCGGTTGTAGCCCAGCAACCCGGCGGCGCATAAGATCAGCACAGCACCCAGCACCATGCACAGCCTGCCGATTTTCCGTTTCATTGCATTCCATCCTTTATATATAATAGTATCATCTGCTTCAGTATACCATTCCCCGCTCCGGTTTACAACCGTTCTTGCGGTCGTTTTTTATCGGGCAGCAGCGCGCAGACCAGCCGCACCATCTGCCCGGTCAGGGGCAGCCACACCAGCGCGCACAGTACGTTGAATAAGGTGTGTGCGTTGGCGATCTGCCGGGCGATCACGGCGCACTCCACCCCTGCGGGCGAGCACAGCCGCACCAGCGCCGCAAAGGGCTGCAAGAGTGCGCAGCACACCGCCGCTCCGCTCAGGTTAAAAATGGCGTGGGCTGCCGCCACCCGCTTGGCGTCTCTTCCCTGCCCGATGGCGGCAAGCACCGCCGTGATGGTGGTGCCGATGTTATCCCCCAGCAAAATGGGAATGGCCGCCGTCAGCCCCAGCAGGCTGTGCACGCCGTCTGCCCCGGGCTGCGCCGCCATGCTTTGCAGCAGCGCCACTGTGGCAGAGCTGCTTTGCACCGTTAAGGTCATGCAGACGCCCGCCAGCAGCCCGTGCATGGGACTTTGCTGCACCCGGGCAAGCTCCAGCCGGAGCAGAGGGCTTTGCAGCAGCGGTTCCATGGCGCTGCGCATCACCGTAACGCCTTCGAACAGCAGCCCAAAGCCGAACACTGCCTCGCCCACGCAGCGGCCCCGCCAGCCTTTACAGGCCAGACAGAGCAGCACCCCGCCAAACAGCAGCAGATACCGCCAGCCTTCCACCTGAAACGCCAGCAGCTGTGCCGTGACTGTTGTGCCGATGTTCGCCCCGAACACCACCGGCACCGCCTGCCGCAGCTGCAACAGCCCCGCCGCCAGAAAGGCAATGACCATAACCGTGACCGCCGAGCTGCTTTGCAGCACTGCCGTTACCGCCGCACCGGTCAGCAGCCCTGCCGCCGGGTTTGCGGTGCACCGCGCCAGCAAACTGCGCAGACGCCTGCCCGCTCCCTGCTGTACTGCCCTGCACAGGCTGTCCGTTCCATATAAAAACAGCGCCAATCCGCCGAATACCTGCAACAACACTTGGAATCCCTGCTCCATCCGCACCCTCCGTTTCTGCCTGTCCTTTATTTTTATGCAGCGAGAGCCGGTTTGCGCATTGACAAAACCTACAAGTTTTTTGTGAATTTTTGTTTAATATTTCCCTATTCCCTTGCAATCCGGCTGCAAAAGGAATATGCTTATCAGGCGTTAATACTTAACAGCTGTTAAGTATTTGAAAAATGCAAATGAGGAGGGACTGTCGTGTCCGAGCCAAGCACCCCCAGCTTTCAGGGGATGTGCCACTATATCGGGCAGCTGAGCAAGGCATCCAAGGCCGGGATGCGGGCGGCGCTGGCCGATTGCCCCAAATGCCACTTCAATATGCTGGAAGGCCTGCTGCACGCCATCAACTGTCACGGAAAGGACGGTGCCATTTATGTCTCCGACCTTGCCCGGGAGATTCGTCAGCCGCTGCCGGCGGTCTCGCGCGGGCTGCGGCTCATGGAGCAGGACGGCACTGTGGTGCGGGAACCGGACCCCGCCGACCGCCGCAAAACGCTGGTGCGCATCACCCCCAAGGGGTACGAGCTGTGCCACCAGTGTGAGCAGGCTCTGCGCGACTACTTTGCCAGCGTGCTGGCACGGTTAGAGCCGGAGCAGGTAGCCCAGATGGACGCGCTGCGCGGCGCGCTGATGGATGCCATTCTTGCGGAAAATGCCGCGCGCAACATTGACCCGAAGGGAGAAACGAACCATGACAAAGATCTTTAAGCAGCTGGCCCGGCACTGGGCGGTCTGCCTTGTGGTGTTCGCACTGCTGTTCGTGCAGGCGTACTGCGACCTTGCCCTGCCGGACTACACCAGCAAGATCGTGGACACCGGCATCCAGCAGGGCGGCATTGAAAGCCCCCTGCCCCAAACGGTGCGCCAGAGTACGCTGGACGCGCTGAGCCTGCTGATGAGCGAGGAGGATGCGCAGAAGCTGCAAAACGCCTACCAGTACTACCTGCAGGACGATGGCGTGTTGCAGCTGCGCTCCGACCTGACCGAGGCCGAGCGCACCGCACTGGAAGATGCTGTGACCACCCCGGACATCGTGCTGTATATGGCTGCCGCACAGGCCGCCAACACCCCCGCCGGGCAGAACAGCATGGGCATGACCGGCCTTGCCGAGATGCCCTCTGCCGCTGCGGACTCCGACACCGAGACTGTTGCCCCCACGGCAGCGAATCTGGACACCGTTTGCAGCCAGTTTGCCGCCATGAGCCAAATGCCCGGCTTTGACCGCAGTATGCTGCAAAAGCAGCTGGACGGTGCCATGAGCCAGCTGGACAGCACCCTGCTGGAAAACCTGAAAAGCCAGTCTTTGCTGCTGGTGCAGCTGGAATACGAGGCGCAGGGCGTTGCGCAGGATGTGCAGATGGGTTACCTCTTCCGGGTGGGCGGCCAGATGCTGGCGCTCACCCTGCTGATGGTGGCCGTGGCTGTGGCCGTGGGCTTCCTTGCCTCCCGGGTATCTGCCGCCATCGGCCGCGACCTGCGCCGGGAGACCTTCTCCAGCGTTATCGGCTTCTCCAATGCGGAGATCGAGAATTTTTCCACCGCCTCCCTCATCACCCGCACCACCAACGATATCCAGCAGGTGCAGTTCGTCTGCGTCATCCTGCTGCGCATGGTGGCCTACGCGCCCATTCTGGGCATTGGCGGCGTGCTGCACGTTGTAGGCAGCAGCTCCGGCCTTTCCTGGATCGTGGTGCTGGACGTGGCACTGCTTTTGTTGCTGCTGCTCTTCCTGATGAGCGTTGCCATGCCCAAATTCAAGGTGATGCAGCAGCTGGTGGACCGGCTGAATCTGGTCAGCCGCGAAATTTTGACCGGCATCATGCCGGTGCGCGCCTTCAGCCGCGAAAAGTTTGAGGAGCAGCGCTTTGACAAGGCCAACCGGGAGCTGATGGGCACCCAGCTGTTCACCAACCACGCTATGGTGGCTATGATGCCCTTTATGACCCTGATCATGAACGGCACCAGTCTGCTCATCGTCTGGTTCGGCGGCAAGGCCATGGACGCCGGCACTATGCAGGTGGGCGAAATGATTGCCTTTATCACCTACACCATGCAGATCGTCATGTCCTTCCTGATGCTGGCCATGGTGGCCGTCATGCTGCCCCGCGCCGGTGTGGCTGCGGATCGTATTGACGAGGTCATCCGCACCAAAGCCTCCATCCACGACCCGGACGAAGCCACCGCAAAAGCTGCACAGGCGCACACCGACTGGCAGGGCGTTGTGCAGTTCGAGGACGTGAGCTTCCGTTACCCCGGTGCAGACAGCGATGCGCTGGAACACATCAGCTTTACCGCAAAGCCCGGCGAGACTACCGCCATCATCGGCTCCACCGGCTGCGGCAAGTCCACCCTGCTCAACCTGATTCCCCGCTTTTACGATGTGACCGGCGGCAAGGTGACCGTGGACGGCATCGATGTGCGCGAGGTGCCGCAGGCACAGCTGCACGACCTGCTGGGCTATGTGCCCCAGAAGGGTGTGCTGTTCAGCGGCACCATTGACAGCAACCTGAAATTCGGCGGCGAGGATATCACCGATGCGCAGGTACAAAAAGCTGCTGCCATTGCGCAGGCCACTGATTTTATTGAAGCAAAGCCGGAGGGCTACCAAAGCCCCATCGCACAGGGCGGCTCCAACGTATCCGGCGGCCAGAAGCAGCGACTTTCCATTGCCCGGGCAATTGCCAAAAATCCCAAGGTCTATCTGTTTGACGACAGCTTCTCGGCGCTGGACTACAAGACCGATGTAACGCTGCGCCGCGCCCTGAAGGCACAGACCGACAACGCCACTGTGATCATTGTGGCACAGCGCATCTCCACCGTGCTGCACGCAAACCAGATCCTTGTGCTGGACGAGGGCAGGCTGGTGGGCAAGGGTACCCATGCCCAGCTGATGGTCAGCTGCCCGGAATATCAGGAGATCGCCCGCAGCCAGCTGAGCCAGAAAGAGCTGGCGCTGGATACCCTGAATACAGAAAAGGAGGGTGAGTGATATGCCCAGACCCGGACGTCCCACCACCGAGCGCGCCAAGGACTTTAAAGGCACGCTGCGGCAGCTCATCCGCACCATGAGCCACTACAAGCTGCCCCTTGCGGCAGCCATGCTGTTTGCTGTTCTGTCCACCATCTTCAACATTGCAGGCCCCAAGGTGCTGGCAAAAGCCACCACCGCCCTTGCCACCGGCTGGATTGCCCGGCTGCGCGGCACCGGCAGCATCGATTTTGTGTATATCGGCCGCATCCTGCTGTTTTTGCTGGGAATGTACCTGCTGAGCAGCGCTTTCAGCTTTATTCAGGGCTGGCTGATGACCGGCCTTTCCCAGAAGGTCTGCTACGACTTCCGCCGCCAGATCAGCGAAAAGATCAACCGTCTGCCGCTGGCGTACTTTGAAAAGCGCACCGTGGGCGAGGTGCTCTCCCGCATCACCAACGATGTGGACACGCTGGGACAGAGCCTGAACCAGAGCATCACCCAGCTGATCACCAGCGTGACTACCATGATCGGTGTGCTGGTGATGATGCTTTCCATCAGCCCCCGCATGACCCTGATCGCCCTGCTGATCCTGCCGGTGTCGCTTGCGCTGGTGCTGGTGGTGGTCAAGTTCAGCCAGAAGTACTTCAAAGCGCAGCAGGCCACGCTGGGCGTGGTCAACGGTCAGGTAGAGGAGGTCTACGCCGGCCACAACGTGGTCAAGGCCTTCAACCGCGAAGCCGTGGTGCTGGCAGACTTCAACGCCGCCAACGATAAGCTGTACGAATCCGCATGGAAGAGCCAGTTCCTCTCCGGCCTGATGATGCCCATCATGAACTTTGTGGGCAACCTGGGCTATGTGGCGGTGGCTATCGTGGGCAGCATTTTTGCCGCAAACGGCGTTATCACCATTGGCGATATTCAGGCTTTTATCCAGTATGTCAAAAACTTTACCCAGCCCATCCAGCAGCTTTCGCAGGTATCCAATATGCTGCAGAGCATGGCCGCTGCCGCCGAGCGGGTGTTCGAGTTTTTGAATGAGCCGGAGGAGGCGCAGTTGGCCGACCCTGCCCGCCGCGCCGACCCCGCCGACATTGACGGACAGGTCACCTTTGACCATGTGCGCTTCGGCTACACCCCGGACAAGACTGTTATCCACGACTTCAGCTGCACGGTGCAGCCCGGCCAGAAGGTAGCCATCGTAGGCCCCACCGGTGCGGGCAAGACCACCATGGTCAAGCTGCTGATGCGCTTTTACGATGTGGATGCCGGTTCTATCACCCTGAACGGCCACAATGTGCGGGACTTTGACCGCAGCGCCCTGCGCGAGGGCTTTGGCATGGTGCTGCAGGACACATGGCTGTTCAAGGGCACCATCATGGAGAACATCCGCTACGGCCGGCTGGACGCCACCGATGAAGAGGTTATCGCCGCCGCAAAGGCAGCCAACGCCGACCACTTTATCCGCACCCTGCCCGGCGGCTACCAGATGGAGCTGAACGAGGACGCCTCCAACGTCAGTCAGGGACAAAAGCAACTGCTCACCATCGCCCGCACCATTCTGGCAGATAACCGCATCCTGATTCTGGACGAGGCCACCAGCAGCGTGGATACCCGCACCGAGCAGCGCATCCAGACCGCCATGGACCGCCTGATGGAGGGGCGCACCAGCTTTGTCATCGCCCACCGCCTTTCCACCATCCGCGATGCCGACCTCATTCTTGTGATGCGGGACGGCGACATTGTGGAGCAGGGCACTCACGACCAGCTGATCGAGGCAGGCGGCTTCTACGCTGACCTGTACAACAGCCAGTTTGAGGACGTGGTGGATTAAAGCACCTGTCGTCACAATATAATTGCAAAAAGAGCACCTGTCGCCTTTTTAGGGCAATAGGTGCTCTTTGTTTTACCCTCTCAGTCATCGCTGCGCGATGCCAGCTCCCCCCGAGAGGGGGGAGCTTTTCTACATCTGTCGGTGCCTGAGAGGGTTTTCGTCTTTTCTTTATGATTCCTCCACCGGTTCCAGCTTCAGGCCGAACAGCTTTTCCGAGAGGGACGGCAGCTGTTGCTGCAAGGCGCGGACATAGGCCATCACTACCGGATCCTCGCGCTTTTGCCCCAGCACAACGCCGAAGCGGTGTCCCCTGCCCCAGTCCAGTACCCGCACAAAACTGAGGTCCGGCCTGCGGTAATAGACCGCCGGGACCATCTTGAGTGCTGGGTCGCCGTAGGCCGCACTGCGGATACCGCCCACCGGCGTAAACTCCACCCCTCGGTCCATTCCCTCCTGCAGCAGGCTTGTTTCGTAGACAGTCTGGTACATCTCCTTGATGGGTAGCCAGCGATATTGCAATGCCTGTTCCAAGGTCAATCTGCCCACCGGCATATCAGCGGGCGGGTGGATGGGGATGCAAAGTTCTGGCATATAGAACAGCGGCACAAAGGTAAGCCCCTGCGCGTAGAACTCTGCACTTTCCAGCTGGAAGGAAAGATTCATCTCCCCTTTTTTCAGGCTGCGCCAGACCTCGCTGCGGTTGGCACACCACCCCAGAATGGAGGTATACTGCAGGCACAAGTCACTTGTCAGGGAAAACAAGTCGTATGCGAACATCCGCATTGCCTCATGGCAGCCTGCAATCACCAGATGCCGTTCCGGCGGTTTTTCCTGCTGTTGCACCGCGCGGGCGTGGCGCACCGCCTGCTGATACAGAGCCACCAGCTGCTTTGCCTTGGGGTAAAAATCCTGTCCCGCCGGGGTCAGCACCACCCGGCGCGGCACATGCTGGAACAACTCAAACTGCAATTGCCCTTCCAGCGTGCGGATCTGCTGCGAAAGTGCCGACTGGGAAAGATACAGTGCCTCTGCCGCCGCAGAAAAGCTGTTCAGTTCCACGATCTTTACAAAGCCTTCCAGTGCGCTCTCGTTCATGCTTTTCTCCCTCCCGCAATACATTAGGTTTTCCTTAATTATAATATTCAAAACTCGAATTGTAAATAGTGCCCTTCTACGCTACAATTGTTAAGGATTCCGCAAAGTGCCTTTTACTTTGCTGCACGATAAGAAGGAACACAAAGAAGAACAAAAAGAAAGAGAGCGTACCTATGAACAAGATTTCCCGTAAGGGCTTTATCAAGATCGCCGCTGCCGCCGCCATGAGCGGTGTGACCGCCGGTGCTCTGGCTGCCTGCAATTCCGCTTCCGGTTCTGCCTCCACTTCCGGTGCTGCCGGTCAGTACATCCCCGGCACCTACGAGGGCACTGCCGAGGGTATTTCCTCCACCGTCAAGGTCACTATGACCTTCTCCGACAGCGCTGTCACCGACGTGGTGGTGGATACCTCCGGCGAGACCGCTTCCTTCGGCGCTGCCGCTGCCGACGAGCTGCGCGAGCAGCTGCTGGCTGCTGGTTCTGCCGAGATCGATGGCGTTTCCGGCTCTACCATCACCTCCGACGCCGTGATGAAGGCTGCCAAGAGCTGCTACGCACAGGCTAAGGGCGAGGCCGTGGTCTCCAGCGTGCAGCTGCCCACCGGCGATGAGAACGACTGGCTGGGCAAAGAGCCTGACATCGACGAGGCCGCCATCACCGAGACCGTGGACACCGACATCCTGATCGTGGGCGCTGGCAACGGCGGTATGTTCGCTGCCGCCTATGCGGCTGCCAACGGCCTGAACTTCCGTGTTATCGAGCAGAACGCCAACGTGCAGGACACCCGTCACTGGTACGGCGCTGTTGATTCTGCTGCCGCTAAGGAGGCTGGCGAACCCGCCACCGATAAGGCAAAGCTGCTGAGCGAGATCTCCCGCTATGCCTCCGGCAAGTGCGACCAGCGCGTTGTCAAGACCTGGATCAACGAGTCTGCCGCTATGCACGACTTCATGCGCAGCATTCTGGAGGATAAGTACGGCTGGGTGTGCGATTTCACCTCCGGCAGCGAGGCTGCATGGCCCGCAGAGAATGCCGAGCACAACACCGACTATCTCTTCCCTGTGCAGGAGCATAACTATATGGCCAGCGAAAGTGCCTCCGGCCTGCCCCGCAACGAGCTGCTGCTGCAGTACATTCAGGAGCTGGGCTACGATGTAGACTTCAAGACCAGTCTGGCCAAGCTGGAAAAGAACAGCGATGGCCGCATTACCGGCATCATCGCCCAGAGCACCGAGGATGACCACTTCATCCGCTACAACGCCAATCAGGGCGTGCTGCTGGCCTGCGGCGGCTTCCCCGGCAACCCCTACATGATGGAGCAGCTGGACCCGCTGGGCACCAGCGTGACCACCGCCTGCTCCTACTCCCCCGCCGACAAGGGCTATGGCATCCGTGCAGCAGTGTGGGCAGGCGCTAATCTGGACAAGGAAGCCGCTCCCATGCTGTTTGACCGCGGCATCGTTGCCCCCGGTGTGGACGGCGGTTATGTGGACAGCGACTCCGCCTTTGGTGGCAAGGCCTTCCCTGGCAAGATCCGCCAGTTCAACCCCGGCACCCAGCCTTTCCTGAAGGTGAACCGCAACGGCGAGCGCTTTGCCAACGAGAGCAGTCCCTACAACGATATCGTCTACGCCGCTGCCCACCAGCCGGGCCGCGTTTACGCCCAGATCAGCGATGCAAACTTCATCGAGGATGCAAAGCGCTTCCACACCATCGGCTGCTCTGCCCAGACCCGCAACCTCGGCGAGGACTACTTTGCTCAGCAGGTCGAGAACGGCGAGAAGGAGGGCTGCTTTTTCAAGGCCGATACCCTCGAGGAGCTGGCCGACAAGATGGGCTTTACCGGTGCGGCAAAGGACACCTTCCTTGCCACCGTGGAGCGCTACAACGAGCTGTACGATAAGCAGAACGACGAGGACTTCGGCAAGCCCGCTTACCGTCTGAGCGCCATCCGCACTGCTCCCTTCTACGGCTGCTGGCTGGGTGCCTCTCTGCTGACCACCGAGCAGGGCATCGCCATCAACGAAAAGGGTCAGGCTCTGGACACCAACAACCAGCCCATGGAGGGTCTGTACATCACCGGTGATATGTCCGGCAGCTTCTTTGCCAACAACTACCCCTGCCTGATGGCCGGTGTGGCTATGGGTCGTACCCTGACCTACGCCATGAAGGCTGTCAAGCAGATGGCCGGTCTGGAGAATGCCTGATAAAGCGCAGTTCTCCGACATACTCTAAGCGTTTCTTCTTTTCTTCTTTTTCATGTGAAGAGGGGCAGCCCGATTTGGGGCTGCCCCTCTTTGCGTTTTTGCCCCGCACACCCTCTACACAAATGCCCGCGATTGTGCTATGATAAGCGTGAAACCGGGCAGTTTATTCCCGCCCGGTCAGAGATCGAGGTGTTTGTACAAATGTCGGATATTCTGGATACCTTACGGCAGGAAGGGGTGGATCCCGCCCTGCTTACGGCGGTGCAGGAATACCGCGCCGCCCATCCGCTCAGCGAGGCGCTGCGCCCGCGCATCCCCGCCCCTGCCTTTACCTACTACGGCAAAGAGGTGTGGGAACAGGCGCTGGCGGCCATCCTCTGCGGCGAAAACCTGCTGCTGGCCGGCGGCAAAGCCACCGGCAAAAACGTGCTGGCAGAAAACCTTGCCGCCGCCTTTGGCCGCCCCGCATGGGACATCTCCTGTCTCTTATACACATCTGACGCTGCCGACGATAAGGCTC
>ENA-OYXM01000615-OYXM01000615.1-human-gut-metagenome-genome-assembly--contig:-NODE-615-length-13027-cov-17.663891_pt1 | contig 13027 bp, 7 predicted proteins | sample MGYA00243239_ERZ653427 | MGnify/ENA primary metagenome ERZ653427 (study PRJEB26926, sample SAMN06165110) | human gut metagenome | biome: ENVO:00009003; feature: ENVO:2100002; material: ENVO:00002003... | reverse complement strand
GGAAATGGTATAGACGGCATGTCCGATACCATATATCAAACCGGTCTTGTTATAGGCTTCCTTGTTGAGCATGCGGGTGAAGTAGGTATCAATCTCATCCACATTCGTCCAGTCCTGAATGTTTTCCTGCAAGTGGTGGAACATATCGGCAACCTGGATATTGGCGCCTCCATGAAGCGGGCCTTTCAAGGAACCGATACCTGCCGCTATCGAAGAGTAAGTATCCGTCCCGGTAGAAGAAGTGACGCGTACGGTAAAAGTGGAGTTGTTACCGCCACCATGCTCTGCCTGAAGAACCAGCAGCAGGTCGAGCGTGCGGGCATCCAGCTCCGTATAGTCCTTCTTCAGCATATAAAGGAAGTTCTCGGCAATGGAAAGGTCTTCCTGCGGATGGCGGATATGCAATGAACGGCCATGGGTGGCATGGCGGAGCATGTTATAGGCATACGCGATGATGGTCGGGAATTTCGAAATAAGCTCAATGCTCTGGCGCATCAGGTTGTCGCGGGAAGTGTCATCGGCATCCGGGTCGAAACGGTACATCTCGAGCACGCTGCGCGCCAGGATGTTCATAATGTTGTTTCCTTCAAGTTCAATGATATTCATCTTGGTCTTCTGCTCCAGCGGCATGTTGTCGTTGATGAGTTCACGGAAAGAAGAGAGTTCTTCCTTGTCGGGCAGGCGACCGGAAAGCAGCAAGTAGGCAATTTCCTCAAAACCGAACCGTTTCTCTTTGATGATGGCGTGTGCCAAGTCGTCCACATCATAACCGCGGTAGAACAATTTGCCGGGAATAGGCTTCAGCCCTCCACCGGGGATGCGTTCATAGCCAACCACATTGCCTATTTTGGTCAACCCCACCAAGACTCCCGTGCCGTCCTCATTACGCAAACCGCGCTTCACATCAAACTTCCTGAACAGTTCATTCTCAATCCGGGTAGCTTCCTTCAAATCTTCGGAAAGCTTGTAAATCAGATACTCCTTCTTCATAATCGTTTCGTTTTATTCGTTATTCCCATTTTCTATTCTCCTTACAATCTCCCGGGTGAAAGTCGAAGTGGACAGCGAGACGCCACCCGGCATAAAACGGGCCAAGTCGGCAGTAGCACGGGCTTCTGTGAAACTTTCCTCCAAGGCGTTCTCTATAAGAGAGGCTGCTTCCTTCCAACCCAGATATTCAAGCATCATCACAGCGGAAAGGATGATGGAACAGGGATTCACAATGTCTTTCCCGGCAATGTTCGGAGCCGTCCCGTGAGTAGCCTCAAAAATGGCATGCCCCGTTTTATAGTTGATATTCGCACCCGGTGCAATGCCGATGCCGCCTACCATGGCAGCCAGTTGGTCGGACACATAATCGCCGTTCAGATTCAACGTGGCAATCACGGAATATTCTTCGGGGATAAGCAACGTGTTCTGCAAGAATGCATCGGCAATGCAGTCCTTGATGACCAGACGCCCTTCTGCCAGTTCTTTACCAAACTCACGTTCTGCCAGTTCGTACCCCCACTTCTTGAAGCCGCCTTCCGTAAATTTCATGATGTTTCCTTTGTGTACCAACGTCACGGAAGGCAGATGATGTTCAAGGGCGTATTGGCAGGCGGCACGCACCAAGCGCTCTGTTCCTTCTCTCGAAACGGGCTTCACGCCAAACGAGGAGGTTTCGGGAAAACGGACTTTTGTCACCCCCATGTCATCACGGAGAAAACGATAGAACTTTTCAGCCTCCGGAGTTCCGGCTTCCCATTCGATGCCTGCATAAATATCCTCGGTATTCTCACGGAATACGCACATATCCACCTTCTGTGGCTCTTTGAGTGGAGAAACAATGCCCTTATACCAACGTACCGGACGTTGGCAGACATACAAATCGAGCGTCTGACGCAAGGCTACGTTCAAGGAACGGATACCTCCACCGACGGGAGTTGTCAAAGGACCTTTGATGCCCACCTTATAAGTGCGGAAGGCTTCCATCGTTTCATCCGGCAGCCAGGAGCCGGTTTCGTGGAAAGCACGTTCTCCTGCCAGCACTTCTTTCCATTCAATGCCACGCCGGTCACCATAGGATTTCCTGACAGCGGCATTCACGACAGCCTGCATGGATGGGGTCACTTCTGCTCCCACTCCATCGCCGGTAATAAAAGGTACAGTAATTTTTTCCATATTCTATCTTGCATTAAGTGCAGAACCGGCCCGGAACCAAGCTATCTGCTGTTCGTTATACGTATGTTGTACTTCAAAACTTTCTTTACTCCCATCCTCGTGATGAAGAACCACCTTCAACGTGCGTCCCGGAGCAAAATCTTTCAGCCCCATGACAGAAATCAGGTCGCGTTCCCGAATCTTGTCATAATCGGCCTTATCCGTAAAGGTCAGCGCCAACATGCCTTGTTTCTTTAAGTTCGTCTCATGGATACGGGCAAAACTCTTCGCCAAAATGACGCGTACATTCAGGAAGCGCGGTTCCATGGCAGCATGCTCACGGCTGGAACCTTCACCATAATTCTCTTCGGCAACGACCATGGAAGGGATACCTTCGGACTTATACAGCTTCGCAGTGCCTGACACTGTTCCATAGGTATTGGTGGAGCGGTTCCAAACCTTGTTCGTCTCTCCATTGAAAGCATTGACAGCCCCCATCAGCATATTGTCCGAAATATTCTCCAAATGTCCCCGGAAACGGAGCCATGGCCCCGCCATGGAAATGTGGTCGGTGGTACATTTCCCCTGTACTTTAATCAATAAAGGCATGTCCAGCAAATCCATGCCATCCCAGGCAGGGAAGGGAGTCAGCAGTTGCAAGCGCTGTGAATGAGGATTGACCGTAATTTCCGTCTGTCCTTTGCCTGGAGCAATGTATCCTTCCTTTCCTCCTATAAACCCGTGTGCCGGCAATTCTTCACCGACCGGTTCGGACAGTTTCACAACCTCTCCTTTGGCATTGACCAGCGTATCCCTCAACGGGTCGAAACAAAGGTCACCGGCAATGGTCAGCGCCATCGTTATCTCCGGGGAAGCGACGTAAGCAAAAGTGTTGGGATTTCCATCGGCACGTTTGGCAAAATTACGGTTAAAAGAGGTGACGATGGAATTCTTGCGTCCGGGGTCATCAGTATGGCGCTTCCACTGGCCAATACAAGGTCCGCAGGCATTCGCCATTATCGTTGCGCCAATATCTTCGAAAGCGGCAATCATGCCGTCGCGTTCAGCAGTAGCACGTATCTGCTCCGAGCCGGGGTTGACAATCAGCGGGGAAGCAACCTTCAAATTCTTTTCCTTTACCTGCCGGGCAAGGGAGGCTGCGCGGCTCAAATCCTGATAGGACGAATTGGTGCACGACCCTATCAGACCGACTTCCATCCGGCGGGGATAGTTATTGGTTATCACTACCTCGGCAAATTTCGATATCGGTGTTGCTGCATCCGGCGTAAAGGGCCCGTTGATATACGGTTCCAACAGCGAGAGGTCTATTTCAATGATGCGGTCGTAATATTTTTCCGGATTTGCCAGCACTTCGTCGTCGGCGCGAAGGTCGGCAGCTACGGAAGCAGCCATTTTTGCCACTTCTTCACGTCCGGTAGCCTTCAAATAAGTACCCATGCGCTCATCGTAAGGGAAAAGGGAGGTAGTCGCCCCCACCTCTGCCCCCATATTGCAGATGGTAGCCTTTCCAGTGGCAGACAATGAAGCGGTTCCCGGTCCAAAATATTCAATGATGGCATTGGTTCCCCCTTTTACAGTAAGAATACCCGCCAACTTCAGAATAACGTCTTTGGGAGCTACCCAGCCACTCAATTTACCCTTCAAGTGTACGCCTATCAGACGCGGCATTTTCAATTCCCATTCCATGCCAGTCATCACATCCACCGCATCGGCACCACCCACACCAATGGCCACCATGCCCAAACCTCCGGCATTGGGCGTATGAGAGTCCGTGCCTACCATCATTCCACCCGGAAATGCGTAGTTCTCCAATACCACCTGGTGAATAATGCCTGCTCCCGGCTGCCAAAAACCTATGCCATAGCGGGAAGAAACATCACGGAGAAAATTATAGACCTCCTCGTTGGTCTTCGTAGCAGTCGCGATATCTTCTTTTGCACCTTTATATGCTTGAATCAAATGGTCACAGTGCACAGTGGAAGGCACGGCAACCTGCTCACGGCCTGCATTCATAAATTGCAATAAGGCCATTTGGGCCGTTGCATCCTGCATGGCCACACGGTCGGGACGGAAATTCACATAGTCTTCTCCCCGTCTGTAGTTCTTCACTTTATCCCCATCATACAAATGAGCATACAAAATTTTCTCCGCTAAAGTCATCGGACGCTGTAGTACATTCCGTACACGTTCTATCTTCTCCGAATAAGCGGCATAAAACGCTTTGAGCATCGTTAAATCATATACCATAACCACTATTTTTTAGTTTTTCATTATTGTAAAGATTACAAATTAATATCATAAACAAATAAAAAGGCTGAATAGTTTAACAAAATAAAGCATTTTTTCCGTCGGAAGCGAAGAATGATTACCTTTGCAACCATGAAGGAACAAGATTCAAATAGTCCTATTATTCACCTCCAGCAGCAACAACTTTTGCTGCGCATGGAATACGAATACGAAAAAGAGGAATTCAAACGCCAAACCGAAAACATGGGGGTTGCCCGGAAAGTGAAACGGGGACTTTGCTGGTATCCTGCCACTCCGGGACGAAGTTACTATAATTCACTGAATCAATTAGTAATAGAAATTACACACACAGAAAATACCGATATAGAACATAATTTTGAGTTCGGCCGTCCCGTATGTTTTTTCCGCCAGTCTGCCGATGGAAAAATAACCTATATGAACTTCACCGCTACCGTAAGCTATGCCGACGAGACACGGATGGTAGCGATAATGCCCGGAGCCGGTGCCGTGATGGAAGTGCAGGAAACGGACAACCTCGGCGTGCAACTTTATTTCGACGAAACATCCTATCGGACCATGTTCGAAGCCTTGGAAGATACGTTACGCTCCAAAGGCAACCGCCTGGCCGAATTGCGGGACATATTGCTGGGAACCTCGAAAGCCGGTTTCCGAGAGCTCTATCCCGTACGGTTTCCCTGGCTGAACTCCACGCAGGAAACAGCTGTAAACAAAGTGCTGTGTGCTCGCGACGTGGCCATTGTACATGGTCCTCCAGGAACCGGAAAAACGACCACCTTAGTGGAAGCCATCTACGAAACCCTGCATCGGGAACCGCAGGTACTGGTATGTGCCCAAAGCAATACTGCCGTCGACTGGATTTCGGAAAAACTGGTAGACCGTGGCGTCAATGTCCTGCGTATCGGCAATCCGACCCGTGTCAACGACAAGATGCTTTCCTTTACCTACGAGCGTCGTTTCGAGAACCATCCGCTTTATCCGGAGCTGTGGAGCATCCGGAAAAATCTCCGTGAACTGGGCAGCCGTGCCCGCCGTGGCAGCTATGACGAACGCGAAGGAGTACGCAGCCGTATGAGCCGCCTGCGCGACCGCGCCACCGCATTGGAAATACAAATCAATGCAGAGCTTTTTGATGGGGCACATGTCATAGCCTCCACGCTAGTAAGCAGCAATCACCGGCTGCTGAACGGACGCCGTTTCGGCACCCTTTTCATTGATGAAGCAGCCCAGGCCTTAGAAGCTGCCTGCTGGATAGCTATCCGAAAAGCAGACCGCGTGGTGTTGGCGGGTGACCACTGCCAACTTCCGCCCACTATAAAATGCTACGAAGCTGCCCGTGGAGGTCTGGAACGAACATTGATGGAGAAAGTGGTGTCCAACACACCTGCCGTTGTCTCTTTGCTGAAAGTACAATACCGCATGCACGAGGAAATCATGAAATTTCCTTCCCAATGGTTTTATAATGGCGAGTTGGAAGCCGCTCCCGAAGTGCGTTACCGGGGCATCCTGGACTGGGATACCCCCATCCACTGGATTGACACCTCCGAAATGGATTTCAAAGAAGAATTTGTGGGAGAGACTTTCGGACGCATTAATAAGGCGGAAGCGGACCTGCTCCTATCAGAACTGAAAATCTACATCAACCGTATCGGTGGCAACCGCATTCTGGAAGAAAAAATAGACATCGGCATCATCTCCCCTTACAAGGCACAAGTGCAATATCTCCGCAGCAAGATAAAGGCAGACGCTTCACTCAAGCCTTATCGCAGCTTGTTCACTGTAAATACGGTGGATGGCTTCCAAGGGCAAGAGCGCGATGTTATCTTCATCAGCCTTGTCCGTGCCAACGAAGAAGGACAGATAGGATTCCTGAATGATTTAAGGAGAATGAATGTAGCCATCACCCGGGCACGTATGAAGCTGGTGATATTGGGAGAGGCAGAGACGCTGAAACATCACGGTTTTTACCGGAAGCTATTGGAGTTTATTCAAAATATAGGGAATCAATAATAAAGAAATACCCCCTCCGGTAACACCGAAGAGGGTATTTCACCTATTTATATAAAGCTGATTAATTGTTTTCCGGACGAAGTTTACGAACTGTAACAGCTGTCTGCCACATTTCGCTTTCACGCAAGGCTTTCAATTCTGCATTCAGCTTCTCACGATAATCGGGTTTGGAGTTACTGTCGATAGAAATCTGAGCTTCGTTGCCCGACTTCACACTTGCATACAATTTCTGTACAACCGGCTTGATGGCATCATGGAACGGGGTCATCCAATCCAGCGCACCACGCTGTGCCGTAGTAGAACAGTTGGCATACATCCAGTCCATACCGTTCTTGGCAAACAATGGCATCAAAGATTGAGTCAACTCTTCCACTGTTTCATTGAATGCTTCAGAAGGAGTATGGCCGTTTTCGCGCAATACTTCATACTGAGCCAACAGCAATCCCTGGATAGCACCCATCAATGAACCGCGTTCACCGGTCAAGTCGGAAGTGGCTTCGCGGATGAAAGTTGTCTCGAACAAATATCCCGAACCGATACCGATACCCAGTGCAATCGTCTTGTCAAAAGCCTTACCCGTAGCATCTTGATAGACGGCATATGATGAGTTCAAGCCACGCCCTTCGAGGAACATGGTACGAAGTGAAGTACCGGAACCTTTGGGAGCAACCATAATAACATCAATATCTTTAGGAGGAACCACGCCGGTACGGTCGTTCCAGGTAATAGCAAAACCATGAGAGAAGTAAAGAGCCTTTCCGGGAGTCAAATAAGGTTTGATAGTCGGCCATACAGACATTACAGCTGCGTCAGACAACAGACACATGACGATAGTACCTTTCTGACAAGCCTCTTCGATGCCGAACAAAGTCTCACCCGGTACCCATCCGTCAGCCACAGCCTTTTCGTATGTCTTACCCGGACGTTGTCCTACAATCACATTGAAACCGTTATCACGCAAGTTGCAAGCCTGGCCCGGGCCTTGTACGCCATAACCGATTACTGCAATTGTTTCATCTTTCAAAATCTCACGTGCTTTTTCCAAAGGAAATTCTTCGCGGGTCATTACATTCTCAATAACACCGCCAAAATTCAATTGTGCCATTTTTTGTTTTAATTTTTATTTGTGGCTTACGCCAACGTTGATAAATTTATTTATTTCTCTGTAAATATCACTTTAGAGCGACAGACCACTTCGCTGCCATTCTTTTTCACCTCCACATCGTAAACGCCCTCACCGGCATCATCCATGAACAAAGTCAACTCATCCCCATAATAGCTTTCGGCTACATATGCCATTTCAAAACGACGGATGCGCTTCTCCTTATACATCTCTATCGGGAACAAATCAAGGATATGCTCGATGTAACGGATGCTGTTCACATGCCCGTTAATGTCAATATCACTGTATTTGGCTACCAAAGCAGCAACCGGTTCCTTTGAGGCCACCTTTATCCGCGAAGGTTTTTCTATCGGGCAAGGCTCATCGCAAACATAATCTACAATGCTGCCACTATGAAGAGCCAGCAAATCTGCCGGCTTACGGGTATTCATGCTAATCATCGCCCAAACGGAACGTGCATACCCAATCTTCTTACCCTCCTTATCGATGATAGCGAAATTACGGTCTGTAAAAAGGCGATAGACATTCTCCACCCAAGTCTGAATGGAGAAATCTTCGTACTGATAAGGCATTTCATCCAGTTCGACAGCCAGACGGGACAATACCCAAGTATAATTGTCCTCGTTTAGAGTCGCGATGCCAAAACCGCGGTCGCTGGCATGGAAACCCGCACAATTCAACAAATGGTTGCCCAATACTCCCATTGTCAGCCGTCCGGTAAAGTCGACATGAAACGGTTCGGCAACAAACTTGTAGGTACCTATTTTATTGTTCTCGCTCATCATGATTCCTGGTGTTTACTTTGACGATATTTTGCTTCACGGTCCGCCAGATATTCATTGACACGCTCAAAGCAGCTGGTCGTAATGGCTACGCGACCCGAACGGACGAACTGAAGTACGCAATCCAACTGGCGCAACTCCTCATAAAGATTGGTTATTTCCTCACTCATGCCATTCTTCTCAACAATGGCAAATACAGCATTCACCTCCACAATACGGGCATTGTACTTACGGATTACTTTGGACACCTCCGGTTTTTCTTCCAGCGTAGGGGTCGTTATTTTATAAAGGGCAATCTCGTGCTGATAGATTTCATCATCCGTGAAATAATGGGCTTGCAGCACATCTATTTTCTTGGTAATCTGCTTGGTCACCTTTTCAATGGTATCCTTATCCGTCCAAGCGGTAATGGTATATTTATGTACCCCCTTGATGGAGGAGGCCGATACATTCAAACTCTCGATGTTTATCTGCCGGCGGGTAAACACAGCCGTCACCTGATTCAGCAAACCGGCAAAGTTTTCCGAATGAACAATGATTGTATATAGTTTTTTATCCATAGATAGAGTAAATTCTTTAATTTCGCATGACTTCAGCATTCCAACAACATCTGATTGACCGAACCGCCCGGAGGTGTCATCGGCATTACATTTCCTTCTTCCTCCACACAAGCTTCGAGCAGGAACGGTCCGTCAGTCGCTATCATCTCGTCAATCGCTTTTGCCAGCTCCTCGCGGGTCATTACCCTGCGTGCAGGAATATCATATGCCGAAGCAATCTTCATATAATCCGGATTCATCATCGGAGTAAACGAATAACGACGATTGAAGAACATCGCCTGCCATTGACGAACATTGCCCAGGAAGTTATTGTTCAACAGAATCATCTTCACCGGAGCCTTTTGTTCCATGATGGTACCCAGTTCCTGCAGGTTCATCTGCAAGCCGCCGTCTCCCATGAATACGCATACCGTGCGGTCCGGACGTCCAAAAGTGGCACCGATAGCTGCCGGAAGGCCGAAGCCCATAGTACCCAGGCCACCGGAAGTAACAATGCTACGTTCCTTGCTGTATTTGAAATAACGGGCGGACATCATCTGATTCTGGCCGACATCAGTCACCAATATCGCCTCGTTATGGGTAGCCTCACTCACAGCACGCACCACCTCACCCATGCTTAGCGCTTTTCCTGCCGGATGTAATTCCGGACGGATTACCTTTTCCTCTTCCACTTCCTCGTATTGCCGGAAACTGTCAATCCATTCCTGATGGTTGGCGGGTTCCAGCAATTGGGTAACGGCAGCCAGTGTCTCTTTGCAATCTCCCAGGACAGCAACATCAGTCTTTACATTCTTATCTATTTCGGCAGGGTCAATATCAAAGTGGATAATCTTCGCCTGCTTGGCATATGTTTCCAATTTACCCGTCACACGGTCATCAAAGCGCATGCCTACGGCGATAAGGACATCACATTTATTGGTATTGATATTGGGCCCCAGGTTACCGTGCATACCAAGCATTCCTTTGTTCAACGGATGGTTCGTAGGTAATGCGGAAAGTCCCAATAAAGTGCATCCGGCAGGCATTCCGGCTTTCTCAATGAAAGCACGAAGCTCTTGCTGGGCTTCTCCCAGCTCCACGCCTTGTCCTACCAGCACCAAAGGCCGTTCCGCACCATTTATTAATTCAGCAGCCTTCCGTATGGCCTCCGGCTCCATTTCGGGAACGGGAAGATAGCTACGGACATAGTCCACCTTAGTAGGCGCATATTCTGTTTTCTCCACTTGGGCGTTTTTAGCAAAATCCAGCACGACCGGTCCCGGACGTCCGCTCTTTGCCACATAGAAAGCACGTGCCACTGCCCAGGCCACATCTTCTGCACGACGAATCTGGTAACTCCATTTCGTGATAGGCTGAGTAATGCCTACCAAGTCCACTTCCTGAAATGCATCCGTACCCAAGAAGTTCGTCCCTACCTGGCCGGCAATGACAACGATAGGCGTACTGTCAATCATGGCATCTGCAATGCCCGTGATAGTATTGGTAGCACCCGGTCCACTGGTAACCAGACAAACGCCAACCTCGCCTGATACACGTGCAAAGCCTTGTGCCGCATGGGTTGCTCCTTGTTCATGACGAACCAAGATGTGGTTCAATTCCTTCCGATGGTCGTATAAGGCATCGAATACCGGCATGATGCTCCCTCCCGGATAACCGAAAATAGTCTTTACTCCCTGATGCTCCAGAGAGCGCATCAATGCTTCTGCGCCTGTTATTAGAGCCTCACCCCGACCCTCTCCTTGGGAGAGGGAGGAAAAGTTACTCTTTTTATTATTATCAGCCATACTTTATCTATTCATTATATTTAAAAGCTCAATAGTAGCTTGAAAAATTTGTTTCATTCTCTCCTCCCCTCGCTTTCGGAAAGGGGGGCTTTTAATCAATCAGCCTCACAGCACCTTTGTCAGCGGAACTCACCATACTGGCATATGCTTTCAATGCTTTGGAGACTTCGCGGTTGCGAGTTACCGGAGTCATGGGGCGTGCAGCAAGCTCTTCATCCGTCAACTTCACATTAATAGAACGGTTCGGTATATCAATTTCGATAATGTCCCCATCCTTAATCTTGCCGATATTACCACCAGCAGCCGCTTCGGGAGAAACATGTCCGATACTTAGTCCGGAAGTACCACCACTGAAACGCCCGTCGGTAATCAATGCACACACCTTACCCAGATGGCGGGATTTGATATAAGAAGTAGGATAAAGCATCTCTTGCATACCCGGTCCGCCTTTCGGCCCTTCGTGAGTGATGACGACGACGTCTCCACTGACCACCTTTCCACCCAGAATACCGTCACAAGCCGCATCTTGTGAGTCGAAGACTTTCGCTGGCCCCGTAAATTTCCAGATACTCTCGTCTACACCGGCAGTCTTGACAACGCAACCGTCCTGTGCTATATTTCCCTTCAAAACCGCCAGACCGCCATCCTTGCTGTATGCATGTTCCAAATCACGGATACAACCGGTCGCACGGTCCGTATCGAGTTCCTTATAAGACGCATTTTGTGAGCCGAGTACCAGATTGAACTTTCCGGCTGCCGCACTGGAGTATTTCTTGATTGCCTCTTTACATACATCAGGGCTGGTAATACTATACCGGTCGATTGCCTCTGCCAACGTCATTCCATCCACACGGCGGACATTCGTATCGACCAATCCGCCCTTGGCAAGCTCATTCATGATGGCAATGATGCCACCGGCACGGTTAACGTCTTGTACATGATACTTTTGGGTATTGGGAGCCACCTTGCATAAGCAGGGGGTCTTGCGGGAGAGCATGTCAATGTCATCCATCTTAAAATCCGCTCCGGCTTCGTGAGCCACAGCCAACAAATGAAGTACTGTATTAGTGGAACCGCCCATCGCAATATCCAGCGTCATGGCATTCAAAAATGCCTCGCGGGTAGCAATACTGCGCGGGAGTACACTCTCATCCCCTTCTTCATAATATCTAAAGGCATTCTCTACAATCAACTTGGCTGCATCCTCAAACAGTTTCTTGCGATTTTCGTGAGTGGCTACAATCGTGCCGTTACCGGGCAGTGCCAATCCAATCGCTTCATTCAAGCAATTCATGGAATTAGCGGTAAACATACCTGAACAGCATCCGCAAGTGGGGCAGGCATGTTGCTCAATCTGTGCCACCTCTTTATCGCCCACACTTTCATCAGCAGATTTAATCATGGCATCAATCAAATCCAAATGCTGTCCGTTCCATTCCCCGGCTTCCATCGGACCGCCTGAAACAAACACAGTCGGTATATTCAGCCTCATAGCCGCCATCAACATCCCCGGAGTAATCTTGTCACAGTTACTGATGCAAACCATAGCATCCGCCTTATGGGCATTTACCATATACTCCACACTATCGGCAATGATATCTCTTGAAGGCAGGGAATAAAGCATACCGTCGTGTCCCATAGCGATACCGTCGTCAATGGCAATCGTATTGAACTCCGCAGCAAAACACCCCAGTTTTTCAATCTCTTCCTTTACAAACTGGCCTATTTCGTGCAGATGTACATGCCCGGGGACGAATTGTGTAAATGAATTGACTATAGCGATAATGGGCTTACCCATCTGTTCCTTCTTCATACCATTCGCCGTCCACAATGCACGGGCTCCCGCCATGCGGCGACCTTGTGTGCTGAACGAGCTGCGTAACTGATGCTTCATTTTCAAATCTCCTTTTAATGAAAAAGCCTCTCCCACTATAGTGAGAAAGGCTTAATAAATTATCTTCTAACGTACGAATACATACATAACCTTTCTCACGCTCTTGATGCCACCACCACGACGCGAATAATATGCAGGACTGCCAGGTTAATAGATGTATGTAAATTCATTACTTAATTCTTCTTTTTTGTTTCAAACGTGCTGCAAAGGTAAGGGCTTTTTTATAATCTCCAAACAAATTGAAGAAAAAAATAAGATAAATATGAATAATCGTAAGAAAATATCGCCCTAAAATCCTATTTTATCACTTAACAGTTCTAAATAGAACCATTCAGACAGCCAATGTAAATGTATTGCCAATCATTGAAACCATTTAATAATCTGAAAATTACCAAAGGCTGTCTCTTATACACATCTCCGAGCCCACGAGACACTGAGCGATCTCG
>ENA-OYXM01000614-OYXM01000614.1-human-gut-metagenome-genome-assembly--contig:-NODE-614-length-13040-cov-14.557797_pt1 | contig 13040 bp, 9 predicted proteins | sample MGYA00243239_ERZ653427 | MGnify/ENA primary metagenome ERZ653427 (study PRJEB26926, sample SAMN06165110) | human gut metagenome | biome: ENVO:00009003; feature: ENVO:2100002; material: ENVO:00002003... | reverse complement strand
GTAAGCCTGCATCTGGGCATAGTTACGCAAATAATGCACTATCTTACTGGTATCTTCTGCCTCCACTGCCAGTTCTATGCTGCGCTCCATGTAATAGGATGCAGAATCATTCTTGTTCAGCCCCATGGCAATTCCCATAGAGAAGAAGCTTCCGGCTCTTGCGTCCAAAGCTATGGCGGTACGGAAAGTTTCTATCGCTTTCTCATAATCTTTCCAGACATACACATACCAGTATGCCTTATCAATCAGCATATCAGCCATTCTTCCCGTGTCCTGCAGCGCCTTGGCCAAAGCTACGCCGCTGTCAATGGCAGCTATACACCGTTCGTGCTCTTTCAGCCAATACCAGTACCAGGCTTTCAACTGATAGGAAAACAGATTCTTCGCCGTGTCGTTGCGGAAGACGTAATAATCGGAAGCAGGCAATATCAAGGAATCTTCCGCCATCGAGTTGTGCCGCTTATAGTGCACATAAGCATTCAGCCATCCATACAACAGCCTCTCCTCATCCGAAAGTTGCGATGGCCTCTCTATCTGTACCAGCAAGGCATACACGCTGTCCACATTCATATTCACCTGCTTTTCTGCCAGATGTAACAGATGTGCCTCATTCATCTGCCGGCAGGCAACAAGGCACAGCAACGCAAACAATAGTCCAAGGAAAGGTAATCTATTCATAATATAGGAGATATAGTTTTTTCTATCATTTGTCTGCAACCGCAGTTTCCAGTTGCTTCAGCGCCTGCTCCAACACCGAACGCGGGCAGCCGATATTCAGCCGCATAAATCCCTTACCCGGTTCACCGAACATGGTGCCGTCATTCAGTGCCAGGTGTGCCTTGTCCACAAATAGTCTCACCAGTTCCTCCTGAGTCAGCCCCAATCCCCGACAGTCCAGATAAATCAGGTAAGAAGCCTGCGGACGTATCATGCCGATGCCCGGAATATGCTCGCGCAGGTAGTTCTCCGTGAAATCGATATTGCCCTTTATATAGTCCAGCAGCTGTTCCAACCATTCCTCACCATGCATATAGGCAGCAGCCGCACCGATATAGGCCAACATGTGCCCTTCGCTGAACTCGCCCGCTTCCATGAACTCCTGAAAACGGTGGCGGATGTCCTCATTGAGGATAATGGCGTACGAACTTCCCAATCCCGGCATATTGAATGTTTTGCTGGGTGCCATGAAGGTGAGGGAATTCTGCGCGGCAGCCCCCGAAACAGTAGCAAAAGGATGGTGTTTGTAAGGTGGCAGAGTCAAGTCGGCATGAATTTCATCGGAGATGACAAACGTATGGCTTTCCGTACAAATATCAGCAATCCGGCGTAATTCGTCCACCGTCCATACACGCCCGCCCGGGTTATGGGGATTGCAGAGAATCAATACTTTGCATCCTTGTATATCCTTACGGAAACGCTCAAAGTCAATCTGATACTGTCCGTCTTTCAGGTCGAGCGGAGAGTAAACCACTTCGCGCTTCATGCGTTGCGTCACCAGGAAGAAGGGATGATAAACGGGAGTCATCACCATTACCCGGTCGCCGGGATTGGTGAAGCATTGCAATGCGAAGGCTTGACCGCGGACAATGCCGGGTACAAAAGTCAGCATCTCGCGAGTGACGTCCCAACCGTGGCGACGACTGAGCCAGCTACAAATGGAAGTATACCATTCCTCACACGCAGACGTATAGCCCAGCACTTCATGTTCAAGACGCTTCCGCAAGGCTTCCATCACAAACGGGGGCGTGCGGAAATCCATATCCGCCACCCACATGGGGAGGAGGTCATCGCGTCCCCATACACTCTTCACACCGTCCCATTTCACGGAGTCGGTACCACGGCGCTCTATTACTTCATCAAAATTGTAAGTCATATGCTTGCTTTTTTATAATTCAACGCATCAATTTGTCTTGTTTTTATACGACCCATTACCGCCACCTTATTTTTGTAAACAATAATCATATCGGGAAAAATATAAATACCGCCACATCCCACACTGCATGAGACAAGATAATAGCGGCAAAGCGGTTCGGAAAGAAACGGTAAAGCGCCCCCCATGCCGCCCCCACCACCAGAGCCGCCATGACCAGCATGAAGTTGCAGGAACCGGCATGCACCAGTGCATAAATCAAAGTAGCCACCACAAAACCCGCATTCGGATTCCAGCGTTTGGAAAGCGTGCGTTGCACATAGCCGCGCCAGAAAATCTCTTCCGCCGGCCCTATCAGCAACAGCAGCAATGCTGCCAGCAGCCAAGGAGACTCTCCCTCTTTCATCCCATAAATGGAGTCCACCTGCGGACGGGCAAAATCGAACATCCAAGATGACACCTTGTCTCCCAACCAGAAAACGCCCCACAAAGCAACAGCAATGCCAAGTCCCAGCAAGACATTCGGCAAGCTCCACTTCACCTCCCGCCACCAGCCGGGATTGAACAAGGTGGCAAACACGGACAGTGTGAGCGCAGAACCGGTCATCATCCACCAGAAATTCACGAAAGGAGCCGTCCAAGGCGAAAACATGACCGTCCACAGCACGGCAGCCAGCAGAATGGTAAAAATCAGCTTCTTCATGACAGCAGACCGGCTACAACGAACGACAACGTGAACAGCAGACTGAACAACAACTGGAGTTTTGCAGTCATCTCATCCAGACCGGCTATGGCACTTTCTCCCTTTCCGGGAAAACGGGACACCACCCGTACATTGCCTATGGCAGGAACCAGTGCCGGCATCACCAGCAGGGTCCATAAAGGAAGAGTTCCCGCAGCTATCAAGCCGGCTATCCAGCCAAAAGGAAAAAGGACTTCGGCACAATAAACGTACATCGACGCCTTTCCTCCCAGCTTCATGGCCAGTGTCTGAATCTCTGCACGGGCATCGGTACGCATATCCCGTGTATTATTGGCATGCAGAATGGCCACCGTAATCAGTCCCACCGGCAGAGCTATCCACAAGACATTCCAGTCAACTACTCCCGTAGCCACATAGCAGGTGCCCAACGTCGGCAGCAAGGCATACGCCAAAAAGATGACGACATCGCCCAACGCACGATACTTGAGCGGTGGATAAAGCAACGAGCAAGCTGCACCGCCTATACCTATATACAACAGCGGCAAGCCGGTACGCCACAACAAGCCGATACCCGCAACAAGGGCAACTGCCAGCAATGCCATCGACAAGCGGTATATCTCACGCGGGGTAAACATCCCATCAGTCAGTGTCTTGGCGCCAAAGGTATCCCTTGCATCGACCTTATGCTTATAGTCAAAATAATCACTCCAGGTATTCCCGGCAGCGTGAAACACAATGATGTTCAACAATGCCCAGATACCGTTCACCCAGTTTATGTCCTGCCGCATCCAATACAGATATGCCAACGTCACCACCACCGGCATCGAAGAGGCGGGGAATGACCACGGACGCACCGCTATCATCCAATCTTTCAAAGAATGTTTCTTCATTTGTTATTTATCATTTATTTGTGCACAAAAGTACGAAATATCTTCGCTTTTTTAAGTAATTTCGCGCACAAGATAAAAGAACCCCTTATGATAAAAGCTCTGTTTTTTGACATCGACGGAACCTTGGTCAGCTTCAAGACCCACGAAATTCCCGTTTCCACTATTGAAGCGTTGACTGCCGCCAAAGCCAAAGGCATACATATCTTCATTTCTACCGGACGTCCACGCGTCATCATCAACAACTTGTCTGCCTTGCAGGAACGGAATCTGATAGACGGCTACATCACGATGAACGGCGCCTATTGCTTTGTAGAAGACACCGTTATCTACAAAAGCCCCATACCGACAGCGGAAGTGGATGCCTTGACAGCTTTCTGCCACGAACGCAACATCCCATGCATCCTGGTGGGAGAGCACGACATCTGCGTGAACCAGCCCGGCGAAGTAGTGGAGGAAATCTTCCACCGCCAACTCAAAGTGGACCCCATCGAAGCAAAGCCCTATACCGACAGCCATGCCGACAAAGCCTTCTTCCAGCTGACTCCCTTTATCAACGCCGAGGAAGAAGCAATCATCCTGCCCGCCGTCCCCCACTGCGAGATGGGCCGCTGGCATCCCGCCTTCGTAGACGTGACAGCCAAAGGAAACACCAAGCAGAACGGTATCGACCAGATTATCCGCCACTTCGGCATCAAGCTGGAAGAAACCATGGCCTTCGGCGACGGAGGAAATGACATCAGCATGTTGCGCCATGCCGGTATCGGTGTAGCCATGGGCAATGCCAATGATGACGTGAAAGCTGCCAGTAACTACACAACCACTTCTGTTGATGAAGACGGTATCGCCAACGCCCTGAAATATTTCGGCATAGTCGGGAATCCATCATAAATCTGAAATCTTTTGAGCTTCGTTCCCGATACCCAAAACAAAGAGTTTCAAGACGCCTTGAACCTCATCCAGTATACCCGTCAGTCCGTATTCCTGACGGGCAAAGCAGGTACGGGCAAATCGACCTTCCTGAAGTACATCTGCGCGAATACAAAGAAAAAGCACGTGGTGCTTGCACCGACCGGCATAGCCGCCATCAATGCCGGAGGCAGTACCCTGCACAGCTTCTTCAAACTGCCCTTCTACCCCCTGCTGCCCGACGACCCGAACTTCAGTCTGCAACGGGGACGCATCCACGAATTTTTCAAATACACCAAACCCCACCGCAAACTGCTGGAAGAGCTGGAATTGGTCATCATCGACGAGATTTCCATGGTACGCGCCGACATCATCGACGCCGTAGACCGCATCCTGCGCGTCTATTCCCGCAACCTGCGCGAACCCTTCGGTGGCAAACAGATATTATTGGTGGGCGATGTGTTCCAGTTGGAACCCGTCGTCAAAGGAGATGAACGGGAGATACTGAACCGATTCTACCCTACCCCTTATTTCTTCTCTGCCAGGGTATTCGGCCAGATAGACCTTGTCTCCATCGAACTGCAGAAAGTATACCGGCAAACAGACAGCAAGTTCATCCATGTGCTGGATCACATCCGCAACAATACCGTCGGCTCTACCGAACTTCAGCTGCTCAACACCCGCTATGGCACCCAAATAGAGCAATCGGAAGCCGACATGTACATCACCCTCGCCACCCGCCGTGATAATGTGGACTACATCAACGACAAGAAACTGGCGGAACTTCCCGGTGACCCGGTCACCTTCTACGGCGAAATCATGGGAGACTTTCCCGAAAGCAGCCTCCCCACCTCGCAGGAACTGGTACTGAAACCGGGCGCACAAATCATCTTCATCAAGAATGACTTCGACCGCCGCTGGGTGAACGGCACCATCGGCGTCATCAGCGGCTTCGACCCTATTGAAGAGACCCTCTACGTCATCACCGACGACGGCAAGGAATGTGACGTCAAACGAGAGTCGTGGCGAAACATCCGCTACAAATACAACGAAGAAAAGAAACAGATTGAAGAGGAAGAGCTGGGTACCTTTACACAATATCCCGTGCGCCTGGCATGGGCCATCACCGTCCACAAGAGCCAAGGGCTGACCTTCAGCCGGGTAGTCATCGACTTTACCGGCGGCGTGTTTGCCGGTGGGCAGGCATACGTAGCCCTCAGCCGCTGCACCTCGCTGGAAGGCATCCAGCTGAAAAAGCCCATCAGCCGTGCCGATGTATTCGTGCGTCCGGAGATTGTCAGTTTCTCCGAACGCTTCAACAACCGCACCGCCATCGACCGTGCCTTGAAGCAAGCACAGGCAGACGTTCAATACGTTGCCGCCGCCAAAGCCTTCGACAAAGGGGATTTCGGCACTTTCCTGGATGAGTTTTTCAAAGCCATCCATTCCCGCTACGACATCGAGAAGCCCAACGTGCAGCGCCTCATCCGCCGGAAGCTGAACATCATCAACCGTCTGAAAGAGGAAAACCGTGCACTGAAACAAGCAGCATTGGAGAAAGAGAAAGCCCTTGTAAAGTATGCCCGCGAATACATCCTTATGGGTGACGAATGCCTGAAGCATGACATGAAGGAGGCAGCCATGAAAAACTATGAGAAAGCCGTCACCCTCTGTCCCAAATTCAAAGAGGCCTGGAAGAAGATAAAGAAACTGGAGAAAGAGATGCTAAAAAGGTGAATCGCTTGTTTATAAGCCGATTATTATCTATTTTTGCATGTAATATAAAACTCAAATCCATTTCCGCCATGCTTCTGAAACTTTATGAAAAAAATAACAATCCCGCCGACCTGCAGCAGGTGATCGACCTACTGAATGACGGAGGTATCCTTATCTACCCTACCGACACCATGTATGCCATCGGCTGCCACGGACTGAAGGAGCGCGCCATCGAGCGCATCTGCCGCCTCAAGGACATCGACCCCAAGAAGAACAATCTTTCCATCATCTGCTACGACTTGAGCAAGGTCAGCGAATACGCCAAAGTGGACAACAGCACCTTCAAGTTGATGAAGCGTAATCTGCCCGGAGCTTTCACCTTCATTCTGAACGGCACCACCCGCCTGCCCAAGATATTCCGTAACCGTAAGGAGGTCGGCATCCGTATGCCGGACAATTCCATCATTCAGGAAATAGCCCGCCTGCTGGATGCTCCCATCATGACAACTACATTGCCGCATGATGACAATGAGGACATTGAATACTGCACAGACCCGGAACTGATTGACGAGAAATTCGGTGATATTGTCGATTTGGTAATAGACGGCGGTATCGGCGGTACGGAAGGCTCTACCGTAGTGGATTGCACCAATGGGGAGCCGGAAATCATACGCCAGGGGTTAGGCTGGCTGGACGAAGGATAAATATTGAATTCCGGCCACAATTTCCAAACCTTTTCAACTTCTTTTATGTTTCTTTACTAAGAAATACAGGAACTTTATGAGCACAAAAGAACAATACTGGAAATATTCATTGATAGCTATCATTATCGGGCTGGGAATCATTCTTTTCAGACAAATAGCCCCATTCATGGGCGGTCTGCTGGGAGCCTTGACTATCTATATCCTGGTAAGAAAGCAGATGATGTATCTTTCCGACAAGCGGAAAATGAAGCGCAGCATAGCTGCCACCCTCATTACAGCAGAGGCAATTCTCTGCTTTCTGGTTCCGCTTGGGCTGGTGGTATGGCTGGCTGTGGTCAATCTTCAAAACATCAATCTGGACCCGCAAGCCATTATAGCTCCTTTCGAAGAAGCGGCCAACATCATTAAAGCCAAAACCGGCTACTATATCTTGGGGAAAGACACGGTGGCATACGTCATTTCAATTCTTCCCCGCATCGGGCAAGCCATCATGGGAGGTATCAGCAGTTTTGCCGTCAACATCTTCGTACTGGTCTTTGTACTCTACTTCATGCTGATAGGGGGCAAAAAGATGGAACAGTACGTCAACGACCTACTGCCGTTCAATGATGACAATACACAAAACGTCATCCACGAAATCAACATGATTGTCCGCTCCAATGCCATCGGCATCCCCTTACTCGCCGTCATACAAGGAGGAGTAGCCATGATAGGCTACTGGATTTTCGGTGCTCCCAACATCTTGTTCACCGGTTTCCTGACCTGCTTCGCCAGCATCATCCCAATGGTAGGAACAGCGCTGGTATGGTTTCCGATAGCTGTCTACATGGCATTGATAGGCAACTGGGTTCAAGCTATCGGGCTGGCCATCTATGGCGGTGCAGTCATTTCACAGCTCGACAACCTGATACGCTTCATCATCCAGAAGAAAATGGCAGACATTCATCCGCTTATCACTGTCTTCGGAGTTGTAATTGGCTTGTCCCTTTTCGGATTCATGGGTGTCATCTTCGGGCCACTGCTCTTATCACTATTCTTTCTGTTCGTGGATATGTTTAAAAGAGGGTATTTGGATGCAAGGGGGAAGACGACGGAATAAGTACTTAATAAAGCATGACCATAATAGGGTTACCTTCCTCTTCTACTCCCATTCTCCGTTGATTATCATCACTGAGTTCATCCGGTTGTAACAAAGCAAAAAAATGTCCATCCGAAGTGACTCCCCTGATTTGGATATGCTGATTATTCATTTTATCAAATAAGCTATCACCCTTTTGGCAAACAACAGTTTTCTTTTCCTTATGGTAAAATCCACAATATGACTGGCTTTCTTCTAAATATAAGCTTGTATGAAAATGGAAATAGATGTATTCTGCATTCTCCAGAATATAGTCTATGGCTATTTTCTTATCACATCCTTCTACATCCAATTGCTGCTGCTCACTCCAGTGCCACTCACCCAGTTCAAAAACCAGATATGGAGTAAGTCCCTGCTCTGAAATAGTATAGATAGTATCATTAAAAGCTTGTTTCACTCGGATGGCATCCTTAGATTTCCATAACGAAGGGCTATTGATTGCCGTATAATATTTCCGGTCACCAACAAATTCTGCCATTGCCAAGTCACCTCCATAAGCAACATTGCCCCCCAACAAATTTGAAACCGACAAAACCTCATCCATGGGAAGCAGGGCTGAATTCCATGTAGCAATACCGGTCAATGACATCGTATTTCTATCCATATAAAAGACTGATGGCGTCTCCGGAGAGAGTTTCATTTTATTATGTCCCCAAATTCTGTCCGCATCCATCAAATAGTAATTTTGGGACAGAATACAATTGACTGTATCTTGCAATCGAATTCTATCCTTATATTTCCCATCAAATCCATATAGTAGGAAATCATTATTCCATCCCAATAGATAAACGGTTCTCCGAACCGCATCAGCCCAAAAGCTCACTTTCCCCCATGAATCCTTTGCATATCCTTCCGGATCAGTACCTACGTGTCCAATATCCCGAATATACTTCCCGTTAGTACGGTCAAAAAGTTTCAGATTCTGATGGACAGAAGATACCAATATCGCACTATCCATAATTATGCACTCCGGATATTTTCCTATAATAGCCTGCTCATTAGTCTCCAAAGGAATATAACTTATGCTGGAAAACAAATTTTGTACAGATTGTCCTTCTGACAATCTACTCATTGCTTCCGCAACATTAATTACATTGCCATCAATCTGCTTTTCGGAACACGAAGTTACAACCAACATCAATAATAAAAAGAATTTCCACATATATCTCATACCATTTCTATTCATTACTCTGAAAGTAGTAAAATATCACTTATCATCATTAATTACATTATTTAATCGATTCCGGCTCCATCACAAGGCGAAAACCTCCATACTCGTCACTATAATTCTCAATGTCGTAATCAATGTACGACACCCGACACCCCTCTGCTGTTCCTCCCCAACTTCCACCTCGCAATATTCGGCGGAAAAAAAGATAAGTACCCTCAAAAGGCCATCCCGGATGGATAGACTTACCACCTTGCTTGTATTCTTTAGTGTACAAATCACCGCACCACTCCCAAACATTGCCACTCATATCATACAATCCCAATTCATTGCTTTTTTTCAGACCTACCGGACGGGTAGTTCCAGCTTCTCCATATTGTCCGCCAGAGGAATTCCCAACATACCAAGCCACCTCACTTACCTGATTGCTGCCACTGTATTTATAGTGCTTACTTTTGTGTCCACCACGCGCTGCGTATTCCCATTCGGCCTCAGTCGGAAGACGAAATGTTTTACCGGTCATAGCATTTAATCTACCGATAAACTCCTGCGCATTTTCCCAGCTTACATTTTCCATCGGGCAATCTCCGCATCCCCCATTAAACGGCAAAATGGAATCAGTATCCATAACCGCCCTCCACAGCCTTTGAGTAACTTCATATTTTCCTATGTAAAAATCAGATACCGACTCCTTACGTGCTGGTTTCTCGTTATCCTCACAGTCACATCCCTGCTCATCTGTACATCCCATCATAAATGTACCTCCTTTCACAAAAACCATCTCAATAGAATCCCCATTCACAACAACTACAAGTTGCTGAATAGGAGTTTCATTCGACTGACATCGAATAAAAACAGTTATAAGACATATTGCCAAAACAACAGTCAATGCTTTAACTCTTCTTTTCATACTTTCATTAAGAACATTCTCTTCCTTAGTATTTCATACTATATATACGAATAGCACAAACATACTAAAAACAAATGAATTACGAACTATTCATAGATATATTTTTCACACTTCATGGGAAAACAGTTTCATCTTTATATCAACTTCTTAATAAAGAACAGCTATTATGGGGTTACCTTCTTCTTCAACTCCCATTCTCTGTTGATTATCATCGCTAAGTTCATCCGGTTGTAATAAAGCAAAAAAACATCCATCCGAACTAACTCCCCGAATTTGAATATGCTGATTGTTCTCTTTATCAAACAAGTTATCACCTTCTTGGCATACAACTGTTTTCTTGCGAATAAATATAAATCACTTCTTATATATGCAAGAATCATTTATGCTTACTTCAACAATACGATTACTATTTGACCCAAATAAATGTTCATTTTGAATATACAACTCTATTTCATGGCCTGGCAAATAATTCTGAAACCATTCATAATTTATTTCACTTTCCATACCTCTATTTATATAATAAAAAGAATCATTCTCCAACTCTATTACAATATCATTATGCTCTGTAGCAGATACACTTCTAACAATTCCTCTTTGCAGACTTATGTTATTTGATATAGACACGAATCTAAATATTAAAAATAGAGCTATAAAAGCCATCAAGACATACACTACAATTTTTTTTTCATACGTAAATAATTATTATGCTTCTTACTAAAAAGAAGCGTTATACAATCTTTTCTTTAGCTAAAAACGAACAAGTTTCACCCGACTTCATATCCTGATTACGACTCCAGACCATCATAAAATTCTGCATCCTCAAATCCATAGCCTACCAAAGCCTCATTATAACCTTTCATTGCAATAAAGCCTCGCTTCTTCAAACATATTCGTCCAAAAACATCACGTTTACAAAGAGTACTGATATAGAATATATTTTCTTCATTCTCAAACTTCTTCATCACGAACTCTGCAAAGCCTTTCCCCAGATAATTATCTGCATCCAGATTACATACCGACTCGCTAACCTAAAAACCATATTCCCACTATGACTTCGTCGATAATAAGCCGGTTCATGCAAGTGATGCAAAATGAGATTTGTTTCATAGTGTTATATATTCATTATCAAATCAATGAACAGTAAATCTACCGAATGCATAAGCCCCATCCGCGCCCTTTATCTCAAGTAAAAAATCACCACCTAAACCTTGCTGTAACTGTACTTTTCTTAATATAGGAGAGTCTATATTCTCAGCAGAGGAGTAAACAACATTCCCATTCTGAGAAATTGCAATTTCCACTTCACCTATCGATTGATAGAATTCCAAATCAATGGAATGGTCATCATTCAAAAATGCTAAAAAAGGAGTAGCTGAAGGAATAGAACGATGAGCATTCCCCGGACCACCCGGTAAATCAAAATCCTCATCCATGACGATTTCTACTCTCGAAGGAAAAGTAACTGAATCTGCACTTACTACATTTACTACAAGAAAGTAGTATAAACTTAACAAAATAAAAAATGATTTCATAGTATCTTTAGTTTTGAATGTTACAAAGATAGCCATTCAATCACTTCTTAGAGAAAATACGAGTGGACAACACAAGACAAGTCAATACTCTATACACCAATAAGATGACAGTAAAAACATTTCTAAATTAGTGGACGAAAATCAAGCGATTATTCTAGTAAAGAGCTACAAATTCTTCCAATTTATCATTTGTATCCAAACTTAAGATTCCCCTCAACCTCCGTTTCTTCGTAAAAATGGAATTCATCTCACAGTCAAAAGTGAACATCAATTCACTGGAAGTGAAACCGACTTTAAGCAAAGCCAACAACATCAAGTTGCCACTAGTTAATTTAAAATCTTTCTTTAACCGAGAAATAAAATTACCATATATTAAATCTATATATTCAAGGAGTTGTTCTTTCTCCTGGTTGGTCATATTCTTCACAATCAGCTTTTCCTTCTTCAATTGTTCCAAGAGATAAACGCCATTTACACATACATTTTCACTTATTTTTTTATTCTCACTCTCCAATAGCAAAATCTTTTGGTTCAATTTAGCAATCTTCTCTCTATTTGTTTCTGCCATCTCACCTGCCCTTTGTTTCAACACATCAAGTTCATAAACATATCGTTTAATCATGCACTCATTTTCTTCTATTATTTGCATATTCTTCCGGAACAGTCCTTCATATCTCTTTCTCAAAAGAAAATACAAAACAATGCATAGCAGTATAATAAACAAGACTACTGCTATCCAAAAATAAAGCTGTATTTGCTTTTCACGTTCAACCTGTTGCTTTTCTAAAAGAAGTTTTCCTCTTTCATATTTACGTTGCAAAGTCAAAATTTGAGATGTTTGTTTAGCATCCCGTTCAATGACTAACAACGAATCAGACTTTTCTTTGAAATAGAGAGCCATTGCATACTTTTTCTGTTTCTTTTCCAACAGATACAAATAGTGATATGCACCCGCCAGAGTACGAGGATTTTCAGAATTCAAAGCTAAAGCGAAACATCTTCCAGCCTCATCCAACTTATTTAGATTCAAATAAATATTCCCCAATGACATTGAACAGTGATGCATAGAATGCCTATCTTGTTCAGTCTCTACCGCAGTTTTCAACAGGGCTATTGCATCTCCCAAATCCCCTTCATTTCTTTTGGCAATCCCTTTTACTTGTAATAAAGAAGGGATTACCCGTTCAAAACTGATACATCCTTTCTTTTTCTCACACAAGGACAAAGCACGATTAATGTAATTATAAACACTGTCATATTTCTGTTCTACATAATAAATACGAGCAATATCCCGATAAACATATATAACTCCTAAAGTATCAACAGCCTTTTGAAAACAATACGCTGAACTTTGATAATTGTCGAGAGCATCTTTATATAGCTTTCTGTCCGTATTCAAAACACCGATATATTCATGTACAAATCCCTGCAACTTATATTCTTCCGTCTTCTCCAATTTAGCCAAAGCGCTCAAATAAGCTTGTATAGCCAATGTATCATTAT
>ENA-OYXM01000605-OYXM01000605.1-human-gut-metagenome-genome-assembly--contig:-NODE-605-length-13202-cov-8.148627_pt1 | contig 13202 bp, 7 predicted proteins | sample MGYA00243239_ERZ653427 | MGnify/ENA primary metagenome ERZ653427 (study PRJEB26926, sample SAMN06165110) | human gut metagenome | biome: ENVO:00009003; feature: ENVO:2100002; material: ENVO:00002003... | reverse complement strand
CTTATCGTCGGCAGCGTCAGATATGTATAAGAGACAGATATAACTATTATACTACAAACAAAATAGCAGGTCAATGTAACTTGCGGTAAAAAATATGTCAAAAAAACACGAAAAATATGTTCTTATTTACTGCACACAAAATTGCACATATTGAGATAGTGAATTTTTATATGTAAAATATTTGATAAAGGAATTAATGAGAGGGGGAATATTTTTGGGTACGATAAAAGGACAGAAAAAAAGCAACCGAACCGTCATAATAAAAAACGGCTCGGTTAATCGGCGTCAAAGATATTTTAGTGCTTCCGAAGTCTTTCAAGCTCTTTGTCAATTATCATTGCAACAAGTTCTTTTCCATGAGAATCAAGCTTTTTGAATTTGTTGTAAATTATATCATACTCCTCTTCATCCTGTGCTGATTTTCGGTCAAGTGAAACATTGCAAAGGTCGTTAACGGTAAGATTAAAATAATCGGCTATTTTAATAAGTGAATCAACGGATACTCCTTTTTTACTTTTTAATGAATCATTTAAGGTGGTGGCCGCAATTCCGATTTTTTCTGCAAGCTGGCGAATTGACATATTATTTTTTGTCAAAAGGAACCTGATATTTGAAGAAGAAATTTGTGCATAATCAGTTGTGTTCATGGCATAACCTCCTTTTCTCATAATTATAGCCGTTTATCTGTCTATAATCAATTACAAAATAGAAATTGTATGGCAAGTTTTTTGTTTGATATTGACAATAAACACGAAATCGTATAAAATTAAGTAGTAAATAAACGAAAATTCGGGCGGTGATATAATGAATTGCGTTTTTCCATTAATAAAAAAGGCTATTGAAGAAGGAAATATCACTGTTGATGACATTGCAAAAAGTGTTGGCGAAGATGTTGTGATTATAAAGGAAAAGCTATGCGGTAAAGAGGATTTTATTATCAATGAAGCAATGACCATAAATATGGAGCTGTTTCCGGATATTCCTTTTAAAACTTTATTTTCACATTATAAAACCGATTAGTTGCCAGGTATTTTTGCAGAATCGTGCTGTTTGTCCGAAAAATCGGTCGTCTGTCGGTTTTGGGAGAAGCTTGCTGAAATTCTGCTAATATATAATCAAACCAGCGGAAATAACCGCACAAACAGGAGGAGTAAAAAATGATCTCAAAAACAAAAAGCAAAAAAAGCTTTGCAAAACTCTTGCTTTCATTAGCGTGCGTTTTGTGTATGGCATTTTCGGTTGTTATTCCGGTTAATGCCGAAGCAGCCAACGCAAGTGTAACAAAAGTAAGCGAAAGTCTTGTTCAGGTAAGAATGATTTACAAGAAAGACAGTCGTGATAAGGGTACACCTATTCAGGGCGGTACAGGTTTTCTTATCAACGGCAACACAGTTCTCACATGCGCTCATGTTGTTGATGTAAATGACGATGTTAAGGCAATTTGTAAAGATATTTTCGGTTCAAATTACAGCATTGACAACCTGAGCCTTGAAGTTGTTGTTTCAGGTGATGTAACAATTCCTGTTAAGGTTAAGAAGGAAAGTCAGGAAATGGACTTTGCAATTGTAAACCTTACCGAGATGATGAACAGAAGAACACCCGCTGTTCTCGGCGACAGCGACAGTGTTGACAAAACACAGGTTGTTTATGCTCTCGGTTTCCCCGCAGCAGTTGCAGAGCTTCAGAACAAAAATACATATACAAGCGATGATGTAACAATCACAAGCGGTGAGGTTTCAAAGATTACTTCATCTGACGGTATTGATTATATTCAGCACGGTGCAATTCTTAATAACGGTAACTCGGGCGGTCCTCTTGTAAATGAGAACGGCGAGGTAGTTGGTATCAACAAGGGTACAAAGAGCAACTACTACTATTCCGTAAGCATGAATCAGGTTAAGAATATCCTTGACGAACTCGGCGTTGAGTATCAGAGCGGTACTGGTGCATCTGCAAGCAAAGGTGAAACAGTCGCACCGGAAACAGAGGAACAGCCGACAACAGAGGCAGTTGCTCCCGCAACAGAGAAACAGGAAGCTACAACAACTGCAGTTGCTTCAACAGATAAGAACGACGACAACGGCGACTCTTCAAAGATGATTATTATTATTGCAATTGCCGCAGTAGCTGTAATTATTATTATCGTAGTAATTATTATTATTGCTTCAGGCAGCAAGAAGAAGTCTAAACCCGTAAGAAATGTTCCGAACGGTCCGACAGGTATGAACAGAGGTCCTTCACCTTATGGCAACCAGCCTCAGCCAAACAGAGGTTCATCACCTTACGGCAATCAGCCGCAGCAGAGCGGTGCTTACAGACCTAATGTGCCGAGTCAGGGTGCTGCTCCGATAGTTCCGAACAATGAGGGTGCAGGTCAGACAACCGTTCTCAACGAAGGTGCAGGCGAAACAACAGTTCTCGGTTATCAGCCGACAGGCGCTGTTCTCGTGAGAACTTCAACAAACGAGAGAATCAGCATCAACAAGCCCGAATTTGTAATCGGTAAGGAAAGAAGAAGAGTTGACTATTGCATCAGCAATAACAATTCTGTCAGCAGAGCACATGCAAAGATTAAGGCTCGTGCAGGCAAGTTCTTTATTTCAGACCTTGGTTCAACTAACTGCACTTATGTAAACGGAAACAAGCTTACTCCGAATCAGGAAGTTGCTCTTAGCAACGGTGACAAGATTAAGATTTCTGATGAAGAGTTCCAGTTTATGGGCTGATTAAGCAGGTATTAATATGAATTATTTAACAGCAGTACATACAGATGTAGGAATCAGGAAGAAAACAAATCAGGATTCGGCTCTTGTTATGGAGGCAACAACCGACAAGGGAAATGTGTTATTGACTGTTGTTTGTGACGGTATGGGCGGCCTTGCTAAAGGTGAGGTCGCCAGTGCTGCCGTTATAGATGCGTTCAGTAAATGGTTTGAAAATGATCTTCCGAAAATTATAGGTTCACCCGATATGAAAGATATGATTTTCCGTTCATGGGAAAAGATTGTTTTTGATATGAACCGAAATATTTCTTCTTTTGGAAGAAGAACGGGAATAAGTCTTGGTACTACCGTTGTTGCCTGTCTGTTTGCAGGCAATGAATATTATATCGTAAATATAGGCGATTCAAGAGCGTATTGTTTCAGCGACAGAACATATCAGCTGACCAAAGACCAGTCGTATGTTCAGCGGGAAATTGATATGGGCAGAATGACGCCCGAAGAGGCTGAAACCTGTCCGAAAAGAAATGTTCTTTTACAATGCATAGGTGCAAGCGAATACATTGAACCCGCATTCTATAACGGCAGTATGATGTCGGGTCAGATATTTATGCTTTGCTCAGACGGATTCAGACATGTTATCACCGATGAAGAAATGTATGAAAGACTTAATCCGTTTGTGCTTAACAATGAACAGCAGATGAAAGATAATGCAGTTTATCTTACCGAGCTTGATAAATACAGAAGAGAACAGGACAACATTACGGTTGTTTTAGTAAGGGTAGAGTGAGAGTATGCTTGAGATTGGTTCCGTAATCGACGGAAAATATAAAATACTTAATGTAGTTGGCAAAGGCGGTATGAGCGTTGTTTACCTTGCCATGAATGAAAGGGCAAACAAACAATGGGCAATCAAAGAAGTTCGTAAAGACGGTATGCAGAGCTTTGAGGTTGTAAAGCAAAACCTCGTTGCTGAAACCGATTTGTTGAAAAAACTTAATCATCCGCATTTGCCAAGTATTATTGATGTTATCGACTGTGACGATACATTCCTTATCGTTATGGATTATATCGAGGGTAATCCGCTCAGCAAGGCTCTTGAAACGAGCGGAGCTCAAAATCAGGACGATGTTATTGAGTGGGCAAAACAGCTGTGCGATGTTCTTGGATATCTTCATTCAAGAAAGCCCCCGATTATTTACCGTGATATGAAACCGTCAAATGTTATGCTCAAGCCGGACGGAAATGTAATGCTCATTGATTTTGGTACGGCACGAGAGTTTAAGTACTCAAGTGTTGCCGACACAACCTGTCTTGGTACACAGGGATATGCCGCACCCGAGCAGTTCGGCGGTCACGGACAAACCGATGCGAGAACGGATATCTATTGTCTCGGCGCTACTATGTATCACCTTGTAACAGGACATAATCCTGCAACACCTCCGTATGAGATGTACCCGATTCGCCAATGGAATCCGATGCTTTCGTCAGGTCTTGAAGAAATTATTCTCAAGTGTACGCAGAGAAATCCCGAGGACAGATATCAGTCCTGTGCAGAGCTTTTGTATGCTCTCGACCACTACAAGGATCTTGATATTGAAAATAAAAAGGTTCAGTCGTTTAAGTGGAAAACCTTCCTTGCCTCATTTATTATGACGATTGTTATGCTTGTCGGTACAATCGGATTCAGTGCCGGTCTTACGGTTCAGACTTCATCAACTTATGAGAGTTATATTGCAAACGGCGACAGTGCGGTAAGTCAGGATGCGGCTGAAAAATACTATTTGGATGCTATAAATGTTGATCCTGCAAATCCGTTGGCATATCAAAAACTTCTTGAAAGATGTACCTCTGACTCGAAACTTTCCGAAGATGAGTACAACACCATTAAAGATGCGATATATGAACACGAGGACGAACTCAAATCAAAGTATCCGTCGGAATATGCCGATAATGTTGCATATAAACTCGGTCAGGCATTGTACTTTTCATATGTGCCGTCATCACAGAAATCTGAAAGTGAGAACTTTAGTATGGCAGGCATAACGGTTTCTCAAAGATGGCTTGATATTGCACAGAAAATGGGTAGTACCGAACAGATAAAGCACAGGGCGGAACTTTTGAGTTCGATGTCAAAGGCATATCAGAATATGTCGGGCAAATCTCTTGAGGGCGATCCCGTTGAAGAAGTTAAGGAGTATTGGAACAATCTTGTTGAGATTGCGTCCCCAAATATTGCCAAAGACGAAAACAACCAGATTGCACTTTTGATTTACAGAAATGTTACTTCGCAAATATATACAAAGTATTATTGGTTTATAAAAAACAGTCTTGCAACTGCTAAGGATATAAGCAACGAACTTGATAATATTGAAAAGTATGTTAATGAAATCAAAGTAGCTGTTCCGGATGATGAGGAACTTCAAATTCTTGTTAATGAATGTCTTGGTAACATTGAAAATACAAGAAGTTTGGATAATTCGGGGGTGAAATAATGGATTTAATTTCGATTTTTAGGATTTGTTTTTACATATGCCTTGCGTTTACGATTTTGTTTTTCATTATTTCAGTCGTTCTGTTTTTCCTGTTTGATATCAAAACAATTTTTAATATCAGAACAGGTCGTGCAAAGCAGAAAACAATCAAAGAAATGCAGGCGGCAAATAATTCAACGGGCAGACTTCGTGTTGACGGAAAGACGCTTACTTCACAGCTTTCAAAAAATGACAAAAAGAATATCAAGAAGAAGAGGGAAAATATTATCGTTCCGCCACAGACGGAGCCTGTTAAAGAACAGTATGTAAATCAGAGCAAGACGCCTTACGGCGACGGTTCGGAAAATACAACGGTTCTTCCGCAGGACGCAGAGCCGACAGCCGTTCTTTCACAGCCTGATATTCATAGCTATGATCCGGGCGCACAGACAACGCAACAGCTTTCCGAAAGCGATATGAATAATATAGGTTACGACAATTCTTTTGCATATGACAATGTGCAGAATGTGAATTTTCAGATTGTCAAAAAACTTGTGGTTATTCATACCGATGAAATTATTAACTGATAATAATTAGAAGCTCAACAGCAGTTTTCTGCTGTTGAGAATTCGCATATTTTGAGGTGAACTACTTGAAAAGTGATATAAACAAGTTTAAGGCGGTATTGGTTTTGCTTACTGTTTCACCGCTTTCGCTATTAATTCTTCTTTTCCTCAGTTTTGAGGGAGATTCGATAAACATTCCCTTAATTTGCATTACAGAGGTTATTTTTTGGGGATGTATGGTTGCAGGCTATGCTTTGCTTGCAATGATTAATAAAAGTCGAAAGTCAAAAATAAAAGGCAAGCAAACACTTAAAAAGACAAAACCGGGTGTTATCTGTTTTGTCTCAAACAGATTTGCCATTGTTTTTGATATGATTATGGGACTTTCGTTTGTGCTGACGATTATATTTTGGATATTTCCTGTTTTGAACTGTGCTGTGATAGAAACTTTCGCAGTATTTCTCTTTTCTCTGCATATGCACAGTATCTTTAACGGGGTGAATTATAAATATATAAAGAGTATATCTGACAAAAAAGAAGGAGAGTAAACAATGGATTTGAATTTTTCAAAAAAGACCAGAAAAATCGTTGCGTCATTGCTTGCTGTGGCAATCCTCCTCGGAGTTCTGCCCGTTAGCGGCTTGACAGGCAATTCTTCGGGTGCTGAGAGCAGCAGTTCAGAAAATTCAACAAAGACTATTTATGTCAATTCAACAAAACAGCCTATACTGTTTGATTCTGTCGGTAATTTTAAAGAAATTATACCGAAAGTTAAGAAAAACATTTACAGTACAGAAGCTGAAAATGGTGACAAGATTGCTTTATTTACCGATATAGGTAATGGTAACTCCGTAGTCTTTTATAAAACAACAGAATGGACTCCGTCTGCGTATATGTGGAAAGAAGACAGTTCGGAAAATCCTGATAAAAATGCCGCATGGCCCGGTGAGGCTATGAAAAAATACGGCGATTCTAACAGTAGCCTGTACTATTATGTTTATGGGTCAGCTAAAGGATTTGACAAAGTTATTTTTAATGACGGCAACGATCAAAATGGTGATCAGACCGATAATAAAGATTTAAAGGCTTGGAATGTATATACAAAGACAAGTGCTGGTAGGCCTATCTGCGATTCTTTAACCAAATGTGATGTCAGCGACAATTTTAATGTGTATGAATATGCAGATTCAAAATTAAGCGGTAAAAATATTTCAGCACCGCAGGGCATGGGTGCAACAATTGAAATTGCAGGTACAAAATATACTGTTTGCGGTGACGGCGCTAAAAGTGAAATTACTTGTTATGAGGATGATAAAATCACTTCACTTACTGCAAACACGGTTGATGGTTATACTGCCAAGGTAACTAATAGCGTTGTCGGTGACAATCAGATTACATATTCCGTCACTTACACAAATAAGACATACGGTATGCAGTTTTCCGTTGAAAACACAGTTACTTTCATTAAAAATCCAAGACTTGTTCTTGAGGGAAAGTGGACAGTAACCTTTAACGGTAAGAAATATGAAAACGGTGACACAATATGTAATCAGAAAGATTCAGTAAAAAACTTAGAAGCAGCTTTTAAGATTGATAGTGTCACTTTCAATGGTAAGGAAATAAGTGGTTACGATGCAAAAACAACTTTAAATGGTAATTCGTTTGATTCTTCCTGTGGATCAAATGAGTTGGAAAAAGAGAACAAACTTGTTGCAACTGTTTACTATGAAGCCGATAACGGTAAAAAATACAGTGCAAAATCTGAATTTTCATTCAAATATTCTGAGGGCGATGTTACACTGAGCGAAAATGAAGATGGTGACACCGTATATTTTGACGGCAACAATATCTATACCAACAGCGACTCTGTAACTCTTACCTTAAATGACGAATCAAAAATTGAAGATTTGACATTGGAATTATATAAGGGTGATTCCACACCTTACAGCAAAAATAAGATTGAAAATGCTATTGAGTTTGACCATGAAAAAGGCACAATCACAATAGGTAATAAAGATGTAAAATTGTCAGAAATTAAAAGGGCAACTCTTACAATTACATCCTCAAAATATAATCTTTCCAAGACCTACACTATAAGTTACGATACTATTTCAAAAGACAATCTTAAATACAGCAATACTAACGAAAATAACGAAAGATATTATGTAAATGCTGAAAAAGGTGTTACAGTAACATTTAATCTTGTCGAAATAGATAAAAAACTTTTTAATGACGAAAATGCAGAAGTAACTTGTGATAAAGAAAATGGCGTTAAGATTTCTTTCAATAAAGATAATAAAGAGTGGAAAGCAACAATCACTAAATCGGCTGATTATACATTTACATTTAGCAATAATGGTTTTGTTCAAACTGTAAAAATAACAAAGCAAGACCTTTATCTTGATGATAAAGCCCCCAAAATTAAATCGTTTAAAATTGAAAATGGTTCATCCGACAGTGATAAGTTACTTTCATTTCTTACTTTTGGTATTTATCATAATAACGTAATTAAGGTAACAGTCAATGCGGAGGATGAGGATATTTCATCGGGTATTAAAGATATTGTCCTTTATGACGGAAAAAATGCAATTGAGGGTGCCGCTTGTAAGGTCGAAGGAAATAAGGCAAGCCGAATTTTTACACTTGATTGCGGAGAAAATGAATTTAAACAGTATATGTTAACTGCAAAGGTTGTGGATAATGTTCTATACGAGTCAGAATCATATACTTTTGAAAAGCCTGAAAAAGCAGAGGATTTGTATTCAAAAGAACTTACTGCAAAAATTTCCGCTGCAGATATAGAAATTGTAACGAATACTATTAAACCTGATGTGACATCAATAACATCAAATGCATATGGCGATAACTCTGTAAAATATACTGATTCAGAGAATAGAGAATGGTATTCTAATAATATTCAGTTTAATATTTCAGCAGATGATAGTGAAGTTGCTAATCACCATACAGGTATCAAAAGTGTAACTGCTACATTTAATGGAACTGATGTTTCTAAAAAATTAAAAGGTCTTCCTGTTTTTACTGCTGAAAAGGTTGAAAGTGTTAATGACATAACCTTTAATACAGAGGGATTGAATTTAAACGAGGGTACAAATACTGTTGAAGTAACAGTTGTAAATAACAGCGGTATGTCTTCAACTAAGAAATATGAAGTTTATGTTGACACAATTAAGCCTGAAGTATCACAGTTTGAATTTAAAACAGTAAAAAGCGATGTTGACAAGATTCTTTCATTCCTGACTTTTGGTATCTATAACAATGAGAAAATTCAGGTAACAGTCAGTGCATATGATGTGAATAACGCTGAAAATGCTAAATCAGGAATTGATTACCTTGAAGAAAATCATGCAGAGATTCAGCTCTACAATGGTGGAGAAAAAATTGCCGCTGATGATAATAGCTATAGTTATGATGAAAATGGTGTACTGAGCCGAACATTTACACTTGCTTGCGGAGAAAATGAATTCAAGCAGTATATGTTAACTGCAAAGGCTTGGGATAATGTACATAACGAGTCAGTGTCCTACACTTTTGAAAAGCCTGATAAGGCGGAAGACTTATATTCAAAAGGACTTAAAGCTAAGCAATCAGACAGCGCAGATACAGAAGTTGTAACAAATACAATTGCTCCGATTGTAACAGAAATTAAATCAAATGCATATGGTGAATCTTCTGTTAAATATACCGATGAGTACGGAAAAGAATGGTACTCAAATGGTGTAGAATTTCATATTTATGCAAAGGATAGCAGTGATAACAAACATCATACAGGTATCAAAAGTGTAACTGCAAAATTTAATGATGAAGAAGTAACACTAAGCGGTCTTCCAACCTTTACTGATAAAAAGTTTGAAAGCGTTAGCAATATAACCTTTAATACAAAAGTTAAATCAGGTGAAAATAAAGTTGAAGTAACTGTTATGAATAATAGTGGTGTATCATCGACCAAGACATATGTAGTTTATGGCGATATCACGCCCCCTGAAGTTGAAAATTTCTCATTTTCAAGAAGTGAAACAGAAGCTGACAAGTTGCTTTCATTTTTAACATTTGGTATTTACAGTAATGATAAAATTAAGGTTACAGTAACAGCTAAAGATCCCGCTGAAGATGAAAAAGGCAACAAAACGGTATACGGAATTGGCAATTATAGTGAAAAAAATCATGCAGAGATTCAGCTTTACAGTGCTGAAAATCAGGGCAAAATCACCGCAGGAGAGTATAGCTACAACGATGATGGTGTGCTTAGTCGAACATTCACACTTGCTTGCGGAAAAAATGAATTTAATAAATATATGCTAACCGCAAAGGCTTGGGATAATGTTCATAATAAGTCAGAATCCTACACTTTTGAAAAGCCTGATAAGGCGGAAGACTTATATTCAAAAGGACTTAAAGCTAAGCAATCAGACAGCGCAGATACAGAAGTTGTAACAAATACAATTGCTCCGATTGTAACATCAATTACATCAAATACACCAAAAGAGGATGGTGAATCATCTGTTAAATATACAAAAAAAGCAGACAAAACAGAATGGTATTCAGGAAATATTGAGTTTAATATATCTGCAAAGGATAGCAGTGATAACAAACATCATACAGGTATCAAAAGTGTAACTGCTACATTCAATGGAACTGATGTTTCTAAAAAATTAAAAGGTCTTCCTGTTTTTACCGCTGAAAAGGTTGAAAGTGTTAATGACATAACCTTTAATACAGAGGGATTAAATTTAAACGAGGGTACAAATACAGTTGAAGTAACAGTTGTAAATAACAGCGGTATGTCTTCAACTAAGGAATATAAAGTTTATGTTGATAAAATTGCACCTGAAATAACAAGCTTTGATATCCAAAATAAGGATAAACAAAAAATCGTAGATTTAACACCTGAAAAGCAGCATTATAACTATTATTTCCAGACGGATACTCAGGTAACTGTAAATGCTGACGATAATGCTGAAGATAAAGGTAATTACTCGGGAATTAAGACTATTTATTTCAGAGCATATGATGTAGTGACAGGCGAAGAGTACAAATCAAGTAAGAATGTTTCCACTGATAATGATACCGCATCAGCAACATTTACTGTTAAAGCAAACTTTAAAGGTGAGCTTTATGCTTATGCTGTTGATAATGTAGATAACAATGGAAAAACTCAGCATGGCGAGAAAAAGCCTGATGACTTAATTGTTGAAACACAGCAGCACCACAACGGTAATGCAAGTGTTACTATGTCAAGAGCAAAGGCAAGCTACAAGGACAATTCGGGACTTGACCTTTACAGCGGAAATGTAAACGCAAGGGTTGTATTTGAAGACGCTTACGCAGGTATTAAAGACGCTGAAATTAAGGTTTCTGATTATAGAAATACCGTTACTAACACGATTAGTGTTTCTGTTGACAATAACGGTAATATTACTTCCTCAGGGAACGGTTCTGTAACTGTGACAGGTACTAAGGCTAAGAATACAAATGATAACCTTATTACAAATATTGTTATTGATTATGTTGTTACGGATAACAGTAATAATATTAAAATTACAACATCAATGACTGACAGAGCAGGTAATAAGACAGACAATGTTAAGGACAGCTTGAGCATCGACAAGACTAAGCCTGTTATTGATGTTAAGTATGACAACAACGAGCATACTACATACGGCGGAAATGATTATTACAAGGCTGACAGGACGGCTACCGTAACTGTTACAGAGCGTAACTTTGACGAGTCGCTTGTTGAGGCGACAATTATGAGAAACGGCGGCAGATACACAACAATCGGCGGCTGGACTCACAACAACAATACCGCAGATCCCGACAAGTTAACTCATGTTGCTAAGATTGTTTACAACACAGACGGCGACTTTACATTTGACATTGCCGTTAAGGACAAGGCTATGAATTCTGCCGACAAGTTTACTCAGCAGAAGTTCACGGTTGACAAAACTGCTCCTGTAATTGACGTTTCATTTGACAATAACTCTGCAAAGAACGGCAACTACTACAAGGCTGACCGTACTGCTACTATCAAGATTACGGAACATAACTTCAACAGCGGAAGTCAGTATGTAAACATTCCCGTAACTGCAGAGGGTACAACTGCTCCGTCAGTTGTAGGTTGGTCAGGTTCAGGCGATGACCACAATGCAACAGTTTCGTTCAACAAGGACGGCAAGTATTCATTTACTGTTGACTATACCGACCTTGCAGGTAACAAGGCTGTTCAGAAAAAGGTTGATTCGTTCTATATCGACAAAACCGCTCCCGAAGTTGAAATCACAGGTGTTGCAGATCATCAGGCTTATAACGGCACGGTTGCTCCTGTTGTAACATACAGAGACGATAACTTTACAGATGATCACGACTTCCGATTCACAAAAATTGATATCAACGGCAAGAGTGACGATACTTCTAAGTTTGATTACGATACCGGCGGCAACGGCGTGACAGAATTTATTTATAAGTACAGAGATTTTGCCGAGGTTCTTGAAAATGACGGTATTTATAACTTCACCGTTGAGCTAAGCGATAAGGCAGGCAACAGCACATCAAAGAGCGTTACATTCTCTGTAAACAGATTCGGCTCAACATTTAAAGCATCCGATGAGTCGAAAAAGCTCATTAACAATGGTTACACAAATGCCGAGCAGGATATCGTGATTGAAGAAATCAATGTTACTCCGCTTACAAAGCACAGCGTAACACTTGCCAAGAGCGGCGGAAATAGTACAGAACTTGTTGAAAATACCGATTACACATTTACTTCAAGCAACAACGGCAATGAGTGGTGCAAGAGTGTTTATACCGTAAACAAGAAGAACTTCTCTGATGAGGCTGCATATACAGTTACAATTATGTCGGTTGATAAGGCTAAGAACACAAATAACAACCGTATGGCAGATTCTTCTCTCAGCACAGAACAGAAAAATAAGCGTGAATGTGCAATTTCATTTGTTGTTGATAAGACAAGCCCTCTCGTAAGTATTACGGGTATCAAGGATAATGAGCTTTACAAGGAAGCAAGCAAAAAGGTTAAAATTGTTTGTGAGGACGATAATCTTGATAAGAGCAAACTGGTTGTAACTCTTGATAACAAAAAGCTTGCCGAGGGTAAGGATTACACGATTGTTGATGATAAGGACGGTTCTATTGCAGGTATGCTTACCGCAGAAATTGTTCTTAAAGCAGAAACAGGCGGTATTAAAGAAAATCTTAAGGTTACAATCGGTGACCTTGCAGGAAATACAGGTGAAAAGAGTGTTGATAACTTCATTCTTTCTGCTAATATATTCCAGAGATTCTTTGCGAATCCCGTACTGGTAATTTGTACTTTTGCAGGTCTTGCACTTGTTATTGCGGCAGTAATCTTCTTTGTCTGTCTCTTATACACATCTCCGAGCCCACGAGACACTGAGCGATCTCGT
>ENA-OYXM01000591-OYXM01000591.1-human-gut-metagenome-genome-assembly--contig:-NODE-591-length-13400-cov-6.096066_pt1 | contig 13400 bp, 12 predicted proteins | sample MGYA00243239_ERZ653427 | MGnify/ENA primary metagenome ERZ653427 (study PRJEB26926, sample SAMN06165110) | human gut metagenome | biome: ENVO:00009003; feature: ENVO:2100002; material: ENVO:00002003... | reverse complement strand
AAGCTGAACGGCAGCACAGCGGTGGATTTTTCGGCATTGGATGCCGAATTTTCTGCGCTGCAATCCAGAAGCGCAGAGCTGCGCACCCAACTGGAAATCTTGCAGCCGGACATCTCCGCCCTGAAAAACATCCGCAAATATATCGACATGGTGCTGAATAAACAGCAGCTTTCTGCACCGGGCGGTAAGACCTCGGAGAAGGAATCTGTACTGAAGAGGCTGCACAAAGCCAAAGCCACCGCCGCCCCGAAGAAACCGGAGCAGCAGAAGAACACACCGGAACTTTAAGGAGGAAGAAATATGACCTACACGCAAACTCAGATCGACCGTGCAAACGCCGCCAATCTGGAAGATTTTCTCCGGGCGCAGGGCGAAACGCTGGTGCGCAGCGGAAAGGAGTATCGCTGGAAAAACCACGACAGCCTGACCGTCTGCGGAAACAAATGGTTCCGGCACAGCCAGAGCAAGGGCGGCATGTACTAAGCCAAAACCGCCGCTCCCAAGAATCCCAATTTATAAAAAGAACGCAGGCAGAACTTTTCGCAAAGGCGAAGGCTCTGCCTGCTTTTTTGCACCCCTGCCGCACTTTTCTCTTCGCCGCAAATGTGCTACAATAGCCTTAGCATAAGGAAAAGGGGAACGCGCATGGCCAGAAACAGGCAGAACCTGAACATCATCTACATCTCGGACCGAATGCGGGAGACGCTGCGGCCTATAGCGTCCTGTGCGCTCACGGCGGTGGTGGCCCCCATGGGCTACGGTAAAACGACGGCGGTGCGCTGGTTCTTGGCAGAGCAGGCCAAGGCGGGGGCCGTGGTGCTGCAAGCCAGCATCTACTCGGATAACCGCTCCATCTTCTGGAAAAGCGTGCAGAAGGCCTTTGCCGCCGCCGGGCTGACGGTGCTGGAGGGCTACGACTGCCCCGCCGACGCCAGCGGCGCGGCTTTGCTGCTGGAGGACCTGTGTGCCGCGCTGGGCGGCAAAACGCCCTACTATCTTTTTCTGGACGATTTCCACCTGCTGGGGGACGAGCGGGTGGCGCAGTTTTTGTGTCGGCTGGCCTACCGCCTGCCCGAGAACGTCCACCTTATCGTGGCCAGCCGCAACCGCTTTCTGCCCGGGGAGCAGGTGGTGCGGCTGGGGCGGCGGCTCCACTGCATCGAGGCCGACGGCCTCCGCCTGAACCAGGAAGAGCTGCTGGCCTACACCCACCGCTGCGGCGTGGAGATCACCGCCGCCCAGACCGAGAGCCTGCTGCGCTCCTGCGAGGGGTGGTTCTCCGCCGTCTACCTGAACCTCCATGCCCTGGCCGAGCGGGGGAGCCTGCTGCAGCCGGGGTCGGACATCTACGCCATGTTCACCGCCGCCATGCTGGAGTCCCTGCCCGAGAAGACCCGGGGCTTCCTCGCTGTGATGGGGCTGGCCGATGAGTTCACGGTGGAGATGGCCCGGGCTGTCACCGCCCTGCCCGACGCGGAGGAGGTGCTGCGGGCCCTCACCCAGCAAAACGCCTTTGTCACCCGCCTGCCGGACGGGGTGAGCTTCCGCTTCCACCACATGATGAAAGAGTGCGCTGAGCGGCTCTTTGCCCAGCTGCCCGCCGCCCGGCAAACGGAGGTCTGGCGGCGGTATGGCCATTGGTATGCCCAAAAAGCCCAGTACCTCCACGCTTTGCAGGCCTTTGAGCACTGCGGCGACCGCGACGCAGCCCTTGCCGTCATCGAGGCGGACGCGGGGAATCTGCTTGCCTCCCTCAGCCCCGCCGAGCTGCTGCAGCGGCTGGACCGCTGCCCGGTGGAAGCGCTGCAGCGCCACCCGCTGGCCATTCTGGTGCTGATGCGCCGGATGTTCACCTGGCAGCAGATCCCCAAAATGATGGAGCTGAAGGCCCTGCTGGAAGCCGCCGTGGCCCAACACCCCGAGTGGCCCGCCGCCGAGCGGGGCAACCTGCTGGGGGAGTGCGACCTCATCCAGAGCTTCTTGTTCTACAACGACATCACCCAGATGAGCCGCCTCCACCGCAGCGCCAGCTGCCAGATGAGCCGCCCCGCCGTCACCCTGCGCAACAGCGGCAGCTGGACCTTCGGCTCCCCCTCGGTGCTGATGATGTACTACCGCGCCCCCGGGGAGCTGGGCAAAGAACTGGCCGAAATGTACGAGTGTATGCCCCATTACTATAAAATCACCAACGGCCACGGCCGGGGGGCCGAGCTTTTGATGGACGCGGAGGCCGCCTACCTGCAGGGAGCGTGGGAGAAAGCCGCCGTGCTGCTGGAGCGGGCCCGGGCCGATGCCGCCGGGCAGGAGAACATGACCCTCTGTTGCGACTTTTTGGCCCTGCGGCTGACCCTGTGCGGCAAGGGGAAAGAGGGGTACGATTTTGCCGCCAAGCGCGCCGCCTTGCTGCAAAAGCACGACGGGGTGCAGGTGCATCTGCTGGAGAGCATCGCCGCTTATTTCTACGCTTTGCAGGGCAGGCCGGAGCAGGCCCCGGAGCTGTTCCGGGAGCACAAGCTGGCCGAGGTGAGCTTCTTTGGGCCCTGCCGCCCCATGATGTCCCTCATCGAGCAGCAGGTCTGGCTGGCGCAGGGGGAGTACGTGAAGGTGATCGCCCACAGCGAGGGCCTGCTGGGCCGGTGCGAGGCCATGCACTACGGCTTGGTGGGGCTGCAGGCCCGCATCCAGCTGGCGGCGGCGCAGCTGCGCTTCGGCCAGCGGGCCGATGCCCGGGCCGCGCTGGCAGCGGCTTTGCTGGACGCGCTGCAGGACGATTTCTGGGTGCTCTTTGTGGAGCAGTATCCCGCTCTGGCCCCCCTGCTGGAAGAGGAGGACTGGGCCGTGTGCGAGCCGCGTCTGGGGCCCTTCGTGGCCCGCATCCTGCCCGCAGGCCGGGCCTTTGCCGCCCGGCTGGGCCTGCCCGCCCCCGCGCCGGAGCTGCCCCTGACCGACCGCGACCGGGAGCTGGCCCGTCTGGTGGCCGGGCGGTGCACCAACAAGGAGATCGCTGCCGCCCTCTACCTCTCCGAGGGCACGGTGAAGCAGTACATCAACCAGCTGTACGCAAAGCTGGATATGGGCGGCGACCCCCGCACCCGCCGCGCCCGCTTGGCCGAGTGGTACCAGAAAAACGCCCCCCGGAATTAACCAAAAACTAACCCCGGGTTAATAGCAAAAACCAAAGCTCCACGGTATCCTAAAAGTGAACCGTGGAGCTTTTTTCCTGCAACAAAATTGGTAGAAAAAAGGAGGCTTTTGCAATGAAGCGAAGATGGAAGAAATTCCTCGCCGGGGTGCTTTCCGCAGCCCTCGCGCTGAACCTCGCGGCCCCGCTGGCACTGGCAGATTCGGTGAAATGTACGGTGGCAGGTGTGGAACTGTCTGGTGATCAGAACTCCGTCCCAAACGGGAGTGCGATCGATGGACAGGTGTCTTATCTCAATAACACCCTGACCTTTATTTCCAACGAGGTGACGTTGAGCACACTTAATAAAACTGGAGTCGCGCTGGTCACAGCAGCCGATGGAAACGACGGGCTGAGGCTGGTGGCAAACGGCAGGGTGATTGGCCATACGAAGGGCAACGGCTTTGAGTTTCCGATTGAAATAGCCGGGGGAGAGTATTATTACCTCACAAACTTCAATTGGCAGTATTCGTCTACTGGAATTTTGGGCGCTACAAACGATAAAACGAAGATTGCTTCCGATACTAGAATCACGCTGGATGGTTTCAAGACGGGCATCGGCGGAGGAGACGTCCAGATCGATGGCAAGGTGACCATCAAAACAACAACATACAGCGGGAGCCCGGTAGAATGCGGCATCGCCAATTCCACGACCATGAACCCGGGCAGCGAGCTGTTGATCTATGCGCAACGGTTCATCGACAAGGAGAATGGTCATCTGACCTACAAAGGCGGCCACCTGCTCCTGAATGTGACGACTGTGGCTGGTGACTTCGGCCTGAGTGAGCTGGGCATCGGAGAGAACGTGGGAAACATCTGGTATCGCACCAGCAAGAATGACGCGTTTACGAAAATCGACACAAATGTGCAGCAAGGGATCGATGATTTTTATGCAGTCAAAGGACAGAACCCCGTCTATCTGGAACTGACGGATGTGGACCCGGACCCGCAGGAAAGCGAAAACTATGACCTTTGGGTAGCAGGCAAGCAGGTCACAAAGACCAACCAGAACGACGTGCTGGGCAACGGCACCGTGGCCTATGACCCGAATACCCACACCCTGACGCTGAAACAGGCCGACCTCACGCTGAGCGGGGATGCAGAGGAGGGCATTTACTGCTGCATCCAGTCCGAATTGGCAGATATGCTGACCATTACCGGCACCGCCACCCTTTCCGATGTCGATGGAATCATGACGGCTGGCCCGCTGACGCTGGATAACGCAACCCTCACCCTTACGGGCGAGAGCGGGGACGGCGTCGAGGACGCGATCCGGGCAGGCAGCCAGTGTGACAAAGACATCACCATCCGAAACAGCACCGTGACCATTGCAGACTCAAACGCGGAGGGAGACTTCTTCCACTATGGCATTCGGTGCGGCAACCTCACCGTGGCAAACAGCACGCTGAACGTGAAAGTCGGCGGCTCGGCCATCGTGGCAGACGAGTTGAAGGCTTCCGGCGCAGGCACCGTCATCACGGCAGAAACGGATGCATCGGAGGAACAGGAGTATTATGCCATCGAACTGGACGAGCTGACCCTGAGGGACGGCCTTGTTCTGGTGGAAGGCAAAATGAACGAGAGCAAGAAGGCGAAGATCGCCCGGCCGGAGCAGGCCCCCACGTACTTTAAGGTCTACTGGGTCGTCCATCCGGGGGACGAACCGGTGAATGGAGGAATGCAGATCCCCGGCCCGATCACCAGCAGCGAGGAGGAAGCCCGCCTCTTTGAGGGCTGGTTCCTCGAAGACGGCACCCGCTTGGAGGATAGCCCCTACTACATGGGCCCGGGCGCGGATCATGTGGGCAACCTCGACCGGGACGTGACCTTCTATGGCCATTGGCGCACCGCCGAGAGCGGCGAGGGCAGCCCAGACGGCGGAGACGGCTTCGGCACCCTTCTGGCGGTCGGCGCAGTCGTGGGCGTGGCGGGCGTCGTGGCCTATCAGGTGGGCACGGAGCTCATCCTTGACCAGCTCCTGCCCGCAGGGGTGGCCGTGCCCCATACCCGCGCCGAGCTGGCAATGCTCCTCTGGAACACCGCAGGCCGCCCGGCCCCGGCCACTCTGCCCGCCTTTGCGGACGTAGCCGACCCGGAGCTGGCCCAAGCCGCCCAGTGGGCCGTCGAGCAGGGCTACCTGAAAGCCCGCGCCGACGGCAGCTTTAAGCCGGACAAGGGCGTTGCCAAGTGGCGCGTCATCCGCGGCTACCGGGCAGTGACCGAACCATGACCGTGCAGGTAAAATAGCCCCACAGCACAAGGCCCCGCAGACTTTGAAAAAGGTCTGCGGGGCCGCTGTTTGTTTATGCACCTTGCCGCCGCTTGCACCAGCGGAAAGCTGCTGCCCAACATGGAGCGAATGGAGCCATTCAACGTAATCTACCAGACCGCAGAGGACGGTCTGGGCGATGCGGTCAAGCCCCGCCTGATCGAAGCTGGGGCAGACCTTGACCGGGTGCTGGTCATTGATGACAGCGAGGTGCAGCTGACACTCTCCGATGAACGAATTGAAAAAAGCCATTGTCGAGAACAACGCCCGACTGGTCATTATCGACCCGATCCAGGCGTATCTCGGTGCCGACGTGGACATGAACCGGGCAAACGAAGTGCGCCCCATCTTCATGCGGCTGGGACAGGTAGCGCAGCGAACAGGCTGCGCTATTTTGCTGATTGGGCATCTGAACAAAGCCGCCGGAATGCAGAGCTTACAGCGAGGTCTCGGCTCCATCGACATTGCCGCAGACGAGATGCTGTCCGGCATCGAGCCGCAGCGAGAAACCAAGACCCAGCAAGCTAAAGACCTGATCTGCACCCTGCTTGCCGGAGGAAAGCAGGTGCTCAGCGAGGACATCGACAAGGCGGCGCTGGAAAGGGGCATCCCCGGCAGAACCGTCCGGGATGCAAAACGGGAACTGGGCGATGCCCTGAAAAGCAAGATCGTGGAAGGCCGCAAAAAGGTCTTTTGGATGGAATAAGCCATTTGGCTGGCAGAAAATTTTGGCTGGCAAGAACTTCATGGTACACCCACAGTTGCCAGTCTGCCAGTCAAATTCGGAAAATGACGATAAAAAGAGAAATCGAATGGAGAATCAGAATTCGAGTTATTCGGTGCAGATTGGCAAAACCACATTTATTGTGTGTGTGAAGCAGTCCGAAACCGCCAAAAAGCCGATTGAAAAGATGTTCAAGGATATGTGCAGACATGAGGTCACACGGGACTTCCTTGCAGACAACCTGATGAATTTAGAAAAATTACCGAAAACCTCTTGACGAAGTCCAGCCCGAAGGCACCGGATACCGTGCACGCACTCGTTTTGCGAAGTTCTTCAACTTACCTGAACTGATGGCGATGTTCAAAGAAGCGGCGGATATCAAGACCAGCGATCAGCTTCATCTCCCAGTGCCTGATGCAAAATTTGAGACGGTGGTGGTCAAACCTTCGGAAATCCAACAGGACATGGTGCAGGCGTTGAGCGAACGTGCAGCCGAAGTCCACAGCGGTTCTGTTGACCCCTCTGTGGATAATATGTTGAAAATCACGTCGGATGGCCGCAAAATCGGTCTTGACCAGCGGTTGATGAATTCCGCTCTGCCCGATGACCCCAACAGCAAGTTAAATGCCTGCGTCAACAACGTCCTGCGCATCTGGAACGACACCAAGGAGCAGAAGCTGACCCAGTTGATTTTCTGCGATATGTCTACTCCCAAGGGGGACGGTTCGTTCAACGTCTATGATGATATTCGCACCAAGCTGCTCAACGCCGGTGTGCCCGAACAGGAGATCGAGTTCATCCACAACGCAGATACGGAGAACAAGAAAGCAGAACTTTTCTCCAAGGTACGCAGCGGACAGGTGCGTGTGCTGCTGGGCAGCACTGCCAAAATGGGAGCAGGGACCAACGTCCAGACGCTGCTCGTAGCGGTGCATCATCTGGATGTAGGCTGGCGTCCGTCTGATATGACCCAGCGCAACGGCAGAATCATCCGCCAAGGCAACCAAAACAAACAAGTCTACGTCTATAACTACGTCACGGAATCGACATTTGACGCCTACCTCTATCAGACCCTTGAGAATAAACAGAAGTTTATCTCGCAGATCATGACGAGCAAATCGCCTATGCGATCTTGCGATGATATTGACGAACAGGCTTTATCTTACGCAGAAATCAAGGCTCTGTGTGCAGGCGACCCTCGCATCCGGGAAAAGATGGACTTGGACGTGCAGGTAGCAAAATTGAAGGTGCTGCGCGGAGACTTCCAGAATCAGAAATATCGTCTGGAGGATAAGCTGCTCAAAACTTTCCCGGAGGAGATCCAGAAACAGAAAACCCGCATTGCTGCTTTGCAGCAGGATTCACAGATTGCAGCAGCACACCCACAGGACAAAGAAAACTTCTGCGGCATGACTATCAAGGGCATGGTGTACGATGACAAAAAGGCTGCGGGCGAACGGCTTTTGCTGGATCGGCAGGAGATGCCTAATGCCGACATGATGTTGCTGGGCACCTACCGTGGCTTTGAACTGAATATTCGGTTCGACAGCTTTAAGAATGAGCATCAGGCCGTTCTTCGGGCAGAGTTGAGCTACCCGGTATCGCTGGGCGATGATGCGCGCGGCAATATCACTCGTCTGGACAATGCCATCGACAACTTTACGGACCGTATTGCAGACGCCGAAAATGCTCTGCAAAATCTGGAGCAGCAGAAACAGGCTGCAGAGGTTGAAGTGGCAAAGCCCTTCGCGCAGGAAGAAGAACTGGCTGAAAAGTCTGCTCGCCTTGCCGAACTGAATGCTCTATTGAATATCGACCGTGACCGCAGTTCCTCGCAGGATGCTCCCGAAGAAGCAGAGGAAACCGAAGCACCCGCAACTCGTCCGTCTGTGCTGTCTGCACTGGAAGAAAAAGCCAATCAGCCAGAGCCTGTTAAGCCGTTCAAAAGCTATCTGGATAAGGAGGGCCGATAATTTGAAAAAGCGGGAACACCGTCTCTTTATTCGTGTGACTGATGAAGAACGGAACTGCATTTTAGATAAGATGTATGGCATGGGCATCCACAGCCTGAGTGCCTATATCCGCAAAATGGCATTGGATGGCTACTGCCTGAATCTCGACCTTCCGCAGCTGCGGCGCATGGCTTATTTGCTCCAGAATTGCAGCAACAACTTGAATCAGGTAGCAAAACGCGTCAACGAAAGCGGCAAGATCTATTCTGCCGACCTTGCCGATCTACGCACCCGGCTGGATGAACTGATTGATATCGGTAAGCAGATTCTTTCCAAGCTGGCAGAGCTATAAAAATTCCCGCAGTTGGAGGACTGCGGGTGTACATATAATGCTTGACATCCTTGCAACGTAGTAGTCGATACCTTTATAATAAGGGCGAACAGAAAGGAAGTGCTTGATATGATGTCTATGCTGAAGAAAGTTGTTCTTTTCCCGATTTCTCTCTTTGTGGCGTTTTTGGCTCTCATGGCAAAGTGGCTGCTCACTTTGTCCAGTTATGTGGTCGCTCCGCTGATGCTCTACATCTTCGGCTGCGGCATCTACACCGCCTGCCGTCAAACTTGGGATCAGTTTCTTATCCTGCTGGTGTCCGAGTTCATCTGCTTCATCCTCTTTTTCGGTGCAACTGCCATCACCGAGGGTATCGGGCGTTTTAGTGAATGGCTTGCAGAACTGTAAGAAATAGTTTTAATCCTTTGCCGCCTTCGGGCGGCATTTTCATTTTATAGGGGGTGATTCGTGATGGCTGCGACACGATTGATCGCATTGCACAAGAATAAGGGAAAGACCGTTGCGGCCTGTTTGAAAAGCCGCACAGATTATGTGCAGAACCCCGATAAGACCGAGCAAGGTGAATTGGTGAGTTGCCACGAGTGCAGTCCTCTGACAGTCGATGAAGAATTTATGCTTACCAAGCGGCAGTATGAACTTGCTACCGGGCGCAGACAGAAAAGTGACGTGATTGCCTATCAGATCCGGCAGTCGTTCAAACCCGGCGAGATCACCGCCGAAGAAGCCAACAAGGTGGGCTACGAACTAGCCATGCGCTTTACCAAGGGCAAACACGCCTTTGTGGTGGCAACGCACACGGACCGTCACCACATCCATAACCATGTGATTTTCAACTCCACCGCATTGGACGGTTCAAAAAAGTTCCGGGATTTTTTCTTTTCGGCACTGGCCGTTCAGCGGTTGAGCGACTTGATTTGTCTGGAGCATCAACTCTCTGTTATTGAAATAAAGCCCTACCGGGAACGGCAGAAACGTACCCTCTATCCACCCAAAGAAAGCAATCGTGATAGGCTGTGTGGCATCATCGACAGTATCCTTGCAGAAAAGCCCAAGGATTACGAAGATTTTCTGCAAAAACTGGAACAACAGGGTTATGAGGTCAAGCGTGGAAAATACACTTCCGTCAAGGGCGCACGACAAAAACGGTTCATCCGATTCAAAACGCTGGGCGCAGGCTATAGCGAGGACGAACTGAAAGCAGTGATTGCAGGAAAAGCAGAACACCATCCCCACCAGAAGCAGCCGCCCCAAGAGCAACCGTTCCAATTGCTGGTTAACATTCAGGCAAAGCTCTCCGAGGGCAAAAGCGAAGGCTATGCACGATGGGCGAAAAAATATAATCTGAAAGAAATGTCCAAGACGCTGATTTTCTTGCAGGAGCACAAAATTGGCAGCACAGATGAACTGAATGAACGCGCAGCGGCGGCAACAGAAAAATATCACCAGCTGGGAGATTCCATCAAAGCCGCCGAAACACGGATGGCGGAAATTGCTGTGCTGAAAACGCACATCGTCAATTACGCCAAGACCCACCCAGTCTACGATGCCTACCGGAAAGCGGGATATAGCAAAAAGTTTCTGGATACTCACCGGGAAGAAATCACACTGCACAAAGTAGCCAAGGCCGCTTTCGATGAAACTGGCTTAAAAAAGCTGCCGAAGGTCAAAGCACTGAATGCAGAGTATTCCGATCTTCTGACCCAAAAGAAAGCAGCCTACCCGGACTATCGCAAGGCACGAGAAGAAATGCAGGAGTTGGTAAAGGCACAGAAAAATATTGAATTGTTCTTCACAGAAGAAAAAGACGCACAGGAAAAGCAGCAGACCCGATAAACGAAAGTCGCCGAGGATTCTAACCCTTTCATGGGGCGGAATCCTCGGCGACTTTTTTAGTTTATGTAGCAGCGATCCTGCGTTACGAGCCAATCTTCACACAGCCGTTGGGCTTCATCTGTTGAGCGGCACACGCAATTGAACAGCTTGCCGTGCAGGGAGCAGTAGGTGTAACGGATTTTGGGCACACCGTTCTCATCCCGAAACTTTGTGTAGCGTTCCTCACCGGGCATCAGATAAAGCTGCTCCATTTCTGCATCGTCCTTTCCGTTTTCATGTGTCAGGCACACAACGCACCTATTCTATCATGAACTTAGGAATTATGCCATTGACGCTTGCACCAAAAAGCGCCCCGGATTTTCGGAGAGAGTGTGCATTGACACATTCAATAGCGTTCGGAAAGAATGCGCAGCCTGCACCGGAACGGTGCAGATCAGAAAGGGTTTGGGATTTCCCAACAAGCATTTTGCAACGCAAAATTTGCATTTGTGCGCACGAATGCACTGCTTGCTACAATGGTGTTGGTTCTGAGAAGTTCACAGCCAGTGAGCTATACAGATGCCCAAACCTAAGCTACAATGAAGATGTGCTGAGAGAACGAAGCATTGCTTGAGCTGAACGCTCGTACGCGCAAACTGTTCTCCGCCATCTCCATTGCAGCGTTCGATTGACGCAGGTTGAGTTATCGGCAGATAAAAATGTTGCCGTACATTCGTGTCACAAAGCAAGCTGAATCGGTAATGGGCATAGGCGGAACCGGCATTAATATCCTCGACCGCGTGGGCGGCGGCGATGCCTTCGCCAGCGGCCTCATCTACGCCATGCTGCACGACTACAAGGCCATGGATATGATCAACTTTGCCGTGGCCAGCAGCGCCATCAAGCACACCATCCACGGCGATGCCAACATCACCGACGAAGTAAGCTCCATCCGCAACCTGATGAACATGAACTACGACATCAAGCGTTGAGTTTCGCCTTAGCGCTTCCGTCTGCCGGGAACCGACCGCTGCACGTTGGTTTCCGGCTTTTTTTATACCGTCAGCGTCACAAATTGACACCAATTTATCATTCTTCACGAAGTATGTGCTAAAATCTCTTGACAGCACCTCACAAAATATGTTATCTTTTGTAAACATCCTTGAAAAGATATGACATTTTCTGGGGACCGAACACAAACCGATTTTTCTCTGGAGGAAAGACCCATGAAACAGGAGATCATCCGCAAACTGAGCGCTGCCGTGGCCATGAGCCTCGTTGTTGGCGTCTCTCTGGCCGCCTGCGGCGGCAGCAGCAGCTCCACCGCTGCCGGTGTGACTAAGACCGGCTCTGCCGACGGCTTTGGCGGTGCTGTCACCGCCACCCTGACCGTGGATGCCAACGGCACTGTTACCGACTGCAAGCTGGAAGGTGCACAGGAGACCGAAAGCATCGGCGGCGCTGCACTGGAAGAGCTGTCCAAGCAGGTCGTGGCCGCCAACGGTCCCGCCATCGACGGCGTTGCCGGTGCCACGGTGACCACCAAGGCCGTCCGGAAGGCTGTTGCCGCCGCACTGGGTGTGGAGCTGGCCGAAGAGGCTCCCGCCGACTCTGCTGCCGCAGCCCCCGCTGAGCCCGCCGCCATCGTCCCGGTGGAAGGCGGCATCCAAATCGGTCAGGCCTATGCTGCCGCCCACGGCACCAAGTGCTTCACCGAAGCGGTGGCTGTGGTGAAGGATGACGTCATCCTCGCCGCCTACCTCGACGATTTCCAGTTCACCAGCGCCGATGCAGGCGTGACCGCTGTGCCCAACTCCGACTCCGACTTTGCCGCAGGCTACGCCGAGGGCAAGGTGCTGATGTCCAAGCGGGCCAACGCTGATTATTACAGCAAGATGATGGCCGAAAAGGGCGGCTCCACGGTCGCTCTGGACGCAAACTTCGATGCCATCCAGAACTTTGCTGTCGGCAAGACCATCTCCGAGCTGGAGGATGTAGCCGCCAAGGGTGCCGAGGCTGTGGACGCCGTTTCCGGCGCAACGCTGGTGGATACCGCCGGTTATCTCTCTGCCATCGTGGATGCCGCCAAAAACGCCCAGACCACGCAGGCCGTGGAGTTCAACGGCAGCTCCGAGGACCTGAAGCTGAATGTGGTCTATGGGGCCGCCCACGGCACCAAGTGCTTCACCTCCGGCGCTGTCGCCACCGCCGGGGACACCATCGTGCTGAGCTACATTGACGAGTTCCAGTTTGCCGGTTCGGACGCCGGGGTCGTCGGTGTGCCCAACTCCGATTCCGACTTCGGCGCAGGCTACGCCGAGGGCAAGGTGCTGATGTCCAAGCGGGTCAACGCCGATTACTACAGCAAGATGATGGCCGAAAAGGCTGGTTCCACCGTTTCGCTGGATGCCAACTACGACGCCATCCAGAACCACGTGAACGGCATGAGCATTGCCGATGCCGAGGCTCTGAGCAAAGATGAAAAGGCTGTGGACGCCGTTTCCGGTGCCACGCTGGTGGATACTGCCGGCTACGTTGGTGTGCTGGTGGATGCCGCAAAGTAAGGCAAGAAAAATAACGTTCCTCTGAACACAGCAGCGCCCGCCGGGAGATCTCCCGGCGGGCGCTGCTTATTTATTATACGCAGTTAGCATAATCTAATCGTCTGGTGGAAGAAAAGGCAGGCCACCTGTATGTAGTCTGCCTTTTGCCTGATGCGAAAGCCCGCAGACACGCGGGGCTTACAGCACCAGCGAGGGCGCGGTGTAGACCCGTGCCTTCAGCTCGCTGTTTAGCATATACAGCCCCTTGCTGTCACCGCCGAACAGATCCATCTTGGTAATGAGGTCAGCGGCGTTCTTCTCCTCCTCGCCCTGTTCCTTGATGAACCAGTCCAGCATCTGCATGGTGCGGAAGTCCCTGACCTCGTATGCGGCGGCGTAGATGGCATTGATGCTGGCGGTGATCAGCATCTCGTGTTCCAGTGCTTTTTTCAGCGGGGCCATGTGGTCGCCTCGTTCCCACTCCGGCTTTGCGATAGCCTCAAAGGTGACGTCCTCGCCGTTATTCTGCAAATACTGATAAAACAGCATGGCGTGATCCCGTTCCTC
>ENA-OYXM01000587-OYXM01000587.1-human-gut-metagenome-genome-assembly--contig:-NODE-587-length-13447-cov-5.064964_pt1 | contig 13447 bp, 13 predicted proteins | sample MGYA00243239_ERZ653427 | MGnify/ENA primary metagenome ERZ653427 (study PRJEB26926, sample SAMN06165110) | human gut metagenome | biome: ENVO:00009003; feature: ENVO:2100002; material: ENVO:00002003... | reverse complement strand
GGGCTCGGAGATGTGTATAAGAGACAGAGCAAGTTCTTTGAACCCGATTACGGACTGAACCTGAACCGGTTGGAGATTCCGGTTAATCCCTACGAAGTATTCAAGTGCGATGTGCCGAATATGAGCACTTCCCTTTACTTTGTTGTGAATGATGCTTTCTATAACAAGGCTTTGCCGAAATCGCATTTGCCTGAGGGCGTTATCTTCGGTAGCCTCAAGGAAATGGCGGAACAGCGTCCGGAGTTGGTGAAGAAGTACTACGGTAAGCTGGCAGATACTTCCAAAGATGGAGTGACGGCTTTCAATACAGCCTTTGCGCAGGACGGCGTATTGCTGTATGTTCCCAAGAACGTGGTGGTGGAGAAACCTATCCAGTTGGTGAACATTCTGCGCGGCGATGTCAACTTTATGGTGAACCGCCGTGTGCTTATCATTTTGGAAGAGGGTGCGCAAGCCCGTCTTCTGGCATGCGACCACGCCATGGACAGTGTGAATTTCCTTGCTACGCAAGTGGTAGAGGTATTCGTTGGGGAGAACGCCACTTTCAACTTCTATGAACTGGAGGAGACGCATACCAGTACGGTACGCATCAGCAGTTTGTATGTCAGACAAGAAGCTAACAGCAACGTTTTGCTGAACGGAATGACTTTGCATAACGGTACTACCCGCAACACAACCGAAGTTACGCTTGCCGGCGAAGGTGCTGAACTGAACCTTTGCGGGATGGCTGTTGCGGATAAGAACCAGCATGTGGACAACAATACCACCATAGACCATGCAGTGCCCAACTGTACCAGCAACGAACTCTTTAAGTATGTGCTCGACGACCAGTCTGTCGGTGCTTTTGCAGGCCTGGTACTGGTACGTCCGGGTGCGCAGCATACGAGTTCCCAGCAAACGAACCGTAATCTTTGCGCCACTCGCGAAGCGCATATGTATACCCAGCCGCAACTGGAGATTTATGCCGATGATGTGAAGTGCAGTCATGGGGCTACGGTAGGCCAGCTCGATGAAAGCGCCCTGTTCTATATGCAGCAGCGCGGCATCTCCGTGCATGAGGCACGTTTGCTGCTGATGTTCGCTTTTGTAAACGAGGTGATTGACACAATCCGTCTGGATGCCTTGAAAGACCGTCTGCACCTGCTGGTGGAAAAACGTTTCCGCGGTGAGCTGAACAAATGCCGCGGGTGTGCAATATGTAAATAATGGAGAATTATGAATGAAGAATTGCCATGCGGGTACTGATGCTGCGCAGCTTATTCTTCATTCATAATTCATAATTTGAAAGATATGGACCTTCAAAAGATAAGAGCTGATTTTCCGATACTTTCCCGTGAGGTATATGGTAAGCCGTTGGTTTACTTTGATAACGGTGCGACTACGCAGAAACCCCGTCAGGTGGTGGATGCCATTACGGATGAGTACTATTCGGTCAATGCCAATGTGCATCGCGGTGTGCATTTCCTTTCGCAGCAGGCTACGGAGTTGCACGAGGCATCTCGCGAGACGGTACGGAAGTTCATCCATGCCGGCAGTACGAATGAAATCATCTTTACCCGCGGCACGACGGAAAGTATCAATCTGTTTGTGTCCAGCTTCGGTGAGGAGTTTATGCAGGAGGGGGATGAGGTGATTCTCTCCGTCATGGAACATCACAGCAACATCGTTCCCTGGCAATTGCTGGCTGTCAAAAGAGGGATTGCCATTAAAGTTATCCCGATGAATGACAGAGGCGAACTTTTGTTGGACGAGTACAAACAGTTGTTTTCCGAACGTACGAAGATTGTCAGCGTAGCCCATGTATCCAATGTGCTGGGTACGGTGAATCCCGTAAAGGAGATGATACGCTATGCCCACGGGCAAGGCGTTCCCGTGCTTGTGGACGGAGCCCAGTCCATTCCGCATATGCCGGTGGATGTGCAGGATTTGGATGCGGATTTCTACGTTTTTTCCGGTCACAAGGTGTACGGTCCTACTGGTGTGGGTATGCTTTACGGTAAAGAAGAATGGCTCGATAAGATGCCCCCCTACCAGGGTGGCGGCGAAATGATACAGCACGTATCGTTCGAACGGACTACTTTCAATGAACTTCCTTTCAAGTTCGAGGCGGGAACACCCGATTATATCGGTACGACAGGGCTTGCCAAAGCGTTGGATTACGTTTCTGCCATCGGCATGGAGAAGATTGCCGCCCATGAACATGAACTGACTACATATGCCATGACACGTTTGAAAGAGATTCCCGGTATGCGCATCTTCGGTGAGGCCGAAGAGAAAGGGAGTGTTATCTCTTTCCTCGTAGGCGATATTCACCATTTCGATATGGGCACTTTGCTCGACCGTTTGGGCATTGCCGTACGTACGGGGCATCACTGCGCACAACCGTTGATGCAGCGTCTCGGCATTGAAGGAACGGTGCGTGCTTCATTTGGCCTGTATAACACGAAAGAGGAGATAGATGTATTGGTAGCGGGCATAGAGCGTGTGAGCCGTATGTTTTGATGCTTGCCGGATGAAATTGCGTATTTAATTTTTTTTGACTATTGCTGCAACTTTTCTTCCTCTTTGTGCGTCTGATAAGTTGCAGATAACTTAAAAATAAAGATTATGTTAATAACAACGACTTCAGTGATTGAGGGTGCAAAGATAACCCGTTATTATGGCATCGTATCCGGCGAAACAATTATCGGCGCCAATGTATTCCGTGACTTTTTTGCCAGTATCCGCGATGTGGTAGGCGGACGCAGCGGTTCGTACGAGGAAGTGCTTCGTGAAGCTAAAGATACGGCGCTTCGCGAGATGCAGGAACAAGCCCGTTTGTTGGGCGCTAATGCAGTGATTGGCGTTGACCTTGATTACGAAACGGTAGGCGGCAGCGGCAGTATGCTGATGGTGACTGCTTGCGGTACGGCTGTGACGGTAGAATAAAGAGAGTGCGGCAAAATAAAAAACGCTTGCGGTTTATTTCTTTCAAGCACGGAATTATACAGGATTTCACGGATTGACTTTATTCTTTTCCGTGAAATCCTGTGTAATTCCGTGCCTAAAGGAAATCATCAAGTACGTTCTGATATATTCTTTTGTTTTTCCAGTCTTTGGCATAAATTCGGTTAATCGTTTGCTTATTTCATTTCAAATCAATACTTTTAAGCTTTCGTTCAACCTTTTAATACGATTTATGCTATGGACCAATTGCTTTTCTGGCTGGTACCGGCCGCTTCCGTTCTGGCGCTTTGCTTTGCCTGGTATTTCCATCGTCAGATGATGAAAGAGAGTGAGGGAACTCCTCAAATGGTTAAGATTGCCGCTGCTGTGCGCAAAGGCGCCATGTCCTATCTCCGTCAGCAATATAAGATTGTGGGATGGGTGTTTCTGGGACTGGTGATTCTCTTCTCGATTATGGCTTACGGCTTCGGAGTGCAGAACTCCTGGGTTCCGATAGCTTTCCTCACAGGCGGATTCTTCTCCGGCCTTTCCGGATTTCTCGGTATGAAGACGGCCACGTATGCCTCGGCGCGTACGGCAAACGCCGCCCGTAACTCATTGAATGCGGGTTTGCGCATCGCTTTCCGCAGCGGTGCGGTAATGGGGCTGGTTGTAGTGGGGCTTGGCCTGCTCGATATTTCCTTCTGGTATCTGCTGCTCAATGCGGTTATCCCTGTGGATGTGATGACACCCACTCATAAACTTTGCATTATCACCACTACGATGCTGACGTTCGGTATGGGAGCTTCCACACAGGCGTTGTTTGCACGCGTGGGCGGCGGTATCTATACGAAAGCTGCCGATGTAGGCGCCGACCTTGTGGGCAAAGTGGAAGCCGGCATCCCTGAAGACGATCCCCGCAATCCCGCAACCATTGCCGACAATGTAGGCGATAACGTGGGCGACGTTGCCGGTATGGGGGCCGACCTTTACGAGAGTTATTGCGGCTCCATCCTTGCTACGGCGGCTCTTGGCGCAGCCGCTTTTATCCATTCGGGGGATACGCTGATGCAGTTCAAAGCCGTCATTGCCCCGATGCTGATTGCCGCTGTGGGGATTATCCTTTCTATTATAGGCATCTTCTCCGTGCGTACCAAAGAGAATGCCGGGATGAAGGACCTGCTGAACTCCCTTGCTTTCGGTACGAACCTGAGTTCGGTGCTGATAGTCATTGCCACTTTCCTTATCCTTTGGCTGTTGAAGCTGGACAACTGGTTGTGGATATCTTGCTCGGTGGTTGTGGGGCTGGTGGTAGGCATCGTTATCGGTCGTTCCACGGAATACTATACTTCCCAATCCTACCGTCCTACCCGGAAACTGAGTGAGAGCGGCAAGACGGGGCCGGCTACTGTCATTATCTCGGGTATCGGTCTGGGTATGCTCTCTACTGCCATTCCAGTAATTGCCGTAGTGGTGGGCATCATTGCTTCCTATCTTTTTGCTTCCGGTTTCGACTTTGCCAATGTAGGTCTGGGACTTTACGGCATCGGTATCGCTGCCGTAGGCATGCTTTCCACGTTGGGCATTACGCTGGCCACGGACGCTTACGGTCCTATCGCCGACAATGCCGGCGGCAATGTGGAAATGTCCGGTCTGGGTGGGGAGGTGCGTAAGCGTACCGATGCGCTCGATTCTTTGGGCAATACGACAGCCGCTACGGGTAAGGGCTTTGCCATCGGTTCGGCTGCATTGACGGGACTTGCCCTGCTTGCATCCTACATCGAGGAAATCCGTATCGGACTGACCCGTTTGGGCACTACCGACATCTTTGTGGGCGGTGAAACGGTGTCCGTACAAGATGCCACTTTCTTCGATTTCATGCACCACTACGATGTAACGTTGATGAATCCCAAAGTTCTTTCGGGCATGTTCCTCGGTTCGATGATGGCTTTCCTGTTCTGCGGACTGACGATGAATGCCGTAGGTCGTGCCGCTGCCCATATGGTGGATGAAGTACGCCGCCAGTTCCGCGAGATAAAGGGTATCCTTACAGGTGAGGCCGAACCCGATTATGAACGTTGTGTAGCCATCTCCACGAAAGGCGCACAACGCGAAATGGTAGTTCCCTCGCTGATAGCAATCATTGCTCCCATCCTGACCGGACTTGTCTTCGGTGTTCCCGGTGTGTTGGGACTGCTTATCGGTGGACTTAGCAGCGGATTCGTACTTGCTATCTTTATGGCGAATGCCGGCGGTGCGTGGGACAATGCCAAGAAGTATGTCGAGGAAGGCAATTTCGGCGGCAAAGGCAGCGAAGTGCATAAAGCCACGGTTGTAGGCGATACGGTAGGCGACCCGTTTAAGGATACTTCCGGTCCGAGCCTTAATATTCTTATCAAACTGATGAGCATGGTGGCCATTGTTATGGCGGGGCTGACTGTGGCTTGGAGCCTGTTCTAAACATACGCGCTTCGTTCCGTAAGACAAAATCATTCATCCCGTGAGACGGATTTATTCATCTCACGGGATGATTTTTGTCGTTTTACGGGACGAATATATTTGTCTCATGGGATGGATTTATCACGATAATATCCTAATTTCTACGTTCGAAGCAGCGCTTTGTCTGTAATCACCTATATCGAACAGAACAAGGTCACCAGAAACGGCACGCTGAAATCCACAACAAATCCGTGAAATATGGAGACTACGACAAACTGCTGTCCTGCGGTACGGGTGATTATCGGGAGTGTGGTATCCATCGTTGTGGCACCGCCGGCAGAGATGGGAGCCAGGTTGCCAAACCAGCGTACCAGTAATGGTGCTGCCAGCAGGGTAAGTATCTCGCGGCTGATATTGGCGAGTAGGGCGATAGTTCCGAGTTCGGCTCCTTTGTATTCGGTAATGAAGATGCTGGAGAGTGAATAATATCCGAATCCCGAACCTACGGCCAGGCAATCGGTCAGGGAACGGTGCGTCAGGATGAGGCTGACCGCTGCAGAGCCTGCCAGCGTGCCCAGTATCGTCATAATGGGCAGAAATACCAGTCGGGGATTGAGCGAACGGAAATTCTTCAATGTCTGCGGGTCGTTACCTACACTCAATCCTACACTGAACATCAGGGCGCAAAGTGCATAGAAGCTGACCTTGCTATCCATGACTGCATCAACGGGTATCAGGTGGAAAATTCCGCAAAGCGTACCCAAAACAAAGAAACCGATTATGATAAGGCTGCCTTTCATGCCGTTTTTCCTTTCTTCCTATATAAAGCTTTCCACAGCGCCCAGGCAGCAATGACACTGCCCAACGTACTGCCCAAGGTCAGTATCACGGCTTCGATGCCTATGGTGTGCAATCCTTTGATGATTTGCTCGTTGCCGCCAACTTCAATGCCGAGGATGAACAGCAGCGCCCAGATTAATACCGTGATGACAGTATGAATCTTATGTAAACTTCTTTTCCGTAAGAGATAGCCCAGCAACATTCCGGTGAGCATCAGTCCGATAATCGTAAACATCTCTGTTGTATTTTAATTTGCTGGCAAAGATAGTCATATTTATTCTCTTTAAAAATCCGGTTTACTTATGAAAAGGTTTATCTTTGCGCATTCTAATGTAGTGATGTATGCTGTTACCTTATTTAAATAAAGAACTGATAGAAGCGGGATGTGACGAAGCGGGGCGCGGCTGCCTTGCCGGTGCTGTCTATGCCGCAGCCGTTATTCTTCCCAAAGATTTCAAGAACGAACTGCTGAACGATTCCAAGCAACTGACCGAAAAACAGCGGTATGCCCTGCGCGAAGTCATTGAGAAAGAAGCGTTGGCATGGGCGGTGGGGATTGTTTCTCCCGGGGAAATAGATAAGATAAATATCCTCAATGCTTCTTTTCTTGCCATGCACCGTGCTGTTGACCGGTTGCAGCTACGTCCGCAACATTTGCTTATCGACGGCAACCGTTTCAAGAAATACCGGGACATTCCGCATACCACCGTTGTGAAAGGCGACGGCAAATACCTTTCCATTGCAGCTGCTTCCATTCTTGCCAAGACCTATCGCGACGATTATATGAACCGGCTGCACGAAGAGTTCCCTTATTACGACTGGAATCATAATAAGGGATATCCCACAAAGAAGCACCGTGCGGCTATTGCCGAACGAGGAACCACTCCTTATCACCGTATGACGTTCAATTTGCTGGGTGGCGGGCAGTTGGAGCTTCCTTTCCTATAATCTTTGTTCCAATAAGTCTATCCGTTTGGATAGCAGGTCGATGATTCTGGTGTTGGCCTTGATGAGTTCACGGAGGTCATTCAGGTCATATGCGCTGTCATTGTTGCTGTTGTTTTTGCAACTGTTGTCTGTATCCGGATTCATACTTTTGTCTATGTGGCTGAATAGACTTAACGCAGAGATACCCAGTACCTTTGCAATTTTGTCTAATCTTGTCAGTGTTAAATCCGTTTCACCATATTCAATTTTACAGTAGGCACTTGTAGAAAGATTTAGTTTTTCGCTCATTTGTTCTTGTGTCAGGTTCTTCTCCAAGCGTAGCAGCTGCAGTTGTTGTCCTGCGATTTTCTTTAGTTTTGTGTTCATTCTGATAGTATTTTGGTTAATAGTAGGTGTTTATTGGGTAAATATAATAAAATTAGTGTACATACGCAATATTAAAATGCGCTTATCTTTGTTAACGAAAAAAAAAGTTATCTGATACGGATTGATAAGATGTGATATCATGATTAAGCAGATTGGAAACTGACTGTGAAGCGTATTTTCAGATTTAGTAAAAAGCTGTTCACAACTATCAATATTTTTTAGGCGAAAAGGGAGATTTACACATTTATTATAAACCCTGGAGCAGAAGTGCTATTTCTGTTTCACATTAAAAATTACAGGTTATGAAGAAATATTTATTGGTTTTATTGGGTCTGTTTGTTTTGACTACCACTACTTACTCTCAGGAATTAACGGAGAAAGAGAAAGCAAGACAAGAAAAAGAAGCACGAAAACAAGCAAAAGAGAATGCCAAGAAAGAAGCTAAATTGAAGAAAGCAGCCAAGAAGGATGCTAAAATAGCTGATTTGCGTGCAGATTATGAAGAATTTTTGGCAGAGTGGGAGCCTATCGAAGCCAATATAGGCATTGCGGAAGTTGATACATTTTTTATACACACGAATGAATTGTTTGCTTTGCTGCAACGGGTAGAAGAGAATACCGCTTTTATAGAGATGGTTCCCGAACCTTATTTTGACGAAGAAATGGGAGTGACGGATACGATTTGGAATGCTAAAAACAAGAATACAAACGAACCCATTGCCAAGAATGATGCGCTGAAAGTATATAGTATCGCTACTCTGAATCTTACAGAGGCTGCTGCCCGCGGAGTCTCCCTTACTGCTGAAAGTGTATCGGCACTGGCATCTCTGACTTCGGACCCATTGAAAGCATTGACAATCGGAAAGAAAGTGAAACAGGCAACAAAAGCTATTAAGATGTCTGTAAATGTAATTCCATTGATTCAGCGTAATATCAAAGAGAACACGGAGAAACTGAAGTATAAGAAAGCCAACGAGGGGCAGGAAGTGAAAGAAGAATAGTTGTAAACAAGGGACAGCACGATGAAAAAGATATATTTATTGTTTGTAATGCTTACTCTTGCTTTGGGTGTTTTTGCCCAAAGTAAGGGTAAGAACGCAATGACCTTACGTCTTGTAGATATAAAGGTTACGGACGGCACTTTGGTGAATATTGCCAAAGAGCAGGAGGCCAAAGGTAATACCAAACCTATGGATATGATTCGTATCTATGAGGGGAATGTACGTGCCAAGCTGGATGAAGTGGCAAAGGCAAGCGGGCGTTTTGAAATATCCGATGAAAACGTATTGGAAGCCCTCACACGGGATGCAGAGGCCAGTCTGTTTATGAAGATGTCCAGAGCGGAAAAGATAGAGTACGTATCTTCCAAGCAGAATGACTATACGCTTTCCTGTGATATAAACAGTTGCCAGTTCACCCGCAGGGCAGGTGGAGCAGGTTATTCCTGTGTACTTCGCCTGAAAGTAAGCATCAGTGATGCGCGCGATTCTACGGCGGCAGCATTGATTTCGCGTGAGTTTATCAGCGATATCAAGAAAACCGCTATCCGTCCCAACCGGGACGCTGCTTGTCAGGAAGCTCTGGCTACTTTAACGGAGCCTTTGACGGACTTCTTTTTAAATAATATCCCGGTATACGGGCTTCTCGGCTACGAAGGAGATGAATATGTCATTACCTGCGGCGAGAGCCTGAATATAAGAAAAGGAGATCAGTTCCAGGTTTCTTTGATAAAATATAGTGGTGGGGAGCGTCAGAGCGAAGTGGTTGGTGCTGTAAAGGTACAAGACTTGCGCGCTTCTACATCTGCGGTTTCTTTCACCGAGGGTAAAGACCGTATAATAGAATTGATACCTACATTGGATGCCAACAGTTTCCTGCAATGTAGACTGTTACTTTTAAAATCCCGTTGATATATGAAGAAGATATTGATTTTTTCTTTTTTCTGTTTACTGTGCTTCACGATTTCTTTTGCCCAAAAGGTAAAACCGGTGAATTATGGTGGATCGGTTAATTTAATGGAAGTAAGGGGACGTGGAGGAGATGCCGTCGTGGTACTCCGTACGTTGGGATATGGCAAGAATGATGCTTTGGCGCAGGAAGATGCGGAAGTGCGTGTAATCCGTGCTTTGCTTTATTCGGGTTTTTCCAAGGATTATCCGGCTGTGATTTCGATGACGGAGTCGGAGGCGGAAGCGAAGAGCCAGGGCAAGTTGCTTGCTTTTTTTGAGAACAAGGAGTATAAGGATTGTATAAGTTCGGTGAAGCCCATGGGAAAACTGGACAAAGTGAAAGGTGAGAAAGTAAAGAAGAAGCCTTTTGATATTGCAGTCAACTATTATGTTTTGAAGAATAAGATAGCGAATATGAACTTCGATTCGTTCGGTTTTTGATTAATATAGATGATTATGAGAATAGTTGTTTCTTTTTTAAGTCTGTTCCTACCTCTTTATCTGTTAGCCCAAAATGGTCAGGCGAGACAGCCGAATGTAATGGTGGTTCCGTTTGTAGAACCCGGAGAAGGAGAGAACGACCGGATAAAAGATGCGGTTCTGAATGATGAAGCTGTGCCGTTGGCTCTTTCCAAGATAAAGGAAGAGTTTAATTTGCGTAATTTCAAGACGATTGACTTTATGACGGAGTTCCAGCGGGTGCAGAACCGTGCTTATGCGGCCTCTGCATTGAATGCCAAATCTACCGGATTGCAGGCGTATGTGGATGGCGCACGGGCGGATATATATGTGACGGTGAAAATTTCCAAAGAAGATTTCGCCGGAGGAGCTTCCAATGTCACTCTTTTGATGGAGGCTAAAGAGCGTGAGACCGGTTTTTCGTTGGCAAACGCCAGTATTGTGAGCGACCGTTTCCGTGCGTCTAAAAAAGAGCTGACCGAATATGCCTTGGAAGGCATCTCTGAGAATTTCTTCAACCAGTTGAAACAGGCATTCCGTGATATGGTAACCAATGGCCGGGAAGTGAACATAACCCTCAATGTCGATGAAAACTGCGACTTTGATATGGAAAACGATGCTGTCGGCACAAGAGATATGACGTTGAGTGATGAACTTGACGAGTGGGTGCTTGAAAATGCTTTCAAAGGCAACGGTGAAGTCCGTTCGGGAGGCAACGGTCTGAATGTCTATATGCGTGTGCCGGTATATGACCCTGATACGGGAAGACCGCGTTCCATAAAGTCGGAAACGGGCAAGCTGAGAAGGTTTGCATCGGGATTGTTGAAAGACAAAGGCTATACGGTTAGCGAGAAAGCCGCTTCCGGACAGTACATACAGCTTTTAATTCAGAATTCCAGGGAATAACATTGGACTGGGTGTCCGGCAGGTGTTTTATGGATAAGATACACAGCCGGACATCTGTCTTTTAATAATTATGATATGAAGAAATTCTTATTTCTATTGATTGCAGGATTTTGTACCGTTCAGCTTTCGGGACAGACAATCAACTTCTCCGTACAACCGTTGTCCGGGGAAAGCGAGTTGTCCGCAGCATCGCAAGAAATGCTTCAAAACAAGTTGAGACAAATTATCACCCGAAACAGTGCGGGAGCGGCAAACGACTATAATGTCTTTGTCATAGAACCGGTGATAACGGTTTTAGACAAGCAGTCTACTTCGGGATTGATGCGTAATACCACGCTTGTAAAGGGAGAATTGACGCTGGTTGCCAAGAACAAGATAGACGGCAGCATGTATCACAGTGCCGTTGTGTCCGTGTCCGGGCAGGCTGCAGAAGGCGCTGACCCCTATAAGGCCATGATTTCCGCTCTGCGTACAACCGATCCGGTTTACACCCGTTTTATCCGTATTGCCCGGCAGAAGATACAGGATTATTATGCCGCTAATTGTGCTACTATTCTTCAGAAAGCACAAAGCCTTTACAATTTGAAGAAATACCCGGAGGCATTGAGTTATCTTTCTGCCGTGTCGGAGAGTGTGCCTTGTTATGAGCAGGCTTCCGTGCTCCAGACGGAGTTGGCGCAGTATGTGCCCGATGTACAGCCGGATACGGTGATTATACAGAAAGTGATAGAGAAACCTGTTGAAGTGGAGAAAATAGTGGAGGTTGAAAAGATAGTGGAAAAGCCGGTTGTGGTTGAGAAGGTAGTCGAGAAACCTGTGATTGTTGAGAAAGTGGTCGAAAAGCCCGTTGCGCAGGAAACTCCGGCAGCCCGCTGCGAAATTACCCTTTCCACAAACAGGTTGCAGTTCAAGGTTTTGAAGTGCACAGGTAATGCTACCCAGCAGCGTATCACGATTTTGGCGGAAATGACCAATGTGGACACAGGTCGTAATACGGATGAGTTCTTGCGATTTACTTCCGCCTTTACGGACAGTGGTACGGAATGCAAGAACTTCGAGATACAGAATGGGGCATGGATGAAGATGCCGCCCCGTGTAACGGTACGGCGGGAGTTTTATGTAACGAATGTATTCGACAGATTCTCCCTTTTTTCTTATATAGAGTTGTTGGTAGCGGATACAAAAGTATACATTCGTAACCTGCCGGTTCAATGGCAATAAAAAGATAAAAAGCGTATGAAACGATTGATATGGATGATTTTCATCACATTGCTGACTGCGGGTGTCGCAGCCCAGACCAAAGTGGTGGAAAGGAGTGCAAAGAAAGTTCCGGGCTGGCTGAATACGGCAGTGGAAGATTATCTGGTAGTGTCGGTTACGGCCGGTTCGTTGGCTGAGGGGCAGACGAAAGCGTTGACCGAGATAACCGAACGTATCATTCAGTCGGTAGCCAGCAATGTAACGGTGTCCAAGAAGAATACTCTTTCGGAAGTCAATGTGAATGGAAACATAGAATCTTCGGATGCTTTTACGCAAATATCCAGGATAAAGTCTGCCAATCTTCCTTTTCTGAAAGGGATTTCCCTTTCCAATGTCGAAGAAATCTATTGGGAGAAAGTCCAGGACAAAGCCACGAAAAAAGAACATTATAATTATTCGGTAAAGTATCCTTTTTCGCGTTTGGAGCAAAGGAAACTGACTGCGGAATTTGAAGCGTTGGATGCCGGGCAGGTGGCCCGGTATGAAGCATTGGAGCAGAAGATAGGGGCAATCGAATCTGCCGATGAGATAAGCCGTGCCATAACGGAACTGAATACTTTGTCCGAGTACTTCTTCGATGATGTACGTTTGAGCCGGGTAAAGGGGTTGACTGCCCGCTACAGGCAGTTGTACGATGCGCTTACACTGACGGGCACTTTCCTTGAAAGCGGAAAGTATCAGTGTCAGCTTCTGTTGGATGGTAATCCTATAAAAGTGGCGGCCAAACCCAAAGTTACGTCCAATTGCGCCGGTCAAATCAGCGTCCGTCCTGCCGACGGGATGTTCGTCATTACGTACAGTGCGGAAGACTGTCTGCCGGAAGAAGAGAACTTCCTGAACATCTCACTGACAGTCGGCGGCAAGCGTTTGCAGCATAAAGCTTTCCTGAACGAGGCAGGAACGGGAAGCATGGCTTTCTCCGTCGTACCGGAAGGGAAACTGGTGCTGACAGCCGATTCCGTGGCGGACAGAAAGATATTCAATATCAATATCCGTCTGACATTGAACAACAGGGGAGGCACTCCTTTCGGGTTGAAGGCGTTGGAACTTCATGTTCCTGAAATATCCGCTCCTATTATATTCGATGATATAGATGGCGTTTATAAAACCAAAGGCATCATACAGATAAAGGCATTGGCAGAGGGTGAATTTACAGTCGGAGAGAAAAAGAAGTCGCTTTTCTCCTTTGTGCAGGGTGCCATAACATTCGTCAATCCGCAAACGGGTGCCGTAGAGCGCTCCCAGTTGTCTTTACCTTATGTCACAAACTGGGAATGAGTATATTATTAACAATAAAAAAGAAATGATTATGAAAAGAAGTTTTGCGTTTTTTGCGCTTGTCTGCGCTATATTGT
>ENA-OYXM01000586-OYXM01000586.1-human-gut-metagenome-genome-assembly--contig:-NODE-586-length-13464-cov-5.201208_pt1 | contig 13464 bp, 8 predicted proteins | sample MGYA00243239_ERZ653427 | MGnify/ENA primary metagenome ERZ653427 (study PRJEB26926, sample SAMN06165110) | human gut metagenome | biome: ENVO:00009003; feature: ENVO:2100002; material: ENVO:00002003... | reverse complement strand
GATCGCTCAGTGTCTCGTGGGCTCGGAGATGTGTATAAGAGACAGGTATTATTAGTAGCAGCTGAAGCCGGATACACCGTGGCTGTCAGCAGCAGGCAGACACAGGCCAGCCCAAGGCTGACCACACGGATCAGCTTGCTGCGGGGGCTTTCCGGCCGGGCGTGCCGGGCGGTATAAGGGCCTGTGAGCCGGAAGGGCTTTGCGTGCATTGCTTTACTCATAAAACGCGGCTCCTTTCGGTCACACATTCAGATGTTTGCGGATAGAGAACATACTGCCCACGCCGCCTACGATAGCGCCGCTGAGCAGGCTTGTTACCACGATGGTCGGCAGCACGTTTGCCACCGGCACCAGTGCGCGGCCCATGAGCATCTGCCAGATGCCACCCAAGCCGCCAGCGGCGTTGACCACATAACTGTAACAGCCAAGGCTGACCGCTGCGGTCAGGATGCCGGAGATCAGACCCATGGTCAGGCCCTCCACAAAGAAAGGCAGGGTGACCATGCGGTTGGTAGCACCCACATACTTCATGATCTCGATCTCGCGGCGGCGGGCAAAAACGCTCAGACGGATGGTGCTGCCCACCGTGATGATGCTGACCACCATCAGCACCAGCACGATCATGCGTCCGCCCTTGGTGACTGCCTTCTGGATCTCCACAAAGACATTGGTCATCTCCACCGGAGCAGTAACGCTGACAACGCCCGGGATGGCCTGCATCTTCACGCTCATGCGCTCCATCTGGGTCAGGTCGCTCAGGGTGACCCGGTAGTTGGCCTTAAAGGGGTTGTCGGTCTCAAATTCATCCCACAGGGAGGAATAATCCTGCATATAGCCGCGGTAGGTGTCGAGCACGTCCTGCTTGGAAACGTACTGCACCCCGCTGACCCCCGGCATAGCCGAAAGGGTCTCGCCTACCTGCGCGGCGGTGGCATCATCACATTCGGGGTCCAGATAGACCACCGTCTCGTTCTGGCTGCCCAGATAGGCCACCATGCTGCCCACATTCACCTCGGCCAGACTGGCAAAGATATTCAGGGTCATACAAACACTCAAAGAAGCGATGCAGGCAATGGTCATGGCCCAGTGCTTGCCCAAGTTGCGCACACCGCGCCGGGTAAGGAAAAAGAAGGTAGAGGGACGCATCATACGGCAGCCACCTCCTTCTTTGCAGCGGCCGCATCGTCCGCATCAAAGGCGGCAACATCCAGCGAAAGATCATCCTCGGCGGCGGCCACGGGGTCTGCGGGCACGTCCGAGACGATGCGGCCATGGCTCAGGGTAACCACACGCTGATGGAAGCGGTGCACCAGCTCGTGCTCGTGGGTGACCACCAGCACCGTGATGCCCATTTTGCTCACCCGCTCCAGCAGCTGCATCATTTCCAGACTCAGCTCCGGGTCAATGTTGCCGGTGGGCTCGTCCGCGATGACCAGCTTGGGGTTATGCACCAGCGCACGCGCCACAGCCACACGCTGCTGCTCGCCGCCGGAAAGGGTATCCGGGTAGCACTTGGCCTTATCCTCCAGATGCACCAGCTCCAGAATGTACTCCACGCGGGGACGGATCTCCTTGTGGGGCACGTTGAGGACGTGCATGGCAAAGGCCACATTCTCGTACACGGTCATGCTGGGGATCAGCCGGAAGTCCTGAAAGATGATGCCCATCTGACGGCGCAGGTAAGGGATCTTGTGGCGGCGCAGCTTGGCTACGTCCTTGCCCAGCACGGTCACCTTGCCGGAGGTAGGCAGTGCCTCCCGCAGAATCAGCTTGAGCAGGGTGGATTTGCCTGCGCCGGAGTGACCCAGCAGAAAGACGAACTCGCCTTCATCCACGTGGAAGTTGATATCCTCCAGTGCAAGGCGGCCACCCTTTTTATATTCTTTGGAAACGTGTTCAAAATCGATCATGGAATCGTATTCGCTCCTGACATCAAGATTTTTGACGGTCAAGACAGCCCGTCCGCAGCCCGTACTGCAAAAAGAACCGGCCAGCATCGGTTTCGAGCGGCCGGTTCGGCGCCGGCGGGGCAAAACCCGCACAGCGGAATATCAGTATTTGGCCGGGTTGTTGGACAGGTACTTCTTTACCATCAGCGCTACCTTAAAGACGATAGCGTCGTCGAACTCACGCAGATCCAGACCGGTCAGCTTTTTGATCTTTTCCAGACGATACACCAGCGTGTTGCGGTGCACAAACAGGCCGCGGCTGGTCTCGGACACATTCAGGTTGTTCTCAAAGAAGCGCTGGATGGTGAACAGGGTCTCCTGATCCAGACTTTCAATGCTGCCCTGCTTGAACACCTCGCGCAGGAACATCTCGCACACGGTAGTAGGCAGCTGGTAGATCAGACGAGCAATGCCCAGGTTATCGTAGCGGATGATCTGCTTTTCGGTATCGAACACCTTGCTCACTTCCATGGCGATCTGAGCTTCCTTAAAGGAGGTAGCCAGATCCTTCACGTTGGCAATGGGGGTGCCAATGCCGACCACGGCCTTGATGTAGTGTTCGCCGGAGAGGGTATCCACAATGCTGGCAGCCAGCTTTTCCATATCGGTGCGGTCGATGCCCTTGCGGATCTCCTTGACCAGCACGGTGTCGGTCTCGCTGATATTGAACACAAAGTCCTTCTGCTTATCGGGGAACAGGCTGCTGACCACATCGTAGGCAGAGATATCGCCGCCGCTGATCACCCGCACGATGAACACCACGCGGGAAACATCGGTGGCAAAGTGCAGTTCCCGTGCCTTAGCGTAGATATCGCCGGGCAGGATGTTGTCCAGCACCACGTTCTTGATAAAGTTGGACTTATCGAACTTTTCGTCGTGGTACTGCTTGATGCTCTGCAGGCTGATGGCCAGTACACCGGCAAACTGCCCTGCAGTCTCGTCGGCGCCCTCCACGAACACGGCATAATCGTTATGCTTGGCGTTGGAGAACTGCTGGTAAGTATAGCCGTCGCGCACAAAGCGGTCGCCTGCGGTCAGACGCTCGGCCATATAGCCCTCGCGCACTTCGCCGATCAGGTTCAGCTCCGAGCAGGAAATGACAGCGCCAGTCTCATCCACAACGCCGACCACCCGATTGATTGCGTCCTTCATCTGGTAGATCACGCTTTGAAATACTCTATTGGCCATAAATGGATACCCCTTTTCCTCGTTTGTGCAAGCCGCGGCGGCATGGGTTGTGATTTTAAACAATTTAGCCGCATTACAATCTATATTTTACACAAAAGAATTTACTTTTGCAACAGATTTCAACAAAAAAAATAATTCTTTCTTGTTGAAATTATCTTTCGGGGCCATTTTTTGCCAAAAAAGTGCCTTTTTGCGTGGTTCTTACCGTTATTTTACCGGTAAATTGTGATACATTTTTGAAAGTCGCGTGAAAAGTGCAGTGTTTTATCTGGTAATTTTTGCCACTTCTTCGTCAGAAAGCTCCCGCCACTGCCCCGGGGCAAGCTGCGCATCCAGTGCAAGGCCGCCAATCGCCTCCCGGTGCAAAGCATTCACCCCGGCACCGTACACACCGAACATCCGTTTGATCTGGTGGTACACCCCCTGCCGCAGCACTACCTGCACGGTGCATCCGTCCGGGGAAAGGGCGGTCACCTCGGCGGGCGAAAGAGCAGTGCCGTCTGCCAGCGTGACCCCCGCCGCAAAGCCGGTGCGCATCTCCTGCGTGAGCGGGGTGTCGATGGTCACGGTGTAGGTCTTGGAAACATGGTGCCGGGGAGACAGGATATCGTGGGCAAAGCCGCCGTCATCGGTCAGCAGCACAAAGCCGGTGCTGGTCTTATCCAGCCGCCCGGCCGGAAACAGCTCCCGCCGGGGGTAGGCGTCCCCTACCAGGTCCACCACGGTGGTGTCCCGTTTATCGGTAGAGGCGCTCACCACCCCCTCGGGCTTATTGAGCATGAGGTAGACGAACTTCTGATAGCGCAGCGGCGCGCCGTCCACCGTCACCGTGTCGGTATCCTTCAGCTGGGTGTCCCCTTTTTTGCACACCGCGCCGTTTACCTGCACGCGCCCCTTTGCCAGCATGGTTTTGGCCTCGCTGCGGGTGCACTGGGCAGTCTCGGCCAGATATTTATCCAAACGCATAAGCGGTTCTCCTTTGTTCATGATGCCCTCAGTGTAACATGACAAACAAAATCGTGCAAGGCACAAACGCAAAAAAGGAGAAGCCCGTGGGCTTCTCCTTTTTGCAATTGATCCTATTATCAGACGCTCAGGGAGGCGTGCTGCTCCACATCCTCGGGGTCAGCATCGAAGATGGGCTGCAGAACGTTGGCGATAAACTCCTCCACCTGCTGGGGTGCACGGCCCACAAAGTTCTCCGGCACAAGCCCTGCCACGATCTCCTCGCGGGTCAGGCCAAAGGCCGGGTCTGCGGCAATGCGGTCCACCATATCGTTGGGCAGACCCTCTTCCTTGACCTGCTTACCGGCGGCGATGGCGTGCTGGCGCAGGCGCTCGTGCAGCTCCTGACGGTTGCCGCCCTTTTCCACAGCCTGCATCATGATGTTCTCGCTGGCCATGAAGGGCAGCTCCGCCATCAGGCGGCTGCGCACCACCTTGGGGTACACCACCAGACCATCGGTGACGTTGAGCATAATGTTCAGGATGGCATCAGTGGCAAGGAAGCCCTCGGCCATAGCCACGCGCTTGTTGGCGCTGTCGTCCAGCGTGCGCTCAAACCACTGGGTGCCGGTGGTAAAGCTGGGGTTCAGCACGTCCACCATCAGGTAGCGGGCAAGGGCGCAGATGCGCTCGCAGCGCATGGGGTTGCGCTTGTAGGGCATCGCAGAGGAACCGATCTGGTTCTTCTCAAAGGGCTCCTCCATCTCCTTGAAGTTTGCCAGCAGGCGCAGGTCGGTGGCAAACTTCATGCAGCTCTGTCCAATACCGGCCAGTGCGTTCAGGATAAAAGCATCCACCTTGCGGCTGTAGGTCTGGCCGGACACCGGCACAACGGCCTTGGGGTCAAAGCCCATCTCCTTTGCAATGGAAGCATCCACGGCACGGATCTTGTCGGCATCGCCCTTGAACAGTTCCATAAAGGAAGCCTGCGTACCGGTGGTGCCCTTGACACCGCGCAGCTGCAGGGTAGCCAGACGATGGTCGATCTCAGCCAGATCCATCACCAGCTCGTTGGCCCACAGGGTAGCGCGCTTGCCCACGGTGGTGGGCTGTGCGGGCTGGCAGTGGGTGTAGGCCATGCAGGGCATATCCTTGTACTCCTTGGCAAAGTGCGCCAGCTTTGCCAGCACACCCACCAGCTTTTTACGCACCAGCTCAAGACCCTGCCGCATCACGATGATGTCGGTGTTATCGCCCACATAGCAGCTGGTGGCACCCAGATGGATGATGCCTGCTGCCTTGGGGCACTGCTGGCCGTAAGCGTAGACGTGGCTCATGACGTCATGACGTACCAGCTTTTCCCGCTCGATGGCCACTTCGTAGTTGATATCGTCCACATGAGCTTCCAGCTCGGCTACCATGTCCGGGGTGATGTTGGTCAGGCCCTGATCCATTTCGGCACGAGCCAGTGCCACCCACAGCCGCCGCCAAGTGCGGAACTTGTTGTCGTCCGAGAAGATATACTGCATTTCATCGGAAGCGTAGCGGGTGGAAAAAGGGCTGATATAGCGATCATGCTGTGACATTGGTTGTTTTCCTCCTATGATCTGACGGAACTCAAGGGCAACAGCTGCCTGCGGTGCGCCCTCATCCGGCGCTTGCGCGCCACCTTCCCCCGGACGGGGGAAGGCTTTACCAGCGCTGCATTGGCGGTTGAAGGCGCTGCCTATATAGGCAGACACCCTTTTGCTTATTTATTCTACCATCAAACCTTGAAATAGTCCACGCCGCCCTCAAAGATCGGCTGGTATTTATCGCCGGTGACGTTCTTGTACAGATACTCGCCGCTGCGCTCCGAGTGACCCATCTTGCCGAACACGCGGCCGTCCGGGCTGGTGATGCCCTCGATAGCCAGCACAGAGCCGTTGGGGTTGAAGCGCTGATCCATGGTGGGCACGCCGGTCAGATCCACATACTGGGTGGCCACCTGACCGTTGCGCAGCATGGTGTCCAGCACCTCCTGCGGCGCTACAAAGCGACCCTCGCCGTGGCTGATGGCGACGGTGTGCATCTCGCCCACCTCACACTTGCTGAGCCACGGACTGCCGGTGGAAGCCACACGGGTGTGCACCAGCATACTCTGGTGACGGCCGATGGTGTTGAAGGTCAGGGTGGGGTCGCAGGCGGTGATGGGGCGGATATCGCCGTAGGGCACAAGACCCAGCTTGATCAGAGCCTGGAAGCCGTTGCAGATGCCCAGCATCAGGCCGTCGCGCTGCTGCAGCAGACGGCGCACAGCCTCGGTGACCGCAGGGTTGCGGAAGAAGGAAGCGATGAACTTGGCGCTGCCGTCCGGCTCGTCGCCGCCGGAGAAGCCGCCGGGCAGCATGACGATCTGGCTTGCGTCAATGGCCTTGACCAGTGCCTCGCAGCTCTCGGCAACGTCGGCGGGGGTCAGGTTGCGCACCACCAGAATTTCGGGGTCGGCACCGGCGCGGGCAAAGGCCTTGGCGGTGTCGTACTCACAGTTAGTGCCGGGGAACACCGGGATGATGACCTTGGGCTTTGCCACACCGATCTTAGGTGCGGCGGGGGCGGTCAGGCTGCCGTTGATCTTCTCCACGGCGGGGCCGGCCTTGCGGTAGGGATACACGGGCTCCAGCTTGCTCTCCCAGATCTCCTGCAGCTCGGCCATATCCAGCTTTTCACCGCAGGACTCGAAGGTGTACTCCTTGGTGGTCTCGCCCAGCAGCATACCGGCGGGAGAATCAGACACCATTTCCAGAATGATGGAGCCGTACATGGGCTCGAACATCTGGTGGGTGGTCATATCTGCACGCATCTTGAAGCCGATGCGGTTGCCCAGACCCATCTTGAACAGTGCCTCGGCAATGCCGCCGTAGCCCACAGAGCAGGCAGCAGCGACCATGCCCTCTTCGATCATGTTCTCTACGATTCTATAGTTGGCCTTCAGGGAGAAGAAGTTGGGGCAGCCGGTCTCCGGGTCGATGATGGGACGGATGAGCACCACAGTGCTCTCGGGCTTCTTGAACTCGGTGGAGACTACGCGGCTTGCCTTGCCGATGGCGGTGGCAAAGGACACCAGCGTGGGGGGCACATCCAGCTGCTCGAAGGAGCCGGACATACTGTCCTTGCCGCCGATGGAAGCAATGCCCAGACCGATCTGTGCATCCAGTGCGCCCAGCAGGGCAGCCAGCGGCTTGCCCCAGCGCTCGGGCTTGTTGCCCAGACGCTCGAAGTACTCCTGGAAAGTCAGGTAGGCGTCCTCATAGCGGAAGCCGGTGGCAACCAGCTTGGTCACGCTCTCAATAACAGCCATCCGTGCACCCACATACTGGTTGGCGCTCATCAGATAGGGGTTATAGCCCCATGCCATGCCGGAGCAGGTGGAGGTCTCGCCGTCCACCGGCAGCTTTGCTACCATGGCGTTCTGGGGGGTCAGCTGGTATGCACCGCCAAAGGGCATGAGCACGGTAGCAGCACCGATGGTGGAGTCGAACCGCTCGGAAAGGCCCTTCTTGCTGCAGACGTTCAGGTCGCCCACCATGGACTTCATTTTCTGGCTGAAGGTCAGGCCGGACCACTGGGGCTGCCAGACGCTGCCCTTTTCCACATGGACGTTCTGGTGCTTCTCTGCACCGTTGGAGTTCAAAAACTCGCGGCTGATGTTCACGATGGAAACGCCGTTCCACACCATGTTCAGACGCTTTTCCTCGGTGACCTTGGCCACAGGGGTTGCCTCGAGGTTCTCCTCGGTGGCAATGGCGATGAACTTGTCCACATCCTCCGGGGCAAGCGCCACAGCCATACGCTCCTGGCTCTCGCTGATGGCCAGCTCGGTGCCGTCCAGACCCTCGTACTTCTTGGTGACCTTGTTCAGGTCGATGTACAGGCCGTCGGCCAGCTCGCCGATGGCAACGGAAACGCCGCCGGCACCAAAGTCGTTGCAGCGCTTGATCATCTTGCAGGCGTCCTCGCGGCGGAACAGGCGCTGCAGCTTGCGCTCGATGGGCGCATTGCCCTTCTGCACCTCGGCACCGCAGTGCTCAAGGCTGTCCAGCTTGTGCGCCTTGGAAGAGCCGGTAGCGCCGCCGATGCCGTCACGGCCGGTGCGGCCGCCCAGCAGCACGATCACATCGCCGGGAGCGGGGCACTCGCGGCGGACGTGGGAAGCAGGGGTAGCGCCCACAACAGCGCCGATCTCCATGCGCTTTGCCACGTAGCCGGGGTGGTAGATCTCGTCCACCTGACCGGTAGCCAGACCGATCTGGTTGCCGTAGGAGGAGTAACCGGCGGCTGCGGTGGTGACCAGCTTGCGCTGGGGCAGCTTGCCGGGCATGGTTTCGGAAACCGGTTTGAGCGGGTCGCCTGCGCCGGTCACGCGCATGGCCTGGTAAACATAGCTGCGGCCGGACAGCGGGTCACGGATGGCACCGCCGATGCAGGTAGCAGCGCCGCCGAAGGGCTCGATCTCGGTGGGGTGGTTGTGGGTCTCGTTCTTGAACAGGAACAGCCAGTCCTCGTCCTTGCCGTTGACATCGCACTTGATCTTGACGGTGCAGGCGTTGATCTCCTCGGACTCGTCCAGATTCTTCAGGATACCCTGCTTCTTCAGCTCCTTGGCACCAATGGTGGCAAGGTCCATCATGCAGCGGGGCTTGTTCTCACGGCCCAGCTCAGTGCGCATAGCCATGTAGCGGTCAAAGGCTTCCTGCACCACGGCGTCGTCGATCTGCACATCGTCCAGAATGGTGCCGAAGGTGGTGTGGCGGCAGTGATCGGACCAGTAGGTGTCGATCATCTTGATCTCGGTGATGGTAGGGTCGCGCTGCTCGGAGCGGAAGTACTCCTGACAGAACTTGATGTCCCCCAGATCCATTGCCAGACCCTTTTCCTCGATGAACTTGGCAAGGCCAGCTTCATCCAGCTGGTTGAAGCCCTCCAGCACTGCCACGGCAGCGGGCACAGGGTACTCCATCTTCAGGGTCTCTTTGGGCTCCAGAGAAGCTTCGCGGGCTTCCACGGGGTTGATGACATACTTCTTGATCTCGGCCACCTGCTCGGGGGTCAGAGCGCCCTCCAGCAGGTAGACGCGGGCAGAGCGCACCAGCGGGCGCTCGCCCTGACTGATGAGCTGGATGCACTCGGCAGCAGAAGCTGCGCGCTGGTCGAACTGGCCGGGCAGGTACTCCACGGCGAAGGACACGCCCTCGGCAGCGGGCAGTTCGGCATAGGTGTTATCCACCGGCGGCTCGCTGAACACGGTGCTGACGCACTGGTTGAACAGTGCTTCGTCGATGCCTTCCACATCGTAGCGGTTCAGCAGGCGCAGACCGGTCAGGTCCTTGATGCCCAGCAGGCTGATGAGTTCGTTTTTCAGACCGTTTGCCTCGACATCAAAGCCGGGCTTTTTTTCCACATAAATACGATAGACCATTGGGTAGGTTCCCCCTTATGATTCAATTCTTCTGAAGGCGCGCCCTCATCCAGCTCGCCTGCGGCGACTGATGAGGGTGCTTTTCCTAATTACTGCTTCTCTGCCAGCGCTTTCAGGGCACGCAGGCCGATATCGCTGCGCTTGTGCAGCTTTTCAAAGCTGATCTTTTCGGCTGCTTCGTAGGCGTGGCTCAGGGCGTTGGTCAGGCGCGGGCCGGTGGCGGTAACGCCCAGCACGCGACCGCCGTTGGTCACAAGCTGGCCGTCCTCGGTGATGGCAGTGCCGGAGTGGTACACCGTCACGTTCTCCTCGTCGGGCAGCTGACCGTCCACAAGGCCGGAGATGGGCTTGCCCTTCTCATAGGCCACAGGGTAGCCGCCGGAGGCCAGAATCACACAGGCCGCAGCACCATCGGAGAACTTGACCTCCTGCTGTGCCAGCGTGCCGTCGGTGCAGGCCTGCATGATGTGCAGCAGGTCGCTTTCCAGCAACGGCAGCACCACCTGCGTTTCGGGGTCGCCGAAGCGGCAGTTATACTCGATGACCTTGGGGCCGTCCGGGGTGAGCATGAGACCGAAGTACAAACAGCCCTTGAAGGGGCAGCCCTCGGCGTTCATGGCGCGGATGGTAGGCAGGAAGATCTTTTCCATGCACTCCGCAGCCACCTCCGGGGTGTAGTAGGGGTTGGGAGCAATGGTGCCCATGCCACCGGTGTTCAGGCCGGTGTCGTGGTCGTTGGCGCGCTTATGGTCCATGCTGGAGACCATGGGCTTGACCACCTTGCCGTCCGTAAAGCTCAGCACGCTGACCTCCGGCCCGGTGAGGAACTCCTCTACCACCACATGGTTGCCGGATGCGCCGAACTTTTTGTCCAGCATGATCTCCTTGACGCCGTCGGCAGCCTCCTGCTCGTTTTCGCAGATGAGCACGCCCTTGCCCAGTGCAAGGCCGTCCGCCTTGATGACCACCGGGTACTTACCCTCGGCGCGGATGTAATCCATGACCTTTGCGGGGTCATCGAAGGTCTCGTACTTTGCGGTGGGGATGCCGTATTTCTTCATCAGATCCTTGGAGAATACCTTGGAAGCCTCGATGCGGGCAGCGGCCTTGTCCGGGCCAAAGGCGGGGATGCCTGCCTTTGCCAGCGCATCCACCATGCCCAGTGCAAGGGGGTCGTCCTGCGCCACCACAACGTAATCGAACTTTTCTTCCACTGCAAAGCCCACCATGGTATCCACATCGGTGGCCTTGATGTTTTTGCACTTGGCGTCATAGCTGATGCCGCCGTTGCCCGGTGCGCACCAGATCTCGCCGCAGTCGGGGCTCTTTTTCAGTGCCTTGATGATGGCGTGCTCGCGGCCGCCGCCGCCCACTACCAAAATTTTTTCAGCCATATCATTCACCTTCCCGTTTTTGATCTGCCCGCGTATGCGGGCATCCTCTGAAGGCTTCCCCCTCTGGGGGAAGCTGTCTGCGCAGCAGACTGATGAGGGGCAGCTTCCGTACGCCCCCATCCGGCGCTTACGCGCCACCCGTTCCCCGCTCTGTCGCTACCGCGACATCTCTCCCCGGCCGGGGAGAGTCTTTCCCTTCCGGGGGAAGGCTTTTGCTGCGTTGCTCCTGTGCAGAGGAAAATCAGTGATGGAACAGCCGCAGGCCGCAGAAGGCCATGGCGATGCCGTACTTGTTGCAGGTATCGATGACCTGCTGGTCGCGGATGGAGCCGCCGGGCTGGGCGATGTACTGCACGCCGGACTTCCGGGCCCGCTCTACGTTGTCCCCAAAGGGGAAGAAGGCATCGGAGCCCACAGTGACCCCGGACATCTGGGCGATCCAGGCGGCCTTCTCCTCGGCGGTGAGCACCTCGGGCTTCACCTGGAAGGTGTTCTGCCATACGCCCTCGGCCAGCACGTCCTCGTACTCGTCGGAGATATACAGGTCGATGGCGTTGTCCCGGTCGGGGCGGCGGATGTTGTCTACGAATTGCAGACCCAGCACCTTGGGATGCTGGCGCAGATACCAGTTGTCCGCCTTCTGACCAGCCAGACGGGTGCAGTGGATGCGGCTCTGCTGGCCTGCACCCACGCCGATGGTCTGACCATTATAGGTGTAGCACACGCTGTTGGACTGGGTGTACTTCAGGGTGATGAGAGCAATGATGAGGTCGCGCTTCTGCTCCTCGGTCACGTCCTTGTTCTCGGTGACCCAGTTGTTCAGCATGGTGTCGGCGTTGATGACCAGTTCGTTGCGGCCCTGCTCGAAGGTGATGCCGTACACCTGCTTATGCTCGATGGGAGCGGGCTTGTAGGCGGGGTCGATGGCGACCACATTGTAGTTGCCCTTCTTTTTGCCGGACAGGATGGCCAGTGCTTCCGGCTCGTAGCCCGGGGCGATGATGCCGTCAGAGACTTCGTGCTGGATCAGCTTTGCGGTGGGCACATCGCAGATGTCGGACAGGGCGATCCAGTCGCCGAAGGAGGACATCCGGTCTGCGCCGCGGGCGCGGGCGTAGGCGCAAGCCAGCGGGGAGAGCTCGGTCTCCGGGGCAATGTGGTACATCCGGCGCTCCACCTCGGTCAGGGGCAGACCCAGTGCTGCGCCCGCCGGGGAAACGTGCTTGAAGGAAGCCGCTGCGGGCAGACCGCAGGCGGTTTTCAGTTCCTTGACCAGCTGGATGGAGTTGAGGGCATCCAGAAAGTTGATGTAGCCGGGCTTGCCGTTCAGCACGGTAACGGGCAGGTCGGAGCCATCTTCCATATAAATGCGGCTGGGCTTCTGGTTGGGGTTGCAGCCGTACTTCAGTGCGAGTTCATTCATTGGTGCATCCTCCTTATATCCTAAGGTTTACTCTTATTCTTCCTCGGCGTCAAGCTTTTTGAGCAGTTCCAGTTCCTCGGGCAGCAGCTCCGGCTCCTCAGGGTCGTCAAGGTCGCTGCAGACGGGATCATATTTATTAAAGATCATATCGCCGCTCTCGCCGGTGTCCAGATCGATGACCCGGGCAAACAGGCTCACCTTGTTGTCCAGATTCAGGCTGCTCCACATATCGTGGGCAAAATCACCGATGGTGCGGGGGCAGGCAAAGCGCAAAGGCTCACCTTCAAAGCTGGGGATGGGGTTGCCGTTGTGCTTGTAGGTGCTGATGAAGTGGCCCTCGCCTGCAACAGGCTGGGGGTAATCAAAGAAATAGCGCTGCACGCTGTCACCGTTGCCATCGGCAGACTTGAGGATGCTCATCTGGTAGCTGCCATCGGCGTACACCACAGCGGAGATGCGGGGGGTGTAGTTGGGGCAGTCCGGCTCAAAGGTGCGGGTGCGCAGAGCGTCGGCAAAGCTCTTGCCCTGGCTCATCAGGTCATAGATGGTATCGGTCTGGTCACCGTTGGTCACGATGTGGGTCTTGCCAAGGGTCAGCACCGGGTTATAAATGATCAGGCTGGGGTCCTCCAGCTTTGCGGGGTCGGCTGCAACGGTGCAGATGCCGCCGCGCTCGGGCACGGGGTCAAACACGCGGTTGCGGCTGTTCTCGCTGCGTCCCATGATAAAGTAGCCGATAAACATCTGCCGTCCGTCCGGTGCCATTGCCACAGCAATGCCGCGGCCGGGGTACTCGTTGGATGCCAGATACTCGTTCAAGTTGATCTTTTCCATTGTTGTTCTCCCTTGCATTTTTGTTTTCAAAGAGCAACTCTCGGCTCCCCCTTTGGGGGAGCTGGCGCGTCAGCGCCTGAGAGGGCGAACCTCTTTGCGGAGGCAACTAGCCCGCCCTCTCCGTCACGGCTTACGCCGTGCCACCTCTCCCAAAGGGAGAGGCAAGAACAACGCTCTGCAAGCTTTCAGCAAATCTCTCCGCTGCACACCATAGCCACCGCCTTGGGCAGCAGCTTCCATTCAGCCTGCTCCATCACCCCTGTCTCTTATACA
>ENA-OYXM01000583-OYXM01000583.1-human-gut-metagenome-genome-assembly--contig:-NODE-583-length-13607-cov-34.766012_pt1 | contig 13607 bp, 10 predicted proteins | sample MGYA00243239_ERZ653427 | MGnify/ENA primary metagenome ERZ653427 (study PRJEB26926, sample SAMN06165110) | human gut metagenome | biome: ENVO:00009003; feature: ENVO:2100002; material: ENVO:00002003... | reverse complement strand
TCATTGTACTTGTTTGTGATGTCTGCCAATTCTTCGGGCATATGTTTTTGGGCAAAGTCAAGCAGGAGTGCAGCCGTGCCATTGTTTCTGAAAGCATCCTTGAAATTAGCAATCAAGAAATCCCTGCGGATAATAGCTTTCGTTTTTGTTGTAAGATTGGCTATGACGTTCATCTTTTCTTCATCTTTCAGATAATCACATTCTTTGTCAATGCCAACGGCTGCATAATTTTCCTTACGGAGAAAGGACAACAAGAAGAAATACATCATCCTATCTTCATCAGCACCAAATTTTGTCTCCGTTGTATCAATTTCCTTTATCACCCTTTTTACATCATCTACTGTGTTCTCAGTGGCGATTTCCTTGTTACGCTTGTCTTTCTTTTCCAATTCCGCTATTTGTGTGGCTATTGTTTGCGTAACCTTGTCACTTTCCGCTATTTGGGCTGCGGTCTTTTCCACATAACAGAGTGTGATGTCAGCCTGCCCAATCTTGGCATAAAGTGTAATCTCTCCGGCTTCGCCCTGCCTGCTGATTTCATTGCATATCTCCATATAGTCTGCTTGTTCTTCCTCGTAATCCTTTAGTGCTTCCTCGTAATCTTCGGAGTTATCGTAATCTCCGATTTGTGGTTCTATCGGATTTTTAGGAAAAGCTATGCAACTATTTATTGTTTCAACGTCATAGCCCGAAGCGATGAGACGTTCAACCGTGGTTGCATTAGTGCAATATGGGTCACGGCAAAGGATTATATCGGGCTGTTGTTGCGCAATCTGAATGGCTTTCTCTTTCAGAAAGGCTGCATTCATTTCTGCAAGACAAGTGCGGTTAGAGCATTGCCCACAACCACCGTCATTGAATAGCAAAAGGTTATTGGTGTTATACCGGCAAGAAGCACATTCGGTTTTGTCGAAGCTGTAACGCTCTAAGTCTATGGTAAATTTCTGCTCGATAAGTTCTGCTATCTCTTTGGCTTTTCGACCTCTCCAACTGGAATAGTGCTGGATGCCTTCTTTGAGGTAGTTCTCGTACACCTCACGCTGCACATCTTCCCCATATCGGCAGATTTCAGAAGCTACGCTGATAGTGATAATATCTGCATCCAACAATTCGGCAAGTTCGGGAATGAGGGTAGAGAAATTCAATCGGGTACGGATATAGTTCTCACTCTTGCCGAAAAGTACAGACAAGGTTTCCACCGTATGCCGTCCGCTATCAATAAGTTGCTTGTAGGCGTTGGCTTCTTCCGTGGGAGTAACGTCTTTACGCTGCAAGTTCTCCGTGACCGCCATTTCCTGCGCTTCTTCGTCTGAAAGTTCGGATATGATTGCAGGAACTTTTTCCAAACCTGCGATAACGGTAGCACGGTATCTGCGTTCGCCAAAGACAATCTCGTAACGGTCTGTGTCTGCAATAGGGCGCACAGTGATAGGTTGCAATACGCCTTGTTGCTTGATGCTTTCTGAAAGTTCGTCCAGACCTGTTTCATCGAAACGCTTGCGAGGGTTGTAGTTACTCGGCTGAATGTTTGCCACTGACACTAACGTGATGTTTCTTTCTGCTGCTGATTGATTAGCTGTTGTCATAATTTTTGTAATTTTAAAAGTTTGATATTATGTGAATATTTGTTTTTCCCCTTTCATCGGTTTCTTTTTGTCGAAACCGTTTTGGAGTTTTACAATGCCACACACAGCTATCGGTATAGCTTCATGCGGCGGCTTTTCTTGCCAATTACACTCCGAAGGAGGAAGAATTTGCAAGAAATTCATTTCAAGCTGGCGGCATCAAGTGCGATAGCAGACCTTTGCATTAGGAAAACCCAATCGGTGCCGGCTTAAAAAGTGACTGGGAGAAAGGTTAAGGGAAAGGATGGGTAGAAAAGGATTGTGAAGTCTCTGTATATAACTAGGTATGTGGAGAATGGTATAAAGGGAGGGATAAAACCTATAAAGGTCTCCGGCTTGGGTGGGTAGAATAATCAGGGCTTGCCGGACAAACAAAAAGTGGCTTTTTCCCGAACTCCATGCTGAGACAACTCGACGATTGTCGAAGTCCCTGCATGGAGTACCGGAATGTGCCGCCGTTTGTCCTGCCTCTCCCCGTGTCTGAGCGAAGTGAAAACTCAGGGAGAGGACAAGCCTTATCCTATGAAAAATCAGGGTGGGAAAGCCGGTGGAAGCTATGCTTATTATAAAAGGTATGGTCGCAATGAGGTATTACTCATTGAGTTGTTATAAAAGGGAACGATGGCTTGTAATGTGCCACCGCATCATAGAAGAAATTCCCTTTGCCTTGTCTCACGACAAAACAAAGGGAATGGTTAAAATATACTGTATAAATTAAGCTGCGATTACTGTCACGGCAGGTTGTTGCTCCAACTCTTTCAAGGAGTTATCAATCTTCCGCTGCAACTCCTTGCACTCCTGTTTCAGTGCATCCAGTTCGGCGGTCTTGCCCCACTTGCGGCTGAAAATCTGCTGCAAGGTCGGGAGTTCATTTGCCAGTTGGTCAATCTTTTCCTGTTGGCGTCTTATCAGTTCCGGCAACTTGTCAAGGGTGGCTTGCGGATAGACTGCGGAATCGGCAAAGCCCAATGGCAATGCACCGGACAAACCGCATTTGTATTTCAACCCGCTTTTACCTTCCACCAAGAATATGTTGCGTTCAAAAGCACCGGTATAGTGGTATTCGCTGCGGACGGACAGGTTCAGCCCGATGTAGCTGCCAATGGTGCCGATGGCTTCGTTCCTGTAAGTCTTGGCTATCTTATGCAACTCACGTCCGGTTTCTTCCGCTATGGCTTGTTGCAGGTTCAGAAGCAAGGTTTTCCGTTCGCCTTTGTATTCTTTATAATATGCCCAATCCTCGGACATCCGTTGTTTGGTTAGCATGGTTTCCTCTATATCCTGCTCAGTTTTGGCAATCTTGCGCTCGGCACGGTATCTTTCCTTGTTGAAAATGGCCTGTTCTTTCTCCAACTGCATAATCCGGTTGTCAAGCTTTGCCTTGTTCAACAAATCCATATTGCCGGAAAGGACTGCGACGAACTCGGCGAAGTTCATGCCTGTGTTCTCGTCCATGCTGTCCTCGTCAATCCTGCGCACGGCTATCGTGCCGTTGTTTATCTGGTTGATAAACAGTTGCTTGTTCCGTAACAGGTTGAATTTGTAGGCATCCAGCGTTTTCTCCGTGCCGTAAATGATAATATCCACGACATTGCCACCCCAGAACTTCACGGTATTGCCTTTGCGGACGGCACGCCCGTTGCGCTGCTCCAAATCTGCCGGGCGCCAGGGTACCTCCAAATGATGCACCGCCACGGCTCGCTGCTGCGCATTGACACCTGTACCCAACATGGAAGTAGAGCCGAACAATACCCGGACAGTGCCGTTGTTCATGTCGGTAAACAGTTTCTTACGTTCCTGTTCGGTCTTGGCAGTCTGTATAAACCGTATCTCATTTGCCGGAATACCCATTGTCACCAACTTGTCTTTGATGTCCTGATAGATGTTCCACTCATTAGACTTGTACGTGCTTAAGTCACTGAACACGAACTGCGTACCTTTGTTGGATTTGGAACGTACATAATAGTCGTAGATAGTGGCCGCACACCGGGAAGCCTTGTTGCCCGGATCGTCAGCGAACTTATCACCCAACAGGCGCATATCCAAAGCCATTTTCCGTGCCACATTGGTAGCCACCAGCATTTTAGCCATATCCAGATTGTCGGGCTGCGGAATGTCAAGCCCCAAATCATCCCAATTACCGCTACCGGCGAACGACACCAGACGTCCAATCATTTCCTCTTGGGCAATGGTAGGCTTGTCGGAGAGAAAACGTACATTCTTCTGCGGCACGTCAAGGTTTATCATTTCAGCCGTGCGATAATCGGTTATCTCACGCAGGAAGGTCGCCAGTTCAGGAATCTTGATATACGTGCGGAAACGCTCTTTGCGCTTGATTGAGCCGGTGATGTTCAACTCATAGTCGGTTGTCTTTTTCGTGAAAATAGCCGCCCAAGCGTCAAAGCAACTTATACATTGGCGTGACAACTCTTTCGGCCGCAAGTATTTGAACAACACATACAATTCGGTCAGCGCATTTACCACCACCGTGCCGGAAAGGAACGTGGCACCCAAATCCCTGCCCGTCCGTTGCTGTATGTCACGAATGGCGACAAGCAGGTTCATGGCACGTTGCGAGCCTTGTGTATTACCAATCCCGGCAACCCTTGTGTGGCGTGTCTGGAACATCAGATTTTTAAAATAGTGCGATTCATCGACAAAAATGTGGTCGATGCCCATAGCATGAAAATCAACGCAATCATCCTTTTTCTCGCCAAGTTTCTCTTTTAAGGCTTCCAAGTTGGCATTGAGGTTCTTCTGCCGTTTCTCCAAACCTTTCTGTAACCTTTTGTTGTTATCAGCCATACCGCTGTCCTCCAACACTTCCAAAGAGCGTTCCACGTCTTGAAGTTCCTGCTCGCATATTTCCAGCATAGTCTGCTCGGATTGCGGTATCTTAGAAAACTGGTCATGCGTGAGAATGATGCAATCCCAGTTGTTGTTCTTGATTTTAGAGAACAATTCCTGTCGGTTGGCAGGTGTGAAGTCCTCTTTTCCCGGATAGAGAAGTTTTGCGGTCGGATATGCCTTGCGGAAACAGTCCGCAATCTCGTGTACGTTGGCTTTCAAGCCGATAATGAGCGGCTTCTGTGTCATGCCCAAACGCTTCATTTCATAAGCCGCCACACACATTACCATTGTCTTGCCTGCACCGACTGCGTGCCAGCATACGCCACCGCCATTCTGCTTAATCATCCAGATTGCATCCTTTTGTGAGGGATAGAGGTCATCGTATGGGAACTGCTCAAAAGAGAGGTTGGGGAATGTCTGTACCGAACCGTCATAATGAGGACGGACGTAGCAATTAAAGCGTTCGTTATACAGGCGTACCAATTCATCACGCACGGCGATAGGTTGGCAATCCAACCATTCGTTGAACTTGTGGCGTATCTCCTGTATCTTTGTGGATGCCGCTTGTATGGCTTCTTCATCGGGTACACGAATACTTTCACCGTTGCGCATTATCTCTTTGGTGATTTCCGGAACCGTATCGTGCAGGGCGTGGACGAACAGGGCTTCCCCGTTATAGCTTCCAATCGAATAGACATTATAGGCAATGGGGGAATGGCCTTGCAAAGAGACAATATAGGTGTCGTTCACATCAAAATACATCACCGTTGTGTTTACCCCGAACAGGTTTTTGGCAAAGGAAGCGTAAATACTTGACGGAATCCAACGCTCACCCATATTAAAGTCAAGTTCTTCATACGGAATAAGTTCGGGGGTCGCATCTTCCAAAGCCTCGACAGATGTAGCCGCCCATTTTTGAGCGTTGCCTGTCAGGTCGGCAAGAACGGTACATATCTCCTTGCACTTCTCTACGACATTACCTGCAAGGAATTTGCCTTTGTTCTCCCAACAATCCGTCAAAGGATTGTAGAATATCTCACCGGCAAGGGCTTCTGTCAGTTCTGTTTCGGTCTGTCCGGTTGTCTGTACAAGATAGTCCATATTGACCGAACCGTAATAGTTAAGGCTGCTTGCCAATGCTTCTACCGGTGTCAGTTGAACGGAAGTATCTATTTTCTTGAACGCAACAGGCTCGTGCATGATGTCGGCTTTACAGATGTCCTTTCCGAGTTGCATTTCAATCGTGAATACTTCCATGCCCAGACTATCCCAAGAGAAAAACTCCTTGTTGTCGTTGTGGTGGAAAAAGCCCCACTTGCGCACATAGGCATCATAGTGTCTGTTGAGTTGTTCCCTTAGCTTCGGATATTCGGCCAGTTCCTCGCTTTCTTTGGTTGTCAGTTCAAAGTAGGCTTCACGGATAGGAAGATAATCGTTGGCACGCTCTATGTTTATCCGGGAGACTTTCAAAGGTACGAATGTAACTGTCGTGTCGGAAAAACAGTTTGCCTGTTTGTAGCGGAGTGTGCCAAGTTGGTTTTCAAAGAGTACCAACGTGTCGTTTTTCATCCACTTGTGCAACGTGCCTGTGTACGTGCGTTTTTCCCTGTTGGGCTGTGCAGCCTTGTTGGTATTAAAGCAATCAAAAAGTGACATTTGTATGCCGCCAATGCCTTTGTTCGGTGTGGCAAGCAGGTTCTTTCTGAAAAAACGCTCAAAGTCGGCTTTCAGCATGGAGGAAAGGGTTTGTTGCAAATCGGCTTCCTCTCCCTGCCAGTGGTATTTGCGCACATATTCCCCATATTGGTTGATTTGTATGCGACTTTCTGTAAACAAGGCGGTTTTTGGTAAAGTAAACAATTTATTGGCATGTCCGGTATATTGGTCACTACCCGGCACGATTTCTCGGGTTGTTTCCATGAACAGCTTTTCACGGTCTGTAAGCGTTACCTTACGGCCGCTCTTTTGGAATATCAACAGGTCGCTGCCTACTTCAATGCCGCTTGTCTGCATGAACAGGCTATCAGGCAAACGTAATGCCGTAATCAGATTGCAACGGTGTACAAGATAGTCACGCACGAATTGGTTGCCTTGTGTGTCAGCGATACCTCTTGATGTGACGAAAGCCAATATGCCGCCCTCGTTCAGTTTCTCAACGGCTTTCACGAAGAAATAGTTATGGATGGTCTTGGAAGCCTGTGCATAGATGCCGCCTTTTTTGCTAAAAGTATTGTCGAACACACGGAAGTCGCCAAACGGTATGTTGGAAGCGATTACGTCAAAGCGGTTGTGTTCCGTCTCTTGGCTGTCAATCGTTTCAAATCCTTCGATGAATACCTGTGTGTCGGGATGCAGGGCGGACAATACAAGTCCGGTAAGCAGGTCTTTCTCAAAAGCCGTCCGATGTGTAGCCATATCTCCGACTGGTAGGAAACCGCCGATACCGGCGGACGGTTCTAAGAATGTGCCCATTTTAAGGTCGTTTGCCGTGAAAGTGTCTTTGATTTGCTTGGCTACGGCTTGAATAAGGAATGTCGGGGTATAAAAAGCTGTCAATACGGACGATTTCAGACTTTGCAGGAGTTGCCTGTAAAGTGTTTCATTCCCTTTTGCCGCTTTTGACAGGACGGAGAGCAAGCGTTTGACGGCTTCCTGCATGGTGTCGGGTATGGGGGTGCCCGTTCCGATACTCAATACTTCCTTGATACCTCCGCAGCCTGTAAACTTGGATAATGTCTCACGCTCTGCGGTGGTCGCATTTCTGCGTTCCTCGTGAATGGCAAGGGCTGTGCTTATCGCTTCGATATTGCCCTCTAATGCTTTTAACTTGTTGTAACTCATACGTGTATATTTAACCTTTTGTTTAATATTTCCCTTTCTTCGGGCTGGTTGTTGCAACCTGCCGGGAATTATTTTTCTGCCCCGAAAAGGTGACGGGGCAATACGGGCAAATCTGACGAAGGAAATACGCTCGAACTTGTGAGAGGAAGATTTCGTGAAGACATCCACGGCACAGCCGGATTTGACAAGTCTTGACACCGGACGTTACCTTTGCGGAAAAATAAATCCGGGCTAGGTGGAATCACGCTCAAGAAGGCAATCTTGATTGTCACGTTATTAGAGGATAGGGAAAGTTTATAAAAGGAGCCATTTCGGGTAAAAGTGGAAGGGAAGCCGCTCTTGGAGCGGAAAGTAAAAAAGGGAATGGGTTATGAAAGTGCTGACTAAAAGAAAAAGGCTCTGTGCAGTCATACACAGAACCATTTCATTGATTAAAACAGATTGACAACCGGCATACCTCGCTGCTTGCTGCTTGGCTCTCTTGAAGGTGTAGTATGTGCCACCTTTGGGAACTCCGTCAAAGTAGGCTATCAAGCGGCCGGAGCATGACAGCATATAATCATTCCTCCGGAGGAAACAGCCGTCGGCATAGTTTTCTTTCAGTATTACAACTTTGTCCGCTTTGGCAAGAATGTTGTGATAGCGTTGCTTGTTGTAAGGCGTGAACTTCTCGCATTGCCTACGATAAGGCATGGCGACAACCAATGTAATGTCGGAATACACTTCTTTCATAGATAAGACCGTTTCTGCGGCAAAAGTCGAAGCCCATTGCCATGCCGCAATAAAATATGCGGATGCCTCGATTGTAGTGTTCCGAGACACTTGCTTCTAATGCTTTCCGAAGCGAAGGCACTTTATCGTAGGGGATGAAGCGATGCCCGGTAAATGCAGCTGATATTGCTTGATTATGCAAATTGGTTTGTTTCATTGTACACTCAATAGGTAGTTTTAATACTCTTTGATTGATTCTATATATTCTCTTGTTCTCTTGCCAGTTCTTCTGCCGCAGCATACGGGTCTTTTTTATCTGCAATATCTTTCACATGAACCATGAAATTGTCTATTTCTCATATACAATTTTCATCGGTATATACTTGGCAATAATAGCCACCTACATTTTCCTCACAATCAGGATAAAATGTTACATATACTTGCGCTCCTTTTAATGTTCTTGCTGTTACCATATATTTTATTTTAATTATTGACTGGTTATAAAGCTGGAATTATGCCGCTTGCTATCAATATACCTCCTTTATAAAGTTCAATCGTGCCTGGCACAAATCCCATTTCTCCAAAAGCGATGTTACGGATATAGGCTTTGTATTCATCCGCTTTAAAGTTTTGTCCGGTCAGATTATTGAATATCATAGAGATAGATATGTTGTCGTCAGACCAAAGAATCGTTTTTTGACCTTGCCTTATTTCCTCAATGCAACTTCCCTTTGGAGGATTTCTATTCGATATTACCTTCATCATCTTCATTCTTTGGGTTGTACCTACAAAAATCTACTATCAATAACCGTTCATCCATGTATTTGGAAGGGTCTGAGGCAAGGCGTTGCTTCAGCCAAAAATGTTGTCTGCCGTATCCATAAGCAAAGAACTTGTCAAAATCCGTGGTTTCAGACAATTTTGTAACAACAGCTTGAAAACCAGCTTTGTCTGTTGCAAATACAGCATGGTTTACCAGTTCAACCAATAAGTTGGGAATTTGTGCGTCCCATACGTTAATAAGATTTTCAAATGTCACATTCATAGCGTCTCAATTAGATATTATAAAAAACGATACAATCTTCCACTTCGGTTGCCTTGCCGAATAGTGGGTCTTTGGTATAATAAGGTGGCATACCGCCTTGCACGCTGTCTGCAATGGGGCATACCAGTTCGATACACCGATTACGCAATAGGTTGTCAATCATTTTAATCTCTTTGTCTTTCAGTCCTGTGGCGTCTCCGTTAGCCATGTAAGGCAATGCCCATGTGGGTACTCTTTCGATACTTCGTTCCATATAGCTTTTTTTTAAGTTAATACTATTATTATTTTCTCAATGCCTGACTTGTTTTCCCTACGTTACTTTTCAGTTCCGCAGGTCGGCATATCAGACTTTTTAAGGCATCCCCTGAATGAAGCCATTGATGGAATAAGGCAAGCCCGGATATGAAAATCAACCATGCAATAGTCTATTTTCATCATACGAGCAACGTGTGGCTTGCTATTTCCGGGCTTCATTCTAATTTCGCCGCACGAAAAGTGATGTGCCGGCTTGCGAGCCAAAAGAGCAATATGCTTCTTTATAGTGGTACAATGGGAATCAATATGATATAACAGGGAGGATTGGTTAAAAAAAGAGAGTATGCGTAAATGTATCTGTTGAACATAAAAAAACGGCCGAAGCCGTTTTTGAAAGGAGAAACTGCTGTTAAGCAGCTTTCTTGGCTTTCTTCTTTTTTGAAGCGACAGGAGCTTTTTCTTCTTCTTTCTCCACCGGCTCATAGAAGTCGGTGACTGCCATGATGATACGGTTATGTTTGACACCTTGCTGGTCAGTCCATTCGTCGGGTTTGAAAAATCCCTTGACTGTAATGTTTTTGCCTTTCTTCAACAACTCAAAAGAAGTGCTGTCATTTTTACGCCAGGCTTCCACGTAAATGAAAGATGACACATATTCTTCTCCGTTTTGCTCCTTGCGGCTTACTGCCAGTGGGAAGCGTGCTACGCTTGCTGTTGTAAACTGACGGATTTCTGCATCCTTACCAACGAAACCTGTTACTGCGAATGAATTTTCTACTACTTTCTTCATAATTCTATTTTTTAGAAGTTAAACAATTAATTTTTATGATGCTATCGGATATTGCAGGTATAGGGCGGCACCAAGGATAGCACGCAAATACGCTATATTTTTCACGCAGTAGAAAAATGTCGGAAGATTTTCGTGTATGTCATTGGTCAGAACGGAGTGACCCGTAGATGCTTCGGCATCGCTGCATTATATCTTTGCATCTGAAAAATATTGTGACTTCGCCATCAAAAAGAGATTGACGAAGGGAGGGCGAAGAAAATAGCAGTAATAGTCGGAAAGGAAGCTGAAGTATGCTAATAACCGCACGTGGCTCTATCCATGAGGTAAAGGAGCAAATCAGAATGGAAACTTCATTATGAAATGAAGGAACCGTGAAAATCAGCAATCACATAGGCATTGTTGATATAAAGTAATACTCATTGGGATATAGATAACGTAAGGCTGACTATAAAAAGTGGAGAAACGATATTGCCGGCAGTTTCAGTAGCCTATCGGTTGGATAGAAGAAGGAAAAGGCTGTTAAACAAGGAAAAAGTTATCAGAAGGTTACTTTTCCTGTCAAAAAAGACTTTGGCTGTCTTTGGGAAAAAGGATTGCGGTGAAACCTTTTATAACAGGAATGTATGTAAACAGATGATATATAAGAAGAAAAACAAATGGAATAAGTTAAAAAAGGTGGATTGGAATACGCTGTTTCTGCGTATCTTTGCAAATGGAAGCGTAACATTATAAGAACGAACTATGACCTTCCAAAAGAAAAGGCATAACGTGCCTATAAAGCGTATCAATAACAAAGAAGATAGAGAATGGAAAAACTGATTATATGGATTGTCCTATTGGTGTTCTTTTACCTGATGAACAGGATAAGCACATGGAAAAAGAGAGCGGCTACGGCCTTTCTGGTGGTGGGGCAACGTGCGACAACAAAGGAGGAACGCAAATGGGGGTATCGTAATGCGCTGCGTTCAGGGGAACAGAAAGCGGAAAGATTCTATGTATATTCAGCTTTGGAAGATTTTATGGATGAGAAACCGATGATGCCTTTCAAGATGAAACTTTCCAATGGCAAGAAGATTCCGGCAATATTCATTGACTATTACATACCCAAAAGGGATTGGAATTTTATCACTGAGGAACAACGGAAGTTTGTACAAATGGTGTATGACTTTAAAGACGGACGTGTGTCTTGCAGCCGTTTATTCAAAGAAGCATTGGCAAAACTGGATTTGCCGGATAGTGTTACTGTTGTATTCATGCCATGCAGCAATCAAAGCAAATACCTTACCCGATTCAGCCGGTTGAGCAATGCTTTGTCGTATGAAGAAAAGTTGCATCCGATGCTGTACAGTCTTACTTATCTGGAGGCTCGTGAAAGCAAACACAACATAAAAGACAGGGATAAGGTAAATGCGGATTCCAATGTCATTATCAATGCAGACATCGTAGGCAAGAAAGTCGTGATTATCGACGATGTGATTACAACAGGAAGCAGCATCAAGGAACACGCAGAGGAACTTGGCAAATATGGGGTGGAAGTTGTCGGGATTGTCTGTTTGGCTAAAACCGTGAAATATCCGGAGAAAGTGGAGATTTGGATTGAATCTCATTTCAAATAGGAAAATGTAAAGGAGTACAGGTTTAGTCCGGTTCTTGTAGTATATATACAAGATTTCATTAAACCTGTTTTTCTAAAGCTGGAGAATCTTGCTTTCCAAAAAAGGAAATCTTAAAAGTAAAATGTGACAGGTTTAGTTTAGTCCTTGTAGTATATATACAAGATTCAATTAAACCTATTATTATAAACTCATCCGGCTGATTACTTGATTATGCACTGAGTGGAAAATACAGTTGGTGATTTTTCTTTTGGGAGGCAAAAAATATCAAATATAGGGAGTGATTTGAGGTTGGAACTTACTTCTTACGATTTTGTGTTGATTGGCTGAATTTTGAATAATTATGTTACTATCTTGTTAATCTAATAAATCTATTGTTTTGTATATTATTGTAATTCAGATATTTATAGTGCTATTTTTATGATATTCCCATTTATGGCGCGTAGTGTATGAACTGACCTTGGTTGCCACTCCGCATTTTTTCGCCAATCTGCCTAAATTGTAATTCATGGTTCGTAGTGCCTGCTGATACTCTGTATATAGATCCTCTCCGGTTTTTGTTCCACTGAGGATGGGAAAAAGGTAGGGAGAGTCCTGATTGGTATTTTGATATTTGTTTATCAGCTTCATTGCTGTTATCGGAATATCAACAATCATTTGCCCACCTGTTTTATATCGGCGATAAGAAAGTGTGTTGCCTTTCAAGTCGCTTTTGTGAAGATGGGCCAGATCAACAAAGGGCATTCCGCGTAATTGAAACATTAAATTAGCCCAAACTCTGCATCGTATCAAATCTTCCGGTAGTTTCTTTAGAGGAACCTCGTTTAGTAACTTGTTTATCTCTTCTACTTCCAATGCGCGTTTTATATCGTTTTTCACGCCGGTGTAGACATGATGAAATAAACGGGAATTCTCGGTTATTATTTTTTTATCCACTGCTTTGTTATAAGTTGCACGCAATGTCCGCATATAGGTGGAAACAGTATTCCAACTTAGTTGCTTGTCACGCAGGTAGGTTTCAAATTCTTTCAGATTGGCTCTGTTGAGCTGGTGAAAGTAAATAACCTCACATCCACAGAATTCACTGAATGCGTTCAAGGTGCTTTGATAAATGTGAGCCGTACCATAACGTTTCTCGTCTTTCAGTTCATCAATCGTTTTGTTCATAAACTCGTTGAATTTTTTTTTATTTCTCATAATGTTCCGTTTTATAGATTTTACAAAATAAGTTGTTTTCTTAACGGAATCGAATATAGGTTGAAATGTTCGAATTAGAAAGGTTATTTATCTAATTCTGCATTATTTATACGTATCATCCATCCGTTTACTTTCATTTGTAAACATATATAAGGTTGCTGCGGATCATTTGTTGAGTCAAGAAAAAATATCAGATTATAGCGGTCTTGCCTGTCAAGATATTCTTGTGGAGGCATATAGGTTGTCTCGACATTACGTGACAGGAGCAGATATTGTGTAAGCGGAATATCGAAAATCTCTTTTCCACTAGGTTGATAGATTAACCGTAGACGGGTATCGTCATTTTCCATCAGTCTCAATGTATTCATTCCGGCATGCACTACCTGTATGTCTTCCAAATTGGCGCTTTCTTGCATAAAGGGGAGATAACAGGTGGAAACGGAGTCTATCGGAGTGTTCCAATGATCCATGCATCCGTTGCCGGCAGTCAGTTCCAGACGGAAATCATCTGTATCCAGCGGGACGGCCGACTGACTTTGCAATATGCAGCTCAGAATATTCGTGTTTTTAGTAAGAGAGAGAGCCAAAACCTGATATTCGCCGCTGATATGCACGTTGTCCAGCCGCCCGTGGAATAGAGATGAAAGTTTTTCGGATTGTTCTCCCGCCTCATTGCGTAA
>ENA-OYXM01000577-OYXM01000577.1-human-gut-metagenome-genome-assembly--contig:-NODE-577-length-13738-cov-6.025945_pt1 | contig 13738 bp, 17 predicted proteins | sample MGYA00243239_ERZ653427 | MGnify/ENA primary metagenome ERZ653427 (study PRJEB26926, sample SAMN06165110) | human gut metagenome | biome: ENVO:00009003; feature: ENVO:2100002; material: ENVO:00002003... | reverse complement strand
CGAGATCGCTCAGTGTCTCGTGGGCTCGGAGATGTGTATAAGAGACAGACCTCACACTCAGAAGTGCCGTGTCAATTGCAAGACGACTTCAGGATCCTCTTGCAGAGCTTGTAAAGATTGAGCCTAAGGCAATCGGTGTCGGTCAGTATCAGCACGATATGCCGCAGAAAAAACTCGGTGAAACACTTGACGGTGTTGTAGAGGACTGCGTAAACTCGGTTGGTGCAGATCTTAATACGGCATCGCCTGCACTTTTGTCGAGAGTGTCGGGTCTTAACGCAACTGTGTGCAAGAATATTGTTGCTTACCGTGAAGAAAACGGTGCGTTCTCATCAAGAGCAGAACTCAATAAAGTTCCGAAACTCGGACCTAAAGCGTTTGAGCAGTGTGCAGGATTTTTGCGTGTTCCAGAAAGCAGAAATCCGCTTGATAACACAGGCGTTCACCCAGAAAGCTACAAGAGCGCAAAAGAACTTTTAGGACTTCTTGAATATTCCGATAAAGAAATAAAATCAGGCAACTTCTCCGATATTCAGCAGAGAGTAAAAGCAAAGGGAACAAAGTCACTTGCCGATGTTCTCGGAATCGGACTTCCGACCCTTGACGATATTGTAAAGGAACTTTCCAAACCGGGTAGAGATCCCCGTGACGAACTGCCTGCACCAATGCTCAGAAGTGATATTCTCGACATCAAGGATTTGAAAGAGGGAATGGAGCTTAAAGGAACGGTCAGAAATGTAATTGACTTCGGCGCATTTGTCGATATCGGCGTTCATCAGGACGGACTTGTTCACATTTCTCAGATTTGCGATAAGTACATCAAGCACCCGAGCGAAGTTCTCAAAGTCGGTGATGTTGTAAATGTAAAGGTTCTTTCAGTTGATCCCGAAAAGAACAGAATTTCTCTCACAATGAAATTTTAATGCGAATAAATCAAAAAGACAGTTCTATTGTTCCGCAAGTCGCCTTTGCATTATTCCGCAAGCGTTGATATTGTTCCGCAAAAGGAGAATTTTAAATGCGTAAACTGGCTGTATATGTACACGGAAAGGGTGGTAATGCTACAGAATCGGAGCATTACAAACCTTTGCTACCTGAATATGATGTTATAGGCTTTGACTATAAATCAGAAACACCGTGGGATGCAAAACAGGAATTTACAAATCTGTTCGATAATTATTGCAAAAATTATGATTATATAGTTCTGATTGCGAATAGCATAGGTGCATTTTATTCTATGAATGCCTTTTCAGATAAACAGATTGACAAAGCTATGTTTATTTCGCCTGTTGTAGATATGGAAAACCTCATTACCAATATGATGAAATGGGCGAATGTAACAGAGAATGAACTTCGTGATAAGAAAACAATCTCTACTGAATTTGGTGAAACTTTATCTTGGGAATATCTTTGCTATGTTCGTGAACACCAAATTTCTTGGAATGTTCCCACCTCAATTTTATACGGTGAAAATGATAACCTTACATCGTTTGAAACAATCAATAAATTTGCAGAGAAGATAAACGCTGACCTTACTGTTATGAATGGCGGTGAACATTGGTTTCATACAGCTGAACAGGTGAAATTCTTGGATAATTGGCTAACAAAGTTCATTTGATGATATTTTATAATAACGAGGTGTGCTTATGAAAAAGGCAGTTGTAATAATTTGTACTATTGTTATTTTTGCGTTTTATTTAAGCGTGTCGAATTGTTGAATCAATCGAAAAAGTGTATCGCCTTATTGAAAGCAGTTGAGTGAAAACAAAGGCTGACGAGAAATCGTCAGCCTTTTGTGTGTAATATTCGGTAATTATTCAGCCTTTTACTGCATATGATTTTCAAGGTGATTTTTCAATGCGGCAAAGGTTTCGTCGCTGATAATGTGTTCCATTTTGCAGGCATCTGCGGCGGCAGTTTCAGGATTAACTCCGAGCGTAACAAAGAGCTTTGAAAGAACGGTGTGTCTTTCATATGTTTTTTCTGCAATTTCCCTGCCGAGGTCGGTGAGAATAAGCGAGCCGTCATCGCCGACTTTAAGATAACCGCCCTCTTTGAGAAGACCAACGGCACGGCTGACGCTCGGCTTTGAATATCCCATTTCTTCACATACATCAATTGATCTTATATAATTGCTCTTTTTTGAAAGAACATATATTGTTTCAAGGTACATTTCACCTGATTCTTTTAATTGCATAGTATGCACTCCTTTACATTGTCTAATCATATCATGATATGAACAAAAAATCAATAAAATTAATTGTGCTTTCAATAATTATGAAAAAACGATTTACCGAAATCAACAAAAATAATATCCGAATTACAGATGTGAAATATTCAATTTGCCAAAATTCAAAATAAAATAAATTTTTTTCGCAAGCCTATTGACATATTTCGAGTTTTATAGTACCATATAATCGGTTAGCGAGAGCTAACCTTTGATTAACGAATATTGTTAGTATCTGCTAACTTAAAGGAGATTGATTTTATGATGCCTTTGATGTTTGCTAACACAGGTGAAACCAATATTATAAAGAAGGTCGGAGGTTCTCCCGAGGTTAAAAAGCACCTTGAAAATCTCGGTTTTGTTGCCGGCGGAGAGGTTACCATTATTTCGTCACTCGGCGGAAATGTTATTGTTAACGTAAAGGAAACACGAGTTGCAATCAGCGAAGAAATGGCTCGTAAAATTATGATTTGATTCTATGTAACAAACACACGGCGGAGTTGTTCCGAGAGGTGTTTTTATACGGCTTTATGCTCAATTTTAGATGGAGGAAACTGTTATGAAAACTTTAAAACAGGCAAAAGTAGGTGAAACCGTAAAGGTTGTTAAGCTTCACGGTGAGGGCGCTGTCAAACGCAGAATTATGGATATGGGCATCACAAAGGGTGTTGAAATTTACATCAGAAAAGTTGCTCCGCTCGGAGATCCGATTGAAATTACTGTCAGAAATTATGAACTTTCGCTCAGAAAAGCCGATGCTGAAATGATTGAAGTTGAGTAATTCGGACTTGTAAATCCTACGGGAGAAATCCCGTATTTTTATAAATTACGGTTAGCTTTTGCTAATCTAAGAGAGGATAACTGATATATGGAAATTAAAATTGCTCTTGCAGGTAACCCTAACTGCGGTAAAACAACTTTGTTTAACGCACTCACGGGTTCCAATCAGTTTGTCGGTAACTGGCCCGGCGTAACTGTCGAGAAAAAAGAGGGTAAGCTCAAAAAGCACAAGGATGTTACAATCATGGACTTGCCCGGTATCTATTCACTTTCACCTTATACTCTTGAAGAGGTTGTTGCTCGTAACTATCTTGTCGGTGAACGCCCCGATGCGATTCTCAATCTTATTGACGGTACTAACCTTGAAAGAAACCTTTACCTCACAACACAGCTTACAGAACTCGGTATCCCTGTTGTTGTGGCAATCAATATGATTGACCTTGTTAAGAAGAACGGCGATTCAATCAACATTGATGAGCTTTCAAGACAGCTTGGTTGTAAGGTTATGGAAATTTCGGCTCTTAAAGGCACAGGCATTATGGAAGCTGCCGAGGCCGCAATCAAAGCCGCAGGCTCAACAAAGACAATCCCCATGCACAGCTTTAACGGTGCTGTTGAACACGCAATTGCCCACATTGAAGAGGCTGCGGTTCACGATATGCCCGAGGAACAGCAGCGTTGGTACGCTATCAAGATTTTTGAGCGTGACGACAAGGTTCTTGCAAAGCTTGACATTCCGCAGAATGTTATTGACCACATTGAAAAAGATATTCAGGCGGCTGAAAAAGAGCTTGATGATGACGCAGAAAGTATCATCACTAATGAGAGATACATCTACATTGCCTCAATCATCAAGAGCTGTTATAAGAAGAAAAACAAGGGTAAGCTTACAACATCGGACAAGATTGATAAGGTTGTAACCAACCGTTGGCTCGGCCTTCCGATTTTTGCGGTTATTATGTTCCTTGTTTACTACATCTCAATGCAGACAGTAGGTACTGCCGCAACTGACTGGGCAAATGACGGTCTTTTCGGTGACGGCTGGCACCTTTTCGGTATCGGCTCATCACAGGCTGCCGAGGCTGAAGAAACCTACGGCGATTCAGATGCAATTATCGAGGCATTCAATGCTCAGTACGGAAATGACAACATTGCCGAAGCTGTTGACCTTGAATCTGAAAATTATTCCGAAGACGCCGCTAAGGCTGCTCTTGCAGAACTCGTAAATCTCACACCTTCAGACGCAAGCGTTACATATTCTGTTCAGGATGAAGAAACTCTTGAAATTACAGAAACTCCCGATACTAAGAAATCTGATCTTGAAAAGGCTGTTTCAAACTACCTCAACACAGATTATAAAGAGGGTTACGGTGCTCCTGATGCCGCAAAATACGGAATCTGGGTTCCCGGTATTCCTGTTCTTATCGGCAACGGCCTTGATGCAATCAACTGTGCAGACTGGCTCAACGGTCTTATCCTCGACGGTATCGTAGCCGGTGTAGGTGCGGTTCTCGGCTTTGTTCCGCAGATGCTCGTGCTCTTCATTCTCCTTGCTTTCCTCGAAAGCTGTGGTTATATGGCTCGTATCGCATTCGTACTCGACCGTATCTTCCGTAAGTTCGGTCTTTCGGGTAAGTCGTTTATCCCAATGCTTGTCGGCACAGGCTGTGGCGTTCCCGGTATCATGGCTTCCCGTACAATTGAAAATGAGCGTGACCGTCGTATGACTATTATGACAACAACATTCATTCCCTGCGGTGCTAAACAGCCGTTCATCGCTATGATTGCAGGTGCTGTCTTCGGTGGTTCACCGTGGATTGCAACATCGGCTTACTTCATCGGTATGGCTGCAATCGTAGTTTCAGGCATTATGCTTAAAAAGACAAAGATGTTCTCAGGCGATCCCGCTCCGTTTGTAATGGAGCTTCCGGCTTATCATCTTCCGACAGTAGGCAACCTTCTCCGTTCAATGTGGGAGCGTGGCTGGTCATTCATCAAGAAAGCCGGCACAATCATTCTCCTTTCAACAATCCTTGTTTGGTTCACAACATACTTCGGATTTGTTGACGGTACATTTCGTATGCTCGGTGAGGACGAAATCGGAAACTCAATTCTTGCCGCAATCGGTAACGGTCTTGCATGGATTTTTGCACCGCTCGGCTGGGGCAACTGGCAGGCAACTGTTGCATCTATCACAGGTCTTGTTGCTAAGGAAAACATCGTTGGTACAATGGGTATCCTTTATCCGGGCGGATGGACGGAAATCGGCACCGCATTCACAGGACTCAGCGGTTTCTCGTTCCTTCTCTTCAACCTTCTCTGCGCTCCTTGCTTTGCCGCTATGGGTGCTATCAAGAGAGAGATGAACAACATCAAGTGGTTCTGGTTCGCAGTTGGTTATCAGTGTGTATTTGCTTATGCAATCGCATTTATGGTATTCCAGTTCGGTTCAATCTTTGCAGGCGGTCTTAATGTAATCGGTCTTATCTTTGCCGTTGCAGTATTTGCATTTATGATTTATATGCTCGTAAGACCTTACAAAGAGGCTACAACTCTTAAAGTTAAGCCGGCTAAGAAGTAATAAATTTATTGATTAACAAATGGGAGGAATAAATATGTTGGAATGGTTAGCGGCTAATATCGGCACAATCATTGTTGCATTAATTGTTATTGCCGTGATTGCTTTTGTGGTTGCCCGTATGGTAAAAGACAAAAAAGAGGGCAAATCCTCCTGCGGTGCAAACTGTGCGCACTGTGCGTGTCACGGTGACTGCCATAATCATAAGTAAATGTTTTGTAGGGGGTACAGCTAAAAAGCTGTACCCCTTCTTGTTTGTTATTGAAATTATGAATTTGGTGTTGAAGAAATTATATGAGTAATGTGTATTCGGTACGGTTCTGAATCGTAAAAAATAAAAGGAGAGATAAATATGGAGTATGTTTTTTACGGGTTGCTTGCCGTGGCATTCATTGCGTTTGTGGTTCTCGTAATCAGAAGTTACAGGAAAAAGCTTGCAAGCGGATGTTGCGGTGCAAGTGACGAAAGTGTTAAGAAAAACAAGGTTGCCGATAAAGATAAGTCACATTATCCCTACGAAAAAACTCTTGTTGTTGACGGAATGGTCTGTAAAAACTGTTCCGCAAGAGTAGAAAACGCACTCAATTCAATTGACGGTGTGTGGGCGGAAGCTGATGTTTCTTCCGGCAGAGTTACGGTCAGAATGAAAAGAGAAATTGAGGATAAAGTCCTCAAAAAGGCAGTTAACGATATAGGTGCATACACCGTTATGAAGGTGGAATAAGGTCTTTTAGGAGAAGAGAGGCAACCTTATGGCAGTATTGCAGAAAATTGACAATCCATACGGTATGATACAGACTGTTGAACACTGCGAATCGTTCAGCATATACCGTTCACAGGACAGCACGGGCGATTGCGAGGTCACCGTGTATCCTGTGTTTTCAGGCATTGAGCTTGTGTATTACGATGTTCATATGCAAAGTTGTGACATTAATCTTGCAAAGGGAAGAGAAATGCTCATCATCACGCATTGTCAGGAGGGCAGAATTGAGTTTGAATACAAAAACGGCGAATATCTTTACCTTGCGTCGGGTGATTTGTCGATACAGAAGAATACGGAGAACATCCGACACAGATATTGTCCGCTGAGCCACTACCACGGTGTGTCGGTTGCAATTGATATGAACCGTGTGCCAAGGTGTTTTTCGTGTATTCTTGACGATGTTTTTGTCAGCCCCGAAGAGCTTGAAATAAAATTCTGTTCCGAAAAGCCGTACTCAATTATGCGTGAAAATATCAGCATTGAGCATATTTTTTCGGAACTCTATTCCGTTCCCGAAAATATCCGAAAGGGTTATCACAAGGTTAAGGTGCTTGAACTTCTTTTGTTTTTGAGCGGTCTTGAATACAAGGGTGAGAGTGAGGAAAGACGATATTTTTCACGCTCACAGGTTACCGCCGCAAAAGAGGCAAAAAAATATCTGCTTGCTCACCTTGATGAGCATATAACAATTACGGAGCTTGCCGATATGCTCGGCATCTCTTCAACTTCTCTTAAAATTTGCTTTAAGGGTGTCTACGGCGACACGATTAACGGCTACATAACGAACTGTAAAATGCAAAAGGCCGCTTCGCTTTTGAAAAACACCGACAAAAGTGTGCTTGAAATTGCAGGAATTGTCGGCTACAACAACGGCAGTAAGTTTGCGGGTGCTTTCAGAAGGGTGATGAACAAGTCGCCGAATGAGTACAGAAAATCGCTCGTCTGAACAGAGCCTTATATGTCCGTAAAGAGCAGTAAAAAGACTTTGTAAGGTGCTATAATAACATTGTCGAAAAGATACGCCTATATTCTTTTCTGACAGACTGCGGAAATATCCGCAGAGCATTTGATGATTACTTTGCCGGGTAATTATTCATAATATCTCTTCTCCTTTCAGGGACAGCGTTTGCTGTCCCTAAATCTTTGCTGAAATTGTCTGTCCGTTTGGAGCGTAGAAAACCTTTTAAGAGCCGATAACAACATTGATTGATGGTATATTTTAACTGTAAGATAAAGACAACAAACAAGTCTTGCTTATGGAATTAAGTTAGCAAAAGCTAACTGTAAAACAATTATCGGATAATCACTGTGGTGTATTTATTCAATTCTATTCAAATCATTCATTCAATTATTTAGAGGAAAAGATGTCAGAAGATTTAATTATCAAGCATTGTTCCCCAACGCTTGCAGGAATAAAAACGGCTAACCTTTTTAACTGTCCGTACTCATCACGGCTTGAGTGCGAATGTGATGTGAGAAAGCTGAATAAAATGTTCTGCAAAAAGGGAATAAAAGTTCTGCCACTGAAGTTCAGCAACGGAAAGGCTTTAATCTATATTTTTCGCCCGTCCAAGCTTGCTGTTGATTTGTCCGATGAATATGCGTGCAAGCTGCTTGAGTCGCAGGGGTATCATTCACACGATGCCGCACGCTGTATAAGGGAGCTTCGCCACCGACTTAAAGACTCAACCGAGTTCCCGCACGAAATCGGACTGTTCCTCGGTTATCCTCCCGAAGATGTCCGTGGCTTTATTCTTCATAAAGGAAATTGCTGTAAATATTCAGGTTGCTGGAAGGTTTACGGTAATGAAGAAAAAGCAGCCAAAGAGTTCGCCAAATTCAAAAAATGTTCTGACATCTATTACTCTAAGTGGTTACAGGGCACGCCTATTCAGAAACTGACGGTTGCATGTAACTGACTTAAAGTGTAATCAAGTACAAAAACTGAAAGGTGAGTATATAATATGAGTAAAGTAGCAGTAGTATTCTGGAGCGGTACAGGTAACACAGAGCAGATGGCGGAAGCCGTTGCCGAGGGTGCAAAGTCCGCAGGCGCAGAAGTTACTCTTGCAAATGTAAACGATTTTGATTCTTCATCGGTTGCAGATTTTGACGGCATTGCATTCGGTTGTCCTGCAATGGGTGCGGAGGTTCTTGAGGACAGCGAGTTTGAGCCTGTTTTCAATGAATGTGAAAGTGCATTAAACGGCAAAAGCATTGCCCTCTTCGGTTCATACGGCTGGGGTGACGGTGAATGGATGAGAAACTGGGAGGACACCTGTAAGGGTGACGGTGCAAACCTTGTTTGCGAAAGCGTTATCTGTAACGATGCTCCCGATGACGATGCCCTTGAGGCTTGCAAAAAGCTTGGCGCATCACTTGCTTAACTTAGGCTGTAAGTATTCAATTAGTTAATACCAATTTCATAATTTCATAGAAACGCCTGTTTACGCTTGTAAGCAGGTGTTTTTATTTGTTCATCATTAATATTTTATATTCTGTTTGCGAATTATGAATAAGACTTTAAAAAATCCTGCAAAAATTCCCTTTGTTTATTCCAAAAAAACTTGATTTTAAAGCCTTGTTGTATTAAAATAAGCAATGGATACATATAGAAAAGGAAGTAATTGGTATGCTTACATTAGACAAAATCTATCACGCATCATATGTTTTGAAGGATGTTATCAGACAGACTAATATCGTTCAGGCAAGGGGTATTTGTGATGATTGTGATGTTTATCTCAAACCCGAAAATCTTCAGATTACAGGTTCATTTAAGGTAAGAGGTTCAGGCTACAAGATTTCTCAGCTTACCGAAGAAGAAAAGGCAAGAGGTGTTATTGCCTGTTCTGCAGGCAACCACGCTCAGGGTGTTGCACTTGCTGCTACAAAGTACGGTATCAAGTCGCTTATCTGTCTGCCTGACGGTGCACCTATTTCAAAGGTTGAGGCTACTAAGAACTACGGAGCCGAGGTTTGTATGGTTCCGGGTGTTTATGATGACGCTTATAACGAGGCTTTAAGACTTCGTGATGAAAAGAACTATACATTTATCCACCCGTTTGACGATGAAAATGTAATTGCAGGTCAGGGTACAATCGGTATCGAAATTATGAACGAAATGCCCGATGTTGACGCTGTTGTATGTGCAATCGGCGGCGGCGGACTTATTTCGGGTGTTGCCTGTGCAATCAAGAGCCTTAATCCTAACATTAAGGTTTACGGTGTTCAGGCAGAGGGCGCTCCTTCAATGGTTGAGTCAATCAAGAACGGCGAGCCTGTTCATCTTGACAGCGTTTCTACAATTGCCGACGGTATTCAGGTTAAAGAACCGGGTGAGCATACATTTGAATATGTGAAGAAGTATGTTGATGATATCGTAACAGTAAGCGATGACGAAATTTCATCTGCAATTCTCAAGCTTATTGAGTCACAGAAGATGATTGCCGAGGGCGCAGGCGCAGCTCCTTTGGCTGCTGTAATGTTCAACAAGCTCCCTGTTAAGGGCAAGAAGGTTGTTTGCGTTGTATCAGGCGGTAACATTGATGTTACAATCCTTTCAAGAGTTATCAAGCGTGGACTTCTTATGACAGGCAGACAGCAGACTGTTTGCGTTGAACTTCAGGATAAGCCCGGTCAGCTTGTTGCCGTTTCAAATATTATTGCACAAAAGGGTGCAAATGTAATTTCTATCCACCACGAAAGAGGCGGAGAGGGTACGGATGTAAACGGTTGTTACCTCCGTGTTGTTCTTGAAACAAGAGATTTTGCTCAGATTAAAGAAATTCACGACGCACTTGTTGACGCAGGCTTTAAGCTTGTTTAATCAGTAATTTTTAATATATTGACAGGAGGTCATTATAATGGAAAAGGTTTATACTAAAAATGCTCCCGATGCTATCGGTCCGTATTCACAGGCTGTAAAGGTAAACGGTCTTGTTTTTACATCCGGTCAGATTGCAATTAACCCTGCAACAGGCAATGTTGAGGCTGCAACAATTGAGGCTCAGACAGAACAGGTTTGCACAAACCTTAAAAATGTTCTTGAGGCATCAGGCAGTTCACTTGAAAAGGCTGTTAAGACAGTTTGTTTCTTAAAAAACATGGAAGATTTCGGTGCTTTCAATGAGGTTTACGGCAAGTATTTCACATCAAAGCCGGCAAGAAGCTGTGTTGCAGTAAAACAGCTTCCAAAGGATGTCCTTGTTGAAGTTGAGGTTATTGCAGAAGTTTAATTCTGATTATGAATTAAAACAACATCTACATAAAAAATCACAATCCCGATTAACCGTAAAAAGTTAATCGGGATTTTTGCGTTTATATTTGAAATATATGTTGTTATGGGAATGTAGGGGCGGATAGTTTGTAATGCCCACAAAACATATCAAGCCCGAGCGTAGCATTGTAATTGTTTATACAATTTATCAACAATATTTTTTAAAATAAAAAAATCGGGAACAAGAATTTGCGCTTGTACACAAACCTTGCTCCCGAAATTATCGAACAATTTAATTCTATTAGCCGACAGCCTTTAAAAGTTCGTCAACCTTATTTGTCTTTTCCCATTCAACACCGAGTTCTTCTCTGCCCATATGACCGTAAGCGGCAAGTGGGAGATACTTTGTTTCCGTGAGCTTGAGCTGTCTGATGATAGACTGCGGACGGCAGTCAAATACCTTTTCAACAGCGTTTGCCAGTTTTTCGTTTGAATATTTTGATGTGCCGAATGTGTCAACCATAATTGAAACAGGCTTTGCAACACCGATTGCATATGCAAGCTGAATTTCGCATTTTTTAGCAAGCTTAGCGGCAACAATGTTCTTTGCAATATATCTTGAGTAGTAAGCGGCACTGCGGTCAACCTTTGTCGGGTCTTTACCGCTGAATGCACCGCCGCCGTGACGAGAAAATCCGCCGTAGGTATCAACAATAATCTTTCTGCCTGTAAGACCTGAGTCGCCGACAGGACCGCCGATTACAAATCTGCCTGTCGGGTTTACGAAAATCTTTGTGTTCTCGTTCATAAGCTCAGCAGGGATAATCGGTTTGATAACATACTCGATAAGGTCTTTTCTAATCTGCTCAAGTGTAACATCTTCATCATGCTGTGTTGAAATTACAACCGTGTCAATGCCAACAACCTTGTCATCGTCATATTCAACAGTAACCTGAGTTTTGCCGTCAGGACGGAGATATGAAAGAGTGCCGTCTTTTCTTACCTTTGTAAGCTGTTTTGCAAGCTTGTGGGCAAGAGAAATTGGCATCGGCATAAGTTCGGGTGTTTCATCACACGCATAACCGAACATCATGCCCTGATCACCTGCACCGATCTGATTGTCGGTATCGCTTTCGCCGTCTTTAAGCTCAAGACTTTCGTTTACGCCCATTGCAATGTCGGGTGACTGTGCGTCAATTGATGTGAGAACCGCACAGGTGTTGCCGTCAAAACCGCACCTCGGATCGTTGTAGCCAATGTTGTTTACAACCTTTCTTGCAACATCTGCGATGTCAACATAGCAATCGGTTGAAATTTCACCCATAACATGAATCATGCCTGTTGTAGCCGTAACCTCACAGGCAACATGGGCGTTTTTATCCTGAGAGAGGATTTCGTCAAGAACTGCGTCGGAAATCTGGTCACACACTTTGTCGGGATGACCTTCCGTTACAGACTCGGATGTAAATAAATGTTTAGCCATTTAGAAAACTCCTTCCAAAAAAATAAGCACCGTTCATCCGAAAGGTGCTGTGTTTACTCATCTTTCGGTAAATACCGCAGGATTTGGCACCTTGCATACGCAGGTTGCCGGACTTCACAGGGCCTGTCCCCTCAGTCACTCTTGATAAGATCATTCTTATTCAATTCTATAAATAGATTATACAGTATCTTTCGACAAATTTCAAGATTAATTTGCAATTTTAAAAAGGTAAAAATAGTAAATATTTCAGCCGCTTGGATTGAAAATTTTAACTTATAGTGCTAAAATTAACCCGAGGTGACTGAAAATGAGTATTACCGTGAGAAAATACGGGGAAAATGATATTAATGGTATGATTTCCGTATGGAATGAAGTTGTAAGGGACGGAGTTGCCTTTCCGCAGACTGAAGAACTTGATTTTGAAAGCGGAAAAAAGTTTTTGCAGATCAAACTTGTTGTCCCGTTGCAACCGATGAAAATGGCGAGGTTCTCGGAATGTATATTCTTCATCCGAATAATGTCGGCAGATGCGGTCATATTTGTAATGCAAGCTATGCGGTTTCCTCATCGTCAAGGGGAAAAGGTGTCGGCAGAAAGCTTGTGTCGGATTGCCTTGAGCGTGCTAAGAAATACGGTTTCAAAATTTTGCAGTTCAATGCTGTTGTGAGAACCAACAAACCTGCAAGAAAACTTTATGAAAGCCTTGGCTTTGTAAAACTCGGAGTTATTCCGAAAGGCTTTTTGATGAAAGACGGTCACTATGAGGACATCTGTCCTTATTATAAAGAACTTTAAAATTTCAATTTAATCAGGAGGACAAGAAATATGATTATTGATTTTAAACATATGGAAGAACAGATTTTGCCGAATTTTAAAGGCGGCGAAAAGGCATATGCCGTAAAGAAATTCACGGATGACAGAAATATGATTATGCACGGTCGCCTTGAAAGCGGTGCGTCAATCGGACTTCACACTCACGAGGGCAACTGCGAAATGTTCTACATCATTGAGGGAACAGGCAAGGTGCTTATGGACGGCGAGTATGAAAGGGTTGAGGCAGGCGTGTGCCACTATTGCCCGAAAGGTCATACACACAGCCTTATTAATGACAGCGACTCCGACCTTGTATTCTTTGCTGTTGTTGCAGAGCAGAAGTAATTTTATTTTCGGTTTATATTTTCCGATTATTCTCTGTTGTATCTTAAATCCCTATGCAAAAACTAAAACAGGGGTGATTACGGTGAACAGAACTGCAGAAATACTCGGAGAAAAATGGGATTTGCCGCTTGGCTTTACAATGGCACTCGGTGAAAATCCCGACGCAATGTTTGTCTTTTCAAGTATGCCGAAAAAGTACCGTGAAAGCTGCATTGACAGGGCGAGAAACGCAAATTCTCGTTCTGAAATGCAGAGAATAGTATCGGATATAGCACAAAAATCTTTTAATGATTTTATAGGTTAACAAAAAAGCAACGGAGCAAAAACTTCGTTGCTTTTAAATTGCTGTCTGTTATTCGTTTGCACTTTTATAAAAATCTCTAAAATTGAAAGTTGAAAATTAAAATTTAGTTCGGGTAACAGATTTACAAGATGCAAAATTTCTGTTGCCCGATTGTTTATGTAAGTAATCGCTATACATTAGCGATAATGACTGTCTCTTATACACATCTGACGCTGCCGACGATAAGGCT
>ENA-OYXM01000568-OYXM01000568.1-human-gut-metagenome-genome-assembly--contig:-NODE-568-length-14021-cov-5.819275_pt1 | contig 14021 bp, 13 predicted proteins | sample MGYA00243239_ERZ653427 | MGnify/ENA primary metagenome ERZ653427 (study PRJEB26926, sample SAMN06165110) | human gut metagenome | biome: ENVO:00009003; feature: ENVO:2100002; material: ENVO:00002003... | reverse complement strand
GATCGCTCAGTGTCTCGTGGGCTCGGAGATGTGTATAAGAGACAGTTGACGGTCTGGTCGGTCTCTGCAAAGTACTGGCGGCGCTCAGAGTGGCCGACGATGACGTACTCCACGCCCAGATCCACCAGCATATCGGCGCTGATCTCGCCGGTGAAAGCACCGGACTTTTCAAAGTGGACGTTCTCGGCACCCACATGGATGTTGGTGCCCTTGGTCTTAGCCACAGCGGTGACCAGATCGGTAAACGGAGTGCAGATGACCACCTCGCAGGTAGCGTCCTTCACGGCGGGGATCAGCTCATCCACCAGAACAGCAGCCTCGGAGGCGGTCTTGTTCATCTTCCAGTTGCCAGCGATAATAGCCTTGCGCTTTGCCTTATCCATTGTTATTTTCTCCTTACCTTCGTAACTATTTACAAATTGCCTGCACAAAAAGAAAAGATGCGGCGGCGTAAATGCCGCCGCACCCATTGTGATGCCGGAAAAATTATGCGTTCTGGATGACAGCGATGCCGGGCAGTTCCTTGCCCTCCAGATACTCCAGAGAAGCGCCGCCGCCGGTGGAGATGTGGGTCATCTTGTCGCCCAGACCCATCTGCTGCACAGCTGCTGCGCTGTCGCCGCCGCCGATGACGGTGGTAGCATCGCTCTCAGCCATAGCCTTGGCAACAGCCAGAGTACCAGCTGCCAGAGTGGGGTTCTCGAACACGCCCATGGGGCCGTTCCAGACAACGGTCTTGGAAGCCTTGACAGCGTCAGCAAACAGCTTCATGGTCTCGGGGCCGATGTCGCAGCCCTCCATGTCAGCGGGGATTGCGGTGACAGGCACCACGGTCACATCCACGGGAGCATCGATGGGATCGGGGAAGTCCTTGATGCAGACTGCATCCACAGGCAGCAGCAGCTTGACGCCCTTCTCCTTGGCCTTAGCCATCATTTCCTTGCAGTAGTCCAGCTTGGTGTCGTCGCACAGGCTCTTGCCCACTTCGTAGCCCTGAGCCTTGACGAAGGTATAAGCCATGCCGCCGCCGATGATCAGGGTATCGACCTTCTCCAGCAGGTTGGAGATGACGTTCAGCTTATCAGCGACCTTAGCGCCGCCCAGAATAGCGGTGAAGGGACGGACGGGGTCGTTGACGGCGTTGCCCAGATACTTGATCTCCTTCTCCATCAGGTAGCCGACAGCGGTATCCTTGATGTAGTCGGTGACACCTGCGGTGGAGCAGTGTGCACGGTGGCAGCTGCCGAAGGCGTCGTCCACATAAGCATCAGCCAGAGAAGCCAGCTCCTCGCTGAACTCGGGCATGTTCTTGGTCTCTTCCTTGCGGAAACGGGTGTTCTGCAGCAGAACGACATCGCCGTTGCTCATAGCAGCCACAGCAGCCTTTGCGTTCTCGCCCACAACGTTGTCATCGTCAGCAAACACAACGGTCTTGCCCAGCTTTGCGCTCAGAGCCACAGCAACGGGAGCCAGGCTGAACTTAGCCTCGGGGCCGTTCTTGGGCTTGCCCAGGTGGCTGCACAGGATGACCTTAGCGCCATCGTTGACCAGCTTCTGGATGGTGGGCAGTGCTGCGTTGATGCGGTTCTCGTTGGTGATGACACCGTCCTTCATCGGGACGTTGAAATCGCAGCGGACAAGCACCTTCTTGCCGCAGTAGTTCTGATCGTCGATCGTCTTCTTACCTAAACCCATGGTAAAAACTCCTCTCAAGTTATAATTCTGAACCAGAGTCTCGCTCACAATCGGGGCGTTGCCCCGTACAGTTACTATTATAAACAAAAACTGCGTGTATTGCAAGGATATGAGATAGATAATTGTTTAACAAACATTTGCCATTGTTGCACGGAAATGTGTCTATTTTGCCCGAAGTGCGTTTTTTTCTGCCCGCAGACGCCGGAAATGCTGTTTTCCTTCATGACAAAAGGGGTCGAAAAACGCCCACAGGCGTTTCTCGACCCCAAATAAAAATAATTTTTCCGCTTTTTATGCGTTATGCAAAATATTCCTGTGCGCGGCGAGCGGCATCGTTGATGCAATCCCGCAGCTGGTCCAGCGTATCAAACTTTTTGCTGGGGCTCAGGTAAGCGTGGAACTCCACCACCGGGTCGGTGCCGTACAAGTCACCGGAAAAGCCCGGGATAAAGGTCTCACAGGTCACCTTGGTGGCATCATCATTCACGGTAGGGCGGCTGCCCAGACCGGTGGCCGAGGGATACCACACCCCGTTGATACAGGTGCGGGTGATATAAATGCCGCTGCGGGGCATCTGGAAGCCCTGCGGGTACAGCTGGTTGATGGTGGGCACCCCGAGGGTGTGCCCCAGCCCTGCCCCGTGCTGCACCGCGAAGCGGATGGCGTAGGGCATGCCCAGCATGGCGTTGGCAGCCGGGATGTCCCCGCCCTCCAGCGCGGTGCGGATGCGGGTGGAGGACACCGGCTTTTCCTCAAACTGAGACATGGGCACCACCACTACCTCTACCCCAAGAGGGGCACAGAGGGTGCGCAGCAGCTCCGGCGTACCGGCAGCCTTTGCACCAAAGGTGAAGTTTTCGCCACAGAACAGCGCCCGGGCGTGGCAGTTTTCCACGATGCCGCGCACGAACTCCTCCGGGCTCAGTGCCTTGATCGCCTCAAAGTCCGGGGTGAGGTAATACTCCACCCCAAGACTGTGGATCAGGGCGTGCTTGTCCTCGGTGGAGAGCAGGCGCTTGCCCTTCATTTTATTTTCCACCGGCAGGCGGAAGGTGAACACCGCCGGAGCTGCATCATGGGTCTTTGCCCATTGTACCGCCCCTTCGATCACCGCCCGGTGGCCGATATGGATGCCGTCAAAGTAGCCCATGGCCACGGCGGTGCCTTTTTCAGGCCGTGCCAGCGGCAGCGGGGCAAACTGAGAAATGATCTGCATGGGTCTTGTTTCCTTTATTGCTCAATTACGTTCCACGAACAGTTTTTCCACCCGGAGCACCCCGCCGGTAATGTTGGCAAGGCCAAGGAACTGCCCGGCGGCATTGCGCACCCGGTAGCGTCCGTCTGCTGCGGGGTAGCGGCTGGTGGGACAGCCGTTGTACAGGTGCTGCTCCACCCATGGCTCCACCACCAGCAGCGGCAGTGGGGTGAACACGCTTTCCACCGGCAGCATCAGTGCTTCCAGCGCAGCGCTCCCCTGCTCCTTTGCGGCAAGAATTTCTTCCAGCGTGTGGGCATCTGCTTCGGTGTACAGACCGGCAGCAGTGCGGCGCAGCGCGCTCATGGTGCCCTTCTGCCCCATGGCGGCGGCGATATCCTCCAGCAGGGTGCGGATATAGGTGCCCTTGGAGCAGCGCACCGTCAGTACATACTCGTTTTCTGCCGGACTGCCGCCGTACTCGATGCCGTAGATTTCAATGGGGCGCGCCTTGCGTTCCACGGTCACGCCCTCACGCGCCAGCTTATACAGCGGCTGACCGTTGATCTTGACCGCCGAGTACATGGGCGGCACCTGCATCTGCGGGCCGATAAACTGCGGCAGCACAGCCAGCAGCTCCTTTTCTCCGGCGGTGACGGGGGCAGTCTCCAGCACCGTGCCGGTGCTATCGCCGGTATCGGTACGTGCGCCCAGACGCAGGGTGGCGCGGTAGGTCTTGTCGTGGTTCAGCTGCAGATCCACCGCCTTGCTGGCACCGCCGCAGAACACCGGCAGAACGCCGGTGGCCATGGGGTCCAGCGTACCGCTGTGCCCCAGCTTGCGTGTACCCAGCACACCGCGCAGCTTTGCCACCACGTCAAAGCTGGTCCAGTCCATGGGCTTGTCTACGATCAGGATGCCCTGCATCATGCTTCCTCCTGCGGTGCGTCCAGCTCGGCTTCCACCTCTGCAAGGATCGCGTTTTTGGCGTTTTCAAGGTCGCCCAGCAGTTCACAGCCCGCTGCGCGGGTGTGGCCGCCGCCGCCCAGACGCCGGGCGATGGCGCAGGCGTCCACGCCCTTTGCGGTGCGCACGCTGATGCGGTAGCTGCCGCCGGGCTGCTGGCGCAGGGTCAGACCCACCTTGACTCCCTCGATACTGATGGGCAGACTGGTCAGTTCCTCCAGATCTGCGGGGTCTACCCCGCTCTGCCGGATCTCGTCCCTCGTCAGGTAGATCAGGGCGCAGCGGCCATCCAGATAGTATTCCAGATGGTTGCGGGCGATGCGCTCGGCCTCCATGCGGGCACGGGGCTTGGTGTCGAAGAGCAGGGTGTTCAGCTCCTCCACATGACAGCCGGCTTCAATAAGCTTTGCCGCCACCGTGTGGGTGTTGGCTGTGGTGGAGGAGAACTTGAAGCAGCCGGTGTCGGTAGCAATGCCGGTGTACAGGCAGTCGGCAATGTGGGGGGTGATAGTCACCCCCATCTCCACGATGACCTGATACAGCAGTTCCGCTGCCGCAGCGGCACCGGCATCCAGAAGGGTAAAATCGGCATAGCCGTTGTTGCCTGCGTGGTGGTCGATGCACAGGTCTACATGGCGTGCGTACTGCGGCACACCGTTATTTTCGCCAAACAGCTGCAAACCGGCCACGTCCACCGCAATCACGGTGCGGGGCTCGAACTCGCCCTTGAACAGCCGTGGGTTCGTAAAGGCGTAGCGGGACGGAATGGCATCGGAGCAGAGCACCGCCGTTGTTTTTTCCAGCGCTTTGAGCGCATAGTACAGGGCGCTGCCGCAGCCGATGGTGTCACCGTCCGGGTTTTTGTGGCACAGAATCAAAATGTTGTCCGCAGCCAGCAGGCGCTGCGCCATCTGCTGCACATCCAGTTGTTCTGTCATCCAATGATCCATCCTTTCCGCAAAGGCAGTCAGTCCTCGGTCTGTTCGGTATCAGCAGGCTGTGCTTCCTCCTCGCCGTTCACGTTCAGGCTGCGCAGCAGCTCGTTGATGTGGGCGGCGTAGGCGGCACCGTCATCCTCCACAAAGATGAAGCGGGGTGCCTTGCGGATGTGCATTTTTTTGCTGACCTCGGTGCGCACATGGCCTGCGGCACGGTTCAGCGCTTCGATTGCGGGCTTGGGGCCGTCTGCGCGGCCCATCACGCTTACATACACTTTTGCCACATCCAGATCCGGCGTCACGTCCAGACGGGTGACGGTCAGCAGACCGCCCTCCAGCCGCGGGTCCTTCAGCCGGCCGATGATGGCAATGACCTCGCGCTTCATATCCTGCGCAAGACGGCCCATATTTTTCTGAGACATAGTTTTCTCCAAATTCTGTCCGGCAGCTTCCCAAAGCCTTGCCCCGGCCGGGGCAAGGCGGCATTTGTCTGCCAAAACGACGGATGAGGGCGCACGCTCCACACCTGCGAAAGATACGCCCTCATCAGTCTCACTTCGTTCGACAGCTTCCCTCGTCCAAGGGAAGCCTTTTCTGCCGGGAAGCTGTTATATATTCGGTTTTTGCTTAGTCGCGGTACTCTTCCATCTTGAAGGCCTCGTACACGTCGCCTTCCTTGACGTCCGCAAACTTCTCCAGGGTCACGCCGCACTCGTAGCCCTCGGCCACTTCCTTAGCGTCGTCCTTGAAGCGCTTCAGGGATGCGATCTCGTCCTCGGCGATGACAATGCCGTCACGTACCACGCGCACCTTGCTGTCGCGGGTGATCTTGCCGCTGGTCACGCGGCAGCCTGCAACGGTACCCACGTTGGAGATCTTGTACACCTGACGCACCTGCAGTTCGCCCAGAGAGACCTCGCGGAACTTGGGTGCCAGCATACCCTTCATAGCGTCGGTGACATCGTTGATGGCGTCGTAAATGACGCGGTACATACGCATTTCCACCTTGGTGGCAGCAGCTTCTTCCTTGGCCACGTTGTCCGGGCGGACGTTGAAGCCGATGATGATGGCGTTGGAGGCATCGGCCAGATCGACGTCAGACTTGCTGATGGCGCCGACACCGGCGTGGATGACGCGCACACGCACCTCGTCGTTGGAGATCTTCTCCAAACTCTGCTTCACAGCCTCGGCAGAGCCCTGCACGTCGGCCTTGACCACGATGGCCAGTTCCTTCATGTCGTTCTGTGCCATCTGGCTGAACAGGTTATCCAGCGTGACCTTCTGGAAGGAGGAGAACTGCTTCTCCTTGGCGGCAGCGATGCGCTGCTCGGCCAGTTCACGGGCCAGACGCTCGTCCTCAACAGCCTCGAACAGGTCGCCTGCTTCCGGCACTGCGGTCAGGCCGGTGATCTCCACAGGGGTGGAGGGGCCGGCATCGGTGAGCAGTTGACCCTTGTCGCTGCGCATGGTGCGCACGCGGCCCACAGCGGTACCGGCAATGATGACGTCGCCGGAGTGCAGGGTGCCGTTCTGCACCAGAATGGTGGCAATGGGGCCCTGGCCCTTGTCCAGACGGGCCTCGACGACCGCACCCTTGGCACGGCGGTTGGGGTTTGCCTTCAGCTCCATGACCTCAGCTTCCAGAGCAATGCGCTCCAGCAGGTCGTTGATGCCCATGCCGGTCAGGGCAGACACCGGGATGCAGGCCACATCGCCGCCCCAGTCCTCGGTGATGATGCCGTACTTGGTCAGGCCTTCCATCACGCGCTCGGGGTTTGCGGTGGGCTTATCCATCTTGTTCATTGCCACGATAATCTTGACATTTGCAGCCTTGGCGTGGTTGATGGACTCGATGGTCTGGGGCATGATGCCGTCGTCGGCAGCAACCACCAGAACTGCAATATCGGTCATGTTGGCACCGCGGGCACGCATGGAGGTGAATGCCTCGTGGCCCGGGGTATCCAGGAAGGTGATGAGGCTGTCGTTGACCTTGACCTGATATGCACCGATGGCCTGCGTGATGCCGCCGGCCTCGCCTGCGGTGACGTTGGTCTTGCGGATGGCATCCAGAATACTGGTCTTGCCGTGGTCAACGTGACCCATGACACAGACCACCGGGGGACGCTCCACCAGATCCTCCTGTGCATCCTCTTCCTGCGTGAACAGGCGCTCCTCGATAGTGACGTGCACCTCGTGCTCGACCTTTGCGTGGAACTCCTCTGCCAGCAGAGCTGCGGTGTCGAAATCGATCACATCGTTGATGGCGTGCATCTCGCCCATCTGCATGAACTTGGCAATGACCTTACCGGCCTGCTGCTTCAGACGGGCAGCCAGCTCGCCCACGGTGATCTCGTCAGGGATCATCACCTTCAGCTGGGCGTTGCGGGCCTTTTCCAGCTGGATGCGCTGCAGGCGCTCGAACTCAGTCTCGCGCTTGCCCTTCTGGAACTGCTGGCGCTGACGCTGGCCGCGCTGGGTGAACTTCTGCTTGTTGCCCTGCGGGGTGGGCTTACGGCGGTTCTCGGTGTTCTTGGTGGAAGCCAGATCATCGTAGCGGGCGTCGAAGCGATCCACGTTCATATCCACAGTGCGGGTATCCACGGTGACCTGATTATCCTCGCGGCGGACAGAAACTGCCTGTGCGGGGGCAGCAGTAGCCTTTGCGCCGGTCTCGCGTGCCAGTTCGCTGAAGGAAACGGTCTTTTCCTCGCGCTTCTTATGCTGCTCGGGCTTCTTGTCGCCGTGCTTGCCGTTATTGTTATTATTATTGTTTGCCTTGGGCTGCTCGGCCTTTGCGGCGGGCTGCTGGGGCTTTTTGTCAGCCTTGGGAGCCTCGGGCTTCTTTTCAGCCTTCTTCTCAGCCTTCTTCTCGGCCTTGGGCTCCTCCTTGGGAGCCTTGGCGCTGTTCAAAAACTCGTCCAGATTTGCCACGCTGTTATCCTTGCTGAACTTTTCCAGCAGGTAGTTCAGCTCGTTCTCCTCCAGATTGGAGCTGTTCTTCTTGCCGGTGCTGCCCATAGCGGCCAGTTCGTCCAGTACCTTCTTTGCAGAAAGGTTCAGATCCTTTGCAAAGTCACTCACTTTATATTTTACGATCATTCGCTCATATCCTCCTCATTTTTGATTGCTCCGCAGTCCGATAGGCGGTCGAAGCAGAGCTTTGCGAGGTTGCGGTCGGTCACCGCGTAAACAGCCACGGGCTTGTGGCTGATATCGGCCAGCTTATCCTGCGTCAGCGGCATGGTGAACACGTCCACCAAATCCCCTACGGCGTAGTTCAAACGCTGCAAGGTCTTGGGGCTGATGTCCGATGCGGTCATCACCAGCCATGCCTTGCTTTTGACGCAGGCTTCCTCTACGGCATCAAAGCCCATGGTCAGCGCACCGGCCTTGCGGCACAGGCTCACGGCCTGATACAGCGCCTCCTCCGGGGGCAGCTTGGGTTTTGCGGGGGCGTTATTCTTTTTTGCCATCGGCTGCTGCCTCCTTTGCGGCTGCGGCCAGCTGTACAGCCAGCGCGTCGTATACCTCGGCGGGAACCGGCTGCTCAAAGCAGCGTTCCAGCGCCTTTTTCTTTTTTGCCTTGGTCAGGCAGTCCGGGTCCGGGCAGAGATATGCGCCGCGTCCCGGCTTTTTGCCTACCAGATCAATGCTGATCTCCCCGCTGGGTGCGCGCACCACGCGCACCAGCTCCTTTTTGGGGCGGCTGGTCATGCAGCCGATGCACTGGCGGGCAGGGATCTTTTTTTGTGCCATCCGGTTTCCCTCCTTCGGCAGATGGTGCCGGGCTTATTCAGCGTCTGCTGCGTCCTTCTTGGGCTCCTCGTCCTCGCCGTAGTAGCCGCTCTCGGGACGGATATCAATGTTGTAGCCGGTCAGGCGGGCGCACAGGCGGGCGTTCTGACCCTTGTTGCCAATGGCAAGGCTCAGCTGCTGGTCAGGCACGGTGACGCGGCAGGAGCGGGTCTCGCCGGGCAGCAGCTCCACCTTGACCACCTTGGCAGGGCTCAGGGCTGCGGAGATGAACTCCGAGATATCCTCGCTCCACTTGACGATATCGATCTTCTCGCCGCCCAGCTTTTCCACAACAGCGGCCACACGGGCGCCGTGCTCGCCGATGCAGGCGGAAACAGGGTTGACGTTGGGGTCCTTGGACCAGACAGCCATCTTGGTGCGGGCACCGGCCTCGCGGCTGATGGCCTTTACCTCCACAGTGCCGTCAAAGATCTCGGGCACTTCCAGCTCAAACAGGCGCTTGACAAGGCCGGGATGGGTGCGGCTGATCATCACGCGGGGGCCGCGCTCGGTGCTGACCACGTCCACGATGTAGACCTGCAGGGTCTCACCCTCGGTGTACACCTCGCCGGGCACCTGCTCGTTGCGGGGCAGAACAGCCTCGCCGCCCTTGCCCAGATCCAGCGCTACGATGCCCTTCTCGGTATCCACGCGGGTAACGGTGGCCTGCACGATGTCATGTGCGCGGGACTGGATCTCGCTGAGCTGCTGGTTGCGCTCAGCCTCGCGGATGCCCTGACGGATGACGTGTTTTGCGGTCTGGGCGGCAATACGGCCAAAATCGCGGGTCTTGAGCGGGGTGATGATGCGGTCGCCCACCTCGTAGCTGCTGCGGATCTTGCGTGCCTCGGTCACACCGATCTCGGCGTGCTCGTCGTACCAGTCCTCGTCTGCCACGATATCCTGGATCAGTGCCACGTCAAAGCGGCCGGTGTCGGGGTCGATATCCACCCGGATGTGATCCTCCTCGACCTCATAGTTCTTCTTGACGGCAATGATGATAGCCGCCTTGATCTTTTCGATCAGGTATTCTGCGGTGATGCCGCGCTCATGCTCCAGCATGGAGAGCGCTTCAAAAAAGTCCTTATTCGCTGCTGTCATTTTTCGGGTTCCTCCTATATATTTTGTTCTCTTTTCTCCATCAGAGACGGTTCTTCTCAGTTGAACAAATCCTCGTCGTCGCACAGCTGCACGCCGGAGGCTGCATTCACCTCAAAGGTCACGGGGCCGTTCTCGGTTTCCAGCGTCACGGTGCTGCCCTCGCAGCCGGTCAGGATGCCGGACAGCTCCCGCACGCCGTCAGCGTTGGGGCGGATGAGCTTTGCCCGCACTTTCTGGCCCTTGAGCGCCTCGTAGTGCTCCGGGCGGGTCAGCTTGCGGCCAAGGCCGGGGCTGCCCACTTCCAGATAATAGCTCTGGTCGATGGGGTCTGCCTCATCCAGAATGGGATCCAGTGCGTGGGACACCTCTGCACAGGTGTCGGTATCCATGGTGCCGTCCCGGTCGATGAGGATGCGAAGATACCAGTCCGGCCCTTCCTTCTCAAAAACCACATCCCACAGGCGCAGACCCATGCCTTCCACCGTGGGACGGACAAGCGCTTCCACTCTCTGCGCGGTGTTGCCGCCAGACTGCTTCGCCATAAAAAACCTCCAAACAAACAAGAAACGCGGACCTTGCGGCCCACGTTTCAGGTTAAACTATATCGTACTACTAGAATATAGCATACTCTTGCGATTTATGCAAGCATTTTCGCAATTTTTTTGCCGTTGCGCGCCCTTTGGGGCTTTTTACAGCACCCAGACGCCGTTTTCAAACAGCGGCACGGTGCGGCCATCGCGGCATTTACCGGTGATGCGGCTGTCCTCTGCACCGATCATCACGTCCTCGTGCAGGGAGGAGTGGTTCATGCCGCGGGCTGCCAGCTCCTCCTTGGAAAGGCCGGTGCCGCCCACGGTGGTGCCGGGGTAGCTGTCGCCAAAGGCGATGTGGCAGGCAGCGTTCTCGTCAAACAGAGTATTGTAGAACAGCTTGCCGCTGCGGTTGATGGGGCTGGAGGCGGGCACCAGTGCCACCTCACCGATGTGGCGTGCGCCCTCATCGGTGTCCAGCAGCTGGCCCAGCAGGTCTGCGCCCTCGTCGGCGCCGTGCTCCACCACCTTGCCGTCCTTGAAGGTGACATGGAAGTTTTTGATCAGCTGACCGTTAAAGACGTAGGGCTTTGTGCCGTAAACGATGCCGTCCACCTTATCCTTATGGGGCGCGGTGAACACCTCCTCGGTGGGGATGTTGGGCAGGAAGGGCACGCCCTTCTCGTTTTTGCTGCCGGCGCTCTCCCACACCGCCTGTTCCGCCAGACCCACGGTCAGGTCGGTGCCGTTGGCGCTTTCAAAATGCACGCTTTCCAGATCCAGGGCGTTCATCTTTGCGCCCAGCTCGTTCAGGCGGTCCAGATGCTTCTGCCACTCCCCTACCGGGTCGCCGCCGGTCACACGGCAGGTATCAAAGATCAGCTTCCACTGTGCCTCAATGGCGGCTGCAGTGTCCAGCTCCGGGAACATCTTCTTTGCCCACGGCTCTGCGGGCAGGGCGGCGATGGACCACTGCACACGGTCGTTCATGGTGTACTCCCGCCACGGCTGCATAAAGCTGCGGTTCGCGCTGTTCACCCGGCTGATCTTGGCACCGTCCAGCCCGGCAAACAGTTCCGGGTCGTCCGCGATGAGGTGCAGCACGCACACACCGCCCTCGCTCTCGGCGTAGTCCAGATAGCGGCGCAGCTGCCAGCCCTTGTGGTCGGTCAGGGCCTCCTCGCTGCCCAACTCCATGCGGATGCGGGTAACGGCGTCATCCTGCCAGTTCACCTGCACGTCCCGCGCACCGGCCTCGTAGGCGCTGCGCACGCACAGCCGTGCCAGCGGGGCACCTTCCAGCGGGCAGTTGATGATCAGGGTCTGCCCCGGCTGCGGGTTCACACCCACCCGGACGATAAAATCTGCATACTTTTGCAGCAGTTCGTTAAAGTTTTCCACGTTAGAACCTCCTGTGGTGCATAGCCACCGTTGTTTTTTCTCAGTATACCGCGTTCCGGCGTTTCTGTCCACTATGGGCAGAGCTGCTGCTCACCCTTCTGATTTAAAAAAGGCGCGGGTCAGCTGCACCACCGTACCGGAAAGCAGCAGCAATGCAATGAGGTTGGGGATGCTCATCAGGCCGTTGAAGGTGTCGGCGATGCTCCACAGCAGACCAAGATCCATGGTAGCGCCCAGAATGGCTACCAGAGCATACACCACAAAGAAGGGGCGCGCCACCTTGTTGCTCTTGCACAGGAACACCAGAAAGCGGGAGCCGTACAGACCCCAGCCGATGATGGTGGAAAAGGCAAAGCAGCACAGCGCCACGGCAGTAAAGATAGACGCCCAGCCGCCGTAGGTGGTGGTAAAGCCGGAGATGGTCAGCTCAGCACCCGCCGCTGCGCCGTAGCTGACCGGGGTGCCGCTGCACAGGATGACCAGCGCGGTCAGGGTGCAGATGACGATGGTATCGGCAAACACCTCAAAAATACCGAACATGCCCTGCTTGACCGGCTTTTTGGTGTCGGCGCAGGCATGGGCGATAGAACCGGTGCCAAGACCGGCCTCGTTGGAAAAGATGCCGCGGGAAACGCCCTTTTGCATACTGACGAACAGGCTGCCAATAGTGCCGCCGGTAAAGGCAGCAGGGTTGAACGCGCCCGCCACGATGGATTCCAGCACATAGGGCAGGCGGGAGAAGTTGAGCACCACCACGCCCACCGACAGCACAATATAGAACAGTGCCATAAAGGGCACCAGCTTCTCGCTCACGCTGCCAATGCGCTTGATGCCGCCCAGCAGCACCAGCGCCACCAGCACCGCCACAAGGATGCCCACGATGAGGTTGAGGGTGGGCAGAAAGCTGCCGCCCACCAGCCCGTATTCCAGCAGGGCGGTATCCACTGCTGCCACGATGGTATTCACCTGCGTTGCGTTGCCGGTACCGAACACGGTCAGCACGCCGAACAGCGCGTACAGCACGGCCAGAAACTGCCAGCGGCGGCCAAGGCCGTTTTTAATATAGTACATCGGGCCGCCCACCCATTCACCGGTATCGCTGCGCTCCCGGAAATGCACGGCCAGCGTCACCTCGGCAAACTTGGTGCACATCCCCAGCAGCGCAGAGCACCACATCCAGAACACGGCACCCGGGCCGCCGATGGCAATAGCGCCCGCCACACCGGCAATATTGCCGGTGCCCACCGTGCCCGCCAGCGCGGTGCACACCGCCTGAAAGGGGGTCATGGCACCGTCCGAGGCGTCCCGCTTGCGGAACATCCGGCCCACGGTGGTACGGATGGCATAAGGGAATTTGCGGATCTGCAAAAAGCCCGTGCGGACACTGAGCAGCAGCCCCACGCCAATGATGCACACCATGGCGGGGATGCCCCAGATAAAGCTGTTCACCGCCTGATTGACGGCGGCAATGGTCTCGATCATATACTTCCACATCCTCTGTAATATCTTGCGCACTGACAGTTTTTGTCAAAACACGAAAATTATTTTACCGTACTTTTCCCGTAGTGTCAATGAAAAATAGGGACGTTATGAAACGCCCCTATCAGAAATTCTTATTTTTTATGTGTGACCGCCCGGCGGTAGACCGCACCGGAGACCACTGCCGCCAGCACCTCGGTAAGCCAGAAGGCGTGCCATGCGCCGTCTGCGCCCAGCCAGTTACACAGCAGTGCAGCCAGCGGCATGATGAAAACGACGTACCGGCACAGGGCGATGACCAGCGATTCTGCGCCCTTGCCCAGCCCCTCCAGTGCACCGGAGGCGGTGGTGGAGACTGCCGAGATGACAAAGCCGATGCTGATGATGCGCAAAGCAGTCCGCCCGGCGGCGATGGTTTCGGGGTTCTGGGTGAACAGTCCCATCAGCTGCCCGGAAGCAACCTGACAGATGACAGTGCCCGCCGCCATGATGGCAGCGCTCATGAGCAGGGTCAGCTGGAACAGCTTTTTCACCCGGGCGTGCTCCCGCGCGCCGTAGTTGTAGCCGATAAGGGGACGCATGCCCTGCACGAAGCCGTTGGCAGGCAGGTACAAAAAGGTCTGCAATTTATAATAGATGCCCAGCACCACCACATAGCTCTGAGAAAAAGCCGCCAGCAATCCGTTAAGGAAGGTGACCAGCAGCGAGGGCAGCGCCAGATTCAGGATGGCCGGAACGCCGATGGCGTACAGTCTGCCGTCCAGCGCCGCGTCCGGGCGCAGACAGCTGCGGCGCAGCCGCACCGGCAGCTCGGTACGCAGGTAGACTACAAGGTAGACCACCACGCTGAGCACCTGACCGATGCCGGTAGCCAGTGCCGCGCCTGTCTCTTATACACATCTGACGCTGCCGACGATAAGG
>ENA-OYXM01000562-OYXM01000562.1-human-gut-metagenome-genome-assembly--contig:-NODE-562-length-14174-cov-6.430484_pt1 | contig 14174 bp, 12 predicted proteins | sample MGYA00243239_ERZ653427 | MGnify/ENA primary metagenome ERZ653427 (study PRJEB26926, sample SAMN06165110) | human gut metagenome | biome: ENVO:00009003; feature: ENVO:2100002; material: ENVO:00002003... | reverse complement strand
GATCGCTCAGTGTCTCGTGGGCTCGGAGATGTGTATAAGAGACAGGTATAATATACAGGTACAAATTTGTAAACGGTATTTTGTGTGATGCCGTGTGTAACAGATAAATTTTTTCAAAGGAACTTGGAAATGGATAAGAAATTTGATGTTGTAATCGTTGGCACAGGTGCGGCCGGACTTTATGCGGCACTTAATTTTCCCGAAAGCGTGAATATTCTTCTTGTTTCAAAGCGTGAACTTCAGCTTTCAAACAGCTCTCTTGCGCAGGGCGGTGTTGCGTGTGTGCTTGATACGGTTCACGACAGCTACAAGCTGCATATTACGGATACATTGATTGCGGGAAAGTATAAAAATACTCTTTCCGCTGTTGAAAGGCTTGTTACCGAAGGTCCTTCGGATGTTCTTAAAATAAAAGACCTCGGTGTTGATTTTGACCTTAACGAGGACGGCACAATGTGCAAAACTCTTGAGGCAGGTCACAGCAGGAACAGAATTGTTCATCATAAGGATTCAACAGGCAAGGCAATTGTTGACGGACTTATCGCAAAGGTTACTCAGCTAAAAAATGTTACCGTGTGTGACAACGCTCTTGTTTATTCAATTGACAAGGTGCTGAACGGTTTTTATATAAGCATTTTGAGAAACGGTGAAAAGCTTCACTACGGCTGTAACTACTGTCTGCTTGCAACAGGCGGTATCGGCAGGGTTTATAAATATACAACCAACTCCGCAATCGCAACGGGTGACGGCATTGCGTTTGCATATATGCTTGGTGCAAGAATTAAAAATCTTTCGAGAATACAGTTTCACCCGACAGCATTTGCGGCTGATCATGGCAGAGAGCGTTTTCTTATAAGTGAGGCTGTTCGTGGTGAGGGTGCGGTTCTGCTCAACTGCAACGGCGAGAGATTTGCCTCAAATTATGACAGCAGAGGAGAGCTTGCTCCGAGAGATGTTGTTTCAAATGCGGTTATGCTTGAATCAATCAAGACAAACAGCGAGAATTTCTATCTTGACATAACCCACAAGCCGGCTGATTTTGTAAGAAATCGTTTTCCGATGATTTATGAAAGATGCCTTGAAGAAGGTGTTGACATTACAAAGGACAGAATCCCTGTATTTCCGTGCCAGCATTACCTTATGGGCGGTATTGATGTTGACCTTCATTCACGCACAACCGTTGAGGGCTTGTATGCCGCAGGAGAGTGCTCGCACACAGGTGTTCACGGTGCAAACCGTCTTGCAAGTAACTCACTCCTTGAGGCGCTTGTTTATTCAAGAACAGCCGCTCTTGATATTACGGATAAAATCAACAAATTCGGCAGAAGAACTCTTGGTGAAGAACCTGTTTACCGCCCTGTTGAGGGCAAGACCATGCCGCATGGCTGTCGTTCAAAAATCAGAGAGATTTTGCAGGATGCATATTTTGTTCTTCCAAAGCCTGAAAAATATGAAGAAAGCAGTAAGCAGATTCACGAGATTATGAGTGAGCTGTTTGCAGAAAAGTACGAAATCAATTCCGATCTTGTTGAGGCAAGAAGTGCGGCAATTGTTGCAAGTATCATTTTTGATGAAATTATGGAGGGTACAGACTGATGACACTTAACAGCATTTACGTAGACAATCTTATCAAAACCGCATTGCTTGAGGATATCAACTATCTTGACACAACAACCGATTACCTTATTGATGAAAGTCAGGAAAATACGGCAATTTTCCTTGCAAAAAGTTCAGGTGTTCTTTGCGGTATCGAGGTTGCGCTCCGTGTGTTTGAAATTCTTCAGCCAAACGGTTTTGAGGCAAAGGTTTATAAGCATGACGGCGACAAGCTTGTAAAGGGCGAAATCATCGCTGAAATTCACGGCAAGACAAGAACAATTTTAAAAGGCGAGAGAACTGCTCTTAACCTTATTCAGCATATGAGCGGCATTGCAACCGCAACAAACAAGGCTGTTGAAATTGTCAGCGGTACAAAGGCTTCTATTGCCGACACAAGAAAGACACTCCCGGGTATGCGTCCGCTCCAGAAGTATGCCGTTACGGTCGGAGGCGGAAGAAATCACCGTTACAATCTTTCCGATGCCGCAATGCTCAAGGATAACCACATTGACGCAGGCGGCGGAATTGCCAACGCTGTTTCAAAGCTTAAATCAAAACTCGGTCATATGACCAAGGTTGAGCTTGAAGTAAGAAACCTTGACGAACTCAATCAGGCTCTTGAGGCAGGCGTTGATGTTATTATGCTCGACAATATGAGCCCCGAGCTTATGAAACAGGCTGTTGACATCACAGCAGGCAAGGCTCTTCTTGAGGCAAGCGGCGGCATTACCGATGAAACTCTTCGTGAAATTGCCGAAACCGGTGTTGATATCATTTCAATGGGTGCGCTCACTCATTCGGTTAAGGCTTTTGATATTTCACTTAAAATTAAATAACCCTGAATCAAAAAGGATATGAAAAGATTTTGAACTAAAAATAAATCCTATTGAATTTTTACGCAAGGTTTTGCAGTAATTTTCAATAGGATTTTTGCTTTATATTTATTTCAGATTTATTGTTCTTGCTAAGAAATAAAATCGCAGACAAACAAGTGCCTGCTGAATATTTGTGCGATAATGCGCAAAAATATTAAATAGAATTGACTTTTAAAAGAAAATGCGTTAAACTGTATTTACTGAAAATTTTTGTTAGAACTTGCATAAAAATTAAGCGGAGCGATAAAAATGGAGATTAAAAGAGACTTTTATCTGAATAAATTGATTTCTAAAATGCATAATAAGCTGATTAAGGTTGTAACGGGAATACGAAGATGCGGAAAATCATACCTTCTATTTTCTTTGTTCAAAAATTACCTTCTTGAAAACGGAACTGACGAAAGCCATATTATTGAAATTGCATTTGATTCATTTGAAAACAAAAAATATAGGAATCCCGAGATTTTGTACCCATATGTCAAGAACCTGATAAAAGATGATAAGATGTACTATATTCTTTTTGATGAGGTCCAACTGCTTGATGAATTTGAGTCTGTACTTAACGGATTTATGAGAATGAACAATGTTGATGTTTATGTAACGGGAAGTAATGCAAAATTTCTGTCAAAGGATGTTATAACGGAATTCAGAGGCAGAGGGGACGAACTTCATATGAATCCTCTTTCATTTGCAGAATTTATGTCTGTGTATGACGGAAATAAGTACGACGGTTGGAATGAGTATGTTTTATACGGAGGACTTCCGCCTGTTGTTTTACTTTCAACTTCTGAACAAAAAATTGAGTTTTTAAAATATTTGTTTAAAGAAACATACATTAACGATATTATCGGCAGACACAATATTAAAAACAAAGCAGAGTTTGAGGAATTGATTGACATTCTTTCATCTGCTATCGGCTCTTTGACAAATCCCAAAAAGTTATGTGATACTTTTAAGTCAAAGAAAAATAAAGTCATCAGTTCTGCAACAATTAAGAATTATCTTGATTATCTTTGTGATGCATTTGTTGTGAATAAGGCATCGAGATATGATATAAAGGGCAGAAAATATATTGATACTCCGCAAAAGTATTATTTTACGGATATCGGACTTCGTAATGCAAGAATAAATTTTCGACAAATTGAAGAAAATCATACGATGGAAAATATAATCTTCAATGAACTTGTCAACCGTGATTTGAATGTTGATGTGGGACTTGTCAATGTTGTTCAAAACGATAAAAACGGTAATCCGATACGCAAACAGCTTGAGGTTGATTTTGTCTGCAACAAGGGTTCAAAGCGTTATTATGTGCAGTCGGCTTTTGCAATACCCGACAGTGAGAAAATGGCTCAGGAATCAAATTCTCTTTTGCGTATAGATGATTCTTTCAAGAAAATCATCGTTGTAAAAGACACTCCTGCACCATGGTACACGGAGAAAGGTATTCTTGTAATAGGAATTTATGATTTCCTTCTCAGGGCAGACAGCCTTGATATATAAAACCAAAAAAACAGCGGTGATTATTCTTCATCGCTGTTTTGTGTTGTTTGAGTCGAAATTAAATTGTTGTGTCTGTAAAATGCAGGGAGCATTGCATAATGACGATGATTTTATAATCGGAAGTTGTGATAACAATTAGCAAGATTTTTGTATATTTCTGTCGGTATCGCAAGATTTCCTTTTCCGACTCCAAGCGAAATATCGGGTTTTGTTGCTCCGTGAAAGTCACTTCCGCCGCTTTTCAAAAGACCGTATTCGTCACAGATTTTCTCGGCAAGCTCTGTTTCGGCTTTGTCAAAAAGCGAATAGTACGCCTCCGTTGCGTTAAGACCGCAAGCCTTTGCTTTTGGCAGAAATTTTCTCAATTCATCTTCGTTCATATTGAGAAACGGGTGTGCAAGAACGGATATTGAACCGAAACCTTTCAGCCTTTCAATTATATACAGAGATGACGGCCTTTTCGGCGGAACATAGTAGCCGAACTTCGATATAAGCAAGGTGTGAAATGCCTCTTTGACAGAAGAAACATAGCCCTTTTGCATAAGAGCGGCGGCGATGTTTGCACGGTTTACAAAGCCGTCAACCGTGCTGTTTTTGATTTCGTCATAGTCGAGAATATAGCCGTCTTTCGCAAGATTTTTAACGAGCAGTTTGTTGCTTTCCTCCTTTAATTTTTGCGACTCAGCCATAATTTCGGTTATGTCGGAATAGTTTTCTTTCTTGATAAACAGACCGACAATGTGCAGCTGCTTTGAATTGTATTCGGTTGAAAATTCAATCCCCGCAACGGTGGTTACGCCGTACTTTTTACCTGCCGAAACAAATTCGTCAAGTCCGGCAACCGTGTTGTGGTCGCAGAGTGCAACGGCGTCAAGCCCGATTTCTTTGGCTTTTAAAACGATTTCCGTAGGTGAAAATGTGCCGTCCGAAAATGTTGAATGTGTATGCAAATCGCAGAACATAAAATTCCTCCGATACAAAATGGAGTGGGATAATTTTACCCACTCCATTTTAGCATATACGGTTTGCAAATTCAACGCAGATGAATATTTCACACAAGCTTTTTCAGTTTCAGTGCAAGGTCGGCAATGTGATTTACTCCGTTTCTGAAAACATAGTCAAACTCGCCGGCATAGGTTTTAACTTTGCCGTTAAATCCCTGTTTAAAGCGATATACACCGTAGTTTTTATGCGTTTCGTCATACCAATAGGGAATACCGCAAAAATCATATGTGTGGCAACCGCTCTCAATTGCGTACTTAATCATCGTCCATTGCATAAGATAATTCGGCATATATTTTCTGTATTCGTTTGATGAACAGCCGTAAACATAGCTTGCAACATTTGCATAATTTACAAGCAATGCACCCGACAAAACTTTTCCGTCAAGTTTTGTGATACAGAGCTTTGCGTTGCCGTGAAATGCCTGTAAAAAATTTCTGAAATATTCTTCCGAACGAATTTCAAAGCCGTCACGCCTGCCTGTTTCTTTCATAAGCTCCATAAAATCGTCAAGCTCATCTTCACCGCAGAATTTACACTCAACACCTTTCCTCATTGCAAGGCGGATGTTGTACCGCCATTTTGATTTAAAATTTGCAAAAACTTCATCACAAGATTTATCTTTTATGTCAAGCACATAATTTTCTCTGCATTGGGTGTTGTCATATCCTTGCTTTTCACCGTGATAAACAAATCCGAGGTCAACAAGATTTTTAATCGAGATAAAGTCGGTTTCGTCAATCAGCGGATCGGTTTTGAGCGTGTATGCGTGATATTTTTCTGCAATCAGCTTTATCTGCTCAAATATTTTTCTGACGGTTTTACTGTCGTGAGTGTCGCATACAAAGCCCCTCGGTGCATAAAGCATTGCCGTGTTGAGAATCGGTATTTTCTTTACAAGCACAAGTGTACAGCCGTTGATTTTTCCGTTTTCGTCACGAACGGCAACATACTCGGGAATCCAACCCTTTTTAACCTTTGCCCAGTCTGCCGACTGCATAAAGTTTCCGTATTTACTGTTTTTACAAAATTCCTCATACTCTTTAATATCCATAAAAAACAAGCCTTTCGTAAGTGTATCTATACTATACAAAAGGCTTGTTTCTGAAATTGTTCAAAAATGTATCATAGTTGTTTCATCAGCCATAATAATCAAATTGTTCGTTGTTTATTTTGCTGTATTCCAAAAACGGCTGTGGGCAGATGTTGATGCTGAAAGATTCGGAACTTGCCTTAACCGTTATTGAATCGGAACTGACACCCCAGTATTTTATGAGTGCATCGTACAGCTCCTGTCTATAACTGTCGCTGTATTCGGTTCTTCCGTACAGCTCCTGTTCATACGGAATAGAAATTTCACTCCCGGTAACGCTGTCCGTCAGGTAGGTTGTATCAATGTTAAGCTCATAAATTGTGAAAGTTTCCATATCAAACAGCATTGTTATGTTTAGTCCGTATTGTGCGCCCTCTTTGGCATAGTTGCATGTTACAAACATAAAATCGGACGAAACAATTACATTACCGTCAAGTGTTCCGCGCATTGTAAGTTTGTAACCGCTGCAGCTGTCAAGTGTAAAAAACGGCCGAATGTAGCCTGCAATATTGGAAAATAATTTTGTGTCTTTAAGCGAATTTGCAAGATTGCTTAACGCTTTTTTTGCATAGCTGATTACAGTTTCTGTTTTCGGAGCATTGTTTTGAAGAACCCAAACGGTATCTTCGCTTGAAATGAGTTTCAAAAATTCTCCGCCGCTCAAAGTGGTTATATCGGCGGTAAGTTTAAATGTTTCGGCTGTGTTTCCGACAGAACCCCGATTGTCCGTTACCGAATAATAAAAGCGGGGGAGAAACACAACGGTTGCGACTACGGTCAAGGTGAGCAAAGTGCAGATGATATATTTTGCGGATTTTTTAAGGTTAAATTTCATCTTCAAAATCCTCACTTTCCGCAGAATTATCGGCAAGGCTTACCGTAAAGCTGATGTCCGTACCCTTGCCGACTTCACTGACGATTTCAAGAGTTGAGCCGTGAAGCTTTGCAATTTCGTTGCAGATTGAAAGTCCGAGTCCGGCTCCGCCCATACTCCTTGAACGGGATTTGTCAACCATATAAAACGGTTCGGTAATTTTGGCAAGGTCATCTTCCGCAATTCCGCAACCGCTGTCGGTAACGCAAAAACGGTATCTGTCGCTGTCAACATATCCCGTGAGTGTAACAGGCTTTCCGCTCTCACTCGCTTTGCAGGCATTGTCAATCAGGTTGTACAAGAGCGTTTTCAAGAGCGACGGCTCTGCGTTGACTTCTGCTTTTTCAACATTTAATTTGAGTTTCACACCGTATTTTTTCAAAATAAAGAGAACAGACTTTTTAATGTCATCGGAAATTATGTCCGTTCTGATGTTTACGGTTTTGATTTCGTCATTTTTCAAAACTATAAGGTTTAGCAGATTAAGCGAAAGCGCCTCCAGCCGACTGCCCTCTTTGTAGATAAGGTCGGCACATTCTCTGCGTTGTTCAGGCTCCATTTCATATGAACGGAGCATATCCGCATAACCTATGACAGATGTCAGCGGAGTTTTTAACTCGTGGGTAAAATCCGCAATAAAGTTGTCACGATTCTGTGTTGCAAGCTTTAGCTGTTCAATGTAGTCTTCAACATAATCTGCCATGGTGTTAAAGCTCTGCGAAAGCTCGGTTATTTCGGTTGAAGATGTAATGCCGTGGCTTTCCTTTACTCTCATATTAAAGTTGCCCTCGGCAACTTCCTTTGACGCATCCTTTAACTTAACAAGCGGTCTTGTCAAAAGCTTTGAGAAGATTACAAGCAGAATTGATGCAAACAACGCAACGCCTATGAGAATGAACTGATAAATTGTGCAGTACATATCACGGTCGCTGTACACGCTTGTTATATTGTCAACAGTTTCAATATAACAGCTTTTGGTTACAAGCTGAATTTTGCTTATTGTCTGAATATAGTATTTTTTGTTTTCAGTAACTACTCTGCTTTTTCTGGAATTTACCGACATACCGTGGGCAAATTCATTTTCTGCCGAAAAGCTTAGCTCGTTTATTGAACCGATTTTGATTTTAGAATCCGAATTGCCTGCAATTTGTTTTGCAAATCCGATTGCCGAAACGCGCAGATATTCCAAGTTTCCGTAGGTGGGTTGGTTGTTGTCTGCATATACCGAAAGTGCCGTTGTGATGTAATTGTTGTTCTTTTTGGCTGAGTCAATGCGGTTATTCAGCGTGTTTGTAAAAACGGTGTTGATGAGGAGAAAACCTCCCACACCGAAGGAAGTAATTATAATAAGAAAGGTAATAAAAAATATTTTCCACGAAAATTTCATTAGGGCTTTCCCTCCGCTTATTCAACAAGACGGTAACCGACTTTATACACAGACTGAATGTTGTCTTTTAAATCAAGCTTTTTTCTTAACCGCTGAATATGCAGATCCACGGTTCTTGTATCACCCATATACGGTTCATTCCATACCCTTTCGTAAATCATTTCACGGTAAAGGGCAATGTTTTTGTTGCGTACAAAAAGCAGAAGTATTTCATATTCCTTTAATGTAAGGTCAATTTGTACTCCGTTTTTGGTGACTATTCTTGAATTTGTGTCAATTACTATGTCTTTAAAGCTGAGTTTTGTTTTTGCCTTGTTGTATCTTCGCAGTACCGCATCGACTCTTGCCTGAAGTTCCGAAATGTTAAACGGTTTTGTTATGTAATCGTCAGCCCCCAGGTTAAGCCCGTAAACCCTGTCCGATATATCTGATTTTGCAGTAATGAAAATTACGGGTGTGTCAAAGCCTTTGATGTAGTCCATAAGCTCAAAACCGCTGATTTTCGGCAACATAACATCAAGCAGAATAAGGTCAAAGTGCTTTTTCTCCAGAACATCGGCACAGCTTTCGCCGTCAAACACACAATCGGTTTTGTGCCCGTGCCGAGAAAGAGCCATTTCAATAAGATTTGAAATATTCTTTTCGTCCTCAACAATCAATATGTCAGCCAACAACCCCACCTCCAAGACACAGTTTATATTGCCATTGTATCATAGATGTATCATTTTTTTCAAATTATCTTTTTTCGCAGAGCTGTATCCCTAAATCGGCTAATGCAAAACATTGTCAAATTATGTGCAGCTGTTAATTATTTCACGAACCGTACTTGAAAATAAAGTCGAATAATGGTATTATTTTATTCAAACAAAACATTTTGAAAGGAAAATTACAATGGGCAATTCTAAATCGGTAAAAAAAGGCGTTGCAGTTGTAACGGCAGTTATTGTTGCTGTTGTTATGGTTTGCGTTTCGGTAGTTTGCAATTTGTTTTCAACAAAAACAGAAAGCTCAAATCAGACATATCTTGATGACGCAAAGGCTCAGCTTACAGAATACAGCGATAACTATAACTACACTAAATTTGAGTTTATGAACTCACTTTTTGAAAAGGCAAATGTAATTGCAAGTGTTGTTACGGAAAATACTTCGGCTGACACAAATGCCTCACTTGCAAAGAACCTCAGCATCAATTCATTTGTTATGACAGATGCTGACGGCAAGATTATCGCATCGTCAGACGATAAAAAGGTCGGCACAAATTTCCTTGATGACGAAACAACAAAGCAGTTCAAGGCTAACCTCAAGGGTATGAAGGTCAAGAGCATTTCAGAGCCGACAGCCGTTGAGGGCGAGGACGGTGTGTATAACCTCATGGCTTGCGTTGCAAGAACAGAGGGCGGCATCGTTATTATTGATACAAATACAAGCGACTATTCGGCTGTTATCGGTGCTGATATTGCAAAAAGCTGCAAGGGTGATACAATCATCGTTAAGAACGGCGAAGTTGTAAGCACAAATATGAACCTTGGCGATAACGGTCTTAAAAGCGCAGGTATTACAGACGAAATGATTCGTTCGGAAAATTTCAATGTTACAATCGACGGCACAACATATTCACTCAGCAGTATGCCGTCAGGTGAATATACAATCATCAGCGGACAGGCTGCGACAGAAAGCGGTTTCAATATGATTTACGGTGTCGTAATTCCGTGTGCCGCAGGTGTTGTAATGATTATCATTTCCGTAATTATACTCAGCCTTGGCACAACAAAGAAAAAGGAAAACGAGTAATTGTTAATTACAGCATACAAACAAGAAGTGGATATTTCACGAAATTTGTATGTAAAATGACGAAAAGGTCATAAATTCAAGAAATATCCCCGAAAACATTGTGCTTTAGCACAAAGAATATTGTGCCGAAAAATATTGCATAACCGTATTTTGGTGATATAATAATGGCATAAACAAAAAAGACGCAAAGCAAAGGAGCTTCTGAAAAGGAGGCTCCTTTTCTGTTTATCTTTTTTGGTATCTTAAAAAGGGGAAATTATTATGACACCTGAGAAAATTGTTGGAAACCATAAGAAATATGTCCTCCAGTCATGGAGCAAGCAGGGTAATCTTAATCCGATTCCCGTTGCAAAGGCAGACGGAATTTACTTTTACGATTTTGACGGTAACAGATATACAGATATGTCATCACAGCTTGTAAACCTCAATCTCGGTTACGGAAATAAAGCAATCGGTGATGCAATCAAGGAACAGGTTGACAAGTTTTGTTTTGTCGGTCCGTCATATGCCACAGAGGCAAAGTCAACGCTTGCAGAGATGATTATAAATCTTCTTCCCGACAGCTTCGGAAAGGTATTCTTTACAAATGCAGGTGCAGACGCAAACGAAAATGCAGTAAAGATTGCAAGAATGTTCACAGGCAGAAACAAAGTATTCAGCCGCTACAGAAGTTATCACGGTTCATCATTCGGTGCAGGCAGCATTGACAAGTGGCTTATTTACTGGCTTTTCAGGGTGTGACAGTAAAGTTGACAGTACATTTTCGGACAGTCATATTATTGCAATGTTATTGCTCTTCATATAGCTGTCAGCAACAGCAAGATTTTCCATACTGTATTTTTGGAAAACATCACAGTATGTATCAAGTGTAATTCTTATGTCGGTATGACCGAGAAGATTTTGGAGAACCTTTGCAGGCATACCTGATTCTATACACCTTGTTGCATATGTATAACGAAGTGAATGTAAATCCACTCTGCCGTAAACGCTCTTATCAAGTATATTATACTTTTTCAGCGTGTTTGCGTATTGATAATTTACCTGATTAGTTGTGACAAGTTTATCCACACTTGAAGCAAATATAAGACCGTCTTTTTTATCTCCGATACACTGTTTTAAAAAATTAGCCATATCATCATTAAAATAGATTGTACGCATACCTGCTTTAGTCTTTGTTGAGCCGCTTATATATGTTTTGCCGTTAAGACCTCTGCTGACAGTCTTACAAATCTTTATTGTACGGTCATTAAAGTTAATATCTTTGACTTTGGCTTTCTGATGTTCTGCATAGGTTTTTCCGGAATAATCTTCTCTTTCGCATACCCTCATTGAAAACTACCTTTAAAAGCTGATATACCTTATCTAAATAGGATTGTGAGTAAGATATTTTAGAAATGAAAAAACGCTTTATTTCGTCCTCTGTAATCTCACGCAATGCAATATCATAAATGGGGCTAAGTGTTTTTAAAGTTTCGTTCTTGCGGTCATATGATGTTTGTTTAATCTCATTGAGAGCGAATTGCTCTTCAATCAATTTTTCGGCAAGCTCATATATTGTAGTGTTATCTACTTCATCAAACAAGCCTGCTTTTGCTTGAATACGGTACTCAAGCAATTTGTTTTTTACAATGCGTTCTGTTTTGCCATAGGCGTTTTTACGCATTTTCTTTCCGTTAATATCAAGAGTAATTTGCCCTGCATAGCTCTTTCGGCTTTCAACATAATAAATTGAACCGTCACCATAATCCCAGTATTAAGAATTTTGTCAACATCTTCATTTGGCAAATGAATCATATGCCTGTGCATTTGACCGTCAAAATCTTCAAAAGCCACCACAAGGTCATTTGTCTTCTTTCAATGCTCCACTAATGCTCTAATCATCTTATCGTTATTGTCCATAACTATATCTCCTTTAAATAAATTAAAATAAAAGAATACGAAGCTAGATAATTAAATTTTTTAGTAATCGGAATTTTAGTTTTTTGAAAGCTTTTATAAAATATTGAATTTTCACATAATGTATGCTAAAATAAAGAAGCCAAACAAAAGGGCTATGTGTTTTTCGGATGCGTAGCTTGTCTATGTACTCTTTTTTAATAATATTTTATTTTTCGTAAAAAATGAACCTTTTCGACATTTCAATTGTCTAATATATAGAAACGCAAAAAAATTATATAGGAGGAAGTTATGAAACTGAAAAATAAGATTATTTCGGGCTTACTTACTGCCACTACTCTTGTGAGCCTTTGTGCCTTTAGTGCAGGAGCAGTAAGCACAGACAAAAAGTTTTCAGTCGAAGATGCAACGCTTATTCAGAAGAATGTTGTAGGTATGACAACATTTGATGAAAAACAAATTAAGCTGTATGACCTTAATAAAGACGGTGTGATTACCGTTGTTGATTCAACACTTGTACAGAAGATTATCGTAGGTCTGATTAAAGAGCCAACAGAAGAACAACCGACAACAGCAGAATCAACAACGGAGCCTACAACGGAAGCAGTTACAGAGCCTACAACGGAAGCAGTTACAGAGCCTACAACGGAAACAGTTACAGAACCTACAACGGAAGCAGTTACAGAGCCTACAACGGAAGCAGTTACAGAACCTACAACTGTTCCAAAGCCTACTACTGTACCGACCGGCATTAAGCTGAATAAAACGGATATAGTCTTAGGTACAACAGAATCTTATGCTTTAAGTACAACTGTGACAAATGGTAATTTATCTCAGGTTACATTTTCAACAGGCAATAAAAAAATTGCAACGGTTGATGAAAACGGCAAAATAACTGCTGTCGGTGTCGGCACGTCAAAGATTACAGCAAAAACATATAACGGCAAGACTGCAAGCTGTACCGTAACAGTCAAAAAACTTGCTGACAGTATCACACTTAATAAAACAAGTATTACTTTAGGTGTTGGTGAAAAATATGACTTGAACAGCAGTATTCCGAACAATACAGCAGCCTACTACAGACTTTATTACTCGAATAACACCGCAATTGCTCCCGTCCAAAAGGCAGGCGGTCTTGTTACTGCAAAAACAGCCGGCACTACTACGATAAGATGTAAGCTCAGCAATGGCAAGGAAGCGATTTGTAAGGTAACAGTCAAATCTGCACCTTCAAGAGTAACTGTTTCTGATAAATCTGCAACCCTTAAAGTCGGACAGAGTAAAACGCTTAAAGCTACGCTCAACAATAACGCATACAGTTATCGCAGTACTTGGACAAGCAGTAATACATATGTTGCAACGGTTAATTCAACCGGAAAAATCTCCGCTAAATCTCAAGGAACAGCAACAATCACATACAAAACCTACAACGGAAAAACCGCATCGTGCAAGCTGACTGTTTCGGGAAGTGTCGCAAAGTGTATTGATGTATCAACTTGGCAAGGCTCAATAGATTTTAACAAGGTAAAATCAGCCGGTTATAACTATGTGATTATCCGTGCAGGCTACGGTAAAGAAAAAAGCCAAAAAGACAATATGTTTGAAACAAACTACAAAAACGCAAAATCCGCCGGTCTTAAAGTCGGAGCATATTGGTTCAGCTATGCAATGTCACCGTCAACGGCAACAGCAGAAGCAGATGCTTGCCTTAGTTGTATCAAGGGTAAAAAGTTTGAACTTCCTGTTTACTACGATATGGAATATCAGCCTGCAATGAGTACAAGCAACAGCAATTATACAAAAATGGCAGTCAATTTCTGCAACAAACTCAAAAGCAACGGCTTTAAATCGGGTGTGTATTCCTCAGCAAGCGTTTATGACTATCTGCTCAATCGCAAAACCTTAAAAAATAACGGCATTTCCATTTGGAACGCAGAATGGTATACAAAGCCGTCAATTTCGTGTGATGTGTGGCAGTATTCAGATAACGGTAGAATTAACGGCATATCAACAAATGTTGACCTTGACTACATATACAATCTCAATATTGTTGGATAGTAAAAAAGACAAGGCAATTTTTTGCCTTGCCTTAAGAAGCCTAAAATAAATCGCTGTGTGTTCCGGTTCTTGTCAGATACAAAATAAGTTCTTCAT
>ENA-OYXM01000561-OYXM01000561.1-human-gut-metagenome-genome-assembly--contig:-NODE-561-length-14213-cov-4.639003_pt1 | contig 14213 bp, 10 predicted proteins | sample MGYA00243239_ERZ653427 | MGnify/ENA primary metagenome ERZ653427 (study PRJEB26926, sample SAMN06165110) | human gut metagenome | biome: ENVO:00009003; feature: ENVO:2100002; material: ENVO:00002003... | reverse complement strand
GCAGCGTCAGATGTGTATAAGAGACAGGGCGTAAACAGCCCGCTCAACAAAATAAGTACAAGCATAAAGAACCACATAACGAACATGGCTTGCTGTAACGTTGCCGAATGATTGGATATAACCAGACCGAATCCGGATACAACCGGCAGAAATATCAGCGCAAAACCGTAAATAGTGAAAAAATGTCCGGCAGGCAGAATGCCGTAAAGCAACCATGCAAGGACAAAACAAATGGTAAGTACCACAAAACCTATCAGCCAATAAGGTATCAATTTGGCAGTAATAAACGTGAATTTACCGACCGGTGTCACATTGATCTGTTCAATCGTACCCGCCTCTTTCTCGCCCACTACATTAAGGGCGGGAAGAAAGCCGCAAATCAGCGTCAGCAGCATCACCATAAGTGCAGGAACCATAAAGAGCTTATAGTTCAGCGTAGGATTATAGAGATTCAATGTAGAAATACCGATACGAGGAAGTAGTTTGCCTGCCAATGGTCTTACAGCCATTTCCGACTTCAGTTCACGGGTATAGTCACCGATGATGGCAGAAAGATAAGAACCGCCCAAACTTCCTTTTGTTCCGTTCACCGCATTGGCGGCAACAAGCAGACGGGGAGCTTTGCCGTTTATCCAGTCTTTCTCGAAATCACGGGGAATCTCCAAAATAACATCTGCCGTCCCAGCCTCAATACCGTACAAAGCCTCATCATACGTATCGGGAAACGCTGTCAGACGGAAATAAGTGGAAGCATCGAGCTTATCCACCAGACGACGGGACACAACGCTACGGTCATTATCGACGACATTGAGATTAATATTCTTTATCTCCAGATTGGCAGCCCAAGGCATCAGTATCATAATCATACAAGGGAATATGAAAATCAGCTTAGGCAAGAATGAGTTGCGGAACAACTGCTTGAATTCTTTTTCTATCAGATATTTAATCATAAGGATACTACTGTTTATGCTCTACGGTTATGACACATCTTACATATTTAACACACGGATACGTTGACTTTGCCGGCCGGTGAATAATTATAATCGGAACAACTTCACTCCAACCGGTTTTTGAATTTCTTGAAGCTAACGGTTATCAGGAGTACCGCCATAACAGTCAGTATACCGATTTCGGTCAGCACCAGTGATATATCCACACCCTCTATCATCAATTTGCGTACCGCTTGAATATACCAACGTGCGGGAATCACCGTAGAAATACCTTGCAAAATGGCAGGCATGCTCTCAATAGGAAATATCATTCCCGAAAGCAACATAGTGGGCATCATCAGCATCAAGCCGGATACCAGCATAGCTGCCACCTGTGTACGGGTAACAGTGGAGATAAGCAGTCCCAAAGCCAATGATACGAAAATGAAAAGCAGTGATACGGCAACCAGCCAAAACAGGCTGCCTGCAACCGGAACATGAAGGACATAGACCGAAAGCAGCAGAATCGTAATCAGATTGACAAATGACAACACAAAGTACGGCACTGCTTTGGCAAAAATGATAAACAGCGGCTTTACGGGAGAAACCAGCAACACTTCCATAGTTCCCGTCTCCTTCTCGCGCACGATGGAGATGGAAGTCATCATTGCGCAAATCAGCATCAGGATAAGCCCCATAACACCGGGAACAAAATTATAGGCACTCTTCATCTGCGGATTATAAAGCAGTTTGACTTGGGGCACAATGGCGGATACGCGTACTCCGGGCGGAAGCATATCCTGTCTGGCCATGGAGATGATATTTGTGGCGTATCCCGCCTGCATGGTAGCCATATTAGGGTCGGTGGCATCGGAAATAATCTGTACTCCAGCCTCACCGGTATAGAGATTGTCCGAGAAACGTTCGCTAAAGACTATTGCCATATCAATGTCACCGCTCCTGAAAAAGCGTTCTGCTTCTTCGGGAGAATGCAGACGGCGGATAACGGTAAAGTACTCACTGGCATCCACACGATCGATTATGCGTCAGGTTACGGCATCATTGGAAGGGTCGAGAACGGCCACACGCACATTCCTTACTTCCGTAGTGATGGCAAAACCGAAAAGGATTATCTGCACAACGGGCATACCCAGCAGAATCAGCATCGTGCGCCGGTCGCGGAAGATGTGAAAGAATTCTTTTCGGACAAAAGCTATGAATTGTTTCATGGTTATATAACAATCTGTTTTGAATTTTATATCTGTATCAGTCTGCCGTTCTTACAGCCTCACGAGCCAACTGTTGGAACACATCGTCCATGGTAGCGGCTCCAAACTGCCGTTTCAGTCTGTCGGGAGTGTCAAGCGCACGGATTACGCCGTCCACCATGATAGAAATACGGTCGCAATATTCCGCCTCATCCATAAAATGGGTCGTGACAAAAACGGTGATGCCCCGGTCGGCTGCCTGATAAATCAATTCCCAAAACTGGCGGCGAGTGGCAGGATCGACACCCCCTGTAGGTTCATCCAGGAAAACAATCCTGGGATGATGAAAAATGGAGACTGAGAAAGCCAGCTTCTGTTTCCAGCCCAGCGGCAGGCTCTTTACGAGCGTATTACGTTCCTTTTCCAGACCCAGGCGCTGAAGCAATTCATCTGTTCTCGGAGCAATCTCGGCTTCGGGTATTCCGTAGATACCGGCAAAAAGGCGGATATTCTCCCATACCTTGAGGTCTTCGTACAAAGAAAACTTCTGGCTCATATAGCCGATATTCTTCTTCACGGCTTCGGATTGGGTGGCAACATCAAAGCCAGCCACGCAAGCCTTACCGTCTGTAGGACGACTTAACCCCGTGAGCATGCGCATAGCGGTAGTCTTACCGGCTCCATTGGCTCCCAGAAAGCCGAATATTTCACCTTGACGGACTTTGAAGGAGATATGGTCCACAGCCGTAAAAGTACCGAAACGTTTTGTCAGTCCGTCCACCTCTATTACGTAATTCTCACGGTTATCCGCTTTCTCGTGCAACAGTCCCGAAGGACAAAGTATGTCTGCAAACTGCTTCAGAATGCAGTTGGGAGTATCAATGCCATGTATCCGGCCTTCATTGATAAAGGCAATACGGTCGCATTGACGCGCCTCGTCCACAATTGGAGTAGAGGCAATAATGGTGATACCCTGTTCTTTGAGGCGGCGAAGCATCTCCCAGAACTCCTTGCGCGAAACCGGATCTACACCGGTAGTAGGCTCATCCAGAAATAGGACATCCGGTTTATGGATAAGCGCACAGCTCAGGGCAAGCTTCTGCTTCATGCCGCCGGACAATGCTCCGGCACGACGCTTGCGGAAAGGCTCTATCTGCTGGTAGATGTCACGCACCAAATCATAATTCTCTTCGATGGTAGTATGAAAAACCGTAGCGAAGAAACTCAGGTTCTCTTCTACCGTCAGGTCCTGATAGAGAGAGAAGCGTCCGGGCATATACCCTACCCGTTGGCGGATAGCCTTATAATCCTTCACCGTATCCAGCCCGCATACCGTAGCCTTGCCTTCATCGGCAAGCAGCAAGGTGGCAAGAATACGGAACAGAGACGTTTTCCCCGCACCGTCAGGGCCGATGATTCCGAAAAGTTCACCCGGACGGACAGACAGTGAAACGCCTTGCAAGGCTTCCACCTGGCCGTAGCGTTTAAAAACATTATCGACAGTTACTGCAAAATCCATGACGGTATCGAATGACGAATTATAAATCCACTCCCCCATACATTCCGATTTTCAACATACCGTCATTCTTCACGGCCACTTTAACGGCATATACCAGATTGGCACGTTCATCTTTCGTAAGAATCGTTTTGGGAGTAAACTCTGAACTGTCCGAAATCCAGGTGACGACTCCCGGATATGCAGTCCGGACATCTTTACCGTAATCGGCATATACAGTCACTTTCTGCCCCAGCTTCACCTCGGACAGTTGCTCGGAAGTGATATAAGCACGCAGATAAATCTGTTCCATATCAGCTATCTTGAACAACGGAGTACCCGGTGCGGCCAGCTCTCCCGCTTCTGCATATTTGGCAAGGACAGTTCCGGTCAGCGGAGCAACGATGTGGCATTTCTTTAACTGGTCTTCAACCTGGGCAACCTGAATACCGACCGATGAACTCTGCCAGGTCAGACTCTGGTCGCTGTTCTGCAACGTAGAGTTTTGTGCGGCAAGTTGTTTGCGGAGTACCTTAAGCAGTGATTCGGCATCATCCAACTGCTTCTGATTGGCTGCACCTACACGAAGCAGATTGGCTACACGGTCGCGTTCGCGTTGCGCCTGAACGATTTGTTCTTTGGTTGCCGCCACCTGTTTCAGAATATCGGGGCGTTGCCCTTCCACAGACTTAACACCGGCTTCCAACTGGAGTTTTTTCAGATAAAGCTGAACTGTGTCGATAATACCGGCTTCCTGCCCGGCTTTCAAAACAGTACCTTCTTCCACATCCAGACCGAGTATCTTTCCGGACGCTTCGGCAGAGACTACGACATCGGTAGCCTCGAAAGTTCCCGTAGCATCATATTCGGGTGTACCGCTGCTGCAAGCGACAAGAAAGAACAATACTGGAAATAATGTAAATGATTTCATATCATAGGATTTTATTGTTACCATCAATTCTAAAATCTCAATTATTCAAAGTGTATTTCAACTGCCAGATATTCATCAACAGTTGCACTTCATGCAATGCCTTGGTCCGGCGTGCCAGATTCTCATTGGTTATCTCGCGAAGCAGGTCGGTCACAGTCAGCGTTCCGTTCTCCACTTTGGCCTCGGCTGCACGACGGATATTCCCACGCAAGCGGATAATTTCATCATCATCCGCCATTTGCCTGCGCATGGACAATACGCCCGCATCCTGCTGTGTGGCCTGCAAACGGGTATTGAACAGAAACACGTCTCTGCTTGTTTCTATCTGCCGGCGGCTGTTGTCTATCCTGCGGCGGTCGTTCTTCAGGGTATAGAGGCTGCCGAAATTCCACGACATGCGTACACCTGCCATATAGTATGCACTGAATTCATCTTTCAGCATATTCAGCCCCGGATTACCGTAGGCACCCTGCACAAAAAGCCCGAAACGGGGCATTACCCTTGCATTCAATGTAGCTTCCTGCACGCTGAGCTGTTCTGTCCGAGCCTCGAAAAGGCGGAGTTCGGGACGGTTATTTATCCCGCCCGCCACACTGACGGCACTTTCCGGTGCAGGCTTTTGAAAAACAGTTCCGGCAGGGATTTCTTTTCCTATAAAAGCGGAAAGCATGTTTACGTATGCCTGACGCGATGTTTCCAGTTCGATGCGGTGCTGTCCGGCATTCAACTGCTCCACACTGACGGCATCCAAATCGCTTTGAGTGGCTATACCGTTTGCCATATAGTCAGACACCTGCTTGTGCGTCCGTCCCAAATCATCCTGCAAAAGCCGGTTCTGCTTCAGTTGTTCGTCCAGCAGCAGGATACCGAAAAACAGCTGGTTGATACGGTCGTTCAATGCGTACATATCCACATGCTGTTTTTCCATGTCCACATCCGATGCCGCACGTGTCAGACGTTTCCGGTTGCGGATATCCCCGCCGTCCCAAATGGTTTGCTGCAATTCGAGCATCACCTGATACTGGTCTTTGGGAGCTGTCTCTACATCAATACCCGGTATCTCGACGGGCAGCCGGGTTATATCACTCTGATACGTGGCCTTTCCCGACAATGAGAACCGGGGCAGATAGCCCTTTCCGGCATTGGAAAGATCATATTCACATGCCTTTTCTATCAGTCCGTACCGGCGCACCAACGGATAATTGGCCTGCGCCTGACGTCGGCACTCGTCCAAGGTCAGTTGTGCATGAGCCAATGCAGCCGTAAGAAGAAAGGCTAAAGAGAGAATTGCTTGTTTTACATCCATATCTGTTTCTTATTTTATTTAGCACAATGCAAAGATAGACGCACAGCTTAGTATGTTTACAATCCATTTGTCGGCAATGATGTTCCGATAGTACGACTTTTTACCGAAAAAGACAAACGATATGGATACTTTATTATCTTTGCCACTGAATTACTTACTATTTATAGATATGGAGAAAAGCAGACCGATAAGCGTTGCATTCGATGACATCCGTCATAAACCGGACATCATCAATCATCTTGAGTACCGCTTCATAAACGATGACTTGGGGATGGTCATCAGTTTTACGCAAATGGGAAGCAAATTGTTCCATACCGGACAACCCTACCGTACCAAAGAAGGACGGATTATCCGTGTCCTGCAAGGAACAGGGCGAATCTCCATCAACCTCATCGAATACGAAGCATCCGCCCGCAAAATCATAATTATCCCCGACAATGCCCTGATAGAACTGCTGGAAATCAGTCCCGACTATGATTTTCAAATCATAATGCCCGCACGCAATTTCCTGCCTGCCCTGCCCGGTTCTATCTTGTCGGAAACTTACACGGGAAATGGCATTGTGCTGTCATTTAACGAGAAAGAGTGGACACAGACGGAGATGTTCTTTACCCTGCTGTGGAATATACTCCATTCCTCGCCCTACCGCCGCGAAACCGTACAGCATCTCATCATTTCCCTGCTTTACAATCTTAAGTATACTTACGAGCAAACGCGTACCGCCACCCCGCTGCGCCTTTCACGCCAGGAAGAAATATTCCGGCGCTTCATAGCTCTCGTAAACGAGCATAGCAAGCAGGAACGTTCCGTCGACTTCTATGCCGGCAAGCTATGCCTGACCCCTCATTACCTAAGCACCGTTATACGTGAGGCAAGCGGACAGACGGTAATGCAATGGATCAACCAATCCGTTATTCTTGAAGCGAAAGTATTGCTGAAACACAGCAATCTGTTGATATTCCAAATATCGGACGAGCTGAACTTTCCCAACCCTTCCTTTTTCTCGAAGTTCTTCAAACGGATAACAGGCATGACTCCTGCCGAATACCAAAGAACGCAATAGACAGGAAAATGTCCGTTTTTTACAAAGAGAGGGCATAAACAGAACATTTTATAATGCTTATAAACCTTTTATATATAGAAGAGACTGAGTAATTTTGTCACAAAACTAATATACCTTGAATTATGAAACGAATTTATTGGATTTTAACAAGCATCTCACTCTACTCGCTGCTATCCTGTAGCAACGGAGCTAAAGACACACGAGAATACCAGACCGTAAAAACAGATACGGTTGTCTCCGCCGGCGGACAAACCAGCCTGCAATATCCCGGAAAAGTAAAAGCGGCACAAGACATCAGCCTCGCATTCAGAGTGAGCGGCACGATACAGAAGATATATGTAAAGGACGGCGCCCGCGTACAGGCAGGACAACTGCTTGCCGAACTGGACCCTACGGACTACCAGGTGCAACTGGACGCCACCGAGGCCGAATACAAACAGATTAAGGCAGAGGCGGAACGCGTAATGGCGCTTTACAAAGACAACGGAACCACGCCCAGTGCCAACGACAAGGCCGTGTACGGACTGAAACAAATCACCGCCAAATACCGGCATCACAAAGACCAGTTGGGCTACACCCGCCTTTACGCCCCTTTCAGCGGCTATATACAGAAAAGGCTGTTTGAAGCGCACGAAACGGTGGGAGCCGGAATGCCTGTCCTGTCCATGATAAGCAACAGCGCCCCGGAAGTGGAAATAAACCTTCCGGCAGCCGAATACATCCGGCGCGAGCAATTTGACCGATACCGCTGTACGTTCGACATTTATCCGGAACAGACCTATGAGCTGAAACTCATCAGCGTCACCCCCAAAGCAAATGCGAACCAGCTCTACACCATGCGCCTGCAACTGGTTACAGACAACCGCCCCGTTCCTTCTCCGGGCATGAACACCATGGTTACCATCCTTTGCAACAATGACAGTTCACGCAACCTCTCCGTACCCGGCAGCGCTGTTCTGCAAAAAGACGGCAAAGCCTGCGTATTCGTATACAACCCGTCCGACAGCAAAGTACACAGCCGCGAAGTAACCCTCGTACGCCTGCTGAGCAACGGACGCAGCATCATCGCTTCCGACGGGCTGCAACCCGGCGACCAAGTGGTGTCGGCAGGAATACATCACATAAAGGACGGAGAAACCGTGACTCCTCTGCCTGCTGCCAGCGACACAAACATCGGCGGACTATTATAGCATTGTTTTCCTTTAAAACTCAGCAATTATGGATATAAGCAAATGGGCATTCAAAAACCGCAATCTGGTTTACTTCCTGGTGACCGTCCTGTTTGTAGGCGGCATCCTCTCCTGCTACCAGATGAGCAAGCTGGAAGACCCTGAAATAAAAGTGAAACTCGCCATGGTGGTAACCACCTATCCGGGGGCATCCGCCCACCAGGTAGAGCTGGAAGTGACGGATGTGCTGGAGAAGAGCATCCGCAGCATGGGCAATATAGATAATGTGGAAAGCTACTCGTACAACGACCTCTCCCTGATACAGGTAGAACTCACCACCATTACCCCGGACGATGAAGTGGAGCAGTGCTGGGACATGCTGCGCCGCAAGGTGAGCGACGCCTGCGCCCTGCTGCCCGACGGAGCGAGCACCCCCATCGTGAAAGACGACTTCGGCAATGTATACGGAATGTTCTACGCACTGACCGGTGACGGACTGTCCGACCGGGAGCTGTCCGACTACGCAGAGCTTATCAAGCGCGAAATAAGCGACATGACGGGCGTGGAACGGGTGGAACTGTACGGCAAACGTCCCGAATGCATCAACATCTCCCTGCTGCAAGACCGCATGGCAAACCTCGGCGTAAAGCCCGCCGAAGTCCTCGCCACCCTGAACGGACAGAACAAGACCACTTACAGCGGCTACTACGACAACGGCGACAACCGCATCCGCGTCACCGTCAGTGACAAATTCAAGACAGTGGAAGATATAGGCAGCATGCTGATACAAGGGCATGACGACGACCAGCTCCGCATGCGCGACATCGCCCGCATTGAGAAAGGATACGAAGAGCCTACCCGCAACGAACTGTTCTTCGACAGCGAACGGGCGCAGGGAATCCTCATCGCAGCTTCCAGCGGTTCGGACATCGTGAAAGTGGGCGCTGCCGTAGAGAAAAAACTGGCGCAACTGAAAGAAAGCCGCCTGCCCGCAGGCGTGGAGTGCCACAAGGTATTCTATCAGCCCGAACGTGTGGGAGCCTCTTTGGGTACTTTCGTCATCAACCTGATAGAGTCCGTCATCATCGTTGTGGTAATCCTGATGCTGGCCATGGGTTTCAAGAGCGGAATCATCATCGGCATCAGCCTCATTGTCACCGTATTCGGTTCGTTCCTGTTCCTATACACGGCGGACGGAACCATGCAGCGTGTATCGCTTGCCGCTTTCGTGCTGGCAATGGGTATGCTGGTAGATAATGCCATTGTCATCGTAGACGGCATACTGGTAGACCTGAAAGCCGGCAAAAACCGCATGGAGGCAATGACAGCCATCGGCCGCCAGACGGCAATGCCCCTGCTGGGCGCCACACTGATAGCCATCATCGCTTTCCTTCCCATCTTCCTGTCGCCGGACACTGCCGGGGTATACACCCGCGACCTGTTCATCGTACTGGCGGTGTCCTTACTGCTGAGTTGGGTGCTGGCGCTGGTGCACGTGCCGCTGATGGCAAACCGCAAGCTGCACCCTGCTGTTGAAGTCAGCGCCACCGGAAAGCGCGAATACAAGGGACGTACCTATGCCCTGTTGCGCACCGCCCTCTACTTCGGACTGGCACATCGCTGGAGCGTCGTACTGGCGATGCTCGCCCTGCTGGGACTTTCCATTTTCGGCTACGGCTACATGCGGCAGGGTTTCTTCCCCGATATGGTGTACGACCAGCTCTACATGGAGTACAAGCTGCCCGAAGGCAATAACTCCACCCGCGTGGCACGCGATTTAAGGGAGATAGAATCCTACCTGAAAACACGCAAGGAGATTACCCATGTCACCGCCTCTGTCGGCGGCACGCCGGGACGCTACAACCTGGTGCGCAGCATCGCCAATCCGTCCTTGTCGTACGGCGAACTGATTATAGACTTCACCTCTCCTGACGACCTGGTAGAGAATATGGATGAGATACAGGAATACCTGACACGGCGTTATCCGGATGCTTACATCAACCTGAAACGCTACAACCTGATGTTCAAGAAGTACCCTATCGAAGCGCAGTTTATGGGTCCCGACCCTGCCGTACTGCACCGCTTGGCCGACAGTGCGCGGTACATTATGGAACACACGCCGGAGGTCCGCCTCATCACCACCGACTGGGAACCGCAAATACCCGTACTCTCCATCGAGTACGACCAGGCAGCCGCCCGCGCGCTGGGTCTCAGCCGCAACGATGTAAGCATGTCCCTGCTTTCCGCCAACGGCGGCATACCCATCGGGTTCTTCTACGAAGGCATCCACCGCGACAACATCTACCTGAAATGTCTGGACGAGGAAGGAAAGCCGATAGAAGACCTCGGCAATACGCAGGTATTCTCCGCCCTGCCCTCGCTGAACGGGCTGCTGAACGAGGAAACCATGGTGAAACTGAAGGCAGGTACGCTGAGCAAGGAAGAACTGGTGGAAAGCCTCATGGGAAGCACCCCGCTGAAACAAATCAGCAAGCGCATCGACATCCGCTGGGAAGACCCCGTCGTACCGCGCTATAACGGACAGCGCAGCCAGCGCGTGCAATGCTCTCCCGCTCCCGGCATAGAGACCGAAAAGGCAAGGCAGATTATCGCCCGTCGGATAGAACAGATAGAGCTTCCGCAAGGCTATACCCTGCATTGGCAGGGCGAGAAGAGCGCCAGCGACGAGTCCATGGAGTATCTGTTCAAGAACTTCCCGCTTGCCATCATCCTGATGATTGCCATTCTTATCATGCTGTTCAAGGACTACCGCAAGCCGATTATCATCTTCTGCAGTCTGCCCATGCTGCTTGTGGGAGTGGTGGCTGTGATGCTGCTTACAGACAAAACGTTCAACTTCGTGGCAATCGTGGGTACGCTGGGACTGATAGGCATGCTTATCAAGAACGGCATCGTACTGATGGATGAAATCACCCTTCAGCTCAACCAAGGAGTAGAACCTATTACGGCACTGGTGGATAGCGCCCAAAGCCGTCTCCGTCCTGTGACCATGGCTGCGCTGACCACCATTCTGGGTATGATACCGCTGCTGCCCGACGCGATGTTCGGTTCGCTGGCGGCTTCCATTATGGGCGGCCTCACATTCGGAACGCTGATAACACTCCTGTTTATCCCTGTACTATACGCATTATTCTTTCATATAAAAAACGAACAATAATGAAAAAGACAACATTCATCCTCGCCGCCCTGCTCTCCGCTGCCTGCATCTCCGCCCAAGAGACGCTGACACTGGAACAATGCAGGGAAATGGCGCTGAAATACAACAAAGAAATGGCAGCCGCCGCCAGACAAACGGAAAGTGCACGCTACACCGCAAAGAGCTATAAGGGCAACTTCTTCCCCAACTTCAGCCTCAGCGGTACGGGTATCTACAGTACATCAGACGGCAGCCTCGGCATAGCCGGCGGCAACCTGCCTACTTTCCTGCCCGATGCCACAGGGCAATTCCTTCCCAACAAGGGGTTCGCCTACTTCCCCGGAATAGACCTGAACTACAAGATAGGCATGGTATATATGGGCGGCATACAAGTGGAACAACCGCTCTACATGGGCGGTAAAATCCGTGCGGCATACAAAATGTCCCTGCTGGGTAAGGAAATGGCACAGTTGAGCGAAACGCTTACAGCCTCGGAAGTCATTGTAAAGACAGAGCAGGCATACGCACAAGTCATCAAAGCCAAAGAGATGAAGAAAGTGGCCGACAAATACAGTGCCGTGCTCACGGAACTGATGAAGAACGTGGAAAGCGCCCATAAACACGGACTCAAGCCCCAGAACGACGTACTGAAAGTGCAGGTAAAGCTGAACGAAAGCGAACTCAACATCCGCAAGGCCGACAATGCGCTGCGCCTGGCCACCATGAACCTCTGCCACTACATCGGCAAACCGCTGACGGCAAATATACGCACTGCCGACACATTTCCCGAAGTGGCACAGGACATCCGGCTGCAAACAGCCGACATCTCCGCCCGCCCCGAATATGCCATACTGAACCAGCAAGTGGCCATCGCCAAGCAGCAGGTGAAATTGAACCGCAGCGAACTCCTGCCCAAAATCGGTGTGAAAGGTTCGTACGACTACATCCACGGCTTGGAAATCAGCGACCAGGACCTGTTCGACGGCGGCAGCTTCTCTGTGCTTCTGAACGTAAGCGTACCGCTCTTCCATTTCGGTGCAAACAGCAATAAAGTACGTGCAGCCAAAGCCAAACTGGAGCAGGCGCGCCTCGAACAGGAGAACATGAACGAACAGATGCTGCTTGAACTGGCACAGTCCGTCAACAACCTCGACGAAGCCCGGCTGGAAAGCACCATTGCCGAACGCTCCCTGCAACAGGCGGAAGAAAACATGAGAGTGAGCCGCAGCCAATACGACGTGGGACTGGAAACCCTGTCCGACCACCTGGAAGCGCAAGCTCTGTGGCAGCAGGCGTACGAAACCAAAGTCGACGCATGCTTCCGACTGTACCTGAACTACATCACTTATTTAAAGGCAACGGGAACGCTGCTGAAATGAAAACGTACATATATTACTAAAATGCAGATTACGGACAATTAGAAAATATATAAGGAGACCGACAAAGAATAAAATAACGGATACTCTTGCACCCTACCAACAAAATGTAAAATTATTTATTCGCCTCCCAAGCGACGCTCCTTATACTCGACAGGGAAAATGTTTTATCAGAAGCATTTTCCCTGTTTTGCTGCTGACAAGCCCCGTTATACCGTCCCCCAGACATCCTTTCCACGAAAAAGCGCATTTTTTTAGTCGCCGTCCCGCTGATGAACCAGACTTCCGCTTCGGACAACAGCCTGGTGAAGTTACGCTTCCACCATACCCTGACCCGGATTGCCATCTACGTAAAAAGCGATGACAACACAACCGGAAAGCAAATCACGGCATTCTCCATCCGCGGAATGAAAAACGGTATCCTCACCTGCCATATCCCGGAAGACAGTAAAGACAAAGGATTCGGCTGGAGTTATCCCGCCCCCGCCGAAACGGAAACATTCACCGCCACCGCTACCCAATTCGATATTCCGGATAACACCGCAGCCCCCAAGAAACTGCTCGCAACCCTCTATCTGCTGCCTTACGGAACAGAGAGTGTCTTCAACCTCACCTACACCTACCAAGCCTATAATTCCGATAATACGGACATCACCCAGACTATCGTTCTGAGCAACCAGACACTGCCATCGACTGAAATGTGGACGGAAGGAGCTTCCATAAGTTATACCCTCGGCATCTCCCGGAAGAAAGTCACCGTAACAGCAGGCAGCCTTCCGACATGGAATACAGGAAGTACTGAAACGGTAAGCGAAACGGTTGTGATAAACTAAAAACGAAACGACATGAAACACCTATCTGCCAATATACTGCTTTGCAGCCTTCTCATCTGCAACGGATGTGACAACAGCCGAACCATACAACAATGGCTACGACAAACCTGGACAAGCTGAACGCACAATTGGGCAAAGCAGGCAGGTCGGCAAGAAATCTGTCAGTTGGTAAAAGACGTATATACCAGACCAGCACCGAATTCAGCCGACAACTCAGTTGGATTATCATCTGGGGATTTCTCGATGATTGGGACAGAATCGGCATCAAAGGGTATGATAAAAGTGCCGGCTACCTGATTTATCCCTTCTTTGCATTTTGACTAAAACAACGTGTTGGAGCATTAGGAAAAACACGTTTTTTTCTCATCACTCGTCACTTTCGCTTTCTATCCCTTTGTTTATGGGGCATTGAGTGGTGACGACCATTGTTATGACAAGAGGTTTTGTCAAAATATACTTGATAATTTCCTTTTAAACACGGAATTACACGGATAAATACGGATTTATTTTATCCTTTTTCCGTGAAATCCGTGTAATTCCGTGCCTAAAAAGAAAAAAACCGGGGAAACGCTCTCTTTATCCGCCTGCTTTTTCATACTTTATCCATTGACTAATATCGAAAAGCCATCGATAAAACTACGGAATGCTTATAGGAAAACCCCGTTTTGCAGTTGCGGGCCGCACGGGGGGCAATTGCGGGCTCTGCGGTTTCCATATGCGGGCTGTACCTGTCTCTTATACACATC
>ENA-OYXM01000540-OYXM01000540.1-human-gut-metagenome-genome-assembly--contig:-NODE-540-length-14688-cov-5.697533_pt1 | contig 14688 bp, 10 predicted proteins | sample MGYA00243239_ERZ653427 | MGnify/ENA primary metagenome ERZ653427 (study PRJEB26926, sample SAMN06165110) | human gut metagenome | biome: ENVO:00009003; feature: ENVO:2100002; material: ENVO:00002003... | reverse complement strand
AACGCTTGCCACCTACGTATTACCGCGGCTGCTGGCACGTAGTTAGCCGTGGCTTGCTTTTCCGGTACCGTCAATGCAGTTTGTTCTTCGCACTCTGCCTTTTCGTCCCGGATCACAGAGTTTTACAACCCGAAGGCCGTCATCACTCACGCGGCGTTGCTCCGTCAGGCTTTCGCCCATTGCGGAAGATTCCCCACTGCTGCCTCCCGTAGGAGTCTGGACCGTGTCTCAGTTCCAGTGTGGCCGTTCATCCTCTCAGACCGGCTACTGATCATCGCCTTGGTGGGCCGTTACCCCTCCAACCAGCTAATCAGACGCAAACCCCTCTTCAGGCGATAGCTTACAGGTAGAGGCCACCTTTTCTTCCATGGGCCATGCGGCTCTTGGAACTTATTCGGTATTAGCAGTCGTTTCCGTCTGTTGTCCCCATCCTGAAGGCAGGTTGTTTACGTGTTACTCACCCGTTTGCCACTCAATTCCGGAAAGAGCAAGCTCTTTCCCTCTTTTCGTTCGACTTGCATGTGTTAAGCACGCCGCCAGCGTTCGTCCTGAGCCAGGATCAAACTCTCCATGATAGATTGTTTGTTTCGGCTCGATTTTGTCTTGCCTTTCTTACTCAAATTCTTTGCGGTTTCTTTTTTCTTGAAACTCGCACATCGGCTTTTTTCTCGCTGTACTGTTCAGTTTTCAAAGAACCATCGCTCTAAGCGACTTCATTACTTTAGCACGGCCATTTCCTTCTGTCAAGCATTCTTTTGAATCCTTTTGAAAAAATGGAACCGGACGCCGCAAGAATATGTCCCTGTCAGCAAAATGAATTATAGCAAGTCTTTTTTCTTTCGTCAAACACTCATTTTTCCAATTTCATTATTTCTTTCTCTGCTGCCCGCATGGATTTTCCTCTGCTTTCATAAAAGCGATAAAAAGGTTCTATTTCTTTATTCATTTCATCAGATTAAGAATACGCTTATAAGGTAAACAAGGCTCTTTATTCCAACGAACATATATTGTGTATTCACTTAGGTTATATTTTTACATAAAAGGACTGTCTTTTTTATGTGCACACGGTGTATTTCCATTTTTTCGCGACTTCTTTTTCCATATCGTTTATAATAGGAGCAAGGAGGTATTTTATGAAAAAGATATTATTTACTCTTGCCGCTGCGATAATTACCGCAGGAACAGCTTATGCCAGCTGGCAGGAAGGCTCCACTTCCAGCCTGGCGGTTTCCGGAGGTGAAGCGGCCATCCAGATTAATCTTTCTGCAGAGCAGCGTCTCGGCATTAATCTGAACGCGGTAAATGACGGAAAGGCGGATGCTGTTTTTTCAACAGCAATCAATGAATCCAATCTGATTCTTTCCGATCTCCCTGTCGCGTTGTATGGAGAAAACGGAAGAAAAGATGCTTCTGTCTCCATAACTCAATTTGTACAAACGGATAACGGAAAGCGTTTTTATGTCTTCCAGACGGGCGACATTAAAGGGCTCCGCATCGTATCCTACCAAAAGGGGGAATTTACTCTTGCCTTCGACGGTTCTTCCCTTACGGGAGAAGAGGGCGACGGAACACTGGAGATCACAAAGAAGGATCTTCTTCTCCATGTTGATCCGCCGGCAGGCGGCAGCCATTCATCGGCAGGCAGTCCAGTTTATGTCCTTACTTTTAATAAGGCAACCGGTATGTTTACTGCCGCAATGCGTTAATCAGCATTATAAAAGGATATGTCTCCGGGATGTTCCCAAGGCATATCCTTTTCAATTTACTTTTTCGCTTTTGATGTTTTTCCCGTTTTTTCTTCTTTGGCTGTTTTTTGCTTTTCCGCCTGTTCTGCATCTTTCGCCTTTCTCTTCTTCGCTTTTTTCCGTTTCTTTTCCTTCTTCCTTTTCAATAGTTCTTTCTCCTCGGTATTATCGGCTGCATCGCTTCCTTCAGTCATTTCTTCAGCAGCTTCTTCTGCCGCTTCCATTTCCGCCAATTTCCCCGATTCACCGTCAGCAGCTTCCTGCTTTGCAAGAATATCATTATCCGTCTCCACGGACACATCGCTTTCACTCATAGCAGGCAGAGTAACGATGAAGGTGGCCCCTTCTCCTTCTGTGCTGGAAATAGTGAGACTGCCTTTATGTTTCTCTACAATATGCTTGCAGATGGCAAGTCCCAGTCCGCTGCCGCCGGTGAATTTATTTCTGCTCTCCTCTGCCCTGTAAAAGCGTTCAAAAATACGGTTCTGTTTATCTGCGGGGATACCGATTCCCGTATCGGAAACGGTCATGACCATTTCTCCGTTTTCCGTCGCCAGTTTCACCGTTACATGGCCGCCTTCATGATTATATTTCACCGCATTATCCAAAAGATTCATCGCCAGCTCGGATAAAAGAGCGGCATTCCCGTAGACATGGACAGGCTCCATATCCAGCTCGACAACTATATTCTTCTTATCAGCCTGCGGTTTGATGAGTTCGGCGGCATAGCGGACAAGTCCAGCAACTTCTACGGGCTTCCATTTGATCGTGGTTTCTGTTTCTTCCACTTTTGACAAGTGCATGATGGTGTCAATCAAGGACATCATCCGATGGGATTCATCTAAAATTCGTCTGCCGAAAACTTTCAAATCCTCTTCACTTTGGTACATACCGCTGGAGATAATTTCCGCGAACCCGCTGATAGATGTCAAAGGTGTTTTTAATTCATGGGAAACGTTCGCCGAAAATTCCCGGCGCATGCGTTCCGCCATGTAATTTGCCGTCATATCGCTGAGAACAAGGAGCAGCCCTTCTTCCCCATCAGTCAGTTCCGTTTTTGCCGTAGTCATCCGGAATGGATTCCCAAAGAGCGTCATCGTATACTCGCGGGAACGTTCAGAACGATAGGCACGTCCGACAGCGCGAAGAAAATCTTCATCATGATAGAGAAAGGAAATGCGGCGGAAGCGCTTGTCTTTTTCCACATGAAATATTTCTTTTACCCGCTCATTATAATCGACAATCTCTTTCCGGCTGTTCAAAAGAATAATCCCATCAGAAATAGTATCCAAAATGGTACGGGTCGTATTTCTTTCTTCTTCAATATCTTCCAAATAGTTTTCTATTTCATCATGCTGTTCTTCCACCTTGTTGATGAGGGGCATAAGTTCTTCATATTCATCAGGCAGCCTGCCTATCTCTTTTCCCGCCATAATGTCCTGTATGATATTTCCCAGGCCGCGGACGGGACTCAGGATACGATTTGTTTCATGTTCCGCCGCAGCAAGGCATCCCACGGAAAAAACAAGAAGGAAAAGGATGACTTCAGGAATAAAATCAGACGCGACAAAAAAAGAAATTGTTTTTGATTTGGAAAAACGAAGAATGGTATCATCGGCCGTACGGTACGCTACATAACTTTTCGGATGCTCATCAGACGATTTATGAACGACTTCTCCGGATCCCTCCCGGATCGCCTGCCGGACTTCGGGCATCTCGAGATAGTTCCTTCCAAGAGTTTCATCGGTATCGTAAAGGATGCTCCCTTTATCCGTAAGCCATACGATATGGATGTCCTTATTATTTCCATCATAAATAGCATCAAGGTATGCCTTGCTTTCAGGAGCCTTCTCCATAGATACCGCGGCGGCGGCCGTCTGCGCCACACGCGCCAGTTCACGGTCCGCCTGTTCCTGCATGCTTTGATAATGGAGGATAATTGCCAGTAAAAATGCGAGTGCTACTGAAATAACACCCATCATTAAAAGACTTTTATGTATTCTTGCTCTCATAAACTGCACCTGCTTTAAATTATTATTTATGTACCTTTCATGTTGTTATTATACTACCAATTCCGTCTGTTCACGGCAAGAATAGAAATCCCCTGTATAATAAAGAGAGGAAAAGAGGTTATTTTATTTTATGAAAATACAAATTCCTGACGACTTTGATCCGGAAAAAATCATACGGAGCGGACAATGTTTCCGTGCCTCCGCACAGCCCGACGGTTCCTTCCATTTCATCACAGGGAAAAACACGTTGTCTCTGTCCCCGCTTGGAACGGATACCTGGGAAGCGGACTGCACCCCTTACGCATGGAAGCGGGTGTGGGCTCCTTATTTTGATTTATCTGTTTCTTACAAGTCGTTCAGACGTTCCATTCCCGCAAAAGATCATTTTCTCAGGGCTGCGGCCGGATATGGAAAAGGTATCCGCATCTTGCGGCAGGATCCTTTTGAAATGCTCATCACCTTTATTATCTCCCAAAGGAAATCCATTCCCGCTATACGGAGTTCCGTGGAAAAACTTTGTCTTGCCGCAGGAAAGGAAATTACAAAAAATGGGCGGACTTTTTACACATTTCCCTCCCCGTCAGCGCTCGGGAAATTACCTGTCAATGAATTGAAAAACTGTTCTCTCGGGTACCGGGCCGCCTATATTCATGCCACAGCCCGCATGATTGCGAGAGAAAAGATCAGCTTCACTAAAATGGAAACATTGTCTGATAAAGAACTCACGGAAAAACTTATTCTGTTTCCCGGAGCAGGCATCAAAGTGGTAAATTGTATTTCCCTATTCGCTTACCACCGCACGGCAGCCGCACCTGTAGACGTGTGGATCGGGCGGGTCATTCAGAAACATTATGGCGGAGTCAGCCCGTTCCCATCTTATGGCCATGCAGCAGGCATTTTTCAGCAATATATGTTCTTCTATGCGCAGGCAAAAAAATTAAAATAGAAAAAAAGACGAACATTTCTGTCCGTCATTTACAGCAGGCATCATTTAAAGCGGACACCTGCTTTTTTTAATTGTTTGAAGATGTACTTTATCGTGTGATAGAGCGTCTCCCCGTCTTCAGCGGTAATCCGCTTTTCGTCATAAAGATCTAAATCCCGATAGTAACAGCTGAGTTTCCCGCTTAGGTCTTCTAATGTCTCTCCGTCATCACAGCGGCTAAATTCACCGGAGCCTCCCCGAAAAACCTCTTCCGCCATTTCCCGTTCTTCTTCACGATACTTTTCCAATTCTTTCCGAAGCGCCTCATTTTCTGCTTCCGTTCTGCGCAGCCGTTCCTGCAAATCATCTGCTAAGCCTTCCATCGTCTTAATCATTTCCTTGGCTGCCGCCAGTGCCGTGTCTTTCATGTAATCCTCCTTTACATATCTTCTGCGATGGCATCCCATCGTTCATAAAGTTTTGCCAGCTTTTCTTCCGCGTCCTTATACTCTTCCGTAATGGCGGCATAATTTTCAGGCTCGCTATTCATACGGAAAGTATACATTTTCACGGTCGCTTCCTGCCGTGCAATTTCCATTTCCACCTGCTCCAGCTTTTTTGCTGCCGCTATGGAAATTTCCCTCTTTTCTGCCTTTTTCGGTTCCGCCTTGGATACTGTCATTTGGGCAGGCGTCTTTGCAGTCTTTGCATTTCCCCTGTCCTTTTCAAATTCTTCCAGGTCTTTTTTCTTTTCTTTATAGTAAGTGTAGTTGCCAAGGTACTCAGTAAGCCTGCCATTGTCCAGTTCCAGTGTGCGCGTCACAACTTTATCGAGAAAATACCGGTCATGGGAAACGATCAGACAGGTTCCGCCGAAAGCCTGTATGGCTTCTTCCATGATTTCCCTCGTAGGAATATCCAGATGGTTTGTCGGTTCATCAAGGATGAGAAAGTTCGGCCGTTTCAGAAAGAGACATAACAAGGACAGCCTCGCCTTTTCACCGCCGGAAAGAAGAGATATTTTTTTGAAAACATCTTCTCCCCGAAAGAGGAACATCCCCAGGACATTTCTTGCTTCCGCTTCGCCATAATTGAAAAGATCCCGCACCTCATCAATAACGGTTCGATCCGGTGAAAGCCACTCCTGTTCCTGGGAGTAGTAACCCACCTGTACATGGCTGCCCATATGGATAAGCGTTTTCTCTCCCGCCAGTTCCCCTGTAATCATTTTCAGGAGGGTCGTCTTCCCCGCACCGTTCGGTCCGATAAGTCCTACCGTCTCCCCTTTTTTTATATGCATTTCTATATCTTTAAATAAAGGAGTCCCATTATATCCTGCCGTACCATGAAGGATATCAAGAACCTTATCCGCACAGTCATCAGGCGGTGTGAAATGAAAACGCAGTGTGGCCTGCCGATTCGGTTTTTCCAGCCGTTCCAAGCGGTTCAGCTGCGACTGCCGTCCCCGTGCCTGTTTTGACTTGATCCCCGCTTTGTATCTTCTTATGTATTCTTCCGTTTCACGGATATGCTCCTGCTGCTTTTCATATGCTTTTTCATAAGCCGTCGTCTCCCGTGTCTTCGTATCCATATACCGCGTATAGCCGCCGCGGTAAGAATGAATGCGGTGATTCTCCAGATCGATAATGCCTGTCGCCGCAGCATCAAGAAAATAACGGTCATGAGAAATCATAAGCACGCCTCCTTTATAGGAGCGAAGATAATCCTCCAGCCATTCCAGCATGCCCATGTCCAAATGGTTCGTCGGTTCGTCAAGAAGAAGGAAATCCGGATGACGCACGAAAGCAGCCGCCAAATTAATTCTGACCTTCTGACCGCCGGAAAAAGAATGAATGTCCCGATCCCAATCCTCCTCCGTAAAACCGAGACCCGTTAAAATCTTTTTTGTGGCAGATTCATAATCATAACCGCCGAGAAATTCAAAACGGGCTTCCGTTTTTCCATATTCCAAAACAAGATCAGCGTCATCTTTATGAAATTCCAATTCGGCTGCCAGCCGTTCCATTCTGTCTTTATAAAAGAGAACGTCTTTCCACGCTTCTTCCATTTCATCACGTATCGTTTCACCGGCATAATCGAAATCCTGGCGAAGGTAGCCAATTACTGCACCATCACTGGTTTTTATCGTTCCCCGGTCAGCCTCTTCCCTTCCCATGATACATTTCAGGAGTGTCGTTTTCCCTGCGCCGTTCGCCCCTACAAGCCCAATATGTTCGCCGCTTTTCAATTCGAAAGAAACATTTTCAAAAACGCTGTTAATGCCGAAATATTTAGTTAAACCATTGACTCTAAGTACTGCCATATTTCCCTTATCTTCCTATAAAAGCGGTTCATCTGTCCAGTATTTCCGCTTTTATGATGATGACTATTTCCGACTCCTCCACGGATCGGCTCTTGCTCTGGAAAAGTTTTCCCAGTAAGGGGATATCTCCCAGAATAGGAACTTTCCTAAAGGTTTTATTTTCTTCCTTATCTATCAGGCCCCCGATAGTAAGCATATCGCCCGACCGGAGACGGACCAGCGTATTTGCCTGGCGGGTAATGATACGGTAAGCCCGCATTTCAGGCACAAGGTACGGCGTGGAAACCTCAGCATTCACATTTGCGGTGATTTCCCCGTCCGCACTGATTCGCGGCGTGTAGGTAAGCTTGATGCCTGCGTCGCGGTATTCCGTGGTCGTTGTCCGAACGCCGTTATCCACGTGCTCCACGATAACCGGAATTTTATTTCCTATAAGTATTTCCGCTTCCCGCCCGTTCATGGTGACCACATTCGGCCGGGCAAGGATTCTCGCTTTGCCTGTAGAAACAAGAGCATTCAGGTTAGCCCTGAAAAAAGCGGTGTAGGGATGCCCTGCCACGGATCTGCCGTAGGAAATACCTGCGTAGCCTTCAGGAATCTTCACATTCCATCCGTTATGTTCGATATTCCGCATCCGCGGATTTCCATTTTTATCATACTTTATATTTCCCGCATCATCGGTGACATACTGCTGTTCATTCCAGCTTTCCCTGCGATACTCGCCGCTGCCGGTAAGAGCTTTAAAATCCCAGTCGATCCCAAGTTCTTTGGAATGGGATCGGTTCACGGCAATAACTTCCGCCTCTACTTTTACCTGTTTTTCAGGAACATCAAGAGAGCGGAGAACCGCAGCGGTTTCCATGATTTCCAAAGGTGTTCCGCTCAGAATGACCGCGTTTGCCGTCTGGTTATATGCTACATGAACGCTGTCGGAAAGCTGGCGAAGCCCTTCCGCCACTTCTTTCGCTTCCGCATAAGACAATTTATAGGATTTCGTTGCTCTTCCCCCATTTTTCATGGCGGATTCACCAACGACGATAAGCGTGCTTCCTTCTTCCCGTGCTATGAGTCCCTGGGAAACCAGCATGGCATGGAGCGCTTCTTTCGGCGTGACGTGATCCAGATCAGCCGTCACACTTCCTGTAACTGTACCGCCGAAGACAATATTTTTCCCTGTAAGTTCCGCCAGACTCCGGAGGACCTCCTGGATAGGCGCATTCTTTACATGAAGACTGAAATCGGAAGGTTCTTTTTCTTCCGTAACAGCATGTTTCGTTAAATAACTTTTTGCCTTTTCCTCTTTTCGTCCTTCCATGGATTGGCGGAGTGTCGCTTCCATCGTTTCGTGAGCACTCGTTTCCAGTTTCATCTCCGGCATTCTGTTTTCCGCATTGACAAAAAAAGGGAAACAGAAAAACAGAGTGCCTACGAATAAAAAGGCGGTATGTCTCAAGGCAGTTCCAAAAAAAGATTCCCTGCTGCCGATGATAACTGGACTGTTTTTTCTCCGATTGAAACGACTGACCATATACCCACCCGATCCCCTTTCCGAACTGTAACTGATTCTCCATTCACGGCAAGCATGGCCCGCCGGTTCCCTCCATACTCCATGACTCCCTGTAAAACCGGAGCGATATGGATAGTCCCCGTTGTCCCTTCTGCTGCCGGCATCTGCAGCGCTTCTTCATTCTCCCTCTTTGAATCATAAGACCGCACCGCATAAAACGGATCTTTCAACGGTTTTCCCCGCAAATAAAGAGCCGCGTCATATTTTTTAACGCCGCCCGATATTTTTCCAAATTTCATTTCACTTTCATTTACAGCAGCAGGAGTTGTACCATTTGCCTCTTCAGGAATAACGGTTGACGCTTTACCGACACCAAGAATGCCCCACACCGTTAAAACGGCCGCCACTGCCCCTGTCACCGGGACTATCCATCTCCTGCGCGCCCCCTCCATAACCTCATACCTCTTTCATATATTTTTGTAAATACTTGCGGAGAATTTTCTTGTAATCCTCCACCCCCGGCTGGTCGTATGTATTGATATCCGCCATAGCACCTTCATAGGCGGTAGCAAGGAAAAAGAAGTACATTAGCATTCCTATATGGAATTCTGTCAGCTTTTCAATTTCTACCGCGCAGCTCATCCTTTCTTCCTGTGCCAGAGCCTCCTGATTAGACCGGGCAGCGGCATTAAGCAGCATCCCCAAATCCACCATTCCACCTGCGCGGCCGTCATCACAAAAGAAATCCGCTTTATCGGGAAGATTTCTCACGGAAATAAACTGTACAATTTTATTCTTCTTCCCCTGCTGGTGTTCCTGCGTAAGGGAATGCATATCTGTCGTGCCTACACAGGCAACCGGAATGCGGCCGTTGTAAATAATATTCCCATGGGTATCAAATTTTTTCCCCAAAGACTCTCCCAGCAACTGGGCATACCACCAGCCTAATGCACGAAGGCCTGCGCCATAAGGCATAATGACCTCTGCTGCCACTCCATACTCTTTCATGGCGATAAACTTGACCGCAGCCAGCATAAGTGCCGGGTTATCCGAAATTTTCCCCCGGCAATGCTCTTCCACAAATCTCGCACCGTCAAGAAAAGCCCTTATATCGAAACCGACCAACTTCCCCCAGACCAAACCGACTTGGGAAAAGACACTGAAACGGCCGCCGATACCTTCAGGCACGGCAAACTGTTCCCATCCTTCCCGTTCGGCCAATTCATGGAGCTTACCGGTATTTCTGTCAGTGACTGTAATAAAAGAAAGCTCGCAAAAATCGGATAATTCCCGTCTCAATACATGGAAAGCCGCCATCGGTTCCACAGTTGTCCCCGACTTGGAAATTATCAGGAGCAGCACTCTCAATTTATGGCTGCAGCGGCCCCGTTCCCTCCGAAGCTGGCGGACGAGATCCATAAGCGCTGCCGGGTCGGCATTCTGTCCCGCAAAGAATACCTGCGGATACCCGTTTCTTTCCCTGCGGGAACGCATATTCCAGTACGGACCATAAAAAATATCAAAAATCGCCTGATTTCCCAGATAAGATCCTCCTATCCCGATAGAAATCAGAACATCCTGTTCTTTCCCGATTCCGTCCAGCCGTTCCAACCGCAGCCGCTCTTCTGCCGTCATGAGAACATTTTCATCTAAAATATAAGGAAGGCGGGAAAAAAGAACCGCTTTGCCTCCCGGGCCTTTTCCCGTTTTTCTTATCCGCTGTACACGCTTTGCCGCATTGGAAATAACTGCTTCATAATTTTGCAGATCTTCCGCATTTACATTCCATTTACTGCCAAAAATATATTGTAAATCGACATCTAAATGTTTGTCTAAAGAAAATTTCATTCCAGCCCCTATAGCGATGACCCCAATCAGAATCTAAAATCTTTCGGCATGATCATAAATGTTGTTTTCTTTTCCACCGTGTCATAACGGATCCATCCATAGAATGAATGCATATCCCGGTAGTAAGTATAATAGCGGTGATCCACATTACCATTTTTCGCATCAATCGTCCAGGAAACGCTTACAGCATCTTTGGGTGTAAGTTCGAGTCTGAATCCTATATCAATCGGTTTCGTCGTACTGAACGTATCATAAAGATATGGCGTATATCCCGTGATCGCACGATTTGTATAATTGATCCATCCGGAAACCGCTCTGTATCCTCCCATAAGCCCCACGGAATAGTATTTATTTTCACGTATCTCATTTTGGTATCCGTAGTAATCTTTGGCAATCCCTGCTCTCCAGTTAAAAGTCAGAAACCTGCCCAGCTTTATGGGATCACCGGAAATATACACGTCGAAGCCTTTATAACTGCCCTTACGGTTACCGCCTGCCCTTTCCTCATCCCAATAACCGATCTCTCCGTTTATACCTGCATAGAAGGGCGATTTAAACAGGTAATACCGATTAGACTTAAACTCAAGAGCCGGCCGCTTTTTAATCCATAAACCGCCCTCATCATTGATGGAACTTTCTTCTTCAGCATAATGGAAATTGAACCACCCGAAAGGTGTGCTGTAGCTAAAACCGACATCCGGCTTGTATCCTGATTTCGTGTACCATTCATTGCGGATATAAAAATACAGATCGTCATTATGCGCTACAGGTAATTCAAGTCCGTTATGCCATCCCCATCCGTTATCGCTGTCATACTTCGGGCGGGGAAGGAGCGACCACGGGCTGGTCGCATTGTCATTTTTCAAAGAAGCCCTGTACTTGGGAAGAGAAATAAGGGTTGTATTCTTCACTTTTAATTTCACATCATAAGCCGTGTAATGGTCTCCCGGATAAATTTCGATGGTATCTGCTTCAATCCGATAGTCAGGTACTTTGGCGACAGCATGCTTCGTCGTGAAGTAGCCTCTATCCGCAACCATTTTATTGTCCTTACGATAATAAGTCCCTTTATCCCCTTTAAAATAGTAAAGGCCTGAATCCCAGCCTGAAAAGTCATAGAACTTTCCTATGGATGCGGCACCGTCATATTCCGCCCGCTGTGCCGTCATATCAGTAGTGGGATTTTTCCAGTGTACTTCTCCCGGAATAACATACTGCTGGGTAACCGTATTTCCATAGACATATTCTGTAGTGTACTGATCCATCATCTGGCGCATATCAATACGCCCCTCCGCCATAACATCTCCTGTAGAATGGTTATAACGGATATAGTCCGCAGTAAAAGTCAAAGGATGTTCAGGAGAAATCCCGGTATCTTTTGCCTTCTTCCCTTTTTTTGCTGCCGAAGACGGGGAATCGGATTTTACCGGTTCCTTTGTTTTTGCATTGTTCCGATTTACAAGAACTTCCGCAGGACGAATCGGGCGCACTACGCCCTTATGATCCTCATCGACGACGAACCCTTCTTCATAAGTTATACCGCCTGCCGCCGAAACATATCCTTCCGGACCCGTTCCCAGAAAAAGGACACACCCTAAAATCAATGCCCTTTTTAATTTCGATTTATTCATTTCTTACAATAACTACTGATGCATTTTCTTCTCCTTCATCAGCAGCCTTTTCCGCTGTCCCGGAAACATCCGCTTTTGTCTCTTCCGCATCAGATTTTACTTTTTTTGTCTTGGTATCTATTTCATCTCCGTCCTCATTGACGAACTTCAATTCATTCCGCATATTTTCCACAGTATTCACAGAAGAACCAGCATCAGAAGCCATTGTACTCCCTGCCTCTCCGGCAACAGCCGACTTGGCCACTCTCTTGCGAAGTACCATGTTCGGTGCGCCGGAAGCGGTAACAAGACCTTTCGTGGTAACATCTTTCTGCGTTTGTATATACAATTCAGATCCTGCAGGAAGTTCCACATCTTTGCCTTTAACAAAAAAACCGCCTACCAGGCCGACCGGCCCCAGCGCCAATGCGCCGATAGTAGAAGCGCCTACGGCAGCAGCTTCCATCTTCAGCTTATCTTTTGCTTCCGGTCCGAGAACGGTCGGAATCGGTTCATCATCCAAAGAAAATACCTGATCAAATGAAATATCCAGTTTACCGCTGCGTCCAAAGCTCTTCGGCCGGGATACCTTCGTCACCACGCCGCTTCCTCTGGAACCGCGGGGCAGCACAAGAATGTCACCGACCTTCACATCTTCCTGCACGGTAAATTCTACAGGGTCACCCACAAGGTTTGTTTTGCTGCTGATATTATCATTTAAAGAAATCTTGAATACCGTCTTTTCAGGAAGAACAACATCCTTCATTTCCGAATGTTGATCTCCATAAATAGCTTTTTCCAATTCCGCGGTACGCTTATCCAATGCGCCTGATTTCACGCTGCCGAAAACGCTTTTTTCCATATCACCGATACGGCCGGCAAGCGGTTCCCGCTTAATTTCATCAGTCAGGTAGTACTCCAGGGCATTCGTCCGGGAAGAAATGGACGGTGCAGCATCATTACCGCTGTTCACCACATCAGCATAAAGATTCCCGACCTGATCATCAAGACCCACACCTGTCGAACTACCTGTGCCATAAATTAAATTATCAGCGGAAGTAATCCGTTCGGTAAGGGAGCCGCTGCGCGTTTCCCCATAAAGGACATCTTCCACCCGTTCCATACGTCCGTTTAGAGTCGTTGGTTCAGCTGCTGCTCCCGGAAATACAAACAACAAAGAAATACCTGCTGCAAGAATAGATTTTTTCATGCTGAGTCCTCCGATTAAACTCTTACATCAATAACGGCGGAAACACCTACACCCTGCACACGGCTGAAACTGGTCGGATTCTTACTGTCCATAGGAATTAGACCTTTGATGCGGAAAAGCTTGTTATTCCAGCTGATTTCAAGCTGGCCTACCGCTTCCACCTTTTCCACCTGGTCCGCATCGCCGATAACCTGTGCTGCTCCGATATATCCTCTGTTACCGATACTGACGATAGGAACAACCTTTGTAGCATAGTTCGTACCTGCGCCTTCTTTCATCATAACAGAATTGATGGCACTGTTCAGCGATTCACCATACTTATCCACAAGGAACCCTATACCGCCTACTTTCACAATACCGCCGAGAATACTGCCCAATCCGGATGCAGAAACCCCGGAAAACACACCTGTACCAATCATGGCAGCCGCCATAAGGGCGACTCCAACTCTTTTTATATGCATAATCAATTCCTCCTTCATACAAAATGCATCAAAAACGATGCCTGTATTTTGATTCCATTACCCCTATAATACTTATTTTATTATAAATTAAAAGAAGTCTCTGCGCAAACAGAAACCTCTTGTCATCCTCTTCTTTCTTTATTTTATCTTATCAGGTAGCGGATAAGCCTTCCGCTTTCCTTGCCGCTTTTGTTCCCGGCTGGTGCATGACTTTCGGAGTTTTCAACTTATTATACGCCTGAATCATCATCGCACATTCCACACGCTTCTTTTGAATTTCACAGGTAATCCCGTAAGGCTTATGGATATCCCCGGCATAAGCTTCATTATTTGCATGGCAGCCGCCGGAGCAGAAGAATTTTGCCCAGCAGTCCACACATTCAGGCTTGCTGAACACATGGTTCACACGGAAATCGCGCATCATCTTCATATTTTTGAGTCCTTCAAAGACATTGCCGATCACATATCCTTCACGACCGACAAACTGGTGGCAAGGGTAAATATCTCCATTGGGCACGACCGCCAGATATTCATGCCCCGCTCCACATCCGCGAAGACGCTTCGGCAGGCAGGGGCCTCTCCAAAGATCCATATTGAAATGGAAGAAAAAAAAGGGATTTCCTTCCTCTTCACGCTTGATGAAAAACTTCGCCAATTTATCATATTCGTCCTTCACCCGAGGCAGATCCGACTCTTTGATGGAATAATCCGCCGTGTCATCGCCGACAACCGGTTCCATAGAAACCGCGGGAAATCCATGATTGAGCATATCTTCCACATCAGTAGTGAAATCCAGATTCTGCCTGGTGAAAGTACCGCGGACATAGTATTCTTCTCCATTGCGATGCTTGATGCAGTACTGGAGATTTTTCATAATGCGGTCATAAGTACCTTCATTATTCACACCGGGACGCATGGAGTCATGCATTTCCTTACGGCCGTCCAGTGACAGGATCAGGCTGATATGGTTATCCGTCAGATACTTCACCTTCTCCTTATCCAGAAGCTGTCTCTTATACACATCTGACGCTGCCGACGATAAGGCTC
>ENA-OYXM01000484-OYXM01000484.1-human-gut-metagenome-genome-assembly--contig:-NODE-484-length-15989-cov-18.533764_pt1 | contig 15989 bp, 7 predicted proteins | sample MGYA00243239_ERZ653427 | MGnify/ENA primary metagenome ERZ653427 (study PRJEB26926, sample SAMN06165110) | human gut metagenome | biome: ENVO:00009003; feature: ENVO:2100002; material: ENVO:00002003... | reverse complement strand
GCTATTATCTCATGAAATACGATGTGGCGACGGGACTTTCCGAGCGTCTGACCTACGGTAGTCACAACGTCTATCTGAATGATATTTCCCCGGATGGCAAGAAACTGTTGTGCAGCACTTCCAAGCCGGACATCACTCGATGCCCTTTCTCCCTCTCTTCTCTTTTCGAGATTGATTTGACCACCTTGCAGGCAGATACGCTGGTCGCCTGGGATGCTTATCTGGGAAGTGCTTCTTACTCTCCGGATGGGAAGCAGCTTCTGGTGACGGGCAGTCCGTCTGCTTTCGGAGGCATTGGCAAGAATTGCGGTGAACATCCCATAGCCAATGACTTTGATACCCAAGCATTCATTATGGATTTGGCTACAAAGAAAGTGCAGGCTATCACGCGCGATTTCAATCCTACAGTGTCTCCCGTGCAGTGGAACCGTGTGGACGGATGTATCTATTTCGATACGACTGATGGGGATTGCAGGCATATATACCGTTATGTTCCGAAGACGGGCGGCTTTGAAATGCTTCCGCTTGAAGAAGATGTGATTACTTCCTTCACGCTGGCCAATGACAATCCGGTTGTGGCTGCCTATGTGGGTGGAGGAAACACCAGTACGGGCGTAGCCTATACGTACGACACGAAGAAAAAAGTTTCTACCCTGCTTGCCAACCCCATGAAGCCCGTCCTCGACAAGATTGAGCTGGGACAGATGGAAGAGTGGAACTTTACAGCTTCGGACGGTACGGAGATAAAGGGAATGATTTGCCTTCCGCCGTCTTTCGACCCGAACAAGAAGTATCCGCTTATCGTGTACTATTATGGAGGAACGACTCCTACGACTCGCGGTATAACTTCCCCGTACTGTGCACAGTTGTTTGCGTCACGTGACTATGTGGTTTATGTTATCCAGCCCAGTGGTGCCATCGGGTACGGCCAGGAGTTCTCTGCACGCCATGTCAATGCATGGGGTGAGCGTACGGCCGATGAGATCATTGAAGGTACGAAGAAATTCTGTGCAGCCCATCCGTTTGTCAACGATAAACGTATCGGATGCCTGGGTGCCTCTTATGGAGGATTCATGACGATGTATCTGCAGACTAAGACGGACATGTTTGCTGCCGCTGCCTCGCATGCTGGCATCAGCAATGTAACGAGCTATTGGGGCGAGGGTTATTGGGGATATTCCTATAACTCTGTTGCGGCAGCCGATAGCTATCCTTGGAATAATCCCGATTTGTTTACGAAGCATGGAGCATTGTTCAATGCGGACAAGATTAATACCCCTCTGTTGTTGCTGCATGGCACGGTAGATACAAACGTGCCTATCGGTGAAAGTATCCAATTGTACAATGCGCTGAAGATATTGGGCAAGCCGGTGGAATTTATTACCGTAGATGGTGAAAACCATTTTGTACTTGATTATGCAAAACGTGAATTGTGGCACAATTCAATTATGGCCTGGTTTGCCCGCTGGCTGCAGGATAGTCCGGCATGGTGGAATGACCTTTATCCGGAAAGACATTGGTGATGTTTTAATTAACAATTGATAATTAAAAAAGCCGTTTCCCAGAATAGACAAGGAGGAAACGGCTTTTTTGTTGTAGTGTGCTTACTGTTATTGGGCCACTTTTGCTGTGTCTTGGACGTTCTCGGCTTTCTGCAAAGTATCCGTTACCACAGTGTCGTTAGACAAGGTTGTTGTCTTACTCGGCTGTTCTACCGGAGCCTTAGCTTGAGCCAAGAACGTTCCGCCACAAACAAACATAAACAGGGCTGCTACTAATACTAATTTTTTCATAATTCATTTGCTTTTAGGTTGGTATATCTTATTGTTAAGTCTAAGTGCTTGCTTGTTGTAGCGCTTGTTGCTTACGTCTAATATAGGTCAAATGGTGTGCCAGAAAGAGTGTGTGTTGGATAATGTTCTGATAGTTAGTGATATATGTTTCTATGCAAAGTGTGGCATAGTGTGGAAAAGTGTGGAATGTGTGGAGGGGAGTGTGGAATAATTCCACACCTTTTAGTCGGATATGTTATAAAGCTTCAACTTGTTGTACAGCGTTTTGCGGTCAATGCCCAACAGTTGTGCAGCGCGGCTCTTGTTGTTTCCCGTCTGCCGCAAGGCTTCGATGATTTGATGCTTCTCTGCCTCCTCATTGCGGAGAGGGATACCGATGATGGCCGGTGCGGGTTCTTTCAGTTCATTCAGTTCGTTGATAGTAATGAATTTGCCTTGTGCCAGCAAGGTTGCACGGCGTACCATATTTTTCATTTGGCGTAGATTGCCGGGCCAGGGATATTCCAATAGGGCGCGGGATGCCTTGTCATCAAAGCCGGTCAGTTGCTTGTCCATTTCGCGGTTGGCCTGGTCCAGAAAGAAATTGGCAAAGAGCAGGATGTCTTCACGGCGGTCTTTGAGTTGCGGCATGCGTAGGGTGAATTCATTGATACGGTGATATAAATCTTCACGGAACGCCCCTTTTTCGATGGCTTGCTCCAGATTTTCGTTGGTGGCGGATACCAGACGTATGTCCACGCTTATCTCTTTGTTTGAACCTACCGGACGTATCTTGCGCTCTTGCAAAGCACGCAGCAACTGTATTTGCACTTCATAGCTCAGATTACCTATCTCATCCAGGAAGATGGTACCGCCGTTGGCTTCGACGAAAGCGCCCGTTTTGTCGGTCAGTGCGCCGGTAAAGGCGCCCTTTATGTGCCCGAAGAACTCCGAAGCGGCCAATTCTTTGGGAATAGAACCGCAATCGATGGCTACAAACGGCTGGTCGGCACGCTTGCTGAGCTGGTGGATGCGGTGAGCTACGTATTCTTTGCCCGTTCCGCTGGCACCATTGATGAGTACAGACATATTGGTAGGTGAAACCAGTTTCACATAATTGTAGAGTTGTTTGGCTGCGTCGCTCTCTCCCTCAAGGAAGTCGGAGGAGGACAATGAGCCTTCTGCACCCTTCAGAGGCTGATTTTTCATCTTGTCGGAATGCATCGTCTGTTTGGGTGAAACGGATGGTCTGTTTGGGGTAAACGCATCATCTGTTCGGGACGAATGCATCATCTGTTTCAAAGCGGAGGATGATGCATTCAAGGCTTCGCCTATTTTTTTCAGTAATTCGTCCGGGTTCACAGGCTTGGCAATGTAATCGCAGGCTCCCAGTTTCATGGTTTGGACGGCCGACTGTATGTCAGCGTATCCTGTCATGATGATAAGCGGTATTTGCAGGCCGTGTTCGCCCAGCCATTTCAATAAGTCAATGCCATCCTTGTCGGGCAGGCGCAGGTCAGACAATATCAAGTCTACGGTTTCCGACTCAATATGTTTTTGAGCACGGGCAATGCTGCTGGCGGAGGTTACTTGGAAACCTTTTTTGCCGAGCCATGTTTTTAGCATCATGCCGTAAGTAATATCATCTTCTACAATTAATATGGATGTCATTGCTTTAGCCTTTTATCTCTTTTATGTAGGCAAAGGTAAGTGCTTTTGTCTGATTTTAGTATATTTGCAAACTTAAATTAAATAAAAAACAAAATGAAAAGAAATCTTATTGTATTATTAACTATACTGGTTTGCGGTCTGACTGCTTGCAAGCCGGGACAAAAGAAAGAGGAAGATATGGAAAAAGAAACGAAGCTGAAGATTGAAACAAGTGCGGGTGACATCACCGTGAAACTGTATAATGAAACCCCGAAACACCGTGATAACTTTATCAAGCTGGTGGAAGACGGCACGTATGAAGGTACGCTGTTCCACCGTGTCATCAAGGACTTTATGATACAAGCAGGTGACCCGGAATCGAAGAAGGCTCCGAAAGGCAAGATGCTGGGGGCAGGCGACGTGGGTTATACCGTTCCTGCCGAATTTGTTTATCCGAAGTATTTTCACAAAAAAGGTGCTTTGTCGGCTGCACGCCAGGGTGATGAGGTGAACCCTGACAAGGCATCATCCGGCTGCCAGTTCTACATTGTGACCGGAAAAGTGTATAATGACTCTACCTTGCTGGGGATGGAACAGCAGATGAATCAGATGCGCTTGAACAATGCTTTCAACGCGTTGGCGCAGAAACACATGAAGGAAATCTACAAGATGCGTAAGAATAATGACCAGGACAGTCTGATGGATTTGCAAGATTCCTTGATTGCGCAGGCAGAGGCTCAGGTTGCCAAGGAACCGGAGTTCAAGTTTACCCCCGAGCAGGTGAAGGCTTATACTACCGTGGGCGGTACTCCACATTTGGACGGTGCATATACCGTGTTCGGTGAAGTGCTGGAAGGTATGGATATTGTTGATAAAATACAGAAGGTCAAGACTGACCGTAACGACCGTCCCGAAGAGGATGTGGTTATTAAAAAAGTGACAGTGATAGATTGATGATAGATTCTGTCATTCCATTTTATGAAAATAAACAAAAAGATATTTGACAACGGTCTGCGGTTGGTGCACAATGAGGACACCAGCACGCAGATGGTTGCCTTGAATATTGTTTATGACGTGGGTGCCCGTGACGAACATCCCGAGCATACGGGCTTTGCCCATCTGTTCGAGCATCTGATGTTCGGAGGCTCGGTGCATATTCCTGATTATGACGCTCCTTTGCAATTGGCAGGCGGAGAGAATAATGCATGGACCAATAATGATATAACCAATTACTACTTGACGGTTCCAAAATCGAATGTGGAAATCGGCTTCTGGCTGGAGTCCGACCGCATGCTGGAACTGGCATTCAGTGAGCAAAGTCTTGAAGTGCAGCGTGCGGTAGTGATGGAGGAATTTAAACAACGTTGCTTGAACCAGCCGTATGGTGATGTGGGACATCTGCTTCGTCCTTTGGCTTATCAAACGCATCCTTATCGCTGGCCTACTATCGGGAAAGACCTCTCTCACATTGCCAATGCCACGCTGGACGAGGTAAAGGAATTCTTTTTTCGTTTTTATGCACCTAATAATGCAGTGCTGGCCGTTACCGGAAATATTTCGTGGGAAGAAACGGTTAGGCTGACAGAAAAATGGTTTGCTCCCATTCCCCGTAGGAATGTGCCCGTAAGGCAATTACCGCAAGAAGTTGTACAGACGGCAGAACGCCGGCAGACGGTGGAACGGAATGTTCCTCTGGATGCTTTGTTCATGGCTTATCACATGTGCAGCCGTGAGGATGCCGATTATTATGCCTTCGATATTCTGTCGGATATTCTGAGCAATGGACGTTCCAGTCGCTTGACCCGCAGGCTGGTGCAGGAGCAGAAGTTCTTTTCCAGTCTCGATGCCTATATCTCCGGTACACGGGATGCCGGCCTGCTGCATATCAGTGGAAAACCATCTGCAGGCGTATCTTTGGAACAAGCCGAGGCTGCTGTCCGGAAAGAGTTGGAAGAGTTGAAATCCGGGTTTGTTGGAGAGCAGGAATTGGAGAAAGTAAAGAACAAGTTTGAGTCTACACAGATATTCGGCAACATCAATTATCTGAATGTTGCCACGAATCTTGCCTGGTTTGAACTGACCGGGCAGGCGGAAGACATAGACCGTGAAGTGGACAATTACCGCTCTGTGACGGCAGAACAGCTTCATAGGGTCGCCCAACAGACCTTCCGCGATGAAAACGGGATTGTGCTTTATTGCCAAAAAGAAAACCTTTAGTATGAAAAAATTATTTGATACGTATAAGCAGCACTATAAAGCATTGCTTCTCCTGGGGCTACCCATTGTGGTGGGGCAGTTGGGAGTCATTGTGCTTGGTTTTGCCGATACGCTGATGATTGGGCATCACAGCACGGAGGAACTGGGTGCCGCTTCTTTCGTAAACAATCTGTTTACTCTTTGCATTATTTTCAGTACGGGCTTCAGCTACGGGCTGACACCGGTTGTAGGGGGCTTCTACGGTAACCGCCGCTTTGCCGAGGCAGGGCAGGCGTTGCGGTGTAGCCTGGTTGCCAATGTGCTGGTGGCTTTGTTGCTGACTCTTGTCATGGCTGTTCTCTATTTCAATGTGGAGCGGCTGGGACAGCCCGGAGAATTGTTGCCTCTAATCAAGCCTTACTATCTGGTGTTGCTTGCTTCACTGGTCTTTGTCATGCTGTTCAACGGTTTCAAACAGTTTACGGACGGCATCACCGAAACCAAGACGGCCATGTGGATTCTGCTCGGAGGGAATGCGCTTAACATCGTAGGAAACTATATACTTATCAATGGAAAGCTGGGCTTTCCGGAGATGGGACTGCTTGGTGCGGGTATCAGCACTTTGTTCTCCCGCATTGTGATGGTGGTGGTCTTTGCGGCGATTGTGCTTCGCGGCCGCCGGTTTATCCGTTACAGGCTCGGCTTCATGCGGCTGGGGTGGTCGATGCCGATGTTCAGGAAGCTCAATGCACTGGGCTGGCCCGTGGGTATGCAGATGGGTATGGAGACCGCTTCCTTCAGTCTGAGCGTCGTCATGGTGGGCTGGCTGGGGACACTTGCCCTAGCATCGCATCAGATAATGCTTACTATCTCTCAGTTCACCTTCATGATGTATTATGGCATGGGCGCTGCGGTTGCCGTGCGTGTCAGCAACTTCAAGGGGCAGGGAGACGGGCAGAATGTGCGCCGCTCGGCGTATGCCGGCCTTCACATCATCCTGTGTATGGAGGTGGTGTTGCTGGGTATCGTCTTTGCGCTTCGCGGTCAGGTAGGGGGATGGTTTACGGACAATGCGGAAGTGTCCGGCATGGTTGCCGCTCTCTTCTTCCCGTTCTTGATTTACCAGTTCGGCGATGGGTTGCAGATTAACTTTGCCAATGCCCTGCGCGGCATCTCGGATGTGAAACCGATGATGATTATTGCATTTATATCCTATTTTATTATATCTTTGCCCGTAGGGTACCTTTGCGGTTTCGTTTTCGGTTGGGGGCTGACGGGAGTCTGGATGGCTTTCCCGTTCGGACTGACCAGTGCGGGAGTGATGCTGTGGTTGAGGTTCCGTAAACAGACCAGGGAAAGGATTTGATAGTATGAATAATGTCTCCAAAGTAAAGATTGCCGTAGGCTACACTTTGTTGCTGGCGGTATTGTTTTTTTCCTTGTTTTTCGTACACCGGGAAATGGAGAACCTTATTCTTACTGATGACCGCGATGTACAATGGACAGACAGCGTGCTTGCTTTGATACGCGAGAAGGATACCAATACGATAAAAATGCTGCGCACGCTGAGTGAGGCGAATGACAGCATGGTATCCACCAGTGACATTGAGCAGATAATTGCCCAGCAGGACTCGGTAGTGACCCAGCAGCGTGTGCAGCACCGTATCATTACACATCGGGATACCGTCGTGACACGCCCTCGGAAGAAGGGGTTTTTCCGTCGTTTGGGTGAAGTGTTTGTCCCCCCAAAGAAAGATACGGCTATCCAGGTAAAGACCTCCCTTGAATTTGCAACGGATACGGTGATTGAACCCTATAATCCGGCCGATTCTTTGCATGAGAAACTGCGTGCCGTGGCCCAGCAGAAAAAAGCTGTAAACACTGTTATACAGCGACGTAAACGCTATCTGCAACGCTTGGACCATATGCTGACCGCTCGTATTGACAGCTTGCTGAAAGATTACGAGACGGAAACTCTGCTGCGTGCACGGACGGAAGCCGAGTATCAACAAGCGGTCCGACGCCGTTCGGCCAAGATTATCAGTGGCATTGCCGTAGGTGCGGTGTTGCTTTCCGCTTTTTTTCTTATTATCATCGGCCGCGACATAACCCGAAGCAACCGTTACCGTCGTGAGTTGGAAGAGGCCCGTCGTCGTGCCGAGGATTTACTCGCTGTCCGTGAAAAACTGATGCTTGCCATTACCCATGATTTCAAAGCCCCGCTCGGTTCTATTATGGGCTATGCCGACTTGCTTTCCCGTCTGACGGTGGATGAGCGTCAGCGGTTCTATCTGGACAATATGAAAACCTCATCGGAACATCTGCTGAAGCTGGTCGTTGATTTGCTCGACTTCCATCGTCTTGATTTGAACAAGGCCGAAATCAACCGGGTCACCTTTCATCCTTCCCGCCTGCTTGAAGAGATACACGTCAGTTTTGAACCACTTACGGCTGCCAAAGGACTGGCGCTTCATTGCGACATTGCCCCGGAGCTGGGCGGTACCTATATTTGCGACCCCTTGCGTCTGCGCCAGATTATCAACAATTTGTTGTCCAATGCCGTGAAGTTTACGGACCAAGGCAGTGTTACCATGACTGCCCGTTACGAGGACCGTCGACTGGTAGTTGCCATTGCTGATACCGGTAAAGGTATGGAACCTGCCGACCGGGAACGTATCTTCCAGGAGTTTACCCGCTTACCGGGTGCTCAGGGTAAAGAGGGGTTTGGACTTGGACTTTCCATTGTCCGTATGCTGGTACAGTTGCTTGAAGGCACGATTGATGTAGACAGTGTGCCAGGCAAGGGAAGCACTTTCACCATATATATTCCTATCTATCCCGTAAGGAGTGAAGGACGGAGAATGAAGGATGAAGAATCGGGATGTGCTGCCACGCCGAATGGCAATTCTTCATTCCCCGTTCCTCATTCTTCACTGAAGAATGTCCTCCTTATCGATGATGACCGTATTCAGCTTACCCTTACTGCCGCCATGCTTCAGCAGAGTGGTATAAATTCTGTCTCTTGTTTACAACTGGATGAACTGCTGGATGCCTTGCGCACTGCAACCTTTGATGTTCTGCTTACTGATGTGCAGATGCCTGCTATTAATGGTTTTGATTTACTGAAACTGCTTCGTGCTTCGAACATACCGCAGGCACAGTCTGTTCCGGTGATTGCTGTCACTGCCCGCAGTGACATGCAGCGTGAGGAATTTACGGTGCATGGATTTGCCGGATGCCTGCATAAGCCGTTTACCGTCAGTGAATTGCTACATGAATTGAATATGGAGGACAAAGGGATGGAGGTTATGGAAGTTTCGGAAACTTCGGCTTGCCCGGGGTATAAATTCTCTTCGCTCACTGCTTTTTCGGTCGATGACCCCGAGGCGGCAAAGTCCATTCTGGAAAGTTTTGTGGCTGAAACCCGCCTCAATGCGGAGCGTTTGCAGAAGGCTGTGGAGAATGAGGATGTGGACGAGATGGCTGCTGTCTCCCACAAAATGATTCCCCTCTTTACTTTAATTGGAGCAGCGGAACTGGTTGCATTGCTGAAACTGTTGGAAACTTCTCATGGAGTGCCTTTTACCGGAGAGTTGAAAGAACACGCCCTTGCCGCCCTCGTTTTGATAGAGGATGTCATTACTCAGGCAACAGCTTTTCCGTAATGGGGGAACAGAGAAGAATACGTGATTTTTCTCTGTCGGGAACCAAATGTCGAAAGAAATTGTTTACTTTGTAGGACTTTTAAATACGATGAAAGATTGACGTTCCGATGAGAAGAAAATGGTTGAGAATAGCACTGTGGGTGCTGCTTACTCCTATTATACTGTTTATAATATTGATGATATTGCTTTATGTGCCTCCCGTACAGAATTTGATACGGAAGCAGGCTACGGCAATTGCATCAGGTGCTACGGGTATGGACATATCCGTGGAGCGGATTGACCTTCGCTTTCCTTTGAATTTGTTGGTCCGCGGTGTATTGGTGGTACAGCCTGCCGACAGTGCTGTTGATGTGCAGCATCCCGATACCTTGCTGAATCTTGGAAGTTTGAACGTACGGGTACAGGCATGGCCTTTGCTCAAAGGGAAAGTGGAGGTGGATGACATTACCTTGAAACAAGTTGCTGTCAACTCCTCCAATTTAATGGAAGGTATGTGCATCAAAGGAGTACTGGGGCATTTCTTTTTCGAAAGCCATGGCATAGACCTTACAAAAGAAGATGCCATCCTCAATAATATAGAATTGAGCGATACCCATGTGCAGGTGATGCTTGCAGATACCACTGAGACTCCCAAGGACACTACTGACACTGCGTTAAACTGGAAAGTCACACTCCATACTCTGAAGTTGAAGAACGTCTCGGTCGATTTACAGATGCCATTGGACTCCATGGGGCTGAAAGCCCATATAGGAGATGCTGAGATTGCGGACGCTGCTGCCGACCTGAAACACCAGTTCTATGGCTGGAGAAAATTCCTGCTGACTGGAACTTCTGTCAATTATGATACCGGTGGCCCGGGGAGTGCGATAGGCTTCGACCCCTCGCACATTGCTCTTCGCGACATTCGCCTGGGCATTGATTCTGTGATGTACTACGGCAGAGATATGAATGCCGTTATCCGGGAATTTTCCATGTATGAGCGTTCCGGTTTGAGTGTAACTTCCCTGACCGGGCGGTTGTTTGCCGATTCTACCGTTATCCGTATCCCTTCTTTGAAGTTGCTGACACCTCATAGTGAGATGAACCTTACGGCACAGACTTACTGGGAACTGATAAATATACCTACCACCGGCCGTCTGACAGCCCGTTTCAATGCCCGTATCGGCAAACAGGATGTACTGCTTTTTGCCGGTGGCTTGCCGGAAGCTTTCAAGGAAGCCTATCCGTTCCGTCCGTTGGTGATTCATGCCGGTACGGAAGGAAACCTGAAGCAGATGCAGATTTCCCGTTTTACGGCTGAGCTGCCCGGAGCCTTTTCGTTGAGTGGGGGAGGAGAATTCTGGAGCTTGACCGACAGTGTGAAACGTAATGGAAGCATGGACTTCGAAATGCATACGCAGAACTTGAACTTCCTGACCGGACTAGCTGACATTGCTCCCGATGGCTCCATCATTGTGCCGGACAGTATGCACCTTGCGGCACGTCTCGGTATGGAGGGGGCGCAGTGCACTGCCGCCCTAAAACTGAAGGAGAAGGAAGGCGTCTTGAATTTGGACGCCGCCTATAATCTTGCTACGGAAGCCTACCATGCCGACCTTGCCATCAACAACTTGCAGGTGCATCACTTCCTGCCCAAGGACTCTATCTATACTCTTACGGCAAAGATGTCCGCTAAGGGGCAAGGGGTGGATGTGGCATCACGAAAAACTGTGGCCGCTTTGAATGCCTCCTTGGAAAAACTACAGTATGGCCATTGGGACATTTCCGGTGTAGATGTGCATGCCGGACTCAAGTCATCCGTTGCTACCGTCCGTCTTGCCAGCGATAATGTCCTTCTCAAGATGCAGGGAAATGCGGATATGCGTCTTGACCGCAGCTATCTGGATGGCGCTTTGGATTTAAATGTGGAAGAGGTGAATCTGCATAAGCTGGGTTTGGTGCCCCGACCATTGAAACACCCGTTTGCCTTTACAATGGGAGCGGAGGCACGTCATGATTCTCTCAAGTTGAGGCTTGATGCCGGTGACTTGAATCTGCGTTTCCGCGCTCACAGCACGTTGAAGAAGTTGATGGAACAGTCGGATAAATTTGTCTCTATCCTGACAAAGCAGATTGATGAACGGCGTTTGGACCATGCCGCTTTGCGCCAAGTCCTTCCTTCAGCGGGCATGCATCTGGAAGCCGGTAACCAGAATCCCGTCAGCTATTTCCTGGCTGCAAAGGGTATTTCCTATAATGATTTCAAACTGAGCTTCGGATTTACTCCGCAAGTCGGCATCAATGGACGTACAGCTGTTCACGGATTGCGCATGGACTCCTTGCAGCTCGATACGATATTTTTTACAGTAAAGCAGGATACTGCCCGCATGAAGTTGCAAGGTGGTGTCATAAACGGTCCCAAGAACCCGCAGTTTGTGTTCCGTAGCACACTGACGGGTGAAGTCCGTAATGAAGATGCGGAACTGACTGTGGATTATGTGAATGGAAAAGGGCAGACCGGTGTTCTATTCGGTATTAATGCCCGTCCGTTGACCGAAGGACACGGTCGCGGTAATGGTGTGCTGCTGAACCTTATTCCTGCCGAGCCGATTATCGCTTTCCGTAAATTCCACTTTGCGGACAATAGTAACTGGATTTATCTGCATAAGAATATGCGCGTCTATGCCAATATTGATATGGACAGCGACGATGGTCTGTGTTTCCGTATGCAATCCGACAAGAATGATACCCTTTCCTTGCAGAATATAAACGTAGAACTGAGCCGATTGCGCTTGGATGAACTTACGGAGGTACTTCCTTATATGCCCCGGCTTACGGGATTGTTCTCCGCCGAAGCAAATTATATACAGACTGCCACTTCCCTGCAGGTGTCCGCCGAAGCCAATGTAGAGAAACTGACCTACGAACGCCAACCGGTTGGAGACATCGGCCTGGGGGCTACCTGGTTGCCGGGCGACAAGAATACGCACTATCTGAATACCTATTTTACATATGATAATGAAGAAGTGATGACCGCCGACGGTATCTTGACGCAGAAGAACGGAAAGGATACCCTGGAAGTGTCCACCCGTTTCGAGCATTTTCCATTGAAGATGGCCAATGCATTCATCCCTGACCAAACGGTGGCCTTTACCGGAGATATTGATGGAGGGCTTTATATTTATGGTTCGCTGGACAAGCCTCAAATGCATGGTGATATTGTTTTGGACAGTGTGTCTGTCTATGCACGCCAGGCGGGAGCACGTTACTGGTTCGACAACCGTCCGGTACAGATAAAGGACAATCAGTTGATATTTGATAAGTTTGCCATTTATACCACCAGCAAGAATCCGTTTACGATTGACGGTAAGGTTGATTTCCGGAATATGGAGCGTCCTACTGCCAACCTCAATCTGCTGGCAGAGAACTATACGTTGCTGGATGCACCGCGTACCCGCGAAAGTCTGGTGTATGGAAAGGTGTTCGTCGACTTGCATGCCACGGTGAAGGGGCAGCTTGACGGGCTCACGATGCGTGGAAACATGAATTTGCTGGGCAATACCAACGTAACCTACGTGTTGACCGATTCCCCTTTAACGGTGGAAGACCGTCTCAGTGGGCTGGTTACCTTTACCTCGTTCACCGATACGACGTCGGTAAAAGCAGATGAGGTTCCTGCCATGTCTTTGGGAGGATTGGAAATGTATATGTCCGTCCATATTGACGATGCTGTCCGTCTTCGTGCCGATCTGAGTCCCGACCGTAGCAAATACATCGAACTGGAAGGTGGCGGTGATTTGAATATGCAGTATACTCCCCAAGGGGATATGAGCCTTACCGGACGCTATACCCTTTCGGGTGGCGTCATGAAATATTCGCTGCCTATCATCCCGTTGAAGGAGTTCCAGTTCAATCCCGGCAGTTATGTGGATTGGCGGGGGAATATTATGAATCCTACGCTGAGCCTGAAGGCTACGGAACGTATGCGTGCTTCTGTGGCCGATGGTGACGGGGACGGTTCGCGCATGGTGAACTTCGATGTTTCCATTTCCATCAAGAACAGGCTTGACGCTCCCGATTTGATATTCGATATTTCGGCGCCCGAAGATGCCGCAGTAGAGAATGAGCTGCAGGCAATGGGTGCAGAAGAGCGTAGCAAGCAGGCCATTGCCATGCTTGCCACGGGTATTTACCTGAACAGTGGTGCCAAAGGAGGAGGTTTGTCAATGGGAGCCGCCTTGAACTCAGTACTTCAGAGCCAGATAAACTCCTTGGCGGGAGGTATAAAAGGGGCCAATATCAGTGTAGGTGTGGAAGACCGTACCTCTGCTGAAACGGGTGACACGCAGAAAGACTTCAGTTTTCGTTATTCCCAGCGTTTCTTCAACGACCGCGTACAGATAGTCATCGGTGGAAAAGTGTCCACCGGGGCCAATGCCACGAACGATGCGGAATCATTCATTGACAATATATCGCTGGAATACCGTCTTGATGCGTCGGGTACTCGATATGTCCGTGTATTCCATAATAAAAACTACGAAAGCATACTCGACGGTGAGATAACCGAAACGGGTGTCGGCCTTGTGCTGCGCCGGAAGATGGACCGATTGAGTGAACTCTTCATCTTCAGGAAGAAAAAGATAAAACCGGAGGCTGAAAATAGCGATATGAAAAAGTAGGAATGTGATATGAAACGACTGATATTATATATTGCAGGATTGATATTTCTGGCAGGTTGCTCCACCACGAAGCACTTGCCCGAGGGGGAGATACTCTATACCGGCCAAAAGCCGATGATTGTATTGAACCGCAGTGAAACGTCTGTTGGTGAGATTGCTATGGAAGAGGTGGAAGCCGCCCTTGCTACGGCACCGAACAATTCGTTGCTGGGAAGCTCTACTATCCGCTATCCCTTTCCTTTCGGACTGTGGATTTACAATGGTTTCCAGAAGTATGAGAAGGGATTCGGAAAGTGGATATTCAATAAATTTGCCGCCACTCCGGTGCTTATGTCTACGGTGAATCCCGATATACGCCAGAAGGCGGCGGTTAACTTGCTGCGCGATTATGGCTATTTCAACGGAAGCGTCAGCTACAAGACATTTATCGACCCGAAGGACTCGCTGAAGGCAAAGTTGCAATATACGGTGAACATGCGTAACCCCTACTTTATAGATACGGTATATTATCGTGGTTTCAGCGAGCGTACCACTCGCATTATGGAGCTGGGACGCCGACGTTCCCTTATCAGTTCGGGAGAACAATTCAATGTGGCTGATTTGGATGGGGAGCGTACCCGTATCAGTACCCTGCTGCGTAATGTGGGCTGTTATTATTTCCGTCCCGACTACCTGACCTATCAGGCCGATACCATGATAGTTCCCAATGGGCATGTCCAGATGCGCTTGATTCCCGTTCCCGGTATGCCAAAGGTAGCCGAGAAGCAGTTCCGTGTGGGGCGTAAATCCGTCTATCTTCTTGGAAAGCAGGGGCAGGAACCCAATGACAGCATGGATTACAAAGGCTTGACCATACATTACTACAACAAACCTCCGGTACGTCCCAACATGCTTTACCGTTGGTTGAACTATCAAGGTTATCGGCGGAAACGTCAGATACAAGACAGCGCAGGTATTGCCCGCCAGCGTTCTATGCAGAGTTTGTATAGTTTGTACCGTCAGACCCGTATTCAGGAGCGTCTGGCAAGCGTCGGTATTTTCCGTTATGCGGAGATGCAGTATATACCGCGTGATACGGCGTTTGTGTCTGATACATTGGATGTGAGGGTCATTGCCGCGCTCGATAAACCCTACGATGCGGAGTTGGATTTTAATGTCACCATGAAGAGCAATAACCAGACGGGACCGGGTGCCGCTTTTACGGTGACGAAGAACAATGTCTTCGGTGGCGGTGAAAGCTGGAATGTGAAGTTGAACGGTTCGTACGAATGGCAGACGGGCAAGGCAAGTTCTTCCTTGATGAACAGTTATGAACTGGGTATCTCCACTTCGCTTATCTTTCCGCGCGTGGTGTTTCCTAGGATGGGCGACCGTGAGTATGACTTCCCGGCTACAACGACTTTCCGTTTATATGCCGACCAGATGAACCGTGCCAAGTATTATAAGCTGTTGGCTTTTGGCGGTAATGTCACTTATGACTTCCAGCCCAAATCGACTTCCAGGCACAGTATAACTCCTTTCCGGTTGACATTCAATGTACTGCGCAATCCTACTGCCGCTTTCGATACGTTGCGTGCCGAGAATCCGGCACTCTACGTTAGTTTGCGCGACCAGTTCATTCCTGCCATGGAGTACACCTATACTTATGACAACGCTTCCGTGCGCGGCAAGCGTAACCCCATCTGGTGGCAGACCACCGTTGCGTCGGCCGGTAACCTGACTTCTGCTGTTTACCGTATTTTCGGCAAGCCGTTCAGTGAGGAAGGGAAGAAGCTTTTCGGTGTACCTTTTGCACAGTTCTTGAAGCTGAACTCGGAATTCAGGTACCATTACCGGATAGACAAGAACCAGATGATTGCTTCGCGTATTGCGGGAGGGGTGATATGGTCGTATGGCAACGCTACGACCGCACCTTATACGGAACAGTTCTATATCGGTGGTGCCAACAGTGTGCGCGCCTTTTCTGCACGCAGTATAGGTCCGGGCGGTTATCCTCCCGAGACGGATAGGAAATATACCTATATCAACCACGTGGGTGATATTCGCAT
>ENA-OYXM01000346-OYXM01000346.1-human-gut-metagenome-genome-assembly--contig:-NODE-346-length-20745-cov-6.898598_pt1 | contig 20745 bp, 18 predicted proteins | sample MGYA00243239_ERZ653427 | MGnify/ENA primary metagenome ERZ653427 (study PRJEB26926, sample SAMN06165110) | human gut metagenome | biome: ENVO:00009003; feature: ENVO:2100002; material: ENVO:00002003... | reverse complement strand
CGTCGGCAGCGTCAGATGTGTATAAGAGACAGGGATGTGGGTCATGGCACTGCTGGGCATGATGACCAGCTACGCCGAGAACGTGCTAGGCATCTACTACCGCCGCAAAGACCCGGCGGGCGGCTGGCGCGGCGGGCCGATGTACTACCTGCGGGACGGCCTTGGCGGCAAGCCGGGGCAGGCGCTGGCGGTGCTGTTTGCTGCGTTTTGTGCGCTGGCAAGCTTTGGCATCGGCAACCTGAGCCAGCTCAATTCCATCGCGGGCAATCTGCAGGCGGCTTTTGGCGTGCCGGAGGCCGTTACCGGCGCAGTGCTGGCGGCAGTGTCGGCGGTGATTTTGCTGGGCGGGCTGAAGCGAGTAGCCGCTGTGGCGGAAAGGCTTGTCCCCGCCATGGCGCTGCTGTACATTGTAGGGGCGCTCACCGTGGTGGGGGTGCATATCACTGCCGTCCCGGCGGCGCTTGCCGCCATCGTAAAAGGTGCGTTCGGGCTGCAAGCCGCCGGTGGGGGCATGGTGGGCTACGGGCTGTCCCGGGCGGTCACTTGGGGCTTCAAGCGGGGTGCTTTTTCCAACGAGGCCGGACTTGGCTCCTCGGTGATGGTGCACGCGGCTTCCAACGTAAAAGAGCCGGTACAGCAGGGCATGTGGGGCATTTTTGAGGTGTTTGCGGACACCATGGTGGTGTGCACCTTGACGGCGCTGGTGTTGCTGACCTCCGGCTTTGTGGATCTGGACACCGGGCGCATCGCCGCCGGGGCGGCGGGCAGTGCGCTGGTGGGGCAGGCCTTTGACGCCGTGTTCGGTGCACTGGGGTCAAAGCTGATCGCAGTGTGCATCCTGCTGTTCGCCTACTCCACCACTCTTGGCTGGAGCTGCTACGGCTGCAAGGCCGTGGAGTATCTCTTCGGCGCAGGGGCAGGGGCGGGCTACCGGGTGCTGTTCGTAGCGCTGATGCCGGTGGGCGCGGTGATGCGGCTGGACCTTGCGTGGACGCTTTCCGACACCTTCAATGGCCTGATGATGCTGCCGAACCTCATCGGCGTAATTGCGCTGTCCGGTACGGTGGTACGCATCACCCAGAACTATCTTGCCCGCAAGCTGCACGGCAGCCCCGCGCCGCCGCTGTTGTCTGCGGGTGAGACAATTTAAAATCGTCAGCCGTCCCCTTGTCCCGGGGCGGGGTTTGTGCTATGCTAAGGGGTACAAGCGATTTTTTTGCGCTGAGAGGAGGAGCCCCATGGCCGCCGTAAAAACACGGAATACCGCTACCCTTATGACCGAGGGCAGCATTGTAAAAAGCCTGCTGCTGTTTGCCCTGCCGCTGATCTTCGGCAACCTGCTGCAGCAGATGTACAACACCGCCGACAGCATCATCGTGGGCAATTTTGTGGGCAGCAATGCCCTTGCCGCCGTGGGCTCCAGCGGGTCGCCCATCTATCTGCTCATCGGCTTCAGTCAGGGGCTTGCCGTGGGCGCGGGCGTGGTGGTGTCGCAGTATCTGGGCGCGGGCGACCACAAGGAGACCCGCGAGGCGGTGCACACCTCCCTTGCCATTGCGGTGGTCATGGGGCTTTTGCTGACGGTGGGCGGCGTTGCCTGCGGGCGCGCTTTGCTGGTGGCCATGAACACCCCCGCCGAGGTTCTGGCCGATGCCGTGACCTATATCCGCATCTACTTTGGCGGGGTGCTGTTCAGCGTGGTGTATAACATGACCGCCGGCATCCTGAACGCCGCCGGCAACTCCCGCCGCTCGCTGGTGTATCTGGCATGGGCATCGGTGACCAACATCGTGCTGGACTTTGTGTTCATCGTAGGGCTGCGGATGGGGGTGGCAGGCGCCGCCATCGCCACAGACCTGAGCCAGCTGGTGTCCTGCGTGCTGAGCCTGCGCTTTCTGATGAAAAGCGAGGACGCCTGCCGGGTGGAGCTTTCCGCCATCCGGCTGCACCGCAAAATGGCAGGCCGCATCATCCGGGTGGGTCTGCCCACCGGCATCCAGAACATGGTCATCTCCTTTTCCAACGTGCTGGTGCAGGCCAGCGTAAACAGCTACGGCGCCGCCGCCATGGCGGGCTTTGCGGCCTACATGAAGATCGACGGCTTCAACATTCTGCCGGTGAGCAGCATCAGCATGGCAGCCACCACCTTTGTGGGGCAGAACTACGGCGCGGGGCGTCTGGACCGGGTAAAGCGCTCGGTGTGGGTCACCCTTGCCATCGGGGTCATCTACACCCTTTGCACCGGCGCGGCGCTATTGGCCGGACAGGACGCCATTCTGCACCTGTTCACCGCCGACGAGGCCGTAGTCACCTACGGCAAGCTGGCTATGCGGTGGTTCTGTCCGTTCTACTTCCTGCTCAGCATCCTGCACGGCCTTGCCGGTGCCGTGCGCGGCACGGGTGCCAGCATCCCGCCCATGGTGGTGCTGCTGGTCTCGCTGTGCCTGTTCCGGGTGGTGTGGATCCAGTTTCTGCTGCCCTTCTTCTCCGGCATCGAGGGCGTGTTCATCCTCTACCCCGTCAGCTGGGGTCTGGGCGCATTGCTCATGATCCTGTATGCGTGGAAGGGCAAGTGGATGGAGTATCATACATAACATTTTTACAAACAACGACCCGCCGCGTTGAAAAAGACGCGGCGGGTCGTTGTTTTTTCAGGAACTTCTGTCGGGGCAGCTTACCATGCAAAGCCCACGGAGTCCATGTCGATCTTCTTTTCCATCAGCCCCAGACGGCTCTCGATGAAGTTGACAGCCATATCCGGCCACTGGGCGATCTGGGTGTAGTAGTCCACATAGCCCTTGGTGCCAGTGCCCAGACCCACACCGTGGGGCGCATCAGGTGCCAGATAGAAGCTGAAGTCCGTGAAGATATTTGCGCACTCCGGCAGAGAGGGCAGCATCATCGCACTCAGGCCATCTTTCTGACCCACAACACCAAAGACCGGGGGCAGGTTGGGGTTCTTCGTAAAGTTCAGACCGGTGACGAACAGGCCGTAGATGGGGATTGCCACATTCAGGTCGGCGCTCTCATGGTCCACAGCATCGCAGACGTAGCTGGGGTAGACCTTATCCGGGGTATTCGTAGTGCCGAACTGGTCGGCCACCACCTGCATCACATTCATGCCGCCGGCAGAGAAGCCCACAGCGATCATGATATCGGTCTTGCCGATGTGTTTTTCAGAGGCGTTGTGGCGGATGTAGCGGATAGCACGGGCCAGATCCAGCTGCTGATCCACAGCGGCATAAGGGTTGACGCGGCGCTGCAGCACAAAGGCGTTGTAGCCGTTCTTGTTGAAGAACTCGGCCACCGGGTAGCCTTCCACCACGTTGTTGCGGTGGGTGCTGCCGCCGCCTGCAATAATGATCACGTTGCCCTTCACCTTGCCCTGATCTCGCAGCAAGTACGGGTTCAGGAAGGGACGGAAGCCCTCGTTATCGTAGCAATTTTCCCAGTTGGTGGGCAGCGGAGATTCCACGGCCATCTGATCTCCCCAAATTTCCCAAACAGTGCTCTTGGGGTCCTTGATCTGGCGCAGCGCCTTGCGGGCATTGGTCAGAGCAACACACATATCGTAGTGGGAGGCGTTGATACCGGGCACAGGTGCACCGTCCACCTTCTCGTACTGAGCACGGGACAGCTTGTGGAACAGCACATAGAACTTGTCAAAATCGCCCCGGAAAGCAGCCGGATAAAAGGCCACCTCGCGTGAGAGACGGAGTTCCTCTGCCACCATGGCCTGCACCTCAGCATCGGTGTGCACGCCAGCGTTTTCAGCAAAGGATGCGGGCGCCATGCCAGCCACTGCGCCCATGGTCACGGCAGAAGCGGCGGAAAGCTTCATAAAGTCTCTTCTGTTCATCATCATTTCTCCTTTTAAATGCAGACGGCTCATTTGTGCGGAGCAAAGCCGCCCAAAGCTGTGCAGCAAACGCCCTGCTGCCGGGCCCGATAGACATTCCAGTTGTATCATGCCATCGAAATCTACACAAATCGTACCACAATATAACGCACTTGTAAATAGATTTTGTTGTTTTTGTGTGAAATTGATATATTAGTATGCCAGTTCTTGTGAAAATCAACAAGCATGAGAATGGGAACAGAAAAGGACTGCCATGCACTCTGCACGGCAGTCCTTTTGTATCTTATTACAGCTTTTCAAACACCAGAAAGCGGAAGGCGATGGTGGTGGTCAGCTGCGGCAGAGCCGCAAGGCGGGCGGCACCGTCGCGGGGTGTTTTCCAGTAGTAGGGGGTCATGGCAAACAGGGCTTCCAGCTGGGCGGCAGGCACGGTGATGGTGCCCTGCACCTCACGCTCATCAATGGCGCGGAAGCCCGGGTACTCCACCTGCTGCACCGGGTTTTTGTAGGGCTTTTCGTAGAGCACAGCCTTCATCTGGTACAGATGCTCTGCCCCCGGCACAACGTAGATCATGTGCCCGCCCGGGCGCAGCACCCGGCTGAACTCCTCCTGTGCAAAGGGCGAAAAGCAGTTCAGCAGCACGTCTGCCCAGCCGGTGCGCACCGGCTGACTGAAGCTGGACGCCACCGCATACTGCGCGGCGGGCAGCGCCTTTGCCGCCAGACGCACGGCGGGCTTTGCGATATCGAACCCGGCCAGCTGCAGCGGCTTTTCTGCCGCCGCGAACTGCTGCGCGATGCAGCGGTCGTACCAGCCCTCGCCGCAGCCTGCGTCCAGCAGATGCAGCGGGGCGTCCTTCGCGGCGGGCACGCCGTGGGCAAGGCACAACTCCCCCAGCGCCTGCCCGAAAATGCCGTAATATCCGGCGTTCAGGAAGGCGCGGCGGGCGGCAACCATCTCCTTGCTGTCCCCGGGGGCTTTGGTGCGCATACTCTGCACCGGCAAAAGATGCCAGTAGCCCTCCCGGGCGCGGTCAAAACAGTGGCCTTTTTCACATTTCAGGTCGGTTTCCCCTTGCAGCGTGCCGCCGCACAGGGGGCACTGCCACGGGGCAAAGGCTTCGTTCCGGCTCATACTTCTTCGCTGTGATCCTCAATGGGTGCAGTGGCACCGCCGTGAGCGTCCATATACTCCTCAAAGCTGGTGTACTTCTGCTGGGGCGGGCGGCGGCTGATGAGCATCAGCCCCGGGTCCTCGTCCCGGGCGGCAGCATTGCGGCCGCGGCGGGCAGGCTCGGCCTTGGGAGCGCGGGGTGCGCTGCCGGTGCGGCTCTGATTCCCGGCATTGCCGCGCTCGCTGCGGGCAGGGCGGGCGTTATTATTCTGGGCAGCGGGGCGGGCATTGCGCTGCTCACCCCGGTCGCTGCGGTCGTTGCGGCGGCTGCCGCTGCGGTTTGCGTTCTGGTTATTCTGGAGCTCCTGTGCGCTGCGGATGGCGGGTGCTGCCGGAGCAACAGGAGTCTTGCGTGCCGGGCGCAGCGGAGTAGCCTCCGGGGCGCTGACAAAATGGGGGTCAAATTTGGGCTGGACGTTGCTGCCTCGGGCGGGGGCGGCATTCTCGCGGCGGGCGCGGGGCGCTGCCGCTTCCTTGGGGGCGTTTGCGCCCCGGTTGTTGGCGCGGCGGTCGTTGCGGGCTCCGCGCTTTGTGTTGCTGTCTTGCATCAGTGTTTCCTCTTTTTTCGGTTTTGCAGGCACCGCGTTCTTTGCAGCCTTCGGCTCCTGCTTCGGCGCGGGCGCAGCTGTCTTTGCAGCTTTTGCGGGCGCAGTTTCGGCCTGTTTTTTCGGCGCTTCGGCCAAGTTTTCCGCTTCGGGGCGGGGCTTTTTGCCACGCACGGGCAGCACCGGGCGCACCGGGGCGGGCACGCCGTCCCACGGATGACCGGATACCACCGAGATCTTGCGGCGGTTCAGCTTTTCAATGCCTGCCAGATACTCCTGCTCCTCCGGGGCGCAGAAGCTGACGGCGGTGCCGTCCGCACCGGCGCGGGCAGTGCGCCCGATGCGGTGCACATAGGTCTCCGGCACCTCGGGCAGATCGTAGTTGAACACATGGGAAAGCTCGCTGATATCAATGCCGCGGGCAGCGATATCGGTGGCCACCAGCACCCGGGTCTTGCCGGACTTGAAATCCTCCAGCGCGGTGACGCGGGCAGTCTGGCTCTTGTTGCCGTGGATGGCGGCGGCGGGGATGCCCTGCTTTGTCAGATCCTTTGCGATCTTATCCGCGCCGTGCTTGGTGCGGCTGAACACCAGCGCATTGACCACCGGCGGCTGTAAATTTTTGATGAGCCACGGCAGCAGCAGCTTTTTGTTGCCCTTTTCCACATAGTACAGGCTCTGCTGGATGCGGTCCACGGTGCTGGACACCGGGTCCACCTTGACAAAGGCGGGGTCATGCAGGATGCCGGCGGCCAGCTGCTCGATCTCGGCGGGCATGGTGGCGCTGAACATCAGGTTCTGGCGCTGGGCGGGCAGCTTTGCAATGACCTTTTTCACGTCATGGACAAAGCCCATGTCCAGCATCCGGTCGGCCTCGTCCAGCACAAAGATCTCCAAAGCGGACAGGTCGATAAAGCCCTGCCCGATCAGGTCGTTCAGCCGTCCCGGGCAGGCGATGAGGATATCCACGCCCTTTTTCAGCGCTTCCACCTGCGGAGCCTGTCCCACGCCGCCAAAGATGACGGTGCTGCGCAATTTCAGGTACTTGCCGTAGGCTTCAAAGCTTTCGCCGATCTGCAAGGCCAGCTCCCGGGTGGGGGTCAGGATCAGGGCGCGGACAGCTCCCTTGCGGCGGGGCGCATTGGCGGTGAGCCGGTCCAGCATGGGCAGCGCAAAAGCCGCCGTCTTGCCGGTGCCGGTCTGGGCGCAGCCCATCAGATCCCGGCCTGCCAGCACCGGCGGGATGGCCGCTGCCTGAATGGGCGAGGGGGTCTCGTAGCCCGCTTCCTGCACAGCGCGCAGCAGCGGGGCGGACAGATTCAATTCTTTAAATGTCATGGTTCTCCTATTATTCTGTGATCTTCCGGCACTCGATGTAGTAACGCTTTTCCTCCGCGTGTCCCATGCTGAAGGTCTTGCGGGGCAGCACACCGCCCATCACAACGCCGCGGAACAGGTCGCTCTTGGCGAAGGGCGGCATCAAAAACGCCACGGCGCCCTGCTTGCACAAAGCGCGCACAGCCGGTTCGTCATGCACATAGTCCACCTTTGCTTCCGGGTGGCGCTCGATATAATCCGAAATAAAATCGTCGATGGTGCCCACGGTCAGCGGCTCGGTGGGGTCCTCAAAGCTGAGCACATTGGCCATGTGGGGGCCCGCCAGCGTAAAAGGCTGCTTTTTGCTGCCGCCAAAGCAGCAGCCTGCCATGTTGGAATCGCTCCATGTAATGAGGCTCAGCAGTACGGTGGCGCAGTCCACGTTGAACAGTACCCGGTGGATGGGCTCGATCTCAATAGCCGGGGAGTGCACGTTGCACACCTCTGCCAGACACCAGCGGGCGGGGTGGTTTTCTGCCTGCTCCGGGGTCAGAGTCTTTTTCAGCTCCTCCCAGCAGGCCTTTGCGGTAGCCAGCGAGTGGTTGCCATCGCCCACGGCCAGCGTCAGCGGGTCGCGGCGGGTGGCATCGGGGTATTTCTTGTCAAATTCTTCCTGACTGCCCAGCACGGTCAACGCATTTTCGATCTGCGCGATGAGGGCGGGGTCCTCCACTGCCCAGCCTGCCACATGACCGCCGCCCAGCATCAGCTCGCCCTCGTATACCTTGGGCAGGCTGTCCTTGTGGGCGGCAATGGGCTCGACGAGGGTGCAGTCCGGGTCATCCGCCAGCATCATGATATGGGGCGTTTCCAGCGCAGCGCCGGTACGCACCTTCATGCGGGGCGGGATGCGGCTTTCCACGGTGCACTCGCTGGGGCGCACGGTGCATTTTTCGCCCCGGCGGTAGCTGTATGCCTCCAGGTCCACACGTCCTACAAGACCCTGCCGCACCCGGCCGCTCTGCTCGGTGCGCTCTACATAGATAAAGCCGTCCACCGCCCGGGTGAGCACATTTTTGGCGTAATCCTGCATGGTGGCGTGGATCTTTTCCACCCGCGCGTCGGCGTCTCCGTCCTCCAGATACACCTCCGGCAGGATCAGGTTCAGGGTGCTGGGCGCACCCGCAGCGGTCTCTTCTGCCCGCTGCCAGTAGCTGCGGTCGCTGGTGAACTGGTCACAGGCAATGCAGCCCCACTGCTCCAGCGGCACCTGCTCCGAAGGCAGCAGGATGTGTGCGGGTGCAAAACAGGTAGTCGGTTTCATAGTCGTTTCCTCCCCTCTTTAAAAGCCGCTTCTCAGCGGAACGCTGCGGTATCGTGCACCACAACGTGCTTCACACCGGCGTCGGCAGCGGCCTGCTCCAGCGCAGCGCGGCTGTCCGCGTCCAGCGCGGTGCTGCTGGTGACCAGCAGATTTTCCATGCCAAGGGACGTACCGGTGGTGCCAAGGGCATCAGTGGCAGCGGTGCACAGGGCGTCCGGGTAGCTGACCCACAGGGTCACGCTGCCTGCAAAGCGGGTCTGCCATGCGGCGATATCCGCCGTCAGCTGGGCGGCGCGTCCCTCCCGGCTCTTGCCGCCGGAAGCGCCGAAGTCCTGCTTGCGGGTGATGATATTGGGGAACTGCACCCCGGTAAGCACCACCTGCTCGTAGCCCATGCTCCGCACCTCCTCAATGAGGTCGCCGACATACTGCACCGCACTTGCGGCAAAGGGGTTCATCCATGCCTTGCCGCCCTTGGCTGCGCTGACGTTATCCAGCCAGAGTCTGTTGCCGTCGTAGTGCACGCCCATGCTGCGGTCGGTGTACACCGACACCGGGTCGGTAAAGGCGGCAAGCTGCGCCGCCGGGATGATGCCCTCCTCCCGCAGGATGGCGGCGATATTGGCCGCATCCACCGGGTTCTCAGTGATGCTCTGGGCAGCAGCTGCCACGCCGGAAGCATAATACACCGTGCCAGCGGCGTCCTTCAGAGTGACAAGAGCGTAGTCTGCGCCCTGCTGCTTCAGCTGTCGGGCGGCGGCGCGGATGGCGGCCTCATCGGTCAGGGTGGTCACGTCCAGCTCTGCCCAGCTGCCGCCGGTAATGGCCTTGCCGTCCAGCGGCTTTTCCTCCTCCGGCTCAGACGCTGCCTGCGAAGCAGCAGCGCTGCTTGCCGCCGCAGAGGAGGCGGCTGCCTCGGCGCGGGAAGCGCTTTCGGCCTCCAGATCCCGATCCTTGACCACGGTATACCAAGTGTGGGTGGCCCAATCCAGCACATGGGGTGCGGCAAACCATGCTGCTGCCAGCACTGCCACTACCAGCACCGCAATGCCGATGCCGCGCTTGACGCGCATTTCACGGCTGTAAAAGCTGCGGTGATAATGCTTGACCTTCTGACGTTTATACTTAGCCATGGTATCTTTTCCTCCCTGTCTGCATTACAGGATGACGGAATGTCCGGTAAAGCCATAGATCGCCAGCGCCAGCACGCCGATATACACCAGCGTGATGGGCAGGCCGCGGAATGCTTTGGGGATCGCTTTGCTGCGCAGGCGGTGGCGCGCCTCGGTGACCAGCAGCACCGCCAGCACATAGCCAAGGCCGCTGCCAAGGCCAAAGCCAAGGCTCTGGCCAAGGGTAAAGGACTGGGTGCGCTCCACCAGCACCGTGCCCAGCACGCCGCTGTTCAGCGCGGCCAGCGGCACGATGCGCAGCAGCTGACTGCGGCGGGGCAGGCTGTGCAGCAGCCATAGCACCAGATGCTCCGCCAGACACACCACGGCAATGCTGGCGATATACACCAGCGGGCGCAGCTGGGCGCGGTTATCCAGCGGGGCAATGAACCGCCCGGCAAGAAAAGCCACCGGCGCCACCAGCACCTGCGTGATGCACAGCATCATGCCGAACAAGGCGCTGCTGGTGCGGTCGTCCCCCACCAGCTGCACCATGCGGGACACGCCCAGTGCACGGGTAAAGACAGCGTTCTGTGCAAAAATGGCCAGCAGTGCATAGCTGAAAAACACTGCCGAGCTGCTTACAACTTCCTTCACGGTTCGCGGTTCCCCTCCTTCTGGTAGTGCACGGTCAGGGTATCCCGTGCTTCCTTTTTCAGATATTCCTTGCGCTTTGCAGCCGCAGCGCGCCAGATGGCGCACAGGATGCCCAGCACGATAAAGCCGCCCGCCGGCATCTTAGCCAGTGGCAGCAGCGCCCAGCGCCCCACCGGGGCACCGAACACGGTGCCAAGGCTGAGCCACTCGCGCACCACGCCCACCACGAGCAGCAGCAGCGCGTAGCCCACGGTGATGCGCACGCCCTTGGAAACGGCCTTGTGCACTGTCTCCTGCACGCGGCCGAAGCGGTAGGTCAGAAGCGGCTCCACCACCAGCATGGGCAGGTAGATGCCAAGGTTCAAAAGCCCGGTGCCGAACACGAAGTTCAAAATGGGATATGCCGCCAAGTACACCACAGCGGCGCTGGCTGCGTACAAAAGTGCGCGGGGCAGCAGCTTTTTTTGCAGCTGCTCCGGGGTAGGCTCCTCGTCCCGCAGGGGTACAAGGCGGCTGAGCAGGCAGGCCAGCACGCGGGAGGGCACCAGCAGCAGCGTCACCGCCGCCGCCAGCATCAGGCCGTTCTGCCCGGTGGTAGCCACGACCACCAGCGGTGCCAGACCCATGCCCTGCATGACCACCGGGTTATTCAGGAACACGCGGTCATGATGGGCAAACTTTTCGGGATCCTTTAAAATCAGTTCCGCAGTACGCTTTTTCATTCCGCAGCCTCCTTTCGTTCGGACGGCAGACGGTGCAGCAAACGGTACAGCCGCTCCTCCGTGCGGTCAATGAGCGCGGACACGCTGTTGACTGCCAGCAGCGCAAAGCAGACGCCGGTCTCGTACACGCCGAAATAGCGGAAGCCCATGGTGGCAGCCCCCACCAGGGCGCCGTACAGGATGCGTCCGAGCCGGTGGTGGGCGCAGGTGTAGGGTTCGTTGAGCAGGAACACCGCACAGAACAGCACCGCACCGGTGTGCAGCTCGTCCCGGATGCCCTGCAGGCGGGGCAGCAGGCTGCTGAAGAGGGTGCTGTCCGCCAGACCCACCTGACGCGGGAAGAAGAAGGCGATGAGCCCGCAGGTGATCAGAAAACTTGCCGATGCGCCGATATGCACGTCCTTCTGGGTCCACAGCACAAGGCCGCAGGCCAGAATGACCAGCGCCGCGCCGGTGCCCATGGGGGCAGCAAACTCGCCCAGCACAACGGCGAGGGCGTTCAGGTTCAGGATACCGCCGCTGCGCAGGGTATCCTCGATGGTGCTGCTCACCGGTACGGCAGAGGCGTTCCACAGGGGCAGCGGCGTATAGGGCTGCGGGTAGCGCACCACCTGCTCCGGCCACGATACCGCCGCCACGGCGTAGCCCACGGCAGCGGGGTTAAAGGGGTAGCTGCCGTAGCCGCCAAAGACCTCCTTGCCGATGAGCACGCCCGCCAGCACTGCCACCACCAGCACATAGATGTCCACGGTGGCGGGCATGAGCAGGGCGATGATCAGGCTGAAGCTCTCGTTGGAGAGATCTTTATTGGTGTACACCCGATGGCGCAGCAGCGCCACCAGACGGTCGCACAGGTTGCCGGTAAGCAGGGCGATGCCGCACAGCAGCAGCGGACGCGCCCCATAGAAATAGCAGGCCATGCACAGCAGCGGCACACACAGCCAGAAAACGTGCTTATAGTACCGGCCGGTCTTTTGCAGCTGCCGTTCCTGTTCCTGAATCAAAGTTTCATCCATATACGGGCCTCCTTACAGGCTGGCCAGTGCGCCCACAGCCGCAGCAGGGTCGGCGGCGCCGAACACGGCACTGCCCGCCACCAGCACGTCGGCTCCGGCTTCCACGCACAAGGGTGCGGTGGCGGCATCCACGCCGCCGTCCACCTCCAGCAGGTAGGAAAGGCCGCGTGCTTCCCGCTCTGCCTTGAGCCAGCGGAGCTTGTCCAGCGCCGAGGGCATGAACTTCTGCCCGCCGAAGCCGGGCTCCACGCTCATCACCAGCACCAGATCCAGCTGCTCCAGCCACGGTGCCAACGCCTCGGCCGGAGTGCCGGGCTTGATGGTCAGACCCACCTTGCAGCCCAGCGCACGGACGGCGTCAATGGTGGCCTGAATATCATCTTCGCACTCCAGATGGAAATTATACAGGGTCGCACCGGCCTTGATAAAGGGCTCGGCGTATTGCAGCGGGTGGCTGATCATCAGATGCACGTCATAAAAGGCATCCGGCAGCGCCTTGTGCAGGCTTTTGAGCACCGGCACGCCAAAGCTGATGTTGGGCACAAAATGCCCGTCCATCACGTCGTAATGCAGCATCTGTGCACCGGCGTCCAGCACCATGCGGCAGTCTGCACCCAGCTTGCCAAAATCAGCAGAAAGAATAGAAGGACTTACCATGGCCATAATATTTCATTACGCTCCGTTATTTTTATCGATTTTTATCCCATGCGTTGCGCGTTTTGCAGGGTTCTGCCGGGCAAAAAATACGCGGGCATGGTTATCTTTTAGTTTACATGAAAACGGCCAAAAAATCAAACCCGCAGCAGTTTTTTTCACCGAAAAGTCGTAAATGGCGCAAAAAGTCCATTGCGCGGCAGCATCTCCATGTGCCGCGCAGCTGCCGCCGAAGGCTTGCCATTTTGCAGCAGCTTTCTTTGAAGCAGGATGATTTGGAATGGCCTCCGCTGCTTCCGGGTTGCGGCACCCAGCATCCGCTTCGTGCCTTGGGCGGCACTCGCGTCTTGCTGGCCGCTGCCCCAACAACTCCTCCCTGTTTCCGCCGCTGGCGGCGGTCGTCGTCGTTGCTAGCCATATTCAGCGGAAAATAGATTTTTAATTCCGCGTTTGTCGCACTCTGCGGAGTGCTCCAAACGCATTTTCACAAGAGGGGGTCACAGCGGTAAGCAGAATTTTTATTCCAACAACGCCAAAGCAGCCAGACCGCCCGGGCGGGGCAGTCTGGCTGCGGGGTCTTATTCTACCGGCTTCATGCTGGCGGGGTCCTCTACTGCGCCGGGCTGACCGGCGGCGTCCGGCAGGCGCTTCATGCCGCCGGGGTTGGGGGAACAGGTGGGCAGGGTGAACACAAAGCGGCACCACTCGCCCTGCTGGCTCTCCACGCGGATCTGCCCGCCGGACAGATTGACCAGCACCTTGCAGATGTTCAGTCCCAAACCGGAGCCGCGGGCGTGCAGGCCGCGGGAACGATCCTCCTTGTAGAACCGCTCGAACACATAGGGCAGCGCCTCCGGGCTGATGCCCTGCCCGGAGTTCCAGATGGAGATCTCGGCCTCGGGGCCCAGCTTTTCCACGCTGAAGCGGATGGTGCCGCCCGCCGGGGTGAACTTGATGGCGTTGTCCAGCAGGTTATACGCCACCTGATGGATCAGGTCGGGGTCGGCGTAGACCAGCACCTTTTCATCCATGGTCAGGCCTTCCAGCTCGATCATGCCGTCATTGATGCGCTGCTCTGCTGCCAGTGCCACGCCGGTCAGGGTCTCCCAGATATTGAACATCCGGGCGTTCACCTGATACTCGCCGCTTTCCAGCTTGGAGAGATCCAGCATATTCTGGATGAGCCGTGCCAGACGGCCGGTCTCCTCGCTGACCAGCTGCAAATAGTGGTTCTGCATCTCGGGCGGGATGGTGCCGTCCAGAATGCCGTCCACAAAGCCCTTGATGGTGGTCATGGGGGTGCGCAGCTCGTGGGCGATGTTGCCCATGAACTGACCCCGGGAGTTATCGTTGGACTGGATGTTCTCCGCCATCTGGTTGAAGGTGCGGGCAAGGTCTGCCACCTCGCCATCACCCTCCACGCCCTCCACGCGGACGGAGAGGTCGCCGCCGCCAAAGCGCTGGGCGGCATCGGTCACCTTCTGCAGCGGGTCGGTGAGCTGACACATCAACAGGCGGGTCAGCACACTGGCGCACAGCAGCATCACACAGGCCGACAGGAGGAAATTGGACCAGAACTGCTGTTTAAAGTCGGTGAGCTGCGCGCCGGAGGAGCACAAAAACAACCAGCCGCTGAACAGGCTCTGGTCGTCGATGGTCTCCACCGCCGCGATATAGCTTTTTTCGGTCAGGGCACCGCCCAAATCGCCGAAAGCGTGGTAGTGCCGGGCGTCCGGGTCAGCCACTGCGTTGGCGCGCTGGCAGATATCCAGCGGCACGGTGGTGGTGGTAAGCTTGTCCGGGTCGGAGGCGATGAGCACATTGCCCTGTCGGTCGGTGAAAAACAGATAGGCCTCGGCGCTCTCGCCGATGATCTCCAGTTTGGTGTTCAAAGCGTCCAGCTCTGCACCCTGCGGCATGGTCTCGCTGTTTACCAGATACTCTGCGGTGCGCTTGGCAACGTTTACCACCTGATCCAGTGTTTCGTAGCGATCCTTCGCAAAATAATTCTTGAACAGCACCCACTCCGAGCAGCCCATCAGCACGATGCCCAGCACCATCAGGGTGGACACCATGGAGAAAAAGGCCGTGGAGATACTTTTACGCATTACTGACGCACCTCGAACTTATAGCCCACGCCCCAGACGGTTTTCAGTTCCCACTTATCGGAGGCACCGGCCAGCTTTTCGCGCAGGCGCTTGACGTGGACATCAATGGTGCGGCTGTCGCCGTAGTACTCAAAGCCCCACACCTCGTCCAGCAGCTGGTCGCGGGTGTACACGCGGTTGGGGTGGGAGGCCAGACAGTTCAGCAGTTCCAGCTCCTTGGGGGGAGCTTCCACCACCTTGCCCTTGACCCGCAGCTCGTAGCTGTTCATATCCAGCCGCAGGTTGTCGAACTCGATGACGCCCTCGGTGCTCTCGGCGGCAGCGGAGGTAGTCTGGCAGCGGCGCAGCACCGCCTTGATGCGTGCCACCACTTCTTTTGCGTCAAAGGGCTTGACCATGTAATCGTCTGCGCCCAGTTCCAGACCCAGCACCTTGTCAAAGGTCTCGCCTTTGGCGGTAAGCATCATCACCGGGGTGTTGCCCGCCTTGCGGATGCGGCGGCAGACCTCAAGACCGTCCATGCGGGGCATCATCACGTCCAGCAGCACCATGTCCGGCTTGACCGCGTTGAACTTTTCCAGTCCTTCTTCGCCATCGTTTGCCACCGTGACCTGATAGCCCTCCTTGGTCAGGTACAGCCGCAGCAGCTCGCAGATGTTGGCGTCGTCATCCACCACAAGGATCTTTTCGTTTGCCATAGGTATTTCCTCCCCTTTTATGCAGGTTTTTGCTGTATCTTCAGCCCTTCCGGGCGTTTTGACAGGCTCTTTCCTTTCTATTATACGGGACAGTTATGACAAAATAAAGAAGGAAGTGTAGTTTTTTTCACATTTCTGCCTAGGGTACACCTTACGCAGCCGCGCTATCGGCAAGAAACGTTCGCAGCAGAAGCCCCGAAATTTGATTTCTTGCCGATAAACCATCCCGGATTATTTCAGGATTCCTTATTCAAGATAGCCCTGCCCCCTTGCGCTGGCGGGGTTCAGCGCGTATAATGGTAGATGTATCGTTATGTCAAAAAACGTGTAAGGAGCGTATTTTATATGAAGTTAGGTATCGTCGGCCTGCCCAACGTGGGCAAGTCCACTCTGTTCAACGCCATCACCTCCACCAAGAACGCGGAGGCTGCAAACTATCCCTTCTGCACCATCGAGCCGAACTCCGGCATCGTAGCAGTGCCGGACAAGCGGCTGGACAAGCTGGCCGAGATCTGGCAGACCAACAAAAAGACCCCCGCCATCGTGGAGTTCGTGGACATTGCGGGTCTTGTGAAGGGTGCAAGTCAGGGCGCAGGCCTTGGCAACAAGTTCCTTGGCCACATCCGCGAGTGTGACGCCATCGTGCACGTGGTGCGCTGCTTTGACGATGACAACATCATCCATGTGGTGGAGGACGTGACCAAGGCCGTGGCCGTGGACCCCATTGCCGATATTGAAGCCATCGACTACGAGCTGATCCTCTCCGACCTTGAGGTGGTGCAGAACCGTGCAGGCCGCATGGCAAAGGCTGCCAAGAGCGGCAACAACAAGGGCGCTGCCGCCGAAGCCGCTTGGCTGCAGCAGCTGGCCGACCATCTGAGCGCCGGTAAGCCCGCCCGCAGCTTCGATTTTGACCCCGCCGACACCGAGCAGCAGACCGTGCTGCACGAGATGGGTCTGCTGAGCGCAAAGCCGGTGCTGTACGCCTGCAACGTGGGCGAGGATGACCTGATGGAGGGCATCGAGAACAACAAGTACGTCCCGCTGGTGGCTGCCCGCGCCAAGGAAGAGGGCGCCCGCTACATCCCCATCTGCGCCAAGACCGAGGAGGACATTGCGGATTACAGCCCCGAGGAAAAGAAGGCATTTCTGGCCGAGATGGGCATCGAGGCCAGCGGTCTGGACAACCTGATCACCGCCAGCTACGACCTGCTGGGTCTGATCTCCTTCCTGACCGACGGCAAGAAGGAGTGCCGCGCATGGACCATCCGCAAGGGCACCAAGGCTCCGCAGGCTGCCGGTAAGATCCACAGCGACTTCGAGCGCGGCTTCATCCGCGCCAGCGTCATCGGCTACAACGATCTGGAAGCCAACAACTTCGACTACGCTGCCGTCAAGGCCAAGGGCCTGCAGCGCACCGAGGGCAAGGAGTACGTTGTGCAGGATGGCGACGTCATCGAGTTCCTGTTTAATGTTTAAAGTTCTTCCCGTGAAAAGTGGAACCCGAAATGCCCGCGTTTGCGCAGCAATGAAAGCCCCAGTGGGGCTTTTAAGTGGCAGAGCGGTCTGCGTAAGCAGATGGAGGGGTTTTACCCCGACAAGCTCCGCAGGCGGTTCGGGTTCCTGAATTAAAAAGAATCATTCCTCTGAATATGGCCAAAGCGCACGCGGCGGCCATTTTTGATCGTAAAAGGAGCTTACCATGATCTTTGGTATTATGGGCGCTATGCCCGATGAAGTAGACCAGCTGTGTGCAAAGCTGGAAAATGTCACCGTTGAGCCCTACGGCGGCGTGGAGTACCACAAGGGTACGCTGGCCGGCAAGCAGGTGGTGGTGTGCTGCGCCGGTATGGGCAAGGCCAACGCCGCCGCCACCACGCAGGTGCTCATCACCAAGTTCGGCGCGGAGAAGATCATCTTCTCCGGCATTGCGGGCAATATGACCAGCAAGATCGGCATTGGCGATGTGGTCATCGGCAAGACGGTGCTGTACCACGACGCCCAGCTGGATATGATCTGCCAGAACCCGCCGTTCCTGAAGGAATACACCGGCGACCCGGAGCTGATCGCCGCCGCCGAAGCCGCCTGCGCCGAAGCCGGGGTAAAGGCACTGGTGGGCAAGATCGCCACCGGCGATCTGTTCGTGGGCGACAGCGAGACCAAAGCCGCTATTGAAGCCAAGTGCGCCCCGGACTGCGTGGAGATGGAGGGTGCGGCGGTAAGCCAGATCGCCGCCAAGAACGGCGTGCCCTGCGTCATCCTGCGCGCCATGAGCGACAACGCCGACGAGGACGGCCACGAGGTGCTGGTGGTGAAGAAGTTCTCCATCAGCGAGTATGTCGCCACCGCTACTAAGATCGTGGCAGCGATGGTGGAAAAGCTGTAAACTTCCCCAAAACAACAACAGCCAGACCGGCAGTGCCGGTCTGGCTGTTTTGTGTTTATGTCAGTTTTTGGTCAGGTCTTTGGTATACAGGGCGCGGGTGGCGTTGAGCACGGCGATGACCATCACGCCCACATCTGCAAAGATGGCTGCCCACATTCCGGCAATGCCCAGTGCACCCAGCAGCAAGCACAGTGCCTTGATGCCCAGCGCAAACACGATGTTCTGGTGCACGATGCGCAGGGTGCGGCGGGCGATGCGCATAGCCAGCGCGATCTTGGCGGGGTCGTCATCCATCAGCACCACGTCTGCGGCCTCGATGGCGGCGTCCGAACCCAGCGCACCCATGGCGATGCCAACGTCTGCGCGGGAAAGCACCGGTGCATCGTTGATGCCGTCACCCACAAAGGCAAGGTTCTCCTTGGGCTGCTTTTCAGCAAGCAGCTTTTCGATCTGGTCTACCTTGTCGCCGGGCAAAAGCCCGGCGTGGTACTCGTCCAGACCCAGCTGCTGCGCCACCGCCTGTGCCACCGGCTGCGCGTCGCCGGTCAGCATGACCGTCTTGCGCACGCCGGAAGCTTTCAGGGCGCGGATGGCATCGGCGCTGTGGGGCTTTACCACGTCCGAAATCAGCAGATAGCCCGCATAGCTGCCCTCCACGGCAACGTGCACGATGGTGCCCACGCCCTCCACGGCGGGCACGGCAAGGCCAAGCTTTTCCATCAGGCGGGCGTTACCGGCGGCAACGCTCTTGCCGTCCACCTTCGCGGTCACGCCATGACCGCCCAGCTCCTGCACGTCCGTGACCCGGGCGGCATCGATGGGCTTGCCGTAGGCAGCTTTGATGCTCAGGGAGATGGGGTGCTTGGACCAGCTTTCTGCCAGCGCAGCGGCTTCCACCAGTGCGGCGTCGGTCACGCCCTCGGCGGGGTGGATGCCGGTGACCTTAAAGGTGCCCTGCGTCAGGGTGCCGGTCTTATCGAACACCACAACGCCGGTGTTGGCAAGTTCTTCCAGATAGGTAGAGCCCTTGATGAGGATGCCGCAGGAGGAAGCGCCGCCGATGCCGCCGAAAAAGCTCAGCGGGATGGAGATGACCAGCGCACAGGGGCAGCTGATGACAAGGAAGGTCAAAGCGCGGTAGACCCAGTCGCCAAAGCGGGCGGGCTGTCCCATGAGCAGCAGCACCACCGGCGGCAGAAGCGCCAGCGCCAGTGCGCCGTAGCAGACGGCGGGGGTGTACACCCGGGCAAAGCGGGTGATAAAGTTTTCCGCCCGGGCTTTTTTCATGCTGGAATTTTCCACAAGGTCGAGAATTTTAGAGACGGTGGACTCGCCAAATTCCTTGGTGGTGCGCACCTTCAGCAGGCCGGTCATGTTCACGCAGCCGCTGATGACCTCGTCCCCGGCATTCACGTCCCGGGGCAGGCTCTCACCGGTCAGAGCGGCGGTGTTCAGGGCAGAAGCACCCTCCACGATGATGCCGTCAATGGGCACCCGCTCGCCGGGCTGCACCACGATGACCGTGCCCACCTCGACCTCATCCGGGTCCACCTGTTCCAGCTTGCCGTCCTCGCCCTCGATGTTGGCGTAGTCCGGGCGGATATCCATCAGGCTGGCAATGCTCTGGCGGCTTTTGCCCACGGCGACGCTCTGGAACAGTTCGCCGATCTGGTAGAAGATGATAACGGCGCAGCCCTCCACATAATCGCCCAGTGCAAACGCGCCCACGGTGGCCACTGCCATCAGGAAGCACTCGTCAAAGGGCTGGCGGTTCTTGATGCCCTTCAGCGCCTTGCGCAGCACATCCCAGCCCACCACAAGGTAGGGGATGCAGTAGAGCGCCAGCTCTACCGGCATGGGCAAGGCGGGCAAAAGCTTGAGCACGATCACCAGTGCCACGGCGATCAGAATGCGCTCAAGGGTCTTTTTTTGTTTCTTGTTCATAAGCAACGCTCCTTGTTTTGCGGTGCAGTGGGTGAAAAATGGGTAGTTTTCCACAAGTTTTTCGGCAAAAAATGGGTATTCCACAGTTTTACCCGCGTTTTCCACACAGTTTTCCTGTAAAAAAGCGCTTTTCCACGCTTCTTTTTCGGTTTTTCCGCAAAGCGTGTTGAAAACCCGGTGGAAATTGTTGAAAAGTGGCGGATTTTTCCACAGAAAAACTCCCCCGGTCAGCACCGACCGGGAGAGCTTTGCCGCACATCAGATATCAAAGATCTCGCAGTCGTCCTCTACCTTCTTGCAGGCAGACAGCACGTTCTCCATGGTGTCGTGGGGGTCGGCGCCCTCGGCGAACTCCACCTTCATCTTCTGGGTCATAAAGCTGACGGTCGCCTTTTCCACACCGGAAACGGTGTTGGCGGCATCCTCCATCTTCTGGGCGCAGTTGGCGCAGTCCACTTCGATCTTGTAGGTCTTTTTCATAATAAGTACCAGCCTTTCTTTTCTGCGGGCGGTGTGCCCGGTCATTCTTCGATATGATCCATCCCCATGGAGAGGATGCTGCGCACATGGTCGTCGTCCAGTGCGTAGAAAACAGTTTTGCCCTCCCGCCGGAAGCGCACAAGCTTGGAGTCCTTGAGCACCCGCAGCTGGTGGCTGACGGCAGACTGGCTCAGCTGCACGGCGTCCGCGATATCCTGCACGCAAAGTTCGCTGTCGTGCAGGGCGTACAGGATCTTGATGCGGGTGGAATCGCCGAACACGCGGAACAGGTCTGCCAGTTCGTACAGCACCTCATCGTCCGGCATCTCCACCGGCTGTTTTTCCGGTGCGGTCTGTTCTAACCCGGTCATGCTGTCCTCTCCCTTCCGTTTTTATATATGAGCATCTGTTCATGTGTTCATGATAGCACGCGGACAGCCCCCTGTCAAGCAAAATCCGCAAAGTTTTTTACATTGCCGCAAAATTGCTGAAAACCGCCGTAAAACGCAAAAAAGATGCAAATTTAATTTGCAAATAGGGTGCGGGGTTAAACTCCCTCAGTCAAAGCCTGACGGCTTTGCCAGCTCCCTCTGGGAGGGAGCCTTTGGCATGGCGGGAAGGTTTCAGGCTAAACCGCAAAGCTTGCGGGCGGGCGCTCGCTCCCCCTCGGGGGAGCTGTCGCGCAGCGACTGAGGGGCTATAAATGGAGAAGCGAAAAAAGCGTTAAAGCGATAGCGCCGACTGGCGCA